>Ga0102593_1000166_pt1 | contig 169088 bp, 189 predicted proteins | sample AraplaCol_mMS_r2_2_FD_76862 | JGI IMG/M metagenome (GOLD analysis project Ga0102593, IMG submission 76862) | Arabidopsis root microbial communities from North Carolina, USA - plate scrape MF_Col_mMS_r2 (SPADES assembly) (version 2) | ecosystem: Host-associated > Plants > Roots > Endosphere...
GGGGGAGAAGTAGAGGGGGGGGGGGGGGGAAGAACGAGGTGGATTCCCCGTTGATTCCGCCAGATCGACATTAGCGAGGCTTGTCATTGGGGCGGAGTATGGCAGTATGAGATAGTACAATAAACTTGAGTAATTATATGTAGTGGTTGGTAGATATTGAATTAACATATTTAATTGAATGAATAGAGGCAGTAGTACTTGAGCAATTAATGTTTTATGATGTAGAAGTTGGACAATTTGGTCAGATCTATACATGCGACAAGGCAATCTGGTCTATCCTTTAGGCACTTGATCCCAGTATACTTCCAAGTATAAGGTTCGAAACAAGCAATTGATATTTGATACTGGTAATCTCAGGATGGAGTAGATGAACAGAGATTATTTGCCATTCTATTACGAATGACTGACTGATAGGTAGATAATAATACAAGGCCCTCCTGAAGAAATTGAAAGTGTTGTGTGATGCACCCCATAATATACATCCAAACGCCGTGAAATGCTCCCAATATACAAGGTCGCCAATACCTATCCATATTATAATACAAAGAAGAATGTCCCTGGGCGAGATCGTGGGCCTCACGCAGCTGGGGCTGACCCAGCCTTCTGCTCACGTAGTTTCTTCCGATTGAGAATGACTTGTAAAAGATAGTTCGCATCTTCCTGTATCACATCGAACTTATGAGTCAAGGATGCAGACTGAACGAACACCTCCATAGATCCAAGCAGAGGGTCCGGAGGGGTATGGGAATTAGAAGGAAGTGGATGCCCCGTGATATCAAGCCCATGATGTGCCAACGCTTGTGTGAAAGCAAGACGTGCTCTTCGCGCGGCCCACGACCTTACCACCCGTTTATATTGAGATAGTTGCAAATTAATATTCACCCGCCACCACAGTTCATCTTTGCTCCGATTGTCCCACATATGCGATATTTTGGGTCGAAGAGGGTGGCCCGGCGAGGTAAGGTACCGACTTGCGACTACTGGGATTGTGTGTCTGGGGTTGTAACGGACGATAAAGTTGACGGAGGAGGCAGACAGTCTTGAGGACACTCGGGTAGACTTCATGATGATGATGATGATGATAAGCCAGTCACGGAGTCTTTCACGCTCGACCAGTTATCAAAGAATCGGTAAACGGTATAGCTTCGATATCATGGCGAATGAGCCGAAAGCTTCATTGAGAGGCGCACAAATATTGCACTTCTTTCAATCGAGTTGAAAGAAAACCCGAGTCGGAAGCCGGCTTGAGACTCTATATGCCCAAAATAGGGAATGAGTCTCCTTTCTTCCCCCAGATGTTCCGAATGTTCTGAATGTTCTGAATGTATTTAATTCTCTCCAATTCATCGCAACTCGAGAAAATCCGCCGATTCTGCCGGGCGGTCTGCGTATTTGCCCCCTTGGTGCCTGATTACCTCAGCACGAGATTTGCAGCACAGAATCCCCCCACCTTCTTCTCTTCTCGCTCTTCTTTCTCTTCAGACAACTCCGGGGAAAATCCAAAGTCTCCGTCTCTTCTCTTCCTTTCTTTTAGGAAAAGAAAGAAAAGTATCGACACACAGCTAGACTCGAGTCCAGTGCAAGTCGTGCCCCACCGCCATGCCCAAGAACAAGGGAAAGGTAAGAGCGCAAAATATTCTTCAACCCCTCCTGGTTGGAATGTATCACCCCGCCACCGTCCTCCTGTGGATGCCCGACCGCATTTTGATGCATATTGGCCATCCCAAAGGAGGGTTGGGGCTATGATATCATTCTCAACGGTAGACGCACAAATCATCATTGGAAACAATTCTAACTCTTTTTTCAAAATAATAGGGCGGTAAGAACCGTCGCCGTGGTAAGAACGAGAACGACAATGAGAAGCGTGAGCTCGTCTTCAAGGAGGAGGGCCAAGAGTATGCTCAGGTTGTGAAGATGCTGGGTAACGGTCGCCTTGAGGCTCTTTGCTTCGATGGCGAGAAGCGTCTGGCCCACATTCGTGGCAAGCTCCGCAAGAAGGTCTGGATCAACCAGGGTGATATCATTCTGCTCTCTCTCCGTGATTACCAGGATGAGAAGGGTGATGTTATCATGAAGTACACCTCCGATGAGGCCCGCAGTCTGAAGGCCTACGGTGAACTTCCCGAGCACGCCAAGATCAACGAGACCGACACTTACGCCAATGACGGTCTCGATGACAACGTCGAGTTCGACGAGGACCGCGAGAGCGAGGATGAGAAGGAAATCGATGTCGACGACCTCTAAGGTCACCCTTACCACCCCAGAGTTCGATGCTCTGTACCCTGCGAGAATACCACGAGATACCCAGTGGTATTTTCTATGTACCGCCATACTTTCTCCTACTTTGTCGATATTGGCTCAGACGCTGTGGCTTTGCTCCTGAACCGCTGGGATCTTGATCTATTGCGAGACAATCACCTCAATCCGATCAGTCCTTTCTGTGGCAACTCAGCGAGTAACAAGAAGCTTTGCTCGAGAGACAACCATCAGCCACTGCAACGCCCCCCGCCATTTCGGTCTAGCATGAGGAACGAGGGCTCCCTTCCCCCTCGGGCGCCCCTGCGACAAGATACCAGGGTATGAGACAGTCGATTAGAGGATTTCGAGATTTGGATGCATAGATGGTATTTCTTGGAGTCAAGTATCTCTTAGGATTCCCATATCTGTTTACTTCAAAATACTCGGGATCATTATACAGAGATAAGCAAAAAAGTGGTTGCAAGGCACGCATTATGAACCTGCGGGCTTGTTTCCTTGCATGGCATCGCATGCTATCTGCTTTGCTCTGTTTAGCCTTGCTTTCCTTCCATTCCTTTCTTGTGATAGATATGTTTAAAAGTCACCGGAATTGAAAATATTTGGTCATACCTTTTCTTGTAGGCATGAGAACCAGTGGTTCTAAGAAGAATATCCGTAGCAGGACTATTGGTTCCAGCATAACGTTTGAATATAAGATAACTCGTGGGATTTAAGCTTGCATGATTAAAACATGAAGGTATATGAAATTGGCTTCTCTCATAATAGAATAGAATGGATTCTTCTAAGATTCAAGTTAGATATTTTACTATGTATTTCCATTTTCCATCTATTTTATTCTACATTTCAACTTCAAATTGGTGGTTTTAGTATGAAATGGTATTCACAATCACAGACCCCGACTGAAATTATTCCAGTAGGTACGTCCTTGTTAGACAAGGCAAACTGTTATTTAAGCATCCAGACTCCCTTCTCCACCTGTAGAACCCTCAACGCATCCACCATCCCCAAAAACCGACTTGGCTGCATCTTGCCAAGTACTCTCCTGCTCAATATAATTCTGCAGCGTATAGAACCGTCGACACTCTGCAGCCTCGTAGATGAATTGCAACGGGGTATTGCCATCCTCAGGATCATACTCGTTCCGTAAATTGATATTACCACTCCAGGTATATGACGGCGTGAGGTTGGGACTTGATTCATTGAATCGTTCCCATTCCGTAGTGGTCAGTATTGGTGAAGATGTATTGGAGGCCTTTTCTATCGCTTGATTTGCTTGTTGAATGTAGCCATTTAGATAGTTGATTTGAAGAGACTGGCCACCCTTGACACCACCTGTGCCTTGCATGGGTCCATTAGATGGACGACCGCCAAAGGCGATGGTACGTACACCTTGACGCTTCATCAATTTAACGAAGAGGGCACAGGTCGAAGCACATTCGCCATTTGTAAGCTATATTTTGTCAGCGAGTAATTCTAAAGATCTTGCGATTAGCCACCACCGGGTTCACTTACGATTGCGATGTTTTCCGCTGGGAATAGTGCCTTTTGCGGATTTAGAGGGATAGGACCATATCCATTGATGGGGAAACTTGACGATGAGAGAGCTGTGTAGTTGAAGTTTGCGAGCAAGCTAGACGATGATCTTCCTAGTGTATCGTGTGGGCCATACAGGTCTTCCCAGGATTTGAAGCCTGTTTCTTGATCAGGTCGAACGTTTTCCTTGTATGCGAATGGGTTGTTTGAGTCGGCGCTGGGGTCGACTGATTCGGCTTTTGTGAGGTACTTGGCCGCTTCATGCGCTCTGTATCGTGTAGCTGTATAGGGCGTTTCCTCAGGGAAGAAGATTTTGAAAAGATCAAGTCCAATGGAAATCGATCCTCCCGGGTTGCCAGTCAAATCGATCAAAATGTTCTTCTTCCCGGCCTCTGTGGCATTGTTTAGAAATTCAACTGTCACTTGTGAGACTTCTCGGGGACTAGACGAGAATGTAGGGAGGAAGATTATGCCAGTATCTTCTAACCCGGTCAACTTAGAGAAAAACCCTGCAACTGAATTTGCAGAATTCTTCCAGGTAGTTTCAGGCAGTCCTGGAACTTCAGATGAGGCTTCTTCAGTCCCGGTGCTCACGGCAGAGTTGGTGTTTAATGTACGAGGGATACAGTTGATGTTGTAAAGCTCAGTGCCGTTCCTGTACTTGAAGAATCTTTCTTTGGGAGATGCCTTTCTCTCGACCGTCTGCTTCGTCCCATTTCCATACTCGAGTGTCAATTCGGAACCCTCACTCCATTCAGCAGAGGAGGTCCAAAGGCCGTTGACGCCAGTGGGTGTGTTGGTGACTGTACGAGCCGTGGCCGGGAATATTCGATTGTATCTGGATATTATCAGCTAATGAGTTCGACATGCACGTACAGAATAGTTGAAGTCATACTGTGCATCGCGGTCTTGAAGGGCTTGACTGAAAGCGAATGACTCGAGATACTTCGCTGCACCTGTGCCATTAATAGAGACAAGGGGCGAAACGGCATTGGGACTGTCCTCTTTGACCTTTGCATCACCTATCAAACAATGTCAGTTACTGGGAAATGGCAGCGATCTGAGTATGCACTTACTCAATGTATAAATTTCAGGAAGTGAAAGCCCATCTGATGAAATCGATACAAGCGGTAAGTCAATAACATAATTGAAGATCGTTTGTGAGCAAAGCTGAAAAACCAAGTGACTATCATGTGCAGACTTGATAAGGTTAGATATCTCCAAGTCCATCTCGAAGTGACTTGAGTAGCCACCCCCCTTAACCTTTTCCAAGATAGTATCAATCCCGCCGAGAAGATCAACCGATGGCATCTTGTAACCAGATGGAGGATCTATGCGAAAGCCTTAGCCAAATTCGAAAGATCGAATGACGATGAAACAGCTAACCTTTCAAGAAATCGACTGTCGACTGAAACTCGAGTATCTTGCGCACATTTGTTAGAAAAGTCGTCGCTCGATCCGATTCAAATGGCATCGATTTTAGACATTGGTATGCCAAATCATGCGGCACCGTTGTAGCAGCTGTGAATGTTAGTACCTTTGCCCCAAATGATGACTTTCGCCGCATATGATGAACATCAACCACCCTCTCATCCATTTAATGTGACGTACACTTGTTTTCATTGGCGTCCGCCACGAGACGAGTGATCTGCGCACATGGATCGACATCGCGAGCATTCTTACTCGCACCAACAATAACCCCCAATGCGGCCGGGGCCAGGAGACTCGTTTTCCAATACATTGATAGAGTGATGATGATGCTAGAATCATAAAGTCGAGAGGGTTCGATCATGCAGTCTTGAGTACTTCTCCACTCTCAGGGGCGTTCTAGTGGACCCTTGCGTGGCGTTACTATTTTGGCAGATCTGCGTGGATCCCCTGGGGCAACGCCAAGACGAAAAGTAGGCGTTGAGAATTGTGAAACGAACTGAGTGTCTCGGTTGGTTGCTTTTCTGTTCAGATTGGAGATTTTTCGTGAATTACTATTAGGTGTTGGATACCATTAGGGTCTTTTTTGTTGTGTGTTGACGTTGGTGAGAAGAAGTAAACATGGACTGAGTATGCTTGGCATAAGTCGATCTTCCAATGCTGAAGACAGATTAATAGATTCGAACCTAAATTCTTTGATAGTTCGATTCGACCTTAGAAGTGGCAGTTATATTTTACTCGAAGCTGTAGCATTTGATTCAATTTGAAAGAGTTCAATTCAGAGCGAAGAGAAAGCCGGGATTAAAGAGATCGTGAAACTGAAGTCAATCAACCTCTTCCATGCGAAGCGTACTTTTGAAGCATTGATCTGTATGATTTACCGAAACTCAAATTGCATTTACTGCAGATCCCACTGTGTTACCGAAATGAGTTTTTAAAGAATACAGAATAGCTTCACAATAGTACTGGGTAGATGGGCTCATCCGAGCTGATTTTGTCCTTGAATCAGGCTGCTAGTGGTGTTCGATTCTGCAAAGGAAGTATGAAGGGCCCATATCCTATAAGCAGTTTATAACTATCAACAGAACTATTCTTGATAGCAGGATGACCGAACTTGGTACTCATACGAGTACTACTAGTATGAGTAAAAGCATGACAGTAGATTGTAAGGAAGTGGGATATAGATTGCATTGAGTTGAGATAGATACTATGTAAAAGCCCTGGGTATGTGTAATCGCAAGGCTTCTGGGCAGAAGCAAACATCGCTATTGAATGTACGCTTCCTGAAAAGAGAAAAAAGACAAAAACAAAACTAAACAGAGGCACCCATCTACCTATCTGAGTGTTCGGCCTGTGCTCTGTATGCTCAGCAAGATCTTCTAGTAGTTGACGAGAAGCCAATACCGCGATGATCCGCCAGGATTAGATCGTTCTAGCTCGGTGCCAGTTACGTCGACTCCATGACGAGGAGTCAGAAATATCCCAATCTTGCAACGTCAAGCTGTGACAGCCTTTGATAAGCCCTTGACCCAATTGAATACTTGGCCACAACTCTCGTAAAACTAGCTCCACGGGCTTGGGAATATGCATCGATTCGTCTCGAACCTGACTCTCCCACCACAGCTCCCAAGCTACTCGTCCAATCTCTTGAACTTCCACATTTGATTGCGGATTAATTTGTGGTCGCACAAGGAACGAACGGCCAAGTTGTCCAAGAATCTGTTGTTCCGATTTATCGAAGAATTCCATTCCAACAGGCGTGACGCGAAGATTATTGAGAGACCGACTGTGTTGATTCGATGAGATAAGATGCCAGATCTTTGTCACAAGAGCCTCGTCCACAGCCGCATTTGAGAATGTTTTTCTGAGTAAATCGGTATCCGTTGCAGGTTCGACAGGCCAAGGCGTGACGGGGCGTTGTCTCGGATCATAGTGTAGATCCAAAACCAAGGTATGAAGTCGTGAGAAGCTACCAAGCTCTTTATACAACCCACATTCCTGTGGACTACCCTCATCACGCTTGATAGGAAGACATAGTTCCTCCAAGATCGGACAGTTTTGGGAGATCTCGGTAATTTGACCATTCGTCCAAACAGGGTATTTAAATCCCGTGTCCACAACGTTCGATATCCTGCGCATATGTGTGCTTGACTGTAGTAAAAGTCCTTTCAAGGTACTGCCGTGGTGCGATAGAATATCACGCAGCGAGATGAAGCTTCGTAGACCTTCTAGACACAAATATCGAAGGGGTCGGAAAGCTTGCACCGCTGCAACCATTTGCTCATCGTCAGCATGAATGTCCTCATGGTGCAATTTCCATGGATGCATGTTAATATAAAGCCTTTCGAGACCATGTAGCTCTGAAGCAACATTCTTCAGCGTACTTGGACTGCTGTATACGCCGATCTCGAGGGATCGCAGTCGAGAAAGATCCACTAAGTGGGTCATGCTTGACAACACTTCTTCCCAAGGGCTTAGAGGTGGATGGGAATCAAAGGAAAGTGAATCAAGAGATGCCTTTGGAGTCAAGTTTCCCGTAAGAGAAAGTTCTTGCCATTTCTTCTTGACCCTTGTTACATCTTCTGCTGTCAGGTATCCCAGATCCTGGAAAGAGAGATGTTTGAGATTGGAAGCCATCAGAGCGAACAACATAGTTTCTGTGAGTTGGACTGGAGCCGAACGATTTGATGAACCCGGTGACTTTGAGTGATACATACAAAATGTATGAAGTTGAGGTGAACGCAGGACGTTGAGATCAAATGCATCGTTGAATTTGGAGGGAGGCCCCGGATAGCATCCTCCGTAGTCTGGCAAATTCAGATTTAAAGATTGATGAGTCCAGACATTTAAACGGCACGATGGGTGATATTGATTGATTGCTGCAAACAGTTCTGAGGGAAAGATATTTTGAATCACATAGTTGAGTTCTGTTAAGCACTCCAGGCGGCTTATCAATGACACCAAAGGTTGCCAGTCTCTCTGTTTATAGTATACGGATTCGGTGGCCAGAAATGGGAGCACCTGGTCATGGCAGCGTTTAAGTCGATGTTCTAAAAATGTATCGACTGAAGCGGGAGACCTGAAATCAATGGATTGAAGGGCTCTATTCTTCACATCGCGGATTTGGTGTGCTTTGGAGCTTTTTCGAGAAGGATCCGGCAGACAGACAATATCTAGTCTGCGGGCAAATTTCAGAAAGGGTTCGCCGTGGGTATTCTTTTTTACGTCTGAAGTAAGAGTTGCAAGACTTCCATCATTATGAAAGGCAATACTCAAAGTTTCATAGACGAACGGGGCCGCTATATTATACCATGCGTGATTAATTCGACTCACGCACGAAAGATCTTTATATGAATCCGCTTTGACCTGAAAAGGGTTAGAAAGGATGCATTCTCAAAAGCGTAATATGGGCAAGAAACCATAATAACATACAAAGCGGCATATAATCAGCTTGATTTCTACCGGTAAAGAATCCATGGCCGTATCTAGACATTCAGGGGATGGGCCGAATTTAGGTGTGGAGGAGTATCAAGAGCCATGGTCGAGCGATTCACGAGACATACCATTCCTAATAAATTATTTATATTTAAATCGGAAACTCTACTTTCTCAGCACGCGGGCAACCTTCCACATGAACAATATTTTCCCCCCAGACCCGAAGCCCAACTAAATCGAAACACTTGCATGGGCATTACAGGATTGAATGGAACCTCCCCCCCCTCCCTCCCTCCCCAATATTCCTCGGGTATGCAACCGGTTTAGGGACAACCAAAATCACCCCACTGACTCCACCGGTATTTCCCGCAGCAAAAGATCGCGTGCGACGTTTAACAGGTGGACCTAGCGTTACGACTTTTGCCAGGTTTTGGAGGTCTGTTCCCTGAAGCTCGTGCGCGCATCACTGTACTCCGATCCCCGCACGCTCGATTTCCGAAGTATCCAGCACACGGGATGTAAGGAGACCATGAAAAAACGTATGCAGTGACATGATGTACTATTTGTTGGAATTATCACGCATTTAACAAAATAAGTTTGGATAAAATTGAGTACGACTAGTATCTTTCATTAACGGGAATGTGATCTTCACAACGACCCCACCCCTTTAATAAAGGATAGTTAGTATAGGAGAAAGAGAAGGAAGAGATCTAAAGATGAGAGACTACAGGACTATCCTCACGGATACGGACGCAACGGAGGGATTTCGAGTAATGACTGTACAAACATCCTACCGGATATTATCGGGCAACTTAGGCAACGCTTGGCGATGCCTTTTCGTCCTAGGGCTCGTCTAGCCGCATTTTGCTCAGGGGAGGAGTTGTACGCTATACGAACTTGGTTGTATGCATGGTCACCCTTGATCTGCTAGTAAGCACACCCTGGGCTTGAATAGAATGGATGATTACTGTCCGAGTGCAACGGCGCAATAAAAGACTTGGAAGACTGAGCCCTGTCATTATTGATATTGCATATAGAATAAAGTATCTCCTGGTGGAGATGCATACTTTGTTGTAAGAAACGTAAATAGCGTGTTACAGTAACGTAGTATAATATGAGGATAGTTCAATTTGTATTTTAATACTAGTCCATGCACATACGAGACAGTATTAGCCTGAATAGACATAACTTTGATATTCACTCGTTGTGAACGAGTGTTTTTCTCGCGAAACTTTCTGCCTTGGAAAGTAACTAAGCCCTAAAAAGTACGCAATTAGTCAAAAGTAGGGGACAGCCAAGCAGTAGTTTGTACGGAAAACGGTAATACAAATTTGAAAAAAATATAGTGTGCCGCCTAGTCAGTGGAGATCCAAAGGCAATACTCATTGTAGATAATGACTTGTTTATCTTCAAGGTGATTATAATCACATGCAATTACTTCAACCCAATCACTGTTTTAATCCTCAAAGACACTCTTCTGGAAGAAGCCAACGATTTTTCGAGCAGCCTCCTTACCAACTATCGGATCCAGCTGCTCAACTTCCATATTCGCAACCTCGGAGAGATTATCTGTCTCAAAGATGAGTCGTTCTAAAGCCTGTGGCGTTACCCCGGGAACTGCACGAAGCATATCCTGCGGGAGCTGATTGAATGTTCGGTTTTCGATCCCAGTTGTCGTATTGGCATTGGCTGAGTCCGAAGCTTCTGTGAAATCTATGCCGGTGCCAAGAATAACAGCTCGACTTGGGTCTGGCTCGGGTGCATTCTTTTTAAGCTCGATGAATATTTCGGCTGTTTGATAGGGAGAAGAGGACCAGATAATCTTGAGACGAGGGAATGCGAGTGTCAAAAGGACGAGGAGATGTTGAAGAGATTTCGGATTGGAGGGGTTGGCTAGCGAACTGGTACTCGAGGTGATGGCTGACCCGGAGGAGGAAAATCCATATTCAGTCGTAAAGGATGGACCAGTCGAGAATGCGTCGAAGGTAAATGATTTGTTCTGATCGAATTCAATGAGAAGAAGGGGATTCTTATAGTGCTGAAGCATGTTCTCGGCTTGGTTGTAAAGACGACCGTTCCGTAAAGAAGAAATCAAATCATTGACTGATTTGCGCTCAACACAAATATCAGGCGTCAGAACATAATCGCCAACAGTTAATGTGCCGGGCATGACAACCATGCTGTTTCCATGTAAGAGAGAAGGCAGAGCGCTTCGGAACTCTCGTATATCCACTACTACCAGTGGAGGAGCTGCAGTGGCTGCTAATCTGCCGCCTCCAGCAATGCGGGTATTGACTGTACGGAGAAATTGTTCTTGGGGATCCTCAGCACTCTTATCGTGTGATAATGTGACGGCCATATTCTGTGGGAAAACATCTGTGAGACGGATTTTGTCGTAGACAATCAAATAGGGATGAGCTTACGCCTTTCTCCTTGATCAATTTTGTGAAAGAGTCTTTCTCTCGTCGCACCGCACTGAGGTAGCGCTGCTCTTCCACAGACCCCCCATAGTATATAAAGTATACCTTCACGTTTCTTCCGGCATGAGAGCTGCGATAGACCTCCACCCGCCTGATGAAGGCTGGGTCTGGCTCGTACATAATGATGTATCGTGACCGCACCTCTTCGAGTATCTGCCCATCTTTCTCTCCATCATAGGGATGTATCATGATTAGATCGTCCATATCGTAAAGTTCGTAATAATCATCCATATCCATCATATCATCAATGATGATCTCTTCTTTCTGGTTTTCTTCAGCTTCTGTGGGCTGGATTTCATTGAGAAGGCTCACAACTTGATCGGGCATTTCGACATCAGTTTGAACGCTGGCATTTGGCACACGTCCAGAGGCTGAGTTCACTGCTCCACCACCTCGTACTCGACGGCGCTTGTTTGGTGGCGGCCTTCCTTGTTGTTGGCCTGACGATGTGCCAGGCTTCCCAGAGTCGCCGTCACGAACTGATAGGGAGAGGTTTTTATTAATATTGGCGAGCGATCGTTTCCAGTTGAGATAGTCACGCAGACGGCGGCGCATCAGAACACCCGCTGACGACTTATCTTCGGCAGGATCATCCCCTGAGGTTTCGTTCTTGGATATACGCCCGATATTAGTGTGCATAGTGCTAATGTATTCGCGAAGTTGACGGGATATTCGTCGTTCACTACACATGATCAAGATGGTGCTGTTTGAGCCATCGTGGCTTGCTGGGTGGAGATATGCATCATGCTCGATCTCGCCGAGGACTTCGGAAAGAACATCCCACTTGGGAAGCGGTTCAAGGACAGGTTGTAGTTCAGCCGAGAAAGTTGTAGACCCGAAGGGACGATCCAGATCCTTGCTGAGCTTTCCTTCGTATGCTCTGGACTTCGCTGTCTGGAAAAGTACATGCGCAGCATCAAGAAACAGCCAAGGCGAATCGTTGTGTTTATTGGCTCCAGGGGCTGGTGAGTTAGCTGTAACGATCGTGTCCAAATATTTGACGAAAGACACCGAGTCGTAGGTAAGTAAAGCACTGGTATACTATTAGACGACTTATACAGGCTAGTGTTGACAGAACATGCTTACTGAAGAATGCCTCGAAGATCAGTCAGGGCATTGACGATCTGCTTTGTTCTGTAGCTAACGCGGTGCCAGATGGGAGTTAACTGCCGTCGGATCATGACATCAAAGTTGCGATGTAGAGCACTGTCAAGGGTCCATTCTTCCATATCCAAGCCAGTATTTGACTTCCGTAACTCAGCGATACTGACATCGACACATTCAAGAACAGCGTTTTGAATTTCACGCATCTTTGAACTCATCGGGACCTCTAACTCGATCACTTCGGCCTTGCGATTTCCCTCAAGAGCCTCGGCCACCGATACATGGAACCGGGGCCATAGAGATGCCTTGCGTAGAAACAAGTTCCGGAGCATATTAGCTAGCGGGGCAAATCCGGTGGTGAACGGTTCGGGTGAATCGGAGAAAGCTTTCAAAAAGCCATTTTTGTTCTTTTGTCGGTAAACACGAGCAATGAATGCTTCTAAGGATGTCGCGAGGACTCTGTGACTATGTCAGCTAAAAATTTGACAGGCTAAACAATATCCCCTACTTTTCGGCATGCAAGATTATCACACCGGTGATCTTCTCTGGATCAATCATATCTAGTGCACGGGTGAGAAGTTATTTTTCTCTGGGAATTATGGTTTTATGACAAACCCAAAAGCAAATCAACAATCAATATTCTGGATGTCACACTCAGAATACCACCCTCGCGGTAGATTCGCTCTCTGTATATAATTAGCACGGCGCATCTTTTGACATGTACATCTGTGATTTTGAGCCAAACGCACCGCATTGGCACCGATGCCTTCTCCGTATTGATTTTCTTCAATCCTCTGGCTAGGGGCGCCTTGCTTATCGCGGCATGTTCCGCCAGTGCTATCATTTCAGAGCATCAGTTTGTGGAAATGTATGCTTGAGATCCATAGACATACCCTCTCCGAGCCAGTCATTCTCCTGATCATCAGCCCCGACTACCAGAACCAAATTATTCCCCGCCGCATCGTAAAAGTGTAGTAGATTCGCAATCAAGTGGAGCAAGCCGAGGCCACGAGCCAGAATAACCAGCTCGTCCTCCGTGCGTAGTTCGGTGAAGATGTCCTGCTGGTATTGCTTGATTTGGAGAGCTGTTTAGTTGGTGAACAGATAATATTTTGGTGATATGTGAGCTTACCAGCGGCAAGGACAGCTTCACCGGCACATTTGTTCGTTCTGGAGGCATGAGGAGCCTTTCTTGACGCGTTGAAGAGAGGAACAATCGAGTCGGCGAGGATCACGCGTGGTCACGTGTTTATGATGTAATGAGCATACATCAGAAATGGACTTTCTCATTCTTTTTAGTTTTGATTATTTTCAAATTGATGAAGCAAGTAAATATGTATTGTAATGGATTGATTCTCTTTATTTCAGATTATTTCTACTCTGAGTTGAATGAGAGTTGTTTAATTAAGACAGACAACCCATTGCATTGTAGTAGTTCATCGAGCGAAGAGTTTGATATGTACTCAAGGTACCAGTAGATTGTTCACTACCTAAGTAGAGTGTTGAAAGATTATTTGACATAGGAAGAAGGCATAGCTCGCTAATCTAGCTAGCAGGCTTGTTCAACTCCTTCATACGTGCTTCGATTTCCTCCCTCGATGCCTTGGGTGGCATGTCTGCAATGTATAGATCAGCTATGCACACCTAGAAGCCTTAAAAAAAGATTTTTCATGATGATCACACAAAAAAAAAACTAGAAGATACAATCCGTAGTGTTTTACTTACCATCGGGGATTTGAGGGCCCTTGGATAGATGCTCTTCTGCAGATGCCTTTTGCTGCTCGCCTGACTTGTTTGGAGCCTCCTTATTCTCCTTCTGAGGAGCTGATGGGAATTCCGAGGATTCTGGAATGACGGGCATAGCTAAGCTGTATCAGAATAGTGTTATTTGTATTTGGTAGTTTTGAATAAGGAAGATCGTGTGAAGTGGGACAGGAAGAGTTTAGATTGAGTTGATCTCATCGATTTTATAGATCTCGGCGGGATGACGTCGGCGGCAGTCAACGTTGTACAATCAGCGGATAATCACGAGTCATTCAAGTTTGAGGATTATAATTCAAAGTTATGATATATGAGATATTACTAATAGTTTAATTACTATTAGCAGTATTTTACATAGTCGAGATACTAGGATTGTGGACAGAGACTGGATATTTGAAACAATATACCTGTGGTGATAGTCCCTCGTGGTCGACTCTGATATACCCACAATTCTCCATGGTATGAACAATATATGAGAATTTACCTAAATTATAGGTAATTCTTCCAATCTACCTCAATCATCTGAATTATTTTCATTAATTGCAGTCTCAATTGATGTGGCCCAATCGAAACCCACTTCATGCGGCTCCCGCATTAGAAGTACCTCCAAAGTACCACCTGGCCCATACTTAACATGCGGGACTACCAAGTACTCCCAAGTACCTCCAACATACCCTGGCCCCTCCACCTTCTCTCCTTGCGAACTCTCGTCTTTCACCTCCTCTCCTCCTCTTCTCCTCCAAGGCAACCGCCGGTCGGATCCTTTTTCTTATACCACCTCACACTTTCAACCCTTTCTTATTTTTCAAAGAACATTGAATTTCTTGGGTCATCCTCTCTCCCATCTACCATTTCTTTATTTGTCGGTCTGTTGGGGTCCGCTCTTTCAATCCCGCTGCACCGCCCGTTTGCCATGCGCCTTCGACCGGCCTAACGCCCTCCCCACTCAACAACGTCACCCTCTCTCTTCCTCACATCTCTCATTCCCCCCCGGGCAAACGTTAATTCGTCATGCCCTCAATTCTCAACGATGCCGATAAAGAAACGGTTAAGCGAAATGTTCCGAAACCCGCCAACAAGATCTTTGCTGTAGCTGTCGCACGACTCTATGTTGCCTATCCAGACCCTCAAAGATGGACCTACACCGGCATCCAAGGCGCGGCGGTAGTTTGCAATGACCTTGTCGGTCGAACATGCTGGTTGAAGATCGTTGATGTCTCGGTAGGTGGTTCATAATACAACACCCTTATGAGAAGATGGTGTCCAACCAGCTGACTCTACTAATCGCCATAGCCTGCTGGACGAGGTGTAATTTGGGATCAAGAAATCTACGACAACTTCGCGTATAACCAAGATCGAACCTTTTTTCACACATTTGAGCTTGAAGACTGTGCGGCTGGTCTCTCCTTCGCCGACGAGAAGGAAGCAAAGACATTCATCAAGAAAGTACAGGAGCGGGAGAAGAATGTCAGCAAAGAGACTAAACAGACTCCGTTTGCCTCTTCTCGGGGACAAGGCCCTGCACCAGTCTCCAATGGCAAGGGTCGATCCTTGTTCGGGAGCTTGTTGCATCGCAATACCCATGGTCACAATCCTCAGCAGGCGCAGTCAATTATCCCCCCCGCGGCACCGCCATCGTTACAACCTCCTTCGTTACCCCCCAGCGCGCCACCTGCCAAGGCAGAGCTACCGTTCGATCCCAAAGATCCGGAATGGAAGCCATTGATGGACGAGTTGCAAAAGATGGGTATTACGGAAGACCAAATTGCAGAGAACTCCGATTTCATTATGGGATATATACAACAAAAGCAAGGCGCCGCCGAGCCTGCTCCTCCTGTTGACGACCAACCGAAACCGCGCGCTCCTCCACCGCCACCTCCGGCTGCCCCCAAAGCGAATACGATCAGTCCACAGGGCACCGGGATAAGTTCGGGAAGCCGACGTGGTCCCCCACCACCACCCCCATCTCGCAAAGCTCGAACAGATACGACTGAAGAAGTTGTATCTACTCCTCCCCCTCGTGAGCCCTCTCCGCCAGCTCGAAGATTCAATGCGCCGCCTCCACTTGCAGATGCAGGGAAATACGCCGAACCCGCCGGGCCTGTACCGCCGAGACGACCTCGAGCAACATCAGGAGCAGCTACAGGTCCCGTTCCTGGTCCACCTCCGCCCCCGCGACCACCTAAGGATCCAATGGACGGCAGTCAGCCGCGATTCGGGGTACCTCCACCATTTGCAGGAGATCGCAAGGTTTCCGCCCCGCCTGCACCTCCAAGTCGCAGCCCTGTTCCACCTGGTCCTCCGCCTCCCCCTCCTCGTGCTCTGAGTCCTGCAGCAGCAGCACCACCTCAGCTACCTCCCAAAGTTCCCAATTCATCAATTCCTTCTGGTCCTCCACCACCCCCGCCTGCAAGGGGACCAACCTCGCCTCCTCCGCCTGCGCCTCCTCGCGCTGCGCCATCGACACCTGCTGCACCTCCCCCGCCTCCTCCACCACGAGCGCCTGTATCGCCCACGGCTGATTCTGGACCACCGGGAGGATTCCCACCCCCTCCCCCTGCTCGATCTGTTCCTCAACCACCGCCACCTCCCCCAACAGCCGCACCTGGCGGACCTCCTCCTCCGCCTCCGCCTCCACCTGGAGGAAGCTCTGGTGCTCCTGGAGGACCTCCACCACCTCCACCTCCAGGTCGATCCGGGCCTCCACCTCCACCTCCAGCCACTGGCTCTGGGGCACCTGGCGGACCACCGCCTCCGCCTCCCCCGGGAAGATCAGCTGGAGGACCACCACCACCACCTGCACCTTCTGGAGGGGCACCTCCGCCGTTGCCGCAGAGTTCTGGAGGACGGGACGATCTCATGGCTGCTATTCGTGCCTCGGGTGGCCAAGGCGGAGGTGGCCTTAAGAAGGTCAAGGAATCGGACAAGAAAGATCGAAGTGCTGCCATGGTTCCGGGTAGTGCAGCCGAGACAACCGCTGCGGCATCTAGTTCTGGTGGTGGTCAGCAAGGTGGCCTGGCTGGCGCACTGCAAGATGCCCTGAGCAAGAGAAAGCAGCGGGTTAGCGGAAGTGGTAAGTCTTGTTTTATATCCCATTATTATTCATGGAAGTGAGCCAGCTGCTAACTATTCTTGACAGATGATGAGAAGGACGACGATGACGACTGGTGAGCTTTTTTTTTTTTTTTGACCTGGTGCTTTTGAGCGCCCTTTCTTGTTCATGATACCTACCGGTCATTGCGGGCATGGTTTTGCGGACATTGTGCATCTTATCTATGTTGCAGCGTTTTTGTCTAAAAGTCTGACTTCCAGCGCTCATGGGGAGGGAACCATGTACATTGTATATATTCTCGCAGATGTAGTGCAAGTGAGATCCTTCGAAGGCAAATTGCTTATCGAGATTTATTTCAGTGAGCTCTGTTTGTATCCAGAGTGTAGAAGCCCTAAAGTGTGAATTATTCCAGTTTAGCAAACGTAAAGCTGGTATTGGAACATGTGTCAGTGTGACACCTTCGATATCAACCTACAAGGGCTTGTGGGGAATACCTAGTAGATATTGAATCCTTCACAATCAATCTTTCAATTATATATTAATTGTATCATCATTGCTTGTTTTCCTCTTTCGTTCCCCGAAATTGGCAAAATATAAGGCTGCAGCACCGCCACCGACGATCTTTACGCAGATTGACTAGTAGCTGCTTGGATGGATGAACTTGGCACTTTCAACATAACTGGCCTTTTAAGTTATTCTGGATATAAAAAGTGGACTGCCTTCGTGGACTCCAAAAAAGAACAATTCAATTCAATTCCGACAGATGACGTCTTTAACCAGCATTCCCGTCGAGCTTCAATGTGCCATCATTCGCCTCTTAGACCCCGTCAGCTTGATATCAACCAGCCAAACTAGTCATCACTTTCGAAAAGTCATCCAGCCATCCCGAAAACACTTCCTTGAAAGACTTCTCCAACTAGAATGTGATGAAAAAGAGGGTGGAATAGTTCCCCTCTTCGACACTGCCACCAATGATCTCAGTCCACGATGGACGACGCCAGAGTGGAAGGCCATGCGCTGGGCATGTACTGGTTGTCTTCGTCTTCTACCAGATGACCAGTTCGACAATCATTCCCTTCTCCGACTAGCATACCGTAAACCCTCCCCAGGTTCTCCTGCATCAACCCACATCAGTACGTGGGATGTCACGCCAAAGGTCAATCCTTATTTACCGCATATCAAGCGTGAAAAGCGCAGTCAATCCGAGCAGTACATCGAAGACAAAAGAATTCGACGAAGATATGCACTCGCTAATTCGAATCGCTGGAATGAACCTGCCTATGGCCCCCATATCGGCGAAACATACCACGAACTCTTGAATTGCGGATGGGAAGTTTTCGAAAACATGCCATTATCCAACTTCATCCAATTAGATCCCGATGAGAAAAAATCCATCTTCAAAGCTGAGAGGGAATCAATTGAGAAAATACGCTGTGGATATAACCGACATCTACGCAAATGTCACGAATGCAAATATCAATCCGGACAATTGAAAATCTTCCTCCTTGGGAAAAATAGCACGAGAGAAATTCCATACACTCGAGCCCGTCAATTCAGGATCCCAACTATTCTAGATCGCTTCTATCCTCGATTCTGGGAGAATTTACAAAACAAAAGACCGACCGTTAACCCACCATCCTACGCGATTTATCGGGTTGATGTACGTGATCGTTTCTGGACGATGCATATGGTTCGATGTCCATATTGCGAGAAGTGGAAGGAACATCGAGCATTTTATTCAGGCGCAAGAATATCTGGTGGACCCTGCAGAGAACCTTGTGAGTATTAAAATAAAATAGACCACTTACGATCTATGGGTCGAGAAAAGGCTGACGAGAATCATAGGGAATCTCTCACCAAACGAGATCGATGACATGCGCTGCTTACAATGCTACGCCAAAAAACACGGAGCCGGTCCACTAGGAATGATTCTAGCAAATGGCCTCAAGAAAGATCTCCTGAAGAAGGCCTCAGAACTTACATATAGACTGGGCCACGGCTTCCACTGTCTCCTCTTCGAACCAGAACTAAAGAAATTACCGAAAGCAATGCAAGAGGAAATCCACAACATAGCCGAAGAACCCGACAAGCTCGCAAAAAGCAAAGATCGATCCCAGCGCTCCGTGGAAAATTACTTTACGGTCGAGGAATTGGGATTTCTTCGGGAACGGTATGATATGTGGATGGCGATGCGGGCGCGAGTATTGGACTCCAATAAGGCGAGGATTATTCGAGAGAGGGAGCAGGGGGAGTCGAATGATTGGTTTCGGACTTGGATGCGTATGTATGATGATTTGGAGGCTTTTTATAAATGGATATATGCTGTTCATGACGAGGTGGAAAAGAAGCCTGAGAAATTGGCGGAATGGGCTTTGTATGGGTCAATTGAGGAAATGCCTCCTGTTTGTACTGAGTCGTATACGAGACTTCCATGGTAGGTGATTTACTGCTTAAGTGTCTAAATGGCCTCTGTAGACTCTTTACAATTCTTGAAGTTATTTCCATGATAGTCTCCTTCGATGTGACCCATATTCCTTTCATAGCACTGGGCGGGAGGTCAGCTGTGGTTATAATTAATGGCTTCGTCTAGCATTGGAATAATTCTATTTATTTCACTCCGTCCAGAAGAAAATAGTCGAGTCAAAGCTCTGTGAATGTAAAAGTCGAATGATAATCAGTTTACATTACACTCGCCAGCAATCCTGAAAGTAAACATGGAATGTTGTCTGGAGTTCCTCAAATGTCGAAACTAGGGTTTACCAATCACAACTTTGACAAATAAGCACAACGCTGGCATTAGATGTCCTAGTCATTTTGATCCTAATATTAATTGATTTAATCCAAAGTGAATGACTCGCTTGTCTTTCCAAATCCTTCTCTATCCAATCGTTAGCCTACTAACCACCATGTGCCATCGGACTTCAGCCAGACGGGGACTAGATCGATACTAAAGCAATTCCAGACGCACTAATGAACACAAGCTTCTCCACTTATGACATCGGCTCTTTCGGTTACAAAATGTCAGGAAATTGCTTCAACGGCTCCCAATCGATATGTGATGCATATGCACGTGGAGAATTACAAGCGCGGTTCTCACCAACGACTAATACGCGGTACTTCGATGCTTCACCACGGAAGTAAACAGGATAAAAAGGCAATGGCTTTCCTTGAATCGCCAATGAATTGCGAAATCACAGAATACCCCCTTTCACCATGAAGGCTACCATTGCCTCAGCCTTATTGGCATGTTCTGCCGCTGTCGTCAACGGCCGCCCAACAGTTGACACCAAGTATCCCTACAAGGGCCCTGATGTTCCCGTTGGCGACTGGATTGATCCCACTATCAATGGAAATGGAAAGGGATTCGCTCGGTTGGTGGAACCACCAGCTGTGAAGCCTTCTTCATCGCACCCGACTAACAACGTCAATGTGATTTCTTTGTCATACATCCCTGATGGAATGCATGTTCATTATCAGACGCCCTTCGGACTAGGAAAGGTTCCCACTATCAAGTGGGGGAAAGATCCTCGACGACTCAATCGCATTGCAAGGGGATATACTCATACGTAAGTGAATTGATTGTTCGTTCAAAATACTAGGAAATGAGCTGAATCCTGATGAATTCTCCAGTTACGATCGTACCCCTTCGTGCTCGCAAGTCAAAGCTATCACGCAGTGCAGCCAATTTTTCCACGAGGTTTCTCTTGATAATCTTGAATCTGGAAAGACTTACTATTACCAAATTCCTGGTGCGAATGGAACCACCACATCTGATATTCTGAGCTTCACAACGGCACAGAAAGCTGGTGATCCTAAAGCGTTCAGTGTCGCCGTTTTAAACGATATGGGCTACACAAATGCCAAGGGCACGCACAAATATTTGACCCAAGCAGCAGATGAGGGAACCGCATTTGCCTGGCATGGTGGAGATATCAGTTATGCCGACGATTGGTATTCGGGGATTTTGCCATGCTCTGATGACTGGCCTGTCTGTTACAATGGGACGAGCACAACGCTTCCAGGAGAGACTACCGTGCCAGACGAGTATAAGACTCCTCTGCCAAAGGGCGAGATCCCCAATGAGGGTAGCGCACAAGGAGGTGATATGAGCGTCCTCTACGAATCCAACTGGGATCTCTGGCAACAATGGCTAGGAAATGTTACCAAGAAGATTCCTTACATGGTACTTCCCGGTAATCACGAAGCCGCTTGTGCTGAATTTGACGGACCGGGAAACATTCTGACAGCATATCTAAACAAAAACGAATCAAACTCAACGGCTACAAAGGACGGTCTGACATACTATAGCTGTCCACCTTCACAGCGAAACTTCACGGCTTATCAGCATCGTTTCCGGATGCCAGGTGCAGAAGCAGGAGGTGTTGGAAACTTTTGGTATTCCTTTGACTACGGTCTTGCTCATTTCGTTTCAATCGATGGCGAAACAGACTATGCTAATAGTCCTGAGTGGTCCTTTGAAGAGGAAATCTCCGGCAACGAGACCCATCCCAAAGAGTCAGAGACTTTCCTTACAGACAGCGGGCCCTTCGGTGCTGTCGACAATGTAAAGAACACCAAGTCCTACGCGCAGTATAAATGGTTGAAGAAGGATTTGGCTAGTGTGGACCGCAAGAAAACACCTTGGGTGATTGTAATGAGCCATCGTCCTATGTATAGCTCCGCCTATTCTTCTTACCAGAAGAAGATACGCGAAGCCTTCGAGGACCTGTTACTTGAGTACGGCGTTGACGCATACTTATCTGGGTAAGATTACATTTCTTCATTCTAGAATGCACCAGAGCTAATTCTCCCAGACACATTCATTGGTACGAGCGTCTTTACCCATTAGGTGTCAACGGAACCATCGATACGTCTTCAATTGTGAACAAAAACACCTATCTGACCAACGCCGGAAAGTCCATGACACACATCGTCAACGGTATGGCGGGTAATATAGAAAGTCACAGCGAGTTCAGCAGTGGCCAAGGTTTAACTAATATTACTGCTGTGCTGAATAAGAAGGAATTTGGATTCAGTAAATTAACTGTCGCGAATTCTACGGCGCTGAAATGGGAGTATATTCAAGGCAAGGATGGATCAGTTGGTGACCTGCTTTGGCTTTTCAAGGATGAGAAGACGCATCAAGGTCATCATGGCAAGAGTCCTGTTGGTGGGAAGAAGCCCCGTGGTTCTATCTAGTTGGAACGTGAAGTTCAAAGTTTCAGCGCTGTGAAGTAATTTCTTGAGCTTGTTTGAACTCAAATAGAAATGGAATACTGATAATTTGATTGATGCTACCTTCTGAATAAATTATAATACATAAAGACCCACGAGCCACTTCCTGTAGTCACCATACTTACTGACTATTTTTCTTGCCTGTCTCTGGTTCTGGCATGCCCTCCGAGCTATCGTGCACTTCAGAGATCTTTGTACCTCCACTCTCATCTAGCTTGATATTCTTTAAAAAGAACATTACAATGAGCATGAGTGATAGCGACACCAAAGCAGCGATAGCCAAGAGCCTCTGTGATTCGCGATAACTGCGATCAATTGCATTCCGAGCATCCGTGCCAACGGCATATTTCCGAGCAACAACTATGGAGCCGAATATAGAGTTTGCCTGGTCTTTCAGCTCTGATGGTAAGTATTGTCGAAGTTTGTCTGGTAGCGTACTGCGCCAAATCGCACCAGCAACACTATATGTCAAGTACTCAGAAATGAATTCGAGAAGGCTTCGCAATATTCAATGGAGCGTGTGGTGCGAACATACCTAGTACCAACTGCCCCTCCCACGCTCATGGAAGCAAAAAAGACCGCAGTCACGACTGAAACCTCTTGTCGTGACACTACTGCTTGGACTGAAACCTGGGCAGCAGTCTGGTAAAAGCCTCGACCGATACCAATCAAAGACTTCGCTGTTATAAAAGCCACCTCGCTTCCTACTTGGCCATTTCCTATGTCAACCAGATGTAGCAGGATACCCATTCCAAGAACACAAAGCGGGACCCCGACCAGAACCCATATCTGAGACCTTTTCGTATACTTCATGAAAAACGCGGCAAACATTCCGGCCACCTGGAAAGCAACGCGAAGCGAGTTGCTATAGAAAATGTGAGACGGTTTTCTGATGTATCAGGGTTAGGGTAATAACTCACTCAATTCTTGTCGCTGGTGCCGCAGCAAAATGGCCTGCAACTTGTAGGTAACTCGTGAAGAAAACAGTAAAGACCGAATAATGGAAGAAATCAAGGGCCCCGAGAAGACAGGCCGCAGCGACAGTACGGTTGTTGATCATACGATATGGCACAAAGGGTTGTCGAGCGAACCAAGCATCCCAAACCAAGAACACAATGAGAAACACAACTCCAAGTACAAGCATCGCTAAGAAAGAGGCCCGGGTCCAAGAGTCGCTATTCGTCGTGCCCGTCAAGGACAGCGGAACAAGTAGAAGAGACAACCCAGCCAGAAGGAAAATTGCGCCAGGCAGATCAAGTTGATACCAAAATAGCTGGAAGACCTTTTTCCACAAAGGCTGGCCAGACTCCAATCCGAGGGAGTTGCTGGTCAAGGCTTTTGTCTTCGGGATACGACGCTGATAGAAGAGCATTGTTCCTATGAGTGGAACGGAGGCTACAGGTAGAACAATTGCCCACATGCCCCAGCCCCAACGCCAAGTTGAATGGGCGAGGATTCGCTCCGCAACGATTGTTCCAATATAAAGTGTTGGTATCGTCGTTAAAGAGTCTGGAAGTGTGGCCCATACGCCACGATTGACGAGCGAAGTCATATCGGCAACGAACACTTGCTGCGTGAGAGCGTATCCAGTTGATCCGATGGCTTCGAATATACCGGCAGCCTAGTTTACCGGGTCAACATTAGAGATTTTTCGAAACATGTTGTCAGATATAGAATGAGAATCACGTACAATATATTGAGCTATGTTCGTGCAGGCAGCATAAATCACGTATCCAAGAGCAGAAGCAAAAATAGAGAAGATGAACATCTCAGCCCTGCCAAAAACCTAAGAAGAGATTAACTTCGTCTCTGATGATAGCTCAAATGAAAACTCACGTCTCCAAGTTTGGCTATGATGGGATACGCCGAAATACGTGCGATATTCATCACCACTTTGGCTGCGCTCATGGCAGAATGTTGCTTGAACGAGCTGGTTGTGTACGGGGTATAAACCTGAGTCGAGTAGTCCGCAAAGTTGATGCCAAAAGTACAAAGGAAAAGACTTCGAATATTAGTTCAGGCTATCATCAATACAAATGGCTTAACTTACCCTGCAAAGACCATAATCAGACCTTGCTTCGACCATGCAGCACGTAGCCGGTCAGCTTTTTGAACCCCGGCTTGCATGTTAGAGGAGATTTGTGGTTCTTTTTCCAGGTCAGAAGCAAAGACTGCGTCATTTTGAATGTCATTTGGTCCAGTGTTCACAGGAACGATGTCGATATCTCGTTCAAGTTGCTTTGACACGGCCATGCCACTAGTGTCTAGAGATGTACTATGCCTTAGAAATGACCCTTTGCAAGCTTGATAAGGGAATTGCAGCATTTAACATTCAAGTGCCAAAAGAAAATCCTATGGGTCTATCTTGTATACATCGGAATTTGACCGGGACCGACGCCTATTCAAGCATTAGATTAAATGCCAAGGCATTGAATTGACGACGACTGTGCTGCCATCCACATAAATCCGGCAATGGCACTTAATAGTAGTCACTGTACTATAGTGTAAGCTTATTCCCGAACAGGGGAAATTTTTTACCCATGGCTTATACCAAAAAAGTATATCTTATCTGATTTGCAGCGAATTCACCCCAGTCTACGCGTCCCACCGTCACGATCGAATCAGATAACTTCTGCCAAGCGGCGTAAGAGCGCGCCAAGACAATCCGCCGTATTTTAATCACGGAGTAGAGCCGAATAGGCTGATTTTCACGAGGTTCGGAGAGGATTACAGAGAGTCCCATTTCTTTTCAAAGTGGCGAGGCCCTACAAACGGGATTTTCCCGGCGTTCGATTCCCCACAGGCTCGGGGAGAGGCGGGATACATGTGGCTCGATAGTTGGAAATGTGCCCACCAACATGGACTTCTAGAAGGGATTCGCCTACTTTGACCGAAAGTGGTTGACAATTTTCATATTCCGAGAAAAAGTGAGCTAATAGCCCTAATTTCCCGTACGACTTCTAGCTTGTCCCTCATCTCTTCTCATCTCTATATTGACAGATTTAGACGAACATACAACTTGAGCCATGAGCGGCGAATGGAAGTTCGTTGAGAAGAATGATAGCCTCATTCCCAATATAGCTCACTGGAGCGCGACCAGCGAGGGAAATGAGCCATATCTTATTCAAGTTTCTTGGCCATTGGGATGGCCAGCACTTGAACAAGTTATTGACATTTCGCAGCCAGCGAATGTAATGTAAGACCAACTAAAACCCTGAAATTACGCGGGCAAATGGCGGCAAATAACAACTCGACTTGAATATCTTTTTAACACTTTATCTATAGTTACCTGGTAGATGGAAATGCAATGTTTCTTTCCGCCACAGACATCGTACGACGAAATGGACTCAACCGTCACCAATTAGGAATAATCATTGTCGGCATTTCCTATCCAATGTCTGATGCCGTTTATAGTCCTCGTCGAGGCTTCGATCTCACCCCGCCATGCGAGAGCTATACACCACCGAAAGACCAGAATGGAAAATCTTATCCTCAACCACACGGGGGAGCGGACATTCTTCTTAGCTTCATCAATCAGGTCCATCGCTTCCTATTTAACGAGATTTTCCAAAAGGTCTCAGTGCGCCAAACAGCACTGTTCGGACACTCGTATGGTGCTCTTTTTGCTCTTCATACACTATTCACTGCACCCACGTCTTTTGACGCATACCTTGCTGCCAGTCCTTCAATTTGGTGGAATGACAAGTTCATCATAGAAGAAGAGAATGCATTTTATCAATCACCAGATGTTCACCACCATCCTCTTGTCTGGATGTCTTACGGTTCCCTGGAGCAAACGCCCGAGCAACTGAAAGATGAGTCCGATGATGATTTCGCAAAGCGACGACTTAGCGCAGCTGAACGGCGCATGGCAGATAATTGTGATGAGATGTATGTATGCTTGAAGGCGAGTGAACGAGTTGGAAATATGAGGAAGAAAGTTTATGAAGAGGAGGACCATGGAAGTGTTATTGCTACATCTTTAAGCGGATCTATCCTATTTTTTATTGATAATTCGTGAGATTCAGGTGAGGATTGCACAAAGCCTGACCCTTGAGGGAGCTTGAACAGCAAATTTATGCTTTCACTTTCTCCACCTGCTCTTGACGGCTTGATTATTCTGCTTGGTGATACCAGTACAGGTACATAGGCGCTTTCGAAAAGTTCAATATCACATATGCAGACTGTGATTTGTACTTCGGCATTCAAGCCTCCGACAATTGAATTTGTTCCCGTCCAAATGCTGATGAGTCTTATCCTATTAGCCTGGTAGCCCCTCTGGGCCATTCAGTATTTTCTCAATCTCTAACCAATCCGTGTAGTCGACACCCGTCAATGGGAGAGTTGGGTTATTGAAACTGAAGTAAATATCCTCCGCTTCCCCAGATAAATCAATATTCCAATCATCTTGTACACCAAAAGCTGTATTCGTGGAAAGAAGGTTTGCCCATGGCTCCAGTAATTGGCTCTCATCCCCTCGATTAATCCCTCTCAGTTCGACGCTCCTATTGACCTGAGGGGATCCTTGATTTGGTGAAGATATGTTAAAAGTATGATTTGGCCACACATGAGAGCAAGACTGCGAGATATCTTGAAGACGCTGTTCAGCGGCATAATTCCCTGATTGGGCGAGGAACTGTAGGACCTCAAAAGCCTGCTTCAAAGCTGGAGGCGGTCCACCTTGCGAACTATTTATGAAGCCTTCCATGACGAGAACAAACGCTGCTGAAAATGTTGCGTCGAGATCGAAAAATCCGTACCGGGCTGATCGGAAGTTGCATTAGTGATTTGAGCTTTTGCATTCGCATTAAGTATTCAGCCTGACTTACGTATTGTTTTTTGACGCTGTAGCGAGTGCAATATTGCCAAGCTTCGCGTGGCTGCCTCACTGCATGTATCAAGCAATCGTGCAAGCATGTCAGGTACAACCTCTGTCGTTTCCATCTTTTGCTGTTGCTCAACCTTTAACCGAACACTTCGCAACAGCATCGGTCGTGTGCATAGAATAATGGCCTTTTCAGGGATAAAGTCAGTTTTGCGGCTATCAAATTTGGCTGTATAGCTCAGCACGAACCTGAAAGAGCATCAAGTATAGAGAAGAACCTGTCCGTGTGACTGTCCCCAGAGGCCGAGTGAAATCCAAAACAAGTGCAGTGGGGAATGATCTACCGATGTCTGATAATTCTTTCAGTATATCCTGTATTGTTTTGACCAAAGCCAGTTGTGTAATTGATGAGTTCCCATATAGCGCTTTACCAGTGTCAGTATTCAATTCAAGACAGAAAACTCACTGCCAAACCTACAGGACATAATTTCATCAGTTATTCGTGCAATTCGCACGTTGATGTTCAATGCAACTGGAGATTGAAAGCCTGCCACATGTCGGGGAAAGCCAGCTCGAAGCTGTCGCTCATCGGCGCCAGCAGCCAAGCCGAGGCCAGACGATAGTCGCCTGCTTCTATCAGAACCTTTCACACAGGGTATAGTCATCATATGGCAGCATACCTGTCTAACATGTAAACCGTCCACCATAGCCTCACTCTATGAGCACTTTGAGAAGGCAAGCAATTTTGCTCCTTCTCTGGTAGATTGCAGCCAAGCGCGATGGCTAGGCGTAATGCAAGGCCGATCTTATAAAGTCAGTTCTATTTCAAGTATAATTGAATTATGCATCGGGGTGGCTTTACATGAAGATATGCATCATGTTTCCTGTCACACCACTGCAGGTACGTGGCAATTAATGTGAGTATCTCGACTGAAATGATGCCGTCGCTCCCGAGATGATGCAGTGGAGGTAGTCGACTCAATGCCTCCGTGAAAAGAGCGGAACCGGGCGGATGGCTGGCTGGAGATTCCACGTCCATGAGTTTAGCCATTGCCATCACGAGAAGATATTCTGTGTACCAAGAAGATCTTTTGACTTTTTCTCGGGTTTGCTGGCTCTGAAAAAGGAGCATGAGGGTATCCGAAAAGGTTCTTGAATCGAAAAAGTGTTGGCTAACACCAAGGTAAAAGAGAAACTGTTCGAGTAAATGCTGCGATTCCTCAAGTGAAGGGAGAAAATCGGCTGTATTTCCTAGAATCGTATCAACAGATTCCCATCGTGATTGCGGGCTGTCATAATTTTTATTTTGTGTATCTCTGGAGGGTTCAAGGGGACTTGAATATGACCTATCCAGGAGGGATTTGGCTTGGGACTCGAATGCAGGCCCAGAAGCGAGATCCGTTGCTTAATCTGTCATCAGAGCTAATGATTCCCAAGTCAGAAGTGAACATAACGTACCTGGACTTATTGCAGAAACGCTTTCTTCGTAAGAAAGACCCGCAGGCCGAGTGCGCCCATTGTTTGCCGATGTTTCAGCATCGCCTTGTCGGCTCGAACTTGGGCCTGCAGCACCTGGTGAAAGCGTTGCAGACTCTGTAATGGATCAATTAGAATATGGGATATTCTCCGAGTGAAATGTTATAACTTCCAACGCATACCAGAAGCTTGACCGCCCAGCCTCTCTTCGTATGATCTAATTTTATCAAGTAGATGCTGTACCTGGCTGCTCGATGGTCAATATGGTTTGGTATATAGCAGTGAGTGACTTACGCTTCTGAGAATCTCCTTCGACCTGGATGTCCAAAAGTACAGCTCCAACCATGCTTCAAACATCCCCGACAAGGTTGATCACCGGAGCACTTCACCTTCCGCCGACGACATGCCTCACATCTGGACCGAGTTTAGCAGAAATATTGATTAAAGAACATTCGATGCACCTTACGCATTGGCTGATCGTGGGTTCTGATTTGAAGCTACCATTGCATATAGGATAAGTTACTGCTTCGGCTTCAGACATTGGAGTTGATCTCGGAGTTGGAGAAGTTGAGTCGGCAAGTCGGTCCGATGCGGTGGGACCGCCGGATAAGCTCCCGAGTTGGCATGTGGCAGTGGAAAGACTAGAGACAGGCAATTTATCATTGATTGATATTGATATAATCCACAATAAATAAAGTCTAGATATTCCTAGTTTGACTTGTCCTGATTCCATCGCTTTATCGAGATTTGTGAATGGCAAAGAGTGGGGACTACATTATCATACATGGCTGGTAATCCAACCATGTACAGAGCAACTCACCAACATCAAGTCAAAGACAGACCCAAACCAATATGGCACTATTCATAAGGGCTATTCTCATTTGGAGTCGCAACACCAGAGTAATAAGCTGCTGGGATGAATTTCTCTTTGATTCCCCGCTTCAAGAGGTCCGAACGGATGTAACCCCAGGTAGAACACTATAACTAGTACGAACTTGTACTTCTACCCCATGATGATAACTAATGCTTATCATTTTACAGCTTTAGATAAGTAAGTGTCTCCTTGGAGATTGTTCTTCACTTCCCCTCACTCCAGAATCCTCAACTTCGAATCGATTAACACATATCGGCTTTCGACTTTGATCGACTATCAAGATGGCCAGCAATCTACGCAGCAAGCCATGGCTACCTCAGGCACCTCCGCCTGAGATTACCTTCTACAATGCCAATGTGGTCGATGCCGAGTTTGGAAAGGTCGTACCTAATTCCATTGTCAAAATAAAGGACGGCTCCATAATTGAGGTGAAAACCGGGGATGCGGATCCCTCTTTACTTGCCGATGTCAACGCAGTCGACCTGGAGGGCCAGTATCTCTGCCCTGGTCTTATCGACTGCCATGTTCATCTGATAGCAACACCAGGATCGCTTTTACTCAAGGATATCTTATCGGCAACCCCAAATACTCTTGCATATCGGACTGCATTTGTTGCTCGAGAGATGCTGCTGCGTGGCTTCACGACTGTCCGCGACACGGGTGGCGCAGATGCATCTCTTCGTCAAGCTATAGAAGAGGGATTGGTGATCGGACCTCGGCTTTTCATCGCTGGAAAGGCACTGTCTCAAACAGGAGGTCATGGTGATCTACGAGCCAGCTATCAGGGGGAAGAGTATAAATGCTGTGGTGGACATTCGCCTGCTTTGGCCCGGATTTGTGACGGCGTTCCAGAGTGTCTGGCCGCGACACGAGATGAGCTGCGACAAGGTGCAGATTTTATCAAAATAATGTGCGGAGGAGGTGTTGCTACTCCAGCCGATGCACTTGACATGCTTCAATTCACGGCGGAGGAGATTCGAGCTATAACGACAACAGCAACTTACTCCAAAACCTACGTCACGGCTCATGCATATACTATCGATGCAATCCGTCACGCAGTTGATAACGGGGTGAGAGGAATCGAACATGGAAATTTCATTGACGAGGAGACTGCAATTTACTGCAAAGAAAAGGGTGTTATATTCACTCCGACTCTTATTGTATACCAAGGCATGACCCGGCCTCCCTTCGATCATTTCCTCGATAACTTTAGCCAGCAGAAGAACCGCAAGGTTCTTGAAAGTGGTCTATCTGCACTATCAACCCTTCAAAAGGTAGGAGCAACGATATGTTACGGATCAGACCTTTTAGCAGGCTTGCACTCTTTACAAAATGAGGAGTTCAGAATTCGCTCCTCTGTTCTCAGTGCGAAGGAAATTCTCCAGTCTGCCACTGTGAACGCTGCTAAACTCTTAGGAATGGAAGATCGACTCGGATGTATTAAAGAGGGGGCTCTCGCAGATATTCTCGTGCTGAAAGAGAACCCGCTTGAAGACATTACTGTCTTAGATCGGGTTGATAAAAGCCTGGTAGCCATTCTCAAAGACGGTCGTCTGGTTTTCAAGCGTTCAAAGTGGTTATCTGTAGATCCGATGTATGACCCGTGCCGTGTTCAGTCTACATGAGGAAAATGATCTATATGATGTTCTGGAGATTTTAATTCTGAGCTAAAACAATTATATACCGATCCTCTCAGAGGGTTTTCTCGTATAATTTGTTCTTTTCGTCCACTCATGCAAGGGACAGCCCCATCATATAGAAGGGATATCTTCCTCGGAAGCTCAAGCCGACAAACCCTCGGATGATATCCGACAGGAATGAGGGGGATTTCTGCGGGTCAGTCAGTTTCTCTCAGTCAGAAAAATTCCATCTCGAGAAGATACTACAGTATTTCCAATAGCGGACAGTATTCTTGTAACTCTATTGGCTATAGTAGTCGACATCGAGGACTGATAATCCTTTCTTTGAAATTACTTTCCTAACCATCGTCCCTCCACCATGCCCCTCATAAATCCAGCCCACGAAAACATTCCTCGAAACCGTGTACACATCGCAGTCCTCGACACAGACGTACCTTGTCCCGCCGTGTATGCTAAGCGTGGTCTGCACAGCTCGCGATTTCGCACTCTTCTCCAAGCAGCAGCGAAACGTCTGAACCAAAATGCACAAAATTTGCGACATGGCCCTATCGAAATCCATGTAACAGCTTTTGATGTCGTGGGAGGTTCATACCCACCTCTCTCTTTCATGCGCTCAAGTCCTCGGAATTTTTTCGTCCCAACTGACCAGTTCTCTGCTGGTCCGATTGATGTGATCTTGGTTACTGGTGCCGCTGCCGCGGCATACGATAATTTGCCGTGGATTCCGGCACTGCGGACGTTCATCCAAACTATTTTTACAGAATTCCCTTTTGTCAAGATATACGGATCTTGTTTCGGGCATCAACTTATAGGTCAAGCCCTACTGGAAGGTCAAAAATGCTCTATTGGGAAAGAAATTTCCAAAATCTTCGTTGAACCTTCAATTCAAGGCCATGAAATCGGTGTTCATCCCATTATATTGAACACTCAATTTAGTTCCAGATTCTCTTCACTCGATCAATTCTCAAAGGAGCGACCAGTTCAACTTCAAGTCATACATGGTGACATTGTCACGCCATCACAAGACATTCCTTCTCACATGGACCAAAATGCGCTTTCACTTCCTGACCCGTGGATGAATATTGGAAATACCTCCAAATGTCTTATTCAAGGACTTTTCTATCCTGGAAGAGTTCTTACTTTGCAAGGCCATTTTGAATTTGATGCATTTGCTACTGGTGAATTGTGCCGTCAGTTTGGACGTACATTCAATTGGACCGAATCTCATCTTAATTCCCACCTCACTAAAATATGGGGGTCTGTTAAGTCTATTGATGGAGATTCTGAACCTTATGATGACTCTCAGGCGATTGCAGAGTTGGCTGTTCTGTTCTTTGCTGATGAAGACCGAGCACTGCCAATGTCATCTTGAGAACGCATACATGTTTGCATAAGCGCAATATAGAATCTTCCAGCTTTGCCAGGTATCACATGAATCATCTGGCATGATAATTCAAGCAATTGTACTTTATCTATCTATCTCAAATAAGTAACTTCTTCCTGAAACACTGCATTTCCTCCCATTCTCTCGTTTATACTTCGCCCCGGAACAATTTTCTTCCGGCACATCTCGTCCGCGCGGGAAAAAAGCCGCGACTTGAGATCATCGCCTTTTCCCGCAGCGCTCTTTGACAACACCGAGGCATGCTGTCTCCGTTAAAGCCGTCTGTGCCGTCGGCATCACTGCTGCGATTCTTAAGACTGCAGTCAGAGATTGTAATCGGACCAGGTATTTGCGCTCGGCCACGACCTCGACCGCGCATTCGGGCCTTGGAGCAGTTTCCAGCTGGGTCGCCTCGCAAATCTTCAAACTGGGTGCGTCCTGGTCAGTCGCGATCTGCTTTGGAGTCTAAAGCAGAGCTTCATCCTGTCACACTTTCTCGACCCCAGACTACAAATGCGCGACCCGTCGCTGAACCTTTGATCGTCTCCCGCAATGCATCTACTACTCGTCGGCCGCTGCTTCGAAGGCTCTTCGATCTGAAGCAGAAGAAAACAGCTGAATATAAAGGTAGCCGACCGGGCCCTGCATTGATTGATGATGGGGCGGAGGGGATGTTCAACATTGGTCGCGGGCTCGCTGCCAGGGCTTCTAATGAGCTTCGCATTCGATGCACGGAATTCGACAACAACGGGAATGTGACACTAGTGAATGGGGAGTTTAGGAAGCTCGAGTTGATTGCGAAGGTTGGCCTTCTTGCATGCTTGTTAATATATTCGGTGCTTTGTTAACTGGATTGTCTTTTTAGTATGGTCTTCTTCCTCGCGACCTCCGCAAGATTGACTCTTCTACCCTACCACACATCTTGGTCCGACCAAGCGCCATTCTCATAAACCTTCTTCATCTCCGAGTATTAATCAAATCGGATCGCGTGCTTGTCTTCGATGCCTATGGTTCAACAGACTCATATATGCAATCATTGTTTATCTATGACCTTGAGGCGAAGCTACGTCAAAAATCATCGCAAGTGGCACAAGGTGGACAATCACTGCCCTACGAATTCCGTGCGTTGGAAGCCGTCCTCATTAGCGTTACAACGGGACTGGAGGAGGAATTCAATGGAGTCAGGGATCCGGTTGTTCGGGTCCTTCGTGCACTGGAAGAAGATATCGACCGTGATAAGCTTCGACATCTTCTTATATACTCCAAGAAACTTGGTACATTTGAGCAGAAAGCTCGACTAGTTCGAGACGCCATTGACGATTTGCTCGAGGCCGATGATGATCTAGCTGCCATGTATCTCACCGAGAGGTCCCATGGCAAAGAGCGCGAAGAAGATGACCATCAGGAGGTGGAAATGCTCTTAGAATCCTATCACAAGGTGTGCGATGAAATTGTCCAGGCTAGTGGTAGCTTGGTAACTGGTATTCGCAACACCGAAGAAGTGTAAGTTTGCCATCCGAAACTAACAGGAGAACGTGAAACTAATACATAACAGAGTCAAGGCTATTCTGGATGCGAATCGCAACTCTCTCATGCTTCTCGACCTCAAGTTCAGCATCGGAACCCTAGGCCTAGCGACGGGAACCTTATTCTCCGCTCTATACGGAATGAACTTGAAGAACTTCATTGAAGAGGATGACTTCGGATTCGGTGGTGTCTCCGCCATCTGCTTTATTCTCACCGCAGTTGTCTGCTACTATGGACTGGGCAGACTACGCAAGCTTCAGCGTGTGCGTATGTGGGGAGAAGGTGGCGTGGGGACTGCCTCATTGACACCACCATTGTCACCCAGACGAGCCAGCATTGCTTCTCCGCGCAACAACTGGCGCGCTGATTCCGTTGAACCAGTTTGGGGTAGCCTACCCGGTGAAGCACGCTCTGATCGCATGAAGAGACTTCGTCAAACTGCTGCTGCAAGTGCGGCTGGTACTGCTTCTAGGTCCCCTGGAATCAATATCCCAAATTCTACGGCGGCAGCAACTGCAGGCTTCGAGTCGGCTTTGAACTCTGAGAGTCAGCCTGATGATACCCCACAGAACCATGATAACACTGATAAAACCAAGCCATCATCTTAGAAACAATCCGTATTAATATTTGCATTTGGATGGAATAGCGAGTTGCATTTGATCTGGCGTTTGATTCGGGGATTCTCAGCTCTCCCGTTCTTCTTGCATAGTATCGATTACCATCTTTCTTCACTCCTTGCTCTGCTTCAGGGTTTGCAAATACAATACAATCTCGATCATATAGTATACATCCACCCTTTATTTCTAGAGTCCGTCTGGGCTCTCACTGAATTTGGTCATATTGACATCTGTTGAGTCGATAATGGAAATCATATTCGATATCAAAAAGCTCAGCGTGACAAAGTTCGGGTGACATTCTAAATTTTCAATCCACTGTGCTAATAGGTTCTAATAAACGAGTATCCAATAATCAATGCATCGGAATGCCTTCTGCAATGCTTGTATGTAAATTCTGGGCACGCTCAACCCATTTCTTCGCAGCAACTCTGATACCTCCATCCATTTCACATTCGCGCTCAACGATTCCCAAGATAACCCTCTCAATATCTCTATATTCCCTAGTACTTACCGATTGGGTGCCAATGATGCCAATATTCCGAGTACTTGGGATTTGAAGCTTATTCTCTTGCACTTCATAACCAATCTCCCTCGAGACCTCCATGGTCTTCGCAGCCAATGATCCATACATTGATTCAGATATTCCTTCTTCGGTCTTCTCCTTCTCTTTCAACAATCGTAGTGCTTTCAGGTCTCCTGAAGCAGGTTGTGCGTTTTGATCGATTGTGAATTTCTTTTGTGATTCAGGTTCATCCTCTTTCAGTTCCCGGGAGATATTCTCTTTCTGCGGTGGTGAATATCGATATCGATCTCCAGAAAAGGAATGGGAGCAACATGGAATAGCAAGAAATGGTAAAGGTCCTTCTGGGCGAGCAAGAGCCGCCATTATTGGAGTCCAAATTGTAAGTTCATCGGCATGATTGGATATTATAAAAGTGCCTTCGGGATAATTTCCCAATTCATACTCCATACTTATATCATCAGGCTCAATCGCATTAATAAAAGGCCGAGGGACCAAGACCCTCTCTATCAATCGATCTTGAATGAACTCAGGAAATGTCTTCCAAGACTTCCTTCTTCGAGCGTCAATTCCTGACCCTGAGTATCCTTCCATCAGGAGTACATACACAAGGACTCCGTTCCCACAGGCCATGTCCACGAATCCAGGAAATTTTGACCTGCTGGGTTCCAACGCTTCATTTTTAGGAGATAAGTCATATAGACTACGCCACAGTTCAATAATGAATGCGGCGATAGCCAAATCTTCAAAGACATGCTTAGCTGATTCGGCTTCTTCTGCCCAATTGTCACACAGACGTTGGGCATATATATCATACAATCGTGCGTAAGTCTTTTGCACCAGGCCATGCGGGACCAAAGTATCCTTATTCGTGGCAGTGTCTTTGGTAAAATTATCGCGAGCCATACTCGTGCGGCTCGGTGATAATCTGCGCCATTCTTCTGCGTCGGCTTTTATAGTATTATGCGAAGAGATCTTCATAATTTTATGTTTCTTTTGCGAAGTAACCACTTGTTTGCGATTGCTTCGTGTAGGAAAATTGAGGTCGCAAGGCAGCGGTTATCATTGCAGGAGAAGAATCATCGAAACATCAGCTTTCAGATTGTAGCTCCGAGTATTAATATAGCCGTGTTTTGAATCGTGTGATAATAATATCTTGTAGAGGAAGTTCAATAAAGATGCACGTTGGTAAAGTCCAAAATGTACTTTGGCTGTGGGGCAAAACAAAAAGAAACGGCAGAAATTGTCATCACGTGGAAATATCATTCACGTCCTCTTCTCTTCTTCATCCAACTATTAAAGTGTCAAGTCACAAATTGAAAGAGCCAAGAAATGAAATCAAGGCCTAACTTTAAAGAACTGCCCATCAAACCGTCAGGTATCTTCTGGGAAAATGATTTCTTGAGCGAGGAACATGAGCAAAGACTCATCTCACTCTTTACCAACGAACTACAATGGCCTGATCGACCTGGAAGGATATCCCTTCATTATGGATACACATTTGACTATAAGACATTCGACATAGATCCAGAGATCCCATATAAGGAATTTCCTGAATGGCTACAACCTCTTATTCCCACCACCGAAGATCGACCACCAGACCAGGTCTGTCTTCAATATTATCCACCAGGTGCTGGGATTCCGCCACATGTGGATGCGCACGCTCCATATGATCAACTCTATGCGCTTTCACTTGGCGCACCGGCTATCATGCAGTTCCGTCGAGGGGAAACTCGCGTCGATGTTGATTTGAATCCTCGGAGCATGATGCAGATGACTGGGGATTCCCGGTTACATTGGACGCATGGCATTAAGAAACGCAAAAATGATACTTTATCCGACGGTACTGTTCGGCCTCGTGAAAATAGATGGAGTATCACATATCGATGGCTCCGTGGAGGAGATTGTGAATGTGGAGATCTCGAGTTTTGCGATACAGCACAGAGACGAAATGGATCGGAGAAGGAGAAAAGATCGGTCAAGGCTCTTGCTGAGAAAGCGAGTGCTGAGAAACCAATTGGATGATGCTTTGTTTATCACTTACGTGGATTGAGCTTGTATCTTAGTCTATTCATATACCCATTGGCAGTTAAAGTAAATATCATACTATCTTACAAACTCAAAGTCGACGATGTGGAATCCCTTGAACAGAGTCAAGGAGTATATTCTGGGGGCGGAGCAGAGCTTGCTATCCTCGGCGGAGGACTCTTTTCTCCTGATCTTTTCTTTCTTTTCCCTCTATCTTTGTTCTTGTCTTTCCCATGGTTGCGAAGCATCATGGTGATTTCTGGGTCATATGATACCTGTTCGGGAGTACATAAAGACCCGTCTTTCACTTGCAATGAAGGCCCGTATTCAAGCAGCAAACGTACCATATCAATATCTTTCTCCTTGACAGCAACATGAATTGCTCTTTGTGAGTCCCAACCCTTCATGTTGATGTCGGTGCCATTTTCCAAAAAGGTCTTCACAATTTCAGTCTTTCCTTCCTTTACAGCGTCATGAAATAGAGGCCTCTTGAAACCATTCTTCTCCTTTCCTGAGACTGTCCCACTTTGGAAGAAGACTTTGATTATATTAATGTTCCCACTCTTGATGGCCAAAGCAAATGGCGTTTCATCATGCCAATCTTTTGTCTTATGGGCGGCTTTATATCCGACCATTCGAAGGACAAGCGGAACACTGTATTTTTTGTCATACTCGAGAAGAATAGCACACAGCTCCTGATGCTCTTTTTCAACTGCCAGATGTAAGGCCGTTGTATTCCCGGTAGTAATACTCGAAGTGTTAACTTTGAATTCCAGTAGCAAGTTGATCATCTCAAGATCACCATTCCGCGCCGCAATATGAATGGGTGAGTCCATCTGCTTATTGCTATAATTCAGCAATGAATTTTCGCATTCAAGTAGAAGCCGTGCAACTGGATGGCGACACCTCTTTACGGCCAAATGTAGTGGTATCGAGTCATTGGCGTTTTTGATGGTAGGTGATGCATTTCTTTCGAGAAGAAGTCTTGCAATGTCCCAATAACCTCCCTCTGCAGCAGTATGTAGAGCAGTATTGCCGATACTATCAATCTCGTTCGGGTCCGCCCCTTCATCCAGTAGTGATCTCACAATATCAATCCTGTTTTGAGATGCCGCTTTTGGCAACGTCGTGCCCGTACTAACAGCTCCCTTGAGGTCACTGTCCATTGATGTCGATGACAAATCCGGTGGCGATTTGATATTTCGAGACTCGGTATTTTGACTCCTATTCCGAGCTTGAAGGCGTTTCTCTTTCAGGGCGCAGGTATACCATCTTAAGTACCCTCGGGTTGGTATAGATTGGCATGCCAAGTCAACCTAAGCCCATTTCGTTATTGTCAAGCGAACTTTGCCCCGCGAGGGCGTTAGCTTGTCAGCGCTATTTTAGCTTGATAGATGTGCCGTTTGTGCGAACCATTTCCTCTATGTCTCCGATATTAGACTGATCCATTTGAAGAGTAGTAGGCGAGTATCAGATAGTAGGACTGCTCCAATATTTGATCAAGTTGAGGATTCAAACAGGATAGTACCTACTATCCTGTTCTACTATGATGATGAATTTATACTCTTTCTTAGCACCGTTAGCTTCCCTTTCGAACAGCAACTGTGCATGGGTTCTGGCATATATTGCTTCATTGTAGGAATTATTCTTTCGTGAGGTTGATTTCACGGCAGCAATGTAAATAACAAATCTAACTGTCAAATTCATATTAGATAGTAGAATTTGATGGACAGATACAATTGCTTCAGTCTGGTATCTAGGTTATTACTCAGGCAGTTATTTGTCTCCCTCTATAGCTAAATTCTGCTGTGCTTGATGGCGTCAAGATGACCTCGGGATGTATCCAAATGCTACTTCAATAGATGCTCTACTCGCGATTTGAAACTAAAATCCCTCCAACACACGGGCTAAACATACCACTATGTACAATCTAATGTCTCAATGATGCCTTTAAAAAATTAGGATGCTGGAGTATTCTTGTCTAGGATACTCCTGGGCTCGTAATTCCTGGAGCTTGTCTCGTCGTTATCCGACAATCATGGCCCGGATACTACGGCATGATTGTATGCCCATCGATAGCTGAACCCATGGTCGATAGCACAACGTAGCTGTCACAGATGCGTAAAAGTTGCGTGGAGAAACTAAGCAAACACATACTATAAAGCGATACAAAGTCCAATCTCCTCCATTTCGTCCCGCCAATTCCACTCATACAAGTACCTTCATCAATTGAATTGACCGCAACCGCACACCAAACCGCATCGTCACAGAGCGTCCATAAAGCTACAAGGATTTCTAGACTAGTTTTCATCACAATCAAAAATGAAGCTTCAATTCGGACTATTCGTTGCCCTAGCCTTCATATCCCTACCAGCATTGACTACCGCCACACCCCCACCCCAAGTCCAACCATCAAGTCACCCAAATACCAAATACAACTGGCACTTCAACATCTTCAAAGATAAACACTGCAATGACGCGCCCATCAGTCTCGCAGGTAGTGGAACCAGCGGATGCAAAACAGATAATCTTCCCAAGGGAGGAGCCCAAGCATATATGAAAGTGGACGTCAATTCTCACTGCAAAGTAACCTTCTATAAGGATAGCAAGTGTTCGAAAAAGGATGATGTCGCAACTCTCGAGGCGAATTCTAAGAATGTTTGCGCTGAGTCCAAGAAACACAAGCATATCAAAAGCTTCGAGGTGCAGTGTTAGTACCAGTCACAAGGATCTTCGGTTCAATTTAATGTTCAATTCCTATTTGCTTTATAGTTTAGTATGAGTGATCATCTAATCAATTGCTGTTATTTTCACTTGTCGAGATGAAATCAATTGCAAATACTGTACTATGTACTTGTAATTCTGTAATTCCACCCTCCACTCCACCCCGCCAGTGCCAAGACCCGATAAGCTTATCCACCACGATGACGTTAGACGAGTCTTTTCCTGTTGAATCTCATTCATTCCACAATTCTTCTTCTTCGCTTCCTCCTACATCTCCCCAGTTTACTCATCAGTCAAATTTTACACAATGGCACCACGTTGCTTCATCGTCCGCCACGGCGAAACAGAATGGTCCCTGAATGGTAGACACACAGGTACAACAGACCTACCCCTCACAGAAAACGGCGAGAAACGAATCAAAGCAACCGGCAAAGCACTAGTCGGTAATGACAGACTAATCGTTCCAAAGAACGTCGTTCACGTGTACACCTCCCTCTCTCTCAGATACCAATCCTTAACTTCCGTCCAAGAATCAACCACTAAGTATTCCCCAGCTACGTATCCCCACGCGCCCGCGCCCAACGAACCCTCGAACTCCTCGAGCTAGGCTGTCGCGAACGTCTCCCATGGACATCTCAACGAAAGGACGAAGAAACCGAACCAATTCGCACAGACGCAAAAGTCGAAATCACCGAGGCCGTCCGTGAATGGGATTATGGCGATTATGAGGGTTTGACCAGTAAACAGATTGCGGAACTGAGAAAGGAGAAAGGTGAGGGTGCTTGGAATATTTGGACGGACGGATGTCCTGGTGGAGAGTATGTACACGATCATGACCATCTATACCAAATAAATTCGGATCTTTACTTGATCCGATTGATAAGAATCAACAAAACTAACCATAATTCAAAGATCCCCCTCCGACGTCATCAAGCGCCTTGACGAACTTATCATCGGAATAAAAGATAAGTACCATCGAGCCTGTCTGGAAGGCAAAGATTCCAAGGGTGACGTCCTTATCGTCGCACATGGTCATATCCTCCGCGCATTCGCGATGCGATGGACCGGTAAACCATTGACAGAGACATCATTGATTTTGGACGCCGGTGGTGTCGGAACATTAAGGTGAGTCAATCACCAAGCACATATTTCTCCCTCGAGAATAACGCAGTGACTAACTAGTCCAGCTATGAACACCATAACATCAACGAACCGGCCATAATTTTGGGTGGTGGATTCGTGGTCGAGTAGATTATGTACTCTACAGCATAATAGACCGATTAGCACATACATTCTCTAGAACATTTTTAAAAAAAAAATTATCACTTACCAATTCTTCTCAATAAAGCCTTCATCGGAAATCGAAATAAATCACTCCTCACTCCTCACTCCTCATCTTCATTCTCCCTCTTAACTTTAGCCTCACCATCAGCCTGCCCCTTAACACCCTCCTCCCCAATAACCTTCGCAGACCCCATAAAAAGAGCCCCAACATACCCACCCAAAAACCGCATATCACCCGCCTGTACAGCCGTCATACGAAGTAGATTCTCCGTGTCCGCCAGATTAGCGTTAAGTTGCGCGAGTTGCGAATGTAGGTGTGCGTATTGTCGCTGTTTCGCGGCGGACATTGAGACGGAACTACCTCCCCCTCCTCCCATGCCTACACTAACGCCGGCGCCGGCACCGGTACCAGCAATGCTTCCTCCGAAGGACGTGGGTTGGTTTGTACCGTATGGGTTTGGGGTTTGGGGGAGGATGGAGGCGCGGTATGGGTGGGAGTCTGTTCGGCGGTGTGGGTTGAGTGGGGGCATTATGCTTTTTTTTTATGGGCGTAGATTTAAATTTGATGTCGGGCTTGCTGCTTTGAGCTTCTGTTTGTGGGAATGTGTAGGCAAAGAGAAAGTTGGAGATTGTTTGATTGTTGATCCGTGGGATTGTTTATATGGTCACGTGAATTACCTCATGTCCCCACGGAGAGTGGGATATCTGGATATCTTACGAGTTCAAATACAAATTTATCGGACACGAAGTCAAATGATTATTACAGCTCTAAATTGGGTACAGTATGTGAATAAAGTGAAAAAAAAGTCTATTCGTGCACCATGAGAATACGAAACTGTCCAGACGCAGCGACATCGCTGTCATTAATTTCCCCATCCAGCGCGAACCAGTCCAGCAAATCAAAACTCAGACCTCGAATAAATGATCCTCCTGCTCTTTTCATCATGCGCCAAGAACGAGACCAGATAAAAGCAACAAGGAAATAACATCAGACAATGAAAGAAGCGCCAACAGGAGGCACAGATGATGATATTGAGGACAATAGAGCAATGAAAGAGCAGACGTATACGAGCCCAGAAAAGAGTCAAGGAAAAAGAGAACGAAGGCGCCGGTAGTGTACAGTCATGCAGGGAGGTGAACGTTCGAGGGTGTGGTCGCGACTGGGTGGGAGGTTTTCTTTTTTTTTATAGACGAGTAGCCGGGCGAGACAGAGCGACGCTGTATTGTACTCCGTCGGGAAGATGATTTCCAGTCTAAACATGCTCAAAGGGACCTTGGTAAAACAATCGACATGTCAAAGGACAAGATGAGTATCAATGCAGTGGTAAAAGGCGGAACAAAGAAGAAAGCAGAACCCATATCCCAACCACTCCGAAATTGAGAAAAGGGGAAAAAAAAAAAAAAAAAAAAAAAAAAAAAAAAAAAAAAAACAAAATCCCCCAGGAGAAAGAAAAAAAAAAAAAAAAAAAAATAAAAAAAAAAAAAAAAAAAAAAAAAAAAAACCGAAGAAGACAATAATCCTCGTGGAATGGAACGATGCAAAAGTCCAAACATGACAAAAGGGAGAGCGAAGGTGGTTGATATAAAGCACTTAATGGTCGTCCAGGTGAGATGAGAAAGGGAAAAGGAGGGGAAAAAAAAAAGGAAAAGAGCCGTCAAAGGTGACTGTTCAGTCGGTCATCGATTCGATTCGATTCGACTCGATCGGTTTTGAATCGAGATTTTAATGCACAGCTGGTGCTGTGATGTTGTGCTGGTCTCCTAAGCTGGCCTGGCTGCTGTGAGCTGATACCTCGGAATCAATATTGGCACTGGCCCCGCTATCACCACTCTCCGCGCTGGCACTCGCACTTCCGGTCAGACTTTTATTCTTTGGGGGACCCTTTGCAGGGAAGGAGTTGCTCACCCCGTAGTGTTGCTCAAGCTGTTGCGGTCCAACCGGGCCTTGTCCTGACGGGTGCCGGGGAACCGGTGTCCGCATATTTCCAGGCGGCGACGGATGGCCGTTATAGGGAGGTCCACCAGGGGGTCCAAGATTTTGGTCGTGGGTGGGTGGGCGACCCATTCGAGGACCGCCAGGACCACCGGGGCCAGGAGGTCCGGGAGGTCCTCCAGGGAACGGTCCGCCGGGGGACTGGCTGTTACGCCGGCTCTGGGGGTAAGGGCGAGGGGGGAAGTCTCCCATTTGACTAGCCGTCATTGAGTTCGCTCGTGAGTCGGCGTGAAGTTGGTTCCGGTCGACGGCACCGTATCTGTTCGACGAGTAGCTCAACATTGGGTTGTCCATAAGCGAATCGTGGAGTCCGGGAATGTCCGCCATCGCTCGATCGCTTGCGCGCTTGCGACCAAAATAACGGCCGAATGCTGATGATGACGGTCGGCTCGCGGGCATCGGAGGGCCGCCAGCGGCCATCTCGGGGTTCTTGCGGAATTGGCTGTTGCTGGGGCCTTTACGGCGGCGCGAAGTCATACTCATCATGTCCACTTGATCAGGGTCGATATGGGGAATCGCCATGGTGTCCATGGGGTCGAAATAATCCTCGTCCTCCTCATCGAATACTGAAGCGGGCGCTCGAGGAGGTGGGGGACCACGGCGTCCAGGACCAGGGCCAGGACCAGGGCCAGGACCACGTCGCATGCTCATCTCTTGTTCCCGAAGGTGTAGTTCCCGTGTGCGAAGGGCAAGTTCACGCTCTCGAATAGCCAAATCAACACCACCATCTGGATGACCATTGCCATTTGGACGTGGCGATCCGCCTTCCATCATATCATCGTAATGTACCAAGTGACTGAATTCCTCGAGACCCTCCAACGATGGATCACGGGGAACACGACTGCCTGGAGGAGGCATCGGACCGCCGGGTGGAGGACGCATCATGCCTGGCGGCGGGCCTCGTCGCGCGCCCGGTGGAATTCCCATGCTCGAATGTGTCCGACTCGCTCGCATCGCGCCATTAGCATTTAGCGGGGGTCGTGGACCAGTACCTTGCGGGGGTACAGAAGACATGCGGGGAGGAGGTTGGCCCATAATTGACGCAGGAGGAGAGTCCCCATGACGAGGCTTGGTCTGGTTCACGATATTGATGTGGTGGAGCATTGCGTACAAAGCCTCAATTCGGGGCACGGATGAATCGGCCTCGGTGGCCAGTTTGATGGGAGATCCTAGGAAGTTCTCGATTTCCATCGGGCGCCTCGCTTGAAAATCCTGGAACATTGTGCTGGGGGCATCGGAAGTGGTCATCTTTTCGATCGTCTTCTCACGGAAATCGCTAGGGAAATCACAGCCATGGGAGGCGGCTAAAGCCAGGAGTTCGTCTAAAATTCCTGTGACTAATTGACGAACGCCGGTTTTCTCCAGGAGCTGTGTGGGATTGGAACAATCAAATGCCACACTGGCCGGGTGAAATGCGATCGGCCTTTTGCGTTTCAGAGTCAGCACATCACATCAAAAGTCTGAGAGAGAAAAGAACGCGACTTACCCAATCATCCGCTCGAATTGCTCCTGTCTAATATTTGGTGACACCTTACAATCGACCTGGCCAGTGTTCAGCGTCATAGCCAGTGCCGCGGCCATGTCATTCTGTATAGAGGTCGGAATGGAGGATTTCTTGCTGGTTGCGCCCACGTGAATTTCGCTAGAATTGAGGTGTTCAAACTCGGCGGGACCAGTTTGAGTAATTTCGACGTTGGAAACCAGCGAGAGGACGACATTTGTCGGGTATCGTTGCTCTATATGGGACTCGATTCCGAGAGTATTTGTGGTGTTGACGAGGATACAAGTGTGTTGGGGGGTGACGACAGATTCGATCACGGAGGCTAGATCGTAGACGTCCGGAAGAGCTTTCACACAGAGAATAACATAATCGTAGACGCTTTCTCGGGAGGAGGCTTCTTCGGGGGCTCGAACGACTGCGAAAAAAAAGGGTTAGAATTCTCATTTGTGCCCGAATGCGGAAATGGGCATCGATTGGAAGAGACTTCCAAGGGAGGGCGAAATCATACCATGACGGGGTTTGAACCGTTCATTGCCGAAAGCTTTTGATCTGTAAGAGGGCAAAAAGCGAAAATTGTGAGTAACAGGAGGATCGACCGGAGGGCGACTCTTGCGATCAGAGGCAGACGTACTTGAAGGAGACACCATATTGGGAAACGGCCTCAAAGCCGGATTTCCAGACAAGAGTGACATCGCAGGAGGTGGTAGCCTGTAATCGCCAGGAGAGGAAGGCCGAGATGGCGTTTCCACCGACTGTACAAACATGTTTTAGTTGACGACTCATCTTGTGCGAGCGAGAGAAATGAAGAGAGAGAGAGAGAGAGAGAGAGAGAGAAAGAGAAATTCAGAGAAATTGAGGATGGAAGAGGGGAGAAGGTGGAATTATTGGGACACTCACCGGACAAAATGCGCAAGCGTGGAGGAGGCGCCATCGTGCGAAAAGGAAAGAAGGCAAGTTGGGAAGGACCAAGTCACAATTCCAACTAATCTTCTGAAGAAGAAATTGGCGCGAGGCCGAGAGAAATTCGATGGATATACCAAAGCAGGGCGAGAAAAGAGAAGAGGGAGAGAATGAGAGATGAGAGAGGGAAGAGAGGGAGTAGGGAGGGAGAGAGGGCGAAGGGCGAATAGAGGGGGAAAGCGAAGGAAGTGAACAATGAAGTCCAAGTCGAGGAGAGGAAGAGAGAGAGAGTGTGTGTGTGTAGAAGGAAAGAATGAGAAGATGAGAAGATGAGAAGATGAGAAAGCCAAGGGAGAAAGCAGAAAGCAGAAAACGAGCGAAACAATCCTGCTTTCTCAAAACTTCCCCGTTTCTAACGGCGTGGATCCCCCGCCAGTCTCAATCCGGAAGTATTTAGTACTGCATTCGGAATTGTGTATATACAGATGTTTATGGTATAGACAGATATAGTCAGTGTAGAGTATATAGTCTATAGTATTATTATAATATTTATTATGATAATACTTAATGTACACTGTATCATTATGATTATAGTAAATACTATGATTGTCCAAGTGTGGGATGCCGCGTAGTCCTCCACGCAATCGTACTATACAGTATAGTATACCGTATACGTATAGTATAGTATATAGTATCAGCATATCAGTATAATAGAGATGACAACAAAAAGTCTGTGAGTACTCTAATAAATGTAGTTCTTATAACAGAATCTATCGATATGAACACTCTAGATGATAGAATAGAAGCTGCTATAATTAGTTAATTTTATTTCAAATTGGCTCGGGCCACTGACTCCACTAGATCGGCATTCTACTTATCCACGAGTACAGTATACAGAGTATTCATTATATCAGAGTATAAAAATACATTATCACTAGATCATCATATAGTAGAGATTTTTGGAAGAGGTTTGCTTGAAGGGTACTACTGGGTACTCTGCAGTAATAGAGTTAGTGTGGCACAGGAGTACACTAGGAGATCGTGTTGATACATACTAATAGCCGCATAAGATCACAACTATGTAGTATACTACTAATACTAATAATTATAGAGCTACTATTCACAGATAAACTTTATCTATACTCAGTACGAATATTCATAATTGAATTAGAACAACTTCATGTGTATTGTTATTATTGTTTCGCTATACATTGTTTACACTGTACTGATCGTACGACTCGTGTCAGTCCCCACTGCACACGCATCCTCCGCGTACATAGTACAACTGAGTTATCACTGCAGTACTTTTATCTCCTACATTATACTAAACATACTGTAGTAACTGCTTCTGTAATGTACTATGTACTACAGATGCAGCTGTTTTCTTTTTCCGGACTAGAGCAAGGATTGTGCAGGAAGGGGGAGGCGGTGTTGTACATGCCATGATCGACGTGCCGCAAACAGCATCCCTGTACAAGTATACAATATACAGTATATCAGTACATACTATCAAAGATATCTATATACAGTATAAGCTCTACAATACATAATCTCTATTCTATAAAATAGATTATATTGATAATGTCTTATTTTTACTCCAGTAATAATGGTACTAAGTGTATAGTAGTAGTTAGTCTAGATCAAGTGGACCACATTCCCAGTGGAGCCCTAAATCCGTGGGTTTTCTCCGAGAATACACAATACACTCTATTACACACTAAATACAGTGTGTATAGTGTAATGTACCATGCCATTGTTATCGACACGGACGCAGGAACCACGTTTGCAGTAATCTCCGAACGCAGTAATGATAGCACATCTACATACAACACGATCTACACTATCATGTGTACTTTGATATATTCGACATAGTGTGTACAGTATATTCAACACGAAAACATCTGCTTCGCCACGATGAGATCACTCGATCGGCTCGACAGAGAAGTGATGGGCACCATGACTTCACGATTGTCGTGATATTCAGGAGGCTGTAGTGCGTGCATGTACTTTGTCTGTACACTGTACAGCACACTACCTGTATACTTTCTCCATAGTACACACTGTAGAATGATAGCCTCGATCAGCTGTACAGCATGTACAGTACATACATACATACTGCCCTTGGTCTCACAGAAAGGGGCATCCAATTAAATCATACTAGCTCGATCTCGAACAGACTAGCCTGTCTCACCCACAGCTCTCCTCTACCCGTCCACTGCACTACGGCACTGCGGCTGCGGAGGGCGCCGGATGCACTCGGGAGAAGAAAAAGAAAATTCTGAGCAGGGGCTCTGTGAGACAAACACCCCCAAGCAAAGCTAGCAAATTGAACGGGTCGCATCGACGCTAAAGCGAGACAAGGGCGTTGTTGGGGCGAGGTCCGAGAGAGACTTGGACCTGTTAGTTTCTCCGTGCCTTGTTTGAGAGTGGAGATTCCATCGTAAAAAGTACTAATTAGTTATTCGAAGATAGTGCTGTATGAAGTCCTCCGTACATGTCCAGATGAATGTGAAGGCTAGATTAATTAATTTATTTACTACAGTATTGATCTCTGGTCTAGAGTATTCTTATCCATGGTCGCGAACACATCTGCGCTCGCAGATTATCTGTACCAAAGAGTATCTGTACCAGATAGATTAACCTGATATGTACTCCGTACTCCGTACTGTACAGTCAAAAGAAAAAAGATACTTTATACTAAATGACTAGTCTACCACTAACCAATAAACCAAGATCATGTACTCTCAATTTACTACCGAGACATCACAGCCACCCAAAAAACCATGCCGATCAAAAACCACCAAACCCTAACCCGCTACGAAGTACATCCTCCGTACAAAGGACTCCGTAGTTCACGCCAATACATCAATGGATCAATGAATCAGGATCAGGACTAGAACTAGTAGTACAGTACGAAGTACAGGAAAAGATTGTCAAGAAATACCGGCTGCTGCGCCGCCGATCACCACACGATCAACCTATCAAAATGTTCAATAGAGTGACAGCTCAAAAGTCTCATTTCTGCACGTTGATCACACTTAACGGCGTTCCCGTAGTGGAGCAGAATCAAAGTAAGCAAGCAATGCTCTCCTCTCCATATTATGGATGTAAGAGGATCTGTTAATCTCGCGTATAGCTTTGAGGTTCATTGGAAGGAATCGTTCCCGGATCTACTGTATTAAAATTCAGGTACTAACTAACTGAAAGACTAGCTGAGTAGGAACTAGTACTCCGTACCATACCCGTGAATATCATTATCCTTCCTAGCACGAAGCTATAGAAAATACAAGATCCAGGTCACCTTGCTGTATGTACTACGTGGTTCGTGGTTCGCAACGTCCTTTACCTTTATACTCTGTAAATTAACCTCGCGAGGCTGCCCAATTCTACCCCTTAGGCACCAAAGAGACTAGAACTCATCAATACTGTCAATCTCGCAAGCACACATGCACATAGTACAGTGTACTCAATGACAACTCCACTCAAGCTTGGAACCCTGATTCAGATACGAATCCGAGGGTCGGATCCACAGCGTCCAAACTGAAGGCTTGGCTACGCTAATTAGTGCACTGGTAATCTGAAATAACAGATCGCCTGTGCTGATCCCTTCGTGGTTTATGTACTGTACTCCGTAGCTTGAACGTCAGGTGAAGACCCTAGACCTCACAATTTAGACGGAGCTTCGGGTTGTACTTGGAGGGACTACGCAGTTCATGACTACGCATGAAATAAAGTACAATGAAAGCATTCGATTCCTCGATACATGAGTCCGCACATTACGGCCCTAAAAAATCCATAGCCTAGCTATTGCGCCATATCAAAACAGAGAACAAGAATGAAGTGCTGACAGCTTCGGATCAACTAGCTTTTAAGCCATGTAGGTCGTGGAGTCGACACCGCCCTCGGGGTACTCACTGTGATTTTGGTTAGCTTGTGTTCTAATCGGAATGAGTGTCTGTGTACATACGGGAGGGCAACTTCGAAGCGCTTCTCGATGTCCTTGAGGACCTTCTCGTCATCCTCATTGCTGACGAAAGAGATGGACAGACCCTTGGTACCGAAACGACCGGCACGACCGACGCGGTGCAGGTAGGAATCCGCATCGGCGGGAAGATCGTAGTTGATGGCCAAGTTGATACGCTCGATATCAATACCACGTCCGAACACATCGGTAGCAACGCAGATACGCTTGTTGAACTCCTTGAACTCCTTGTAGCGTTTGATACTATATAGTCTTGATTAGTCGGGCCCAGAGGAGATCTGGTGAGGGGTGAGTGTAAAGCTTACCGTTCCTCCTGGCTGACACCAGAGTGGACAGCGATACTAGGGAAGTTGCACTCGCGCAGAAGCTTGTCGAGCTCGTTAGCACGCAGGGTGCTCTTGACAAAGATGATGACCTGGTTGAACTCCAGGTTGTCCAGAAGCTCATTCAGCTTGCGGTTCTTCTCCTGCTCGCTGAGCTTGATGTAGTACTGCTGCAGACCGTGCAGGGTAAGCTTGGTATCGTCGTCGACGTAGACCTCAAGGGGGTTACGCATGAACTTCTTGCAAATGGGGCGGATCTCCTGGGAGAGTGTAGCGGAAAACATCATCACTTGCTTGTCGGCAGGAGTGGCACGGAAGATTTCTTGGACATCACGGCGCATGTCTGCGGAAAAAGAAGATTGTTAGAAAACGCAAAGTGTGAACGCTGACATGTCGAAAGCTCTCTCAGAACTTACCAATCTGGTCGAGCATCTTGTCACACTCGTCAAGAACGAAAGCCTTGACGTTACGAAGGGACAGCTTCTTATCCCGAACCAGGGCGTTGAGACGACCGGGGGTGGCGACCACAATGTTAGGATGAGTCTCCTTGTTCTGGAGAAGCTCAACGTCCTTCTGGATGGGGGTACCACCGTAGAACACAGCGGTCTTAACGTCGGGAAGATACTTGGAGAAACGAGCGTACTCGTTCTTGATCTGGTAGGCCAGTTCACGGGTGTGGCACATCACAAGGATTTGGCACTCGCCAGCGACGGGCTCCAGTTGGTGAAGAGTGGTCAAAACGAAGACCGCAGTCTTACCAAGACCGGACTTAGCCTGGCAAAGAACGTCGACATTGAGAATGGCAGTTGGGATGCAGACTTGCTGGACTGTAGGTAGGCGGAGCGGTGGTTAGACTCGTGTTCGATCAAGATGAAGCAGTAGAAACAGTTCGCATCGCAAATGTCCGTCCATCTCCCGAAACCAATTGACAAACATCACGAAAGACCTAAGTAATCCTCTAGGATCCTTGAAACGATCATACCACAACTGCCGATGGCAGCCTAGCGCAAATCCAGACTCCGGTATTGGGACGTCTGTCTACAGACGACATGAGGGGGGTCCATTGATGGAAGTACCAACAATTGAGGGCCGCATTACATTCCACTTGGTACCAAAGAGCCAGAGAGGTTGGGGGACAGAGATATAGGGAGGCCAGACCAGGCCAGCCCAGGTCAAGGGAAGAAGTGCCAATGCGTGGAAGGAATGACGACCATGCAGGACAGTGACTTGGCTATTTTGATGTGCATGTGCCATTACGCAACATTCACTCGGCCATGTGAGGCAGTATAGACGTGTCATTGCCCGGAAAAAAAGAATACTCCTCATGTCGTCTGCAGAAATTTGTGGACGCAGCCAATTCGCCAATACCGGCCGATTTGTGATTCTCGCGGAGATGGACGGACGTTGAAGCTTGAAAAGATGGAGGAAGGCAGGTGGGAAAAATGTTAGACTAACCCTCCGATGGATGCTCGAAGCCGCAGTCGGTGATGGCGCGCAAAAGTTCTCCCTTCAGCAGAAAGTCGCGGAAACCGGTCGAGTGGATACCAACGTAGCTACCCTTCTTGTCGGGACGACCGCCAGAGACAGTCAGATCTCCTTCCTTAGCAGCATCTCCGTTAGAAGCAGCTGGGGCAGCAGTGGTCGCGGGCGCCGCTGTTGTCTGAAGCTCCTCGTCAGAGTAGTCGATGAGATCCTCCTCGTGAGACATTTTGATGGACGTATCGGGTGAGGCTGAGGTTAAGATGGTCGGTGCGCGTCTTGTCGTACAGGAAAAGTTCGAATGGGAGGGAAAGGAGATGGAAGTAGGGGTACTAGGAGCAGAGAATAAAAAGAAAGATAAATTGTCGATGTGCGACGGTCCTTTTGGGTGAAAAGGTTGGAGGACGAAGTTCGACGGGGGGGCGAGATGACTGGGGTGCGGCGAGGGATGCGAAGACGGCGAGTCACGTGGTATGACCGGACGGGGCATTCACGTGATATCAGGCTGGCGAAAGACTCAGTTCTTTGATATGCATCAATGATCATTCATTCACTCAAATCCCGCGGTTGTGCAGTGTATGGCTCACAATGGCGAAAGCGAAAGGGATTAAAGAAGGTAAAAATGCCAAGAGTCATATCAAAGCCCGAATGGGGTTCTTAGAGAAGGCCGCGAATTATCTGCAGGCTGCAAAAACAACTGGAAGAAATATCGATGAAGTTTCTGAAAGGGACGAAACGTCTCAGATGTCTGGAAATGCAGACTATACATCTACGAAAGGGATTGTGAAGACTGAAATTGGAACTCGGACTCCACGAACAATAAAAACTCCATCAAATCTTTCCAGAGTCTACATCTCTCAAATGCGCGGCGTATCCCTCAAAACATTGACACGTCTACCAATACAAACCAAACGGTCATTCTGCAAGCGTTGTGAAACCCCCCTTTCATCTGGGACAACCTGCACCATTGAAACGCAAAATGCCAGCCGAGGACGCAAGAAGCGGTGGGCCGATGTGATGGTCATACGGTGCTTAGTTTGCGGAACCGAGAAGCGATTTCCCGAATCTGGACGCAGAAGCCAGAAACTCGTGGAACGTCGACAACTTATTCAAAGGCAGACCCAGGCACAGGCACAAGAACAGGCAAAGGCAGAGACTCAAAATGGAGCTTCTTGAATTCCAAATCCTCAAATCAGCAGACTTTGAGCCTCATAACGCCATGTCGAATCTATATAGTGCTGCGGAGGCTGTTATCCCGCATGTGAATATGCAGGAACTATGAACCATGGCATCTTATCCTCCTGGGAGACTACCACAATAATGCGATACGGCAATTTAAGTGGCATTAGCCGTGATGCCGGGCCGTGCACTGCTCTGGCGTGGTCATATGGTCGCCCATCAGGGTTCGGGCCTTTTTCGGCCAATCATCCGTTCTCCATCTGGTGTGAACGGGAAAATTTCTGGCGGTTAGAGAAGGATGGACATGTGCATTGAATAGGCCTCTGCGGGCACACCCATCCCTCTTCCTGAATCTACAGTCTGGAAGGAGACGGGCCTCGGCAATGCTAGCAGGATGAATTTGAAGGCTGTAACATTCGCAAGCCGAGGAAACTAGCAGGAATCGGCACGAAAGCGAATATGTGATTATCTTGGTATTGATATGGCCAAAAAAACAGATAGACTAAACCAATATACATAAAACATGCAGAGAGGGGAATCGAAACCACAGGTGTAGTCTTTATGCGCTCGAATCGGAAGAGAAGAAAACAAGCCATTAAAAAAATCCATCGTCGTGGTCGTCATTAAACTTGTGGGCCTGCGGCGGGCCTTGAAAACGAGAGTAAGGGCGTTCAAAAGATGTAGATGTAAGATCGGCCATAGAGAAGAAACGAAAAGGAGGTAAACAAATCACTGCAATTCCTTGGGATGACGGATGACATACAATGTCTATCGATCCCAAAGGTGCCGCGAGGCGTGCAGTTCTTATATCTGACTGTCGATAATTCAGATTGTGCAAACCCAAGGAGACATGTCCGCGAGGACGGTGCTATAATATAAGCTTATTATTTTTTTTGTGATTTTCGAGTTTGATTTTTGTATGATCGACTCGGAGAGATGCGGTGAGGATGAGATAATGATAAAGTGGTGAGTGGTGAGTGGGTTGGGAGTAGATGAAGGTTGATAGGTGGTATTTTGGTGAGGCGGAGAAGTGACCACGTATTGGGAACAAGTTCATGATACAATCAATGGTAGTCTCGAAGCAATTCTGCCAAAGCTCTCGCTGCTGGAAGATATTTGGGGATAATGTAGAATAGGATTGTCGTGAGAAAGTCGGTCAGCGCCGCCGTCGAGAACTCTGATCCATGCGATGGTCGAGAGTCTCGATACGCCCGCGAAAAGACTTGACTATATCTCTAATATGAGAGATCTTAGCCAGCTCATTATCCAAGTCGTCGATAGCGGCGAGGATTGAGCGAGTGCGGGCGATTTCGGCATCGGCATTACGGATGACATTTCCGGCACGGTCGTAGGTGTTTTGGACGGAGAGCTGCATTTGTTCTTCGAGCTGAATGAGGTAATTAGCACCAGTTCAGCACGGTTCATATAAGTATCGTAGTAAGATACAGTCAGTTTGAGTCGCGAGCCCAGTTGGGAGGCGAGGGGGATGCTGATATACGCACATATTCGATTCGGCCGCGGATCTGAGCCTGGAGTCCGTCGAGCTGATGGGACAGCGCACGTAGACTCATGGGGTCCAACAGCAAGCGGCCTTGACTGCTGGCAGCGCTGGTGGCGCGCGAACTGGAGTTGCTGGTTCTCCCGGTTCCCCTGCCTCTGGAAACCCCATTGCTGCCATGACCACCTTGTAGGGCAATCTGTTGTTGTTGTCGGAGGATCTGGATCTCGGAAGAGGTGAGGCCAAGCGAGGTGTCGGGAATCGATTGTGCTGAGACGGACATTTGGTCCCGGCAAAGACATGCTCCTACGAGCCGATTAGGGAGGTGAATGCAAGCGGACCGAAGGTCATGGTGGACGGGGGGAGGGAGGGGTTGGAGAAGCGCGGGCGTTTGTTGCAGCGTTAGGTTGGAGGAGAGGTGGAAGAGAGGGGATTAAAGAGGTCTCACACCGACAATCACAGGCAGTGGAGGGTTGAAAGAGCAGCAGTGTGGAAGGGATCTGGATTTGGAGGTGAAGGGGTGAAGATGTGAAGATATGAAGGTGTGAAGGGGGGGGAAGGTGATTTGATATACGAAGAGTGCAGCAGTACTGTACATTGGGTACGGCGAGACTTCCATGTAAGTTATAATGTATCTCCGATTTTTCTGGTCTCTACTTGGGTAGCTACTTTGTATTCTGACTGAAATATTGTAAATGTCTATGACAAAATAATAGACCAAGCAATGAAGAGTGTGGTTATTCTGAGATTATTCTGAGAATAACCATACTAACAATACTGCCCAGTAGTTGACTGCACCGGTTGCATTGCGGCTACAGAGCGCCGTACATTGGGGTATGTAGCTCGACCAGTGATAATTATATATAACTACTACATAGGTATGTAGTTGTGCTCGAATAGTATGCAATAGTTACTGAGATACATTATGATAAATGATATGACCACTATCTGTTATATAATGTTATATTCTGAATATATTTAATATTAATTATAATCTACTCTTATACTCATCTAGACACTATTTAACTATTAGAGAGCTGGTTCATTTTACAACTAGTAGTTGTATACTAGAAGAGCAGGGCTGCTCTTCCGCCTTCGACTCTCCCCACTTCATCCAACTTCCTGCTCCAACACTCACGACATAATCTACCTTCTACCCTCAACCCTCAACCTCCACCTCCTCTAACGCTACTTCTGCCCGAAGTGAGGCTGAACACTCTCTCTGCAGCTCACAGACGCGCCTCTCCACCCCTACAACCTCTAATCGCCTCCAGACTGCTGCTCATTGCTCCGCTTCTGCGGGCCCTTCCAACCTGACGGCCCGACTGGAAATCTGCTCTAAGAGGGGATTGGGAGCCACTGCGCGCGCTTTGGTCACGCCTTGCTGCACTCTCTTGCATCCGCGAAAGTCTCGCTCGTCATTGAATCCCCACTTCTACCAATCCCTGACTATCGGGTCTTTGGGCTCACCCGCGTCCTTCATCTTTCTATTTCCTCGAAGTTTTTTATTATTTCGCACGTGAGAGAAAGTCGCCATTCGAGACCCAGCGCCCACTTCCTTGGCTTGAGACTTTCAAGAAGAGAATTTGGACGGGGCTAACGACGCCATTACGTTTGATTCGACAATTCGTGCTTCCCCCGGCCCTAACTCCGATCTGCGAGACCTCACGAGACTTTCGGACGATTTACCACAACCCTACCCGATAAGACTTCACTATCATAATCATGGCCAAGGACAAGGAACGATCCTTCAACCCTGCCGCTGCGCAACGGAAACAGGATAAGCAGAAGAGCCTGAAGAAAGGCAAGGCAGAGGCGCTGGCTCGCCGCAATGAAAAATTGGCTCGTCGGAACCCCGAGCGAATCGAGCGACAAATTAATGATCTCAAGTCTATGGAAGAGTCGGGTCAAAAATTACGACCTCGTGATAAGGAGATCCTCGAGGCATTAGAAAAAGACCTTCGGGCGGTTTTGAAAGCCCGCGAGGCTCTCGGAGACAAGGCCCCCAAATTCCATAGCGGAGACGGCCACAGACGGGAGGGTGGCGACGCAGTTCTTGGAAAGCGGAGACGCGACTCTGAATTTCGACGATATCAGGAGAGTGATAGCAGTGAGACGGACGAGGATGTGCGCAGGATACCGATGCCTCGAGATACACCACCACCAATCCCACGACCGCAGAGGAAACGCGGTCCAGACGATCACTCGGAACGTCGGGGACCACACTCACTGCCTTCTAAGCCCCCGGTGGTTGAATCTAAGACTGTCTACGAAGCTCAACCTGAAATTCGGGATCTACGACAAGAGGCTGTGAATAAGTTCATTCCGGCGGCGGTTCGGATGAAGCAAGATTCCATCAAGGGACAAGGGAAGCTCCTCGAACCAGAGGAAATGGATAAATTGGAGAAGGCCGGTTATCAGGCCAACGTGGGGACTTCACATTCCGAGGCCAAACAGCCATCCACAGAAGAGCAAAGGTCCTTGGAGGAAGAAGAGGCACGGTTTAATCGCGAGATGCGCACCGTTCAGATTGAGGAAGTCTCCGATGAAGAAGTATAGCTGCTCCGCCTCGCAGCCTTACACAGCCACTTGTGACGTACAGTATGTATAATAGTAATGCTTTTGAAATCATGAACCATTGGTTCATCGAATGCTGCATGTTGCTCCACAGCGAGACCCGGTTATCCGATGAATTGACTCCGTAAAGACGTTGAGGATCGGCATCCCTTTTACGGAGCCAGTGTAGTTCACCCCGCGAACTAGTAGACACTTGAGTACATACATATAGTTACATAAATGGTTCTTCATTCATGGGAAAGTATTTTATGTTCTACACACTGGCGATTGAACTGGTCAATTCAAATTCCGCCGTGTTAATTGAGTGTTGTAATTCTCAAGTTTACAAAATGCCTGATACACGTTATCATTGTACTGTGGACAGTACATATACGTCGTGAATTGCCAGTCAGTGCGGAATACGAGAAACAAATAAAAGGGAAAAAATCACATCCCAGAATAGTTTCTACAGTACATATATATTCAAGCTAGTCCGCATAGTTATGGAAGCCAAGGAGCTAAGGAAAATCCTTAGGGCAAAATTCGGTGGGAGCTGAACAAAGGGTCCAAAGTGGAGAATTGCCAGTTCTGCGGTACGTGAACACTGCCAGTGAGTGGTTCACCATCGGATCTTCTTCCTTTTATAGACAAACTTATGTGGGGTCACCGAAAATCTAGTTAGAATGTTTTACTTCGTTAAAAACTGAATGTCCGGGGCCTTGGTTTAAAAGTTTAGAAGATTTCATGGACCGTTGCGTAGTCTTTTTGCTCCAAGCCTAATGATTGCCATTGCAATTCCAACTAACTTAAAGCCAGTCTGCGTCAAGAGAAGGGAGAGAGAAAATGCCAAATCGGTTCTCTAGAAATGAATGGGGGTTCGCGGGGGTTATGGGTATACAGGCTATTGTAATTCTGGCACTGCAAATGTGAGTATTGAACACGATATCAAGCATAGAGAAACCAGCCTAGAAGATCATGCTAGGGCTGGCATCCGATATAAGACAGAATCTAACCCACTTTCCCAGTTATATCTTAACACAATGGCAGATATGGGTGAAATCTACCGTGACACAGGTTACAATATCATTCACGGTGCCCATCGATATCGCCATCTTGATATTTGCCTGTTTCTACGCGGGACTTCTAGCCCTGGACGCAATCCATTCTAGAAATAACATCCTCCTACTGGCGATCTGTATCAGCAATTGTCTGATTCTCGCATTTGCAGCCATGCAATACCGTGAATTACTACAAACTTCTATTACTTTACCACAGAGTCGCGATAGTCATAAGGAGACTCTTGTCCATACAGACCGTGACTTTTGGGCGTATGTTCAGCCTGCAGAGCTGGCAGCGAATCTAATCTTGGGCATTTGCATCCTACCCACTTGGTACTTTGCATATAAGGTGCATTCAGAGTATAAATGGGTTATTTATCGACGAATTCATGGTGACTCGACTATTAAAATCAAATATCTGGCTTACGAGGTAAGTGAATTTGAAAACCCTTTTGAGGTCTGAAGAGATTATATTTTGTAAGAATTTTGATGCTCATTGATTCAGATATACCTCGTTTTGACAAAGCTCAACTTCTTCTTCTCTATTGGCTTCATTATCCAATATAATCTCATTGATGTTCATTTCGAGGAGCCAGAGTACTCACTTACCATGGCCTTGATACCTGTCGTGTTTTTTGCCATGGTTCTTGGTATTTGGTTTGTTCGGAAAGAATGGAAGTGGGCAATGATCGGAATCATCGTGAGTTTACATCTTCCCAGGCAGCTCATTTACGGTAAAAGTGAGACCGTTTTATTGACTCTCACATAGATTTGTTACCTCGCACTGATCGCCTACTTCCTGAGTCGAATCATCACTCTTTATGGTGATGGACAGAGAGCTGATACGGCAGGCAAAGACAAAATTCTACTTTTCTCAATTACAGCCGTGATTTTCACGGCATTGAGCTTGGCCTGTGCCATTCAATGTGTTGTTAACTTTGATCATGGATTGAGATCTGTGATCAGTGAAGATGGAGGACATAAATTGGCTCCTTACGATTTCCGCAGTGTCTCGAGTCCGAGAACTAGCAGCAGCTTACGATTTGGCGTCGATTAGACTTTGTGTCTGTATAATGACTAGATAAGAACTATACTTAATTTCTAATATAACAATAATGAAACATGAGAAACAACCCATTCAGTAGCCTAGTGTTCTGTTTCTGTGTCATCCATGATGGAAGTTGTCTATACCTGCTTTAGTATTCACCGACGTGGATGTTTAATTGCGGTTCAGCGAGGAATGTTTTGCAACTCAGATGCTAAGAATGACCCTTCAGTGGTAGCTACTGGTAAACATCCACTGAAATTCCGATCAATGTACCAGAAATCAAAATGAATACACCGGCGAAGCTTTTTGAATGCCAACTGGGCAGTGAAAAAAAAATTCTAGTCTAAACGTTGCTATAGATCCCGCATTCATACCACGATATAGAAATGATCCGAATAATCAATAGAATAGATCTTGAAGCACAGGCTGAATACCTCCAAGTAAGCCTGTGACTTAATTAAATTTCAAAAATTTAGCCATCTCAATACCCTGCGCGATAGACCCGACTCGCGCATCAATGGCATACCCCTCAGCCTCGAGCTTCCGCAACCCATCGTAAAGAGACGATAAGGGAAGAGTAAAAGAGTCAATAAACTCATCCTCCTCTAGGTCAGGCTTTGGATGCTGATTTTCCGGTAAACTCATATCAACCTTGACATGAACAAGGTTAAAATTGGTATTGCAAAAGCCTGGGTCTATAGGAGATCAGTTCTCAGTTTCCAAACAGAATTGGAAATGCGTAGCAATCGTAACCACAAGATCAATCCAATCACAGATAACAAGAGAAAGGAAAACAAACCATTGAACATAATGAAGCTCGTTTTGACCGCAACGCCAAAATACCCAGTCTCCTCTTTAAGCTCACGTTCCGCGCATTGCTGAATCGTTTCGCCTGCATCAATCATGCCCGCCGGCGTCTCAATGACAACTCGATTGAGCGGTGGACGATATTGTTTTTGAAGAAGAATCTCTTGACCTCCTGGTTTATCCAGAATGGCGATAATACCAACGCCATCGACTAATGAATCGGCCGGTCTTGTCTATACTAGAGTAAGTATCGAGCTTCACCTCCTAGAAATTGGAAATATCGCAAATTGGATGAAAAAATTTACAACTCGTTCCGCAGATTCCCATGTTCTCTTGACTCCATTTGGATCAAGGTATGTAGTCTTGACTAGTCGTTTCCATTTCGCCTCAGATGGATCCTGAAATATCGGTGAGTGGCTGGACTGTGGAAATTTCAAGAATATGTTATTTACCAATGGTTCCTGTTGGAACACTTTAGAACTGAGATATGTCATCCGGAAAATGTAATAGCAATAAAGAAACAAGAGTAAATGCAAAAAAGGACAATTAAGAAGCGGTCTGAGGGGTGAAAATGAATGTGTGCGAGAAGTATGTTTCTCCAAGAAGTCGGTCTGATGCCCTGGTAACCAAAGGATGACAAAGCAGGTGAAAAAGCAAGCAGACCAAAAGATCTACAAAATAGATACAGCATATTATGATACGCGAAACATGGAGAAGATCTTGAAATGAACAATCGTGTTCGGGAATTGTATGTACCTAGTACAAGGGCGAGTGCCAGCCTAGAAACGCCTCCATATCCACACCCCAAACACCGAAAAAAAAAAAACCGGTCGATAATAAGAGAACGACGGTGAAAGAGGTATCCAAAAGAGAGACAGAATTCAAAAGAAAAAGCCAGACACATATCAAAGATACGCCGCGAAATGCAAGGCAGCGGAGAAATTCTCTGTGCGCCACGAAGGAAAAGAAACCATGTCGCATTGGAAGCCCAAGAGACGACTTCATGCAAATGAAAATGAGAAATAAAAAAGACCAGAACAACGAAGTGAAACCGACACCAAAGCAAAAAAGCTGATGTTTCATAAATTGTACACGAAACTCCTCTTCCGGGGATTGATTAAAAAAAAGAAACAGGGATCTGGGGGACATTTCAGCGTAACAAAGGGAAGATAAAGTAGTCAGTCGAGTCAGTAGCCAGCAAAAGCAGGCAGAGCCAAACAACGAGAAGTTGTATGCAGTTTCAAATAAGAAAATACCAGCCCCAACACCGTGACATAACAGAAAGGTATGCGCAAGAATGAGAGAAAACATAAAGAGCAAATATCTTTAGCCCAGGGTGACCATCACCGTCAACGCCATTACACCGAAAGTTGGTCAAAACGTGTCCGTTTCGATATGATTGGGGAATGACCAGCAAAGTCGGAAATCAAATTAAAAGTCTACCGCAGGTTGCGGATGACCTTCTTGCCTCGAGCCAAAAAGGGACTGGGCATCTCATCACACTCAGGGTCCCAAATAGCAGGCGGTTCACGCTCGGAGCATTTGAGGCCTGGTGCAGTTGCACGAGAGTCGCTGGCGCATCGCTTCACCTCGTCCATGGGACGGCCACCAGCACGGGCCTGTGCAAGTTCTACCAGGGTGCGACCACCCATATTGCGCTGCATGACAGCCTTATACATCTCGTCGCCACCAGCGTTGACCTTGGAGGGTGATTGCTTGCCAGATTTGCGCGTCGGAGAACCGGCGTCCGCGGCAAGGTTGGCAGATGATGGGATCTTAGATAAACGTCGGTGAGGTGACCTTGAACGGCTATCGCTCATCACGTTGCGGTCTTCTGAGCGAGTGGGAGAGACAGAAGTCGATTGAGGCAAGCGAGATCCATTCGAAGGGAATAGAGGTGGTTGGGTATTGAGCTTTTGGACGAGAGAAGCCGTGTTTTGGCGAAGGAGTGGACGTGGGGGAGCCTTGAATGGATCGGGTTTGACCTTGGGACGAGTAGGCGAAGGTAGGTCGGGGGTATCGTCTTCATCGTCCGAGTATGCTAGGGTTGGCTCCCATTTAGCTTTTTGGCGTTCGGCCTCTGCGAAAATGTTTCGCGAGCCTGCAGTCGCGGAGGTACGACGCGGCGACAAGGAAAGCGAAGCAATGGAGATAGGAGAAGGTTCAGCCATTTGGACATCCTGGGGAGAGTCGACCACGGTCGTTTTTGAGCGGCAGAATGGAGTCCGCGCTTCTCGCTTTTGCTTCTTGGTGTTGGAAGTGGGTGATTCCAGCGAAAGCTGGCTGATATCAGTGCTGGAAGGGGTACTGGAGTCATCGTTGGCGGAGGAGCGTGATGTTTGGCTGTTGGTCCGAGATGATGCACGAGAGCCTGAACGACGAAGACTTGCTCGGAAAGCCTCTTCGCGAGAATTGGTATGCCTTGGTTGCTGCTTCTCCTTCTCTTTTTCTACTTCAATAGCCACGCGTTCTTGCACTTCTCCCTCGAATCGCTTACGAAGACGATCCAATTCGTTTTGTACTTGTCTGTCAATCTCCAACCGAGCCTTTACCTCCCACTCTCTTCGGACGGTGCTCTCAACTTCGGCCTTCAATTGTTGCTTTTCCTTCTCCATTTTAGCCAAAGTTTGTTCCATCTCGCGGACCTTCTGAACAGCAACCTCCTCGCGCCTCCGGAGAATTTTGCCAAGATCAACGACCTCCTTTTCCTTGCGCATAATGCGGATGACCGGAAGGTTGATCAAAGCGGCTGTATCAGGGCGGTGATCAGGATTAACGCGTAGACAGCTTCCAATAACATTCTTCAACTCAGGAGAATAGTAATCCGGCAAGGGGTTGAATTTTCCCTCGCGAATCTTCTGCACAAGTTGGATGTGGGTTCGGGCGTTGAAAGGGGGCTCTTTCGCGCACAACTCATACATGATACACCCAACAGCCCAGATATCGGAACGAAGGGTATACTTCTCGGCAGCACAAATCTCCGGTGACATATAGAAGGGAGTGCCGACATAGGTGGAGGCAAAGTCATGGGATTGCATCTGCTTGGACAAGCCGAAGTCACCCAGCTTGACCGTGTTGTCACTTCCAAGGAAAATATTCTCTGGCTTCAAGTCACGGTGGAGAATAGTGACTTGCCCCTGTTTCCCCTTCAAGCCAGAAGGCTTAGCCTGGGCTCCCAGAATATTGGATCCCACCTCTGCAGGATCGTGGCCGTAATGGCAGCGGAAAAGGGCGGTCACGAGTTGCGAGAGAATGCGCCAAACGAACTCCTCCTCCGCGTATTTGTTGACCTTTTTGAGATTCTTGATCACCATGCTCAGATCTCCTCCGCCGCAGTATTCCATGTAAAGGTATAGGTCCTGGCTCGCCTTGAGGTGTTCACGATGGTAGTAGGCGACGATGTTCGGGTGTCGAAGGGAGCTTAAGATGTTGAACTCGGCTGTAAGTTGCTCTCGCTCTTTTTGAGACATCTTGATGTAGTTGATCTCTTTGCGGCAGAGGATCTATGTCGATGTTAGTATCATCCCAGCAATTGCATCATCGATTGGTTGAAAGGCACTCACGAATCCATCTGTCTTTCGCTTCACCTTGCGAATGATCCCGAAGGAACCGCATCCTATAGTAAGATATTGTTAAGATCATAGAACAAACACATGCTTTGAGGGCGAGCTTAAACATACCAATCTTCTCCAAGATCTCATACTTGTCCGCCTCGGCCAAAGCAATCGCCATGGCTGTGTAGATGTATGTATGTTGCAGACAAGGAAAATAGAATCAACGATGCCGAGGAATAGGAGTACAAAAACAAGAAAACAAGTAGGTCGAGTGCTCAATGGGCATGGAAGAGACGAGTAAGTTGTGCAGACCCTGTTTGGTTAGTGGAATGAAATTGAAGAGAAGAAGAAAAGATACGCAACGGTGCATTTGACTAGAAGATCGCTGGTTGTTTGGGTGGAGGTGGTTGCGCAGCAACGCCCTCTGCCATGACGCTTGTCCTGTCGTGGTAGGCGGTCGGGTGTGCGCGACGGGGGTACGTAGCATTGACGCAGTCCTGGTATAGTGAGTGGAATAGTTGAAATAAATGAGTTGGAGATGGGATATCATAGGAACAATTTGTTCCATACATTCTTCATTACTATCTGACAGAATATTCATTATCACCAGAAGACAGCCACACTTGACTCGCGATGTCTCACCATAGGGTATGCTCGACACGTGACGATGAGCTTCAATCACATGATTCCTTATCGATAAGGTGTCCCGCTATCAATGTTCAACTGGGAGATCCCATCTCTCCCAGTTGACCATTCGCATTTCATCATCACGGCTTTTCCCTGCAATTCGACGACCAGCTGTATATTGGGTTCTGGTAGAGCTTACAAAGAATGGATGGGCCGACAGTACTGCGGAAGGACCAACTGGAGATCAGTTTGCACAATGAGAAGAAACTGATTCAAGAGGGCCATATCAAGGACGACAATCCTCTGGACCTGAGTGAGCCATTTCGCGATCTCTGCAGTGCTTGTAGGAAGGGCGATCTGAAAGTTTGCCAGGAGAAGATTACCGAGGGTGTCAATGTCAATGCCCGCGATTTATACGATTATACACCTTTGATTTTGGTGGGTGCCAGGAAATCGCAAGCACAACAACCCGATCATACAATTAACCATATCCCCACCACCAGGCCAGTCTGTGCGGCCATTATGAAGTTGCCCGGCTATTACTAGAATCCGGAGCCTTGTGTGAACGGGATACATTCCAGGGTGAAAGGTAAATATTCAATTGTATACACCGCTTACTATCTCTCCAATAGTTGGAGTATAGTGGGGTATTTTCTTGTAAGCGTCGTGGGCTGACGAAAGATATCTCTGTTTATGGTAGATGCTTGTATAATGCCCTCAACGATCGTATCCGCAATCTCCTTCTGGAATATGACTATTCCAAGTCTACCGACCCGTTACAACCCCTTGCGGCGCATATAGCTTCCCTTCTCACTCGAGATTCTCCCGTCACAGCCGATATCGTTGTAACCGCCAACGAAGAGTCGCTTCACCTCCATAAATTTATCCTAGCAGCTCGCTCTCCTTACTTTCATGGCAAATTATCTGCTGCCCCTGATTCGACAACCTGGAAAATCCCCAGCCATATTCCACCGCAAGCCTTCGGCGCAGCCATCCGGTATCTTTACTTAGGCGAAGCTCCGCGCGAATTGCGGGGTGGCCCTGGAACCGGGTTCACCGAGTCCGAGGTATTTGAAGGTATCGACAAGATCGCTACGTACCTAGAGATCCGAAGCCTGGTGGATAGTATACTCGACAGCGGAGACCGACGGCTTGCTCGACAGAGAAGAAGTTTGGAACTATCCAAAGGCAGAGATCAATTGGAGGAATGGTTCCGAACCAACGTTCTTGGGAACAAAGTTGTTGTCGAGACTTCAAAGGCCGGTGACGTGAAATGGGATCACAACAATCATATATTTGCAGATGTTCTTCTTCGGGCTGATGAACTACCCGAAGAAGCTGAGGATTCTGGTACGGCCACAGTAGATGGCCTGCAGAAATCTACACTTTTTCCATGTCATCGAGCGATGTTGCTCCGCTCGGAGTTCTTCCAGGCCATGTTCACATCCTCTTTTCGCGAGGCGCACGTCAAAGACAATCTGCACATAATTGACGTGGACTGCTCACCTGAAGTATTAGATATCATCCTTACATTCCTTTATACCGAAAAAGCAGATTTCCCTCTGGATATAGCTGTCGATGTATTATTCGCAGCCGATATGCTTTTCATCGAGAAGCTCAAAACCAAGGCCGCAGTCGTCATCAGCACCTTGGGAAGCGGAGGACTATCGCAAGAAGAAGCAGCAAAGACAAGAGGCGATCAAGACGAAGACGACATTGATATATACGCCATTATGCGAGCTGCATGGTTAACCCGAGTTCAGCGACTAGAAGAATTCGCCGCTCGGTACCTGGCATATCGACTTGAGGCTCACATTGACTCGCCTGAGTTCGCAGAACTCATACAAGAATCGGCGTCTCGTATCCAGGCTCGCCAGGAGACTGATTCCATTGAATTGTTGGACGACATCCGCTTCTACCTGAATGAACGTTTCCGGTTACGATTTGACGATGCTGGCCTCGATGAGATGCTGAATGGGCATCCTCAAGAACCGCCCACAAATGGCGAGGCCATTGTCGAGTCCGAGGATGTCTCGAAGATTACTGAGGATTTTGAGGGCTTGGATGTTTCCAAGCCGGTCGAGCAGGCTGATGACGCTGGTGCTTACCGAGAAATTCGGACCCTGGATGGTGCCGTTGTTGAGGATGAGTTCTCCGAAGACGCGATGAACTACCAAATTTTGATGGAAAAACTAGATGCTCTTTTGGAGGCTCTCAATCTAGATGCTTAGAGTGATATACAATGTACATTGGATCTTGATAATATTGGACACCTTTGTAATTGTTTAAAGGTTCAATACTCAAGTGCAGAAGGTTCTGCCCTATATATATATTCCAGTTGTTGAGACTTTGGGATATTTCACAGAATTTCAATATTCAATCAAAGATATGCCCAATATATACATATAGATTTCTTAAAAAACAACAGATGCGACAACATATACACAGACTATTTACACATATGAATTATATTTAATGTTGACCAGCCATTCTGCCGGCTGAAGCCGGTATCGGTATCGCCTTGCTCATTGAGGCCCTTGACCAACTTTGGAGAGCCATGTCCTAATAGAACGGAGTCACTCATGGGAGAACGAACAATTGCTCTTCGCACCCACCAGGGGCAACAATGGGTTATAGGAATAAGTGCCGGGGGGTGTCTGGGACGGCTATGACGGCGGGTAGAAAAAATGACCTGCCGGTCGTCCGTTGGCAGATCCACGAGGCAAAAGGATGACTGGCACTAGACAGATCAAATCAAGATAGTGCAGTCAGCTTTTTCCCAGCCGAGTATCGAGATGGGACGTCATTGGGTGGGCATGGAGCTGCGTGCAAATAAGGTAAGCTCCAGCTCATGGCGTCTGCCCGCATACTAAATTCTCAGACCAGTTTGGTGCTCAATGTCAGGGTCAGAAACATTGACACCTTTGTTTCAAGGGAAAATATCCAAGATCTTGAATTATTGCTCTCCACCGGATTGGTTTTGATTGTTGGCGCTCCTCTCTTTCTTGTTTTGTATCTTCTCCTCTAGGTCGCGAATCTGAGTCTCAATCATCCCTTTCCGAGCCGTCAAGTTCGATCGCATGCCTTGAAGAGCCTTCATTTGTTCATCAAATGTAGCTTCCTGGCGTTTCTTTTGGGTCTATTTGATCGTAACGAAAAGTTAGAATCTCTTGACTAGCTCACGAGTTCCTCCGGCGCATATCATGGCTTACCTCAGCAACCTCCTCCGTAGTCTTGATCCCCGCTCCATAAAGAGATCCTGCAATTGTAATCGAAGTGATGGCCGCCGTCAACACCAGACGGCGTATATTCTGAGGTGACGGCATCTGTTTTGAAGTCTGCAAAACGCAGAGAGCCGTTCAATTCGCCGCGGAGAATCGCAGAGGGGTCTCACCGCCTTGTGTTAATTACCCTTCCGCCTTCCTCTTTGGGACGCATCATCGTGGACGCGTCGACGCGAATTGCCAACTCAACTTGAGCAAACCGAAATTTGTTCCTCATCTACCCCCCTGACCGAGCATTTGATGGCCAGTGACGGTGGTGGTGACTACTGCAATACTTGAGAATGTCAGCTCGAAGATCGGTTCCTCAACGTCGACATCATGAGGATTCCGAAGATGAAGAGTCCGACTCATCTCACCCCACTTCAACCTCAATAAGCAAGCGCGCTCGTTTGACCCCCGCAGAGGACGACAGCGACGACGACGAGACTAGCGATGAAGACAACGGTAATAACGCTCAAGAAGGGGAAGGAGAATCAGATGATGACGAGGAGCAGAGTGAGACGAGCGAGGACATGGACGTCGCAGGCGCAAAAGCTATCGCTCAGCAGCCAGTGGTTGACCATGGAGTTGGCCCTGGTGGCTACAAACCAGGTGCAATCGTGCGCATTAAAGTGACGAATTTTGTGACTTACACTTCAGCGGAGTTCTTCCCCGGGCCCAAATTGAACATGGTGATTGGACCCAACGGTACTGGTAAGAGTACATTGGTTTGTGCTATCTGCCTTGGTCTTGGATGGGGTCCTCAGGTATGACTATTACGATGCATGCTTGCTTTCAGCTTTCCAAGAATAGGTACTGATATACTATATGAGATGAATAGCACCTCGGACGCGCCAAAGAAGCCGGTGAATTCGTTAAACATGGCTGCCGAGAAGCCACGATTGAGATCGAACTTGCTGGGCGACCAAAGCTCTCCCACAATCCCGTGGTCACGCGTACTATCAAGCGTGACGGTGGCAATAAAGGCAGCTTCACCTTGAATGGCCGAGCTTCTAGCAACAAAGAAGTCCGCCTACTAGCGCAATCCTTCGCGATTCAGGTCGACAATCTGTGCCAATTCCTACCTCAAGATAAAGTGGCCGAATTCGCAGCATTGACACCGATTGAACTTCTACACTCGACACAGCGAGCGGCAGCTGGGCCTGAGATGGTAGAATGGCATGACGGCCTAAAGAAACTTCGCGGCGAGCAAAAGCGAATCGAATTGGCCAACCGGGCAGACAGGGAAACGCTGAAAAACCTTGAAGACCGACAAGAGACTCAACGGGAGGTTGTCGAAAGAATGCGTGAAAGGGATGTCATTAAGCAAAAGATGGAGCTTCTTGAACTTGTGCGCCCTGTAGTCGAGTACAGAGACTACCACAAAGAGTTTTCTGCATTGAAAGACAGAAAGGCCGCTGTTGATCAAGCGTATGACCGGCTCAAGGAGGAACTCGAGCCCGCAATGCAATCTCTCAATCAAAAACAAGGTTATGCCGAGAAAATCACCGCCGCCAAGCAGTATCGCAAGGAACGAGTGCAACAACTATCTCGGATAGCCACAACGCGCGCAGAAAAGATCAAAGAGTTGGAAGATGCTATCAAAGAGCTAGGAAATGACATCGAAGGAGAACGAAAGTCTGGCCAAAAACACAAACAGGAGGCTACGAAAGTCCAACAGGACATTAATAGACTGAGAAGGCGACAGGAAGAGGAGGCTGTGGAATTTGACCCCGAAGTGTATAACGAACGACTGGTAAGCAGACTTGATGGAGGATAGTCCGGTCAAACCTTCCAGATGGCTAATGTCAGAGTTACAGAAAGAGAAAAGGCTTGAGAAGCGTGCACTTGAAGCAAAGCGTGACGAAATAACAGCACGCAGAGATCCTTTAGTTCAGCAACTGAGATCGCTGCAGAGCAAAATTGAACATTCCGAGCATCAACTGCAACACCTGGACTCAGCGACAGGCAAACAGGAGAGCAAGTTGCAGAACGCCTCATCGGACTCCCTCAAAGCATGGCGATGGGTTCGTGATAATCAGAACAAGTTCGAGAAAGAAGTCTTTGGCCCTCCGATCATTACTTGCTCTGTAGCTGATCCAAAATATGCCGATGCCATGGAATCTCTTCTCCAGAGAACGGATTTCTCTACATTCACAGTTCAAACTAGAAATGACTTCCGCACTCTTCAGAGGCATCTCGTTGGGCAACTGAAGCTCTCTGATGTTAGTATTAGGACGTGCTCCGCATCTCTTGACTCTATGACGACGCCCGACCTGGATATCCGCAGTCTTGGGTTCGATGGGTGGGCCAAGGACTTCCTCTCAGGACCCGATCCAGTCATTGCCATGCTTTGCATGGAAAAGCAACTGAACAAGACGCCAGTCGGTTTAAGGGAGATTTCTGAAGCAGCGTTTGAGCGCATGGAAAATGGACCACTCAACTCGTGGGTCTCTGGAAAAAATAGCTATCTAGTCACACGCCGTCGAGAGTATGGCCCTGGCGCTCAGTCAACTCGTGTCCGGCCGGTAAAACCTGCTCAAGCTTGGACGTCGAAGCCAGCAGATGCGTCACTCAAACAACGATGTCTTGAGGAGATTCGCCGGAGTAAAATGGAATATTCCGAGCTCGAGAGCAATATGCAGGAGGAGAAAGAGGAAGCGGCCCGGGTTGCGACCACTTTCAGAGAACTTCAAAAAGAATATGTATGTTTCCAAGTAGTATCATTCATCTTGCATCTACTGACATGCTGTACCAGAATGAAATCGAAGCCGAGAAGAGTGCAAAACAGACTGAACATACACAATGGCGAGCGATTCCCGAAAAACTTGGTATGTTGATGTAGATTTTCTCCGCGCATAGAAGTGTACTAATTCATATGCAGCCCAACAAGAGCAAAAGCTTAAGAGCTTCCATGAGCTCTTTGCCGAAGTGAGAGAGCGAGTTCATGGTATCCGGAACCGGCAAGACGAAACGGCTGTCGAAAAGGCCGAGGCTACCATCGCATACGCTGTAAGATTGCTTTCAAAATCCAATGGCCAGAGAGAAGTGCTAACAATGCTTAGGATGCGGTCGACGACCTTCGCAAGGCTTACGAAGAATTCATGAAAGCTGAAATGCTGCATCTGGAGGCGAACTCAGATGTGCAAACCTTGAGGACTCGACATGCCGATTTTGCAAAACTCCTCGAGGATAAACGTCTAGAGGCGCTACGAGTCTCGAATGAGTTTAAAGAAGCAACTCGAAGGGGGAGAGACATGCTTAAGAGAGCGAAGGAGGTCACTCTTCAAGCACGACCGCTCGAAGGTGGCAGCGAAGCTCTTGAGTCAATTAGTGCACCCGACTACAATATCGACCAACTCAATGCAGACATCGATTCCAAAAAGGCCGAGCTCGAATTCACCCACGGAGGCAACGAGAACATGGTCCAAGAGTTCGAGCATCGTGAGCGCCAGATTGACAAACTCAGGCGCAAACTTTCGGATCTAGACAAGAAACTCAATGATCTCAGCGGAGCTATCGACGAGGTTCGCCAGCGATGGGAGCCCAGGTTGGATGCTCTCATCAGTAAGATTAGCGCTGCTTTCTCTGACTCCTTTGCACGTATTGGATGTGCCGGTCAAGTCAGCTTGGACAAAGTGAAAGCCGAGCCTGGTCCTAATGATGAGACTTCGCCTGAGTATGAGTACGATCAATGGTCCATTGAAATCCACGTCAAGTTCCGTGAGAATGAGCAGCTAGCACTCCTCAATGCGCACCGCCAATCTGGTGGAGAGCGAGCTGTCAGTACTATCTTCTACCTGATGGCACTTCAATCGCTTTCTGCATCACCATTCCGTGTCGTCGACGAGATCAATCAGGGTATGGACCCTCGAAACGAGCGTATGGTGCACGGTCGCTTGGTCGACATTGCTTGTGCATCAAGCGAGGGAGACACAGATGAGCAAGGCAATGCCATCGGTGGTGGTGGCGGAGGTCAATACTTCCTCATTACGCCGAAGTTGCTCAGCGGACTGGCTTACAAGCCTGGCATGAGGGTGCTCTGTATCTACAGTGGTGAGCACATGCCGCAGGACTATCCCAAACTAGACTTTAGCCTCGCGATTCGAAACATGAAGGCGATCGCTGCGCAAAGTGGAAGGTCAGTTGGCAGCGATACAGCCCAAGGGACTGCAAGTCAACAGCATGTCGATGTTTACGCTTAACGGAGATTTCTATTTTACTTTATTGTGCTTTGCATTTCGAGATACTCAACAATGGTTTTTTTTTTCAAGTTCGAAGTGATATCCCAGTTAGCAGTTCATTCATGTCAATTACATTTTCGATTGGAGCAATTAAACTTGGGAGTGAATCCTTGTCTTCGTACTGAGCGTCATATGTTTTGCATTTCTTTTGCCTTGCATTGAAGTTCGCAGCTTTCCTTCGTGTTCGGTATGGCTGGGTAATGATCATGTTGATTATTTTTGATATCCTGCCGAATCCGAAGCAGCTGACCTTCGAAGCTCAAGGTTTCAAGAAATTCTAGATTCGCATGGCTTGTTGAAGCGGATACCGGTCAAAGCACAAGCACACATCCACTCTAATCTCAATCAGCTCCACTGGCATCCATTTCTGATATGGGGTGTTGGGGGGCTGGGGTGCTCGTGCCAAAAACAGAGCCTACATCACTACATCACCACAGGTGCTTGCTTCATACCAATGCCTTGAAAGAGATACGCAGACCAAAGCATTCAAGTTTCCAAGAAACTTCCAGGAAAGTTCCCAGTCCAATTGCCGGTATCAACGGATATCAACTATGACGACCGGAGCCTTGCCCCACCAGGAGGTTAATTAATATCCCATCCATGCATTATCGGCCGCTCCGTGTCCGTGCTCAAGTCCACATCCCCTCTCCCAACCTCTCGGTAGTTGGGAGGATGGAGGGTTGGAAGGGGGGAGGGTTGGAGGTCAAAATCAAAGCCAAAGCCAAAGCCACGAGTATCAAGGCCAGCGAAGATGTGACGAGGCTGCATCAACCAGAGGCGTTACATTATGATTACATAGCCGATCGTTGTCGATCAAACAAAATGCCGCAAAGTCAGTGCCGGAGCATTGACCAAAGACACAGTCGGAGGCCTCCGTTCGAAGGTTCTCCATCGGCGACGATCCCAGAGGGATGTGAGCATCCCTGCTCGGATCGGACCAGACAACAGAAAGAGACAAGGCCGCGGCTTGGCCTAACGTCAAGGCTCTTTGCCATGTTTTTGACTTGGTTCTCTTTCACTTTCCCCCTTGCGACTTCGCTTCGGCGACGAGCAGATCCTCGTGCCAGTAAGGCCAGGGCCAAAGCCAAGACGCTTCGTTACGCCGTGTCATGCAGATCGACCACCGGGCGTTTCCGCTGCAGATCACAGGCTCCATCTCGGAGGTTTTGCATGCCAATCGTTGGGCGACGTTGGGCAGTGACTCGCTACGGCCAACTCTAAATCGTCTCTTTGTGTGGCTCAGTGACAGGGACCCAGACTGGCTTTTGGCTTTGACTTTGGCTCTGGCTTTGGCTTTGGCTTTGGCTTTTGGCTTTGGCTTTTGCCTCCTGTTTTTGGCTTTGCCTTTTCGCCCCCTTCCTTTGTCTCCCATACTTTTTCTCTCGGTCACAGTCCGGGCCTTAGAGTGGTCCGGGTGTCGTATCTTGGTATGTAGTGCCATACACACTCCATTTGATGGAATTGACGCTCTTGAATTTTCTTGTTGGATGGTTGCTCCATTCATGCGTTGTCCATCTTCTGCCCCTCTGACCTAGCGTATGTATGTATACGGTGCTGCATGCACAAAGGTTACAGGGCTGACAATCTTTGCGCCCCATCTGCTTGGTGGAGGTTGGGAAAGGGATGATTGGTTCGATATTCCACGATCCCGCCGACAATCCTCATGGCAACCCAGCCAGTCAAAGTCGTTCAACACCGCGTGGGTTGGTTTCATCCATCAGCAAACCGGTCTCCAGCCGCATATTGCATGTATGTACTCCATATTCCGTACAGCCTACATGACCCCCCGCGCATGGACCAAGATGTTCTTGCTGCCTCCGCATGTTTGGCGGGGCCCTTCTCCGTACGCTTGGACTACAGAGCATATCTGCATAGTATATGCAAGCAGGAGGACTGGATGTACTCCAAAAAGTGAAATGGCCCCCTCTGCAGTGCTACTCGACACTTCGCGTGGATTCACCGCCCTTCCATTTTCGCCTTCGGTGATGGCATCCCACATCCCACATTGACTCCATACCATGCGACGTGGTTGGTGACTGCAGGGACCCTCCACGAAAAATGACGCACTAAGAAAAGCCCCGCCGCCTCAATATCGTGAAAGGCTGTGTCAATAAGCCGACCCTAGGAGATCCTGGTTTAATTTCTTCCACTACGGAGTATTGAGGATGAGAACCTCTTACGCAGTCATCCGCTCGCCCGTCGCTGAGGACCCTGCCCAATTCTCAGCCCCCTGCAACATAGGGATCCTTTCGGACAATTCTATCCTGTAAGATTTTAGGGATTCAAACAAGGTGGCTTGATTGTGTCCGCGCATGGAAAATCCAGCCCAGACCGTTGATTCCCAGTATCCAGCCCCCCGGACGCCATGACCGGGGGTGGCTCGAGGACTGGACGATGCATCGTGTTTCGTGTTTTTCATGACCGAACCAGGTGATCTTGTAAATGTAGTACTAGATGTATCGGTATCTCATCTCATGCGTGATACTGGGTACATACTGTACAATAAATGCAGGCGGCTACAATGACCAAATAGAAAGTGCCAACAGGTCCACCATCCACAACGTCACAGTCTCCCAAGCCTCAAGCACAGACCGCAGTATCGTAGAATGTAAGATGGAAATGATCTGAGCCGCGACCGGCCGATCCTCGAGCGTCTAGCTTCAAGGCTTCAACAGCACATCACGCCTTAGCATCATGCAGTGCATCTCACATGGTATTATAGCTACAGTACCAAGAGCTGCAAACCTACGAACCAGGCTAGTGATGATCGGATCTTCTCCAACGGCCCATAACGTGGTCGAGGCTCGGAGATATATTGACAAGCCATGGTATGTACTAACTACAATGCTTGCCAGGTATACATGTACGAAGTATCACAATACCCGCCAATCTAGGGATGTGTTCCGATCCCAGCGTCGCACGACGTGTCGCACAATCTGGCCACGAGTCTGACTTGACAGGGCGAATTTAGATCTGGACGAGCAGATGACATCCCCTGAAACTGAATATTTGGAGGAAAAGTGGTAGTGAGTGGGGGTCGGAGGAGAAAAGCAAAGAAGCAAAATAGGTCAGTTCATACTTTTCAGGCTGCCTCCCCAGCTGCATTGGCAGTTGCATTCATCGTTGGCCTGAAAGCTGCAGGGCATTGGCTCTAAATTCCCACTCACTTCTACATACAACTGCATACAACTCCATCAATCTCCAATCCGAGCCATAAAGCCAAAGTAAGACATGCACCAGCGATGGACTCCGGCGGCAAGTGTAAAATTAGTTGAATTTCCCGGTATGAAGGGATCCAATGGAGATAGTGGTGTGCACTCCCTCGCCCTGGCGCTGGGACAATCGAGACCGAGAACTTGTCGCATGGAAATGCAACCGTGGTATGATCTACCAGTCATAGCGAAAGAGAAGGTATCGAGTGGGGGAAAAGGATGGCGGATGGAGAATGGGGGCGTAAAAGTAAACGAAGACGGAGAGTTTTCGAGAGATCCGCAATGCTCGAGCACAGTACAGTATAGAATACTCTAAACTACAGTAGTCTCGCAGCATTTATCTCGTATGTGATATCTTACAGTACAGGATTTACGGTGTCTTCGGAGAAGTACGCAAATTTCGGACTTTCATTGCACATCCTTGCTACTGTACGGAGTACGGTGGAAAGCATCCTTGTCCAAGGCATGTGCTGAACTTTGTTCGTCGGCGAAAGCCTGTCAGGGAGGATGGAATAATTCATTGCCGATGGCGAGGTCGATCATCTAGGATCTGCCATTAGTGTGAGCACATCGTCTGTAGTATCTACGGAGTTCTATGTAATTAGTAGTACGGCATTTACGTATGCCACCGCGTGCTTTATGGAAAATGACGACCAATGCCAGGGTTCGAAATTTTCAATTACTATGTACTGCTAGAAAGATCATACCAGGGATGTGCTATGTATAGTGCATTGTAGGACACATTGCTTTTGGCCGAAGGATCGCCGTCAACTCCGTATTTCGTACTTGGATCGGGAAGTGGACGAATGTGAAATGAAGATCGAAAAATAGATCCTAAAAGACGGTATAGCTAAACAGCATATGTAGACTCAATGATGCCGCGCAATTGAAGGATTAATTTAGTCAGGACTTACCAATAGCACAAACAAAGAAACACCAGTAGTATCCTTGCCCACCACGGGGTAGTTCAATTCAGTTGGTTAGTCTGTAACCCTAACTCGGTACTCCATAGTTCTCGGAGGGCCGACCATCCCATCATCAAACCAACAATTGTGCTTACGGCCCCCAAGCTGGACCGGATCTCCTTCGTACAATCCTTCTGCGAACGAAGAAACCCACTTTCAAAAGGATCACAATCAAGGGGCTAGTTCAGCGGTTGCCTTGTCCGAGGCAATTCCGTTAACCGACTTCCAATGCCAATGCTAGGTACCATGTATTCAATTAATGTGCTGCTATGTACGATCCTGTTCCTGTTCCTGTTCCTGCTCCTGGTCTTGGATTTCATCCACTATGATCCGTTTCCTCTCCACAAACGCTATAAATGTAGATGGCAGACTCCGTCAGCCGATAAGTCCGGAGTTAAGAACCAACCACCTCCCCAAAACAGCTACTGCAACGCGCCTCGACCTAGCCAAAAAGGAAAAGACACAGAACATACGTAGTGTGAAAGCAGAGAAAAAGAAAAAAAAACAAAGGCAGTCAGACCCACAGACGATCTCACACGGGGTTTATACCAAAGATAGTCTAGTGCAGGTGGTCGTGCATGCAGCATGCGGGTGGGATGGTCGCTAAGATCCCGGCACTAAAGGGCTCCTTAGTGTACATTATCGACAGGGGTGAGGTATAGAGGGGCAGGGCGATCGACCCTCGGTCCCGAGTGACGAACAGGTGCAGTGTTTCACCACGGGCTGACACAGTCGTCGTCCGAGGCGAGATCGTTTGATCTTCCGTCGATCTGCGCAGCCTCCCGCGAGTGGTATTGGGCTGATTCAAGTTCTAGGCGTTCCTTTGTTGATAACAGCCCCTAGAATAATGCTACCTAGGCATGGAGTACATACCACCTTGTCAGGGGGCTTCTCTACTATGATATACTAGGTACTCTAAATGTGTCTACCTTTCTACATACATATATCTATGTTCATAAATATGTGCCATTGCGTATTCACCGTGTACGAAGAGACATGGATCCCGGCATCTGGTTTCACGATAGTTTTGTTTGCTTTTACTTCAAAATTATATTACGAGACACCGGAATGAGGCGGGTGAGGCAAAGGCTCCCAAGTTCGGTGCCGACATATTGATGGAGATGTTTCATTCTAGCGTCACTGCCTAGGGACGGAGTAAATCTTCAGACATACTCCGTCCCCATACTAGTAGTACTCCGTGGTGAGAATCAGGATGTGAGATCCTCGGCTCGCAGCTTACATAGTACATAGCTACAGCTTGCAACTCGTCAGTCCAATATACATAGTGAAGCACCGAGTATACTATCAGTGCGTCGGAGAGATTGCCCGAATGGAGCTATGGCCAGCGGTTGTCTGGGATGATCCACCGAGGCGATCCCGCCAAAAAAGGAAGGAGGTTAGGCGCTGTGACAGGTCTGCGTCAGGAAACACGTCAGTAGAGCAAAGTAAGAGTTGTAAAACTTGTGGCTCAAAGATTGGAAGATCAGGAACAAGCTCCGTAGGAACCTCTCTACGAAAGACTAGTAGCAGTACGGAGTACATAGTAGTTCTCTATAAATTTAGAACATAGACAATGACCATCAAAACTATTGATCTTACTATTCAAGACTGGCTGACTATATACGGGCGAATGACCAAGAAGAGATCGAAGCGAAACCTTATGCAGCAGGCTGAATCTGCATCTACACATCTGCAGTGCAATCTACAATTACGGGGGGACGTTAGATGAAGGGGTCGGATCCGGGGTGATCTCTGAGGTCAGTTTACGGAGTATACTCACAGAAAAGGCAATTTTCCATACAGCCAGGACGTATTGAGGAAGTACTATGTACTGTATAAAATACAAAAGCGGACCGGGTTTCCCGCCATTCCCGGATTTCCAGATTGCCGGGACTAACCACCTTCCCAAGGCGGGCAACGCCGGGCTGCAGATCTTAGTCTATACTTGTAGTAGAGGAGAGTAAGGTCTCGAAGAGAGATTCAAGTATTTCACACGGTGTAAAGTCCGTGAAGCAGGGAGTATGATGATCATATTATTCTTGAGGTTGAACTGATGTACTTCGAAAATCTTCAGATATTCCGTTCAGCTGATATAGGTCAGATGTATCTGCATGCAAGTGCCATGTGTTCGTCAACCCCGTGGCTCGACTGTGCGACGCTGTACTGCTTCGTAGCCCCACCAGTGACGATGAGCAAAGGCAAAGGCAAAGGCAAAGGCAAAGGCAAAAAAGCAAAAGTAAATCAAGGGATATCGTATGGAGATGTCAGAATACGGGCGGGTACGTATGTACGTACGGCAGGGTAAAAAAAGTCAAAAAAAAGAAAAAGTAAAAAGGAGAAAAAGGGGGATCTCGCGTGGCACTGGGGCCAATGCCCCGGATGATCCCCGATCGATCCCCACGGATCCGGGCGAATAGCTGAAAAAGGAAGCCTGACTCAGGGATTACTCAAGTGCGGTGTGCAGCAAGCTAACCGTCAACTGGGCATTGCGTCCGAATACTACTGCATATAATATAAGGGGCTGGTGTAGCAAGCTGCAATCCAGGAATCCTGCGACCGGGAATAGTGCACAGCAAGGTTAGCGACACCGGCAGAGTGGTCATCCTTTGTTTGGTAATTTAAACAAAGTAAAATGAAATTTTAAAAAAAAATCCAAATTCAATGTTGAAGGGAAAAAAAGCATCCATAATTTAGAAGAAGAAAGCCTTGGCTTTGCGGTGTATACGAGAAGGGAAAGAAAAGTCGACAGAGTTCCAGCAGAACCAGCAACCCAACAGAATTAAACGGAGCAAAGTTCAGTGGAAATGAAGAGCGACCGCACCCACCTGTCGAAAAAGGTTCTTTGACCTTCCTACGTGGGAGAGCAACGTTCTGGACTCCCGTATAAATCTGGTACCACCGGGTCCGATATGGGGGGACCAGCCCCATTACATCCGAGATGATTGATAATTGATGGATTCGATTACCCAGGGGTACTCGAGATTGAAAGACATGACGGTGACCATGAGAGCCGCATCCAATCAAGGCGGGTGGAATAATAAGACCGGGTCTGACGCTAGTCGATCCCGAGCGAAATGCCGAAGACGAAGGGGGTGGGTTTTCGAGAAGGCGATCAGGAGGATCGTCGCGGATCATGACATCGGGGCTAACCCGGGCAGTAGGCTTACTACTGTATATAGTATGTACGCAGTAGTGGACGGACTATATACGGAGGCATGAGAGAAAGGGCAGTTTCTCCGGTCGCGTGATTTATGACAGCTCTGATATAGGGTTAGGGAGATCCCGTGATTGAAGCATCAGGAGTATAACTACACGCAGAGGATATTATGGAGTATACAGTATGGAGTCTAATATCTGATGCTCAATTTATCCTCACTGAATCTCCTACAACAGCAATTAACTACTCCGACTAGGTAACTCCTATTCTCAACGGCACGCACAGAGCAGGCGATCCCACCCAAAACGACCCAGTGGAGCTCGCTTCCACGAGGCCGGGATGAGCGGGCCCCGCCAACGGCCAATCCCCGATGTGCAGAAAGTGCACAGACTGAGCAGATTATCAAGTACGCGACAGTCAGAGAGAGCACTCATGATCACCTTCCAGAACTGCAGATCGACGATCGCTTACCCTAAGTGAGCGATAGTCGTGGGTCGATTGGATCTTCAGGAGACCCTGCGATCGACGAGATGCACCTTCTGATAATAGTAACGAGTCGAGCATTGACAGAGAAACAGAGTCTGAGTCCAAAGTATAACCTTGCTCACCTCGTACTGACCCCATTGTAATTTCCTTAATGATAGTATATGTCTGTACATCATCGTATGCCTTTGATGCTGCTTGAAAGTTTAAAGACGAACAAGGTTGCCCTAAGCGAGCCACATGGCCTCGTATTGTGGTATTAAATACCGTGCACGCTGATGTAAGGAGGATTTGGCCCCATCGGAGTTATGCACGGATTGGGTTAGACTGGCTGTTCTCACCTTCCCTTTTGGTCTACACTGCAGTATAACTAGCTACAGTATAAGTATGCCTGTGAGTATATCAGAGAAGAACTACGGAGTAGATAATATTGAATTAATGCAGTGAGAAATAGTAAATAGTATATGATAGTACTTTTATCTGATACTCACTTATACAGCTAATGGGTTAGTGATTCATCAGTTCAATCACTATATGTATTCATACTACAGTATGCTAAACTCGCTTCGAACTAAATCATCGCTGCACAAACATGCACAGGTGAAACAGATCGACACGATCAGTTCGGTGCGATCAACCGTTTATGGAGCAGGACGCAATGTGACAGGTAAGCAGGATCTGCACTAACGTAGCCGAAGGACGGGGACTTTCCGGCCTCCCATATCGAGTTAGACCAATACCGTATGGTAATATACATACCGAAGTATACCTTCCTGCTTGCTGCACTTTGTATCCACTGCTTAATCTCCGACTAAAAGAATGAATGAATTAACTGGAAATAAAAAAAAAATATATATATATTCTTTTATTGCTTTCAATTTAAGCTTTGGAACCGACCGTCTCACCTTTTTTGGTCAATTAAAATTACTCCCTCCACTCTTCCCCCCCATCGGCATCGTCCGCTGGCGATCATCCACGCGAGATTCCCGCCTCCCGCCTTCTATAAACCTCGTGTCTGTCCCATCTCTTCTTCTTCGCTCTACACCTGTGGCTCAAAATACTCTCCTCCTCCCACCCCCACACTATCTCACCATCATCATGGATCTGGCCAATCTTCTCCATGCCGCCCCCAAGCGGGCTTGTCCTGAGCCTGAGTACCCGGCATACAAGCGCTCCCCACAACCACCTCTGTCGCCGCCAGTTGAGGAGCAACCTAAGTGTTCGCTGCCTTCTATCACTGCTCTTCTTGAAGGTGCCGATGGTCATGCAGCCAGTGAGTATCCTTAAGACTATGCTCCATATGTATACAAAACAGATTGACTGACTTGAACTTCTAGAGCGTCAACGCCTGAGCCCTCCCGCTCACCAGCGTGATACTCGCTACGACTTAAATCATCTTCCTCCAACACCACCACTGCGTCCAGGCTCTGGTTCTGGCCACAGCCACAGCAGCTCTCCCATTGAGGCCAAAGAAGTCCACCGCACATCTATCTCTTCAACAAGCTCCCATCACCACCGCCATGGACCCTACGCTTCTCCTGCACCAAGCGTATCGTCCTACAGTTCGCAGATCGAAGGACCAATTTACTACCGTCCGCAAACAACCACCACCTTTGCGCCGACCATCTCAGCTCCAATCCCCCAAGCTCCGTCTGCTGCACCTACCGCATCCCCAGTTCACTCTCAACCTCAAACACTCCCGCAAACAGCCCAATCTCAGCCCCAACCCCAATCCGCCTCTTCGCCATCTCTCATCTCTCCAGTCACTCCCGCCTGGCAACATCACCACTACTTCCCTCCAAGCACCGCGGCCCCATATCAACAGAACCACGACCGATATATCTGTCGTACATGTCACAAGGCATTCTCTCGCCCTTCGTCCCTGCGCATTCACTCCCACTCGCACACGGGCGAGAAGCCTTTCCGCTGCACCCACGCTGGTTGTGGCAAGGCTTTCTCCGTGCGCAGCAACATGAAGCGTCATGAGCGTGGCTGCCACTCTGGTCGTGCTGTTCCTCCCACTGCTACGGCACTGGTTGCATAGATGATACATGTATCATCTGCTTTGTGATTCTATCTTTGATATCTTCTTCATCTTGCCTTTTATTCAATTCCGGCACATGATGGAAGAAGACTTATGTTTTACTGTATGGCGCTACGGGTCGGCGTTTTTTCGAGTGGATTTCTAGTCGTGATCGTGATACCCTTGACTATTTTCTGGATCGGATGGCTGGTTTAGATGGATGATTCTCTTTTTTAAAATATTTTATGAGAAATGTATTATCTACTATGTCTGAACTGCTCCCATATCATTTCATCTGTAGTATAGTAGGTTGTGAGCACGGTAGTAGTCTGTATGATGCTCACAATACGTAATTGGTTGATGCCACTTTGTTGTTCTTATCAGTGCGCAGTTCTAAATCACCCGGTAGTATGCAACTAAGTGGACAATAACCTCATCGAGTGGAGTGGGATGAGGCATTTTCGGGGTTGGTGGGTTCAGCGGGTTTCACTTGTGAGGGGTAGTCGTGGTTAAGGCGCTTAGACTGGGATGGGGTAGATAGTACTACCGGATGGTTTACTTGTTTTGCGTGGGATTTGCATGGGGGTTCTGCGGTGGCGTGATGATTTTGATGTGATGGGGTGGTTGGGCAGAATGCCATGACTTGCAGTTATTTGCTTGACTTGCGGCGGTGGCGGTGGCGGTTAGGGCTTATGGTGGATGAGCAGAGCAGAACAGAACAGAACAGGACAGACCATGACCGAGAATGAAGATCCATGAAAGAGGCTTGTTGTTTTGGTTGTACCTATTGTATTTCAAAATTGTCTAAGGCTATGTACTGTATGTATCAGGTCAGTTCATCGATATTACGCCAATGAGCAAGTCATTCTCGCTCTGTCAGTATCATAGTAAAGTATTAACCATGGTCATAAGTCATATCAAATCTTAAATCTCGTTTCCTTCACTCATCAAGTACACCCCTAGCCAAAGCCGCAAGACTAGTCTCATACCTGGCCGGGTTATGATCACTTAACATCCCCCCAGCAAACCTCAACTCACCAAACCAAGCATCCACATCCCGAACAAACCTCATCTGTACCCGGGTAGCAGGCCTTCCAAGCCGCGGGTACGAATAAGAATCCGACGCAAAGTCCGGTGCTGGCGTAAAAGCTTCACGTTGCAGAACCCTCATCGTCTCAACCACAAAGACTTCCCCCGGCGGCATCAGTTTCGGTGCTCGCATCTCATCACGGAGGAGATTAAGCGTATTCCACGCCCAGGCATCCTCACCCACTCCATCGCCGGCATTGACCACGAGCGGTGGCTGATTCACGTAGAACTTGTGAATGATACTTTGACGCAGAGACTCGTGGAGACGTTGGCGGATATGGGATTTTGCTCCGCTGATATCGGACTTGAATGATAGTGAAACAGAATGCATGTCATGTAGTATACCGAGGGAGAGACTTGGAACGACGTCGCTACCATTTACAATGGTTGTGATTAAACCCCGAGTGGCGCGTCTGAGGAACGGGGACATTACGGCCGGGGGTCCATAGGCATAGACATGAATTGGACGACCGTTTGGGAGAGTATATGCTTGTGATGGCGAAGCTGAGGCATTTAGACTTGTTTCACTGTCTCCTGTCAAGAGGCGTGGACGCGGAGCCGGTTGATAAGAAGCCGTGACAAAAGAAGTTCCGGCAAGAGTGGGATTTGGTTCTGAGATCATCGTTGCGAGTAGAGCTGCGACACCACCGCCCAGAGAATGTCCGCAAAGCACGACGCCGTAGTCAGTGAATTCCTCCAATGCAGCCCGGAGCGTGATCATCACTCTACCGCCGCCGCCTTCGAGGAGTCGCTTGGCAGAGGCGTGCATGCCTTTGTGAACTTTCCAATTCTTGCCTTGCCAGGTTAGATCGTCATAGTCGCAGGTCATATCTGTGAGGATATCTTCGAAGCCCCAGGTTCCGCGGAGCGTAAGCACGACTGCTTTAGAGTCGTGATCAATGGAAAGATAATGGACGAGCGGGAAGCCACTTTCTGTTTCCCCAGCTGCGTTGGAACCACCGGCTGGATCGACGAAGGAGGAGAGCAGGATGGTAGAAGGTGGGAGACCGGCATGGTCCGAAAATGCACTATGCTCGTGGCTATCTGTTGTATATCGAGGGGGGCTCTTAGCGTCTCCTTTTGGCACGCCCATGACTTTCAATGCGCTGGCTCCATACGAGGCAGATGAGAATCGACAGAAGCGACGGACGTTCTGGACAAAGTGTCTCTCTGGGAAGATACCAGGGATAAGACCGTCGCGATTAAGTGCTTGGATCGTATCCGTATCTTCGTAGGCGCCTTTTCGTGGTCGATGGGCTAGTAGAAGGGATGTTTCTGAGCCAGCGGTGGCAAGAGAGTACATACTAGGAGTGTATGATTTAGATCGACGATGCAGTGCTGATGAACCTGGACGATGCTCATCCACCGAGACCGTTCCATCTGTTTCGGACCTGGTCAAAGACATAGAACTGCTGCTGCGGACATGTCGAGTCGTGGCTGGGGAACCTGGTCGTAACTCTCCTCTATGTCGATGAGAAAAGGCATCTGTTTGCGTGAGGAGACATTCTTGACTCCTTTCACGAACGGCGAAATGGCCTGGTCTCGAGTTCTTGCGATCGTGAACATCCCGGGGTGGCCTTGTCGTTGTTCGAGGAGACTGCGGCGAACCCGGATATGGGGATCGTGGTAGTCCTCGATTTGGAATTGGTGTGCTAGGCCGATTTGGTATTTCAGTTGGGCGTTTCTTTGGATCCATTCGACTAGCGGATTCACGGGCTGTTGCTTCTTTCACGGCAGCAGTTCCCCTGACTGGCTTTGAAGGAGGACGAATGGTAGGGGCCCCTGCAGCACCGAAGGATTTCGAAGCCGGCTTTTTGGGCGGAGGTCGCTTGGGAGACTCGGTCCTTTCTGAGCCATTTGGTTTTACACGCAGGGCAAATTTTGAGAAGGAACTTCTGCTAGGTGGTGATTTTTGAGGCTGATCACTGGAAGCGTTAAGACTTGAAAACTGCCGTTTGACAGCAGAATTGCTGGTATCCGGCTGGGATTGCGATCTCTGCAGAGAAGGCTTTGCTTTGGAAGATGGCGATGTTTGATTTGATAGAGGGGATTGAGGTTGTTGCAACGCAGACGGGGTTGGCAGGTTTGGAACTTCCTGGGGGCGTAGTTGAGTGCTGTGGGATTTATTGAACGCGGTCCTAAAGACGACTGTGTGTCTTGGGACCCGTTTGTTCTCCGGCGCATTCTCAGTGTCATAATCTTGATCATGGTGGAACCGTTCCTCGATCATTGTGGTACCAGGAGGAGCTGCGATCTCCGCCATGTCGTCGTCAAAGATGTCAACTGTGATCGTGCGAGCTGTCAATACCTCAGATTTAATCGAGGCATGGCAGCCATGAGGTAGCTGGCTCATGATGTATGATTGAATGTCTTCATCGGATATCTGCTGTTCACCGTTCAAAGGGATTGATAGTCGCGAGCCGGCAAGGGCATCGCCAACGCTAGATCGGCGACGCACCGCACCAAAAGCCTCATCGCTATTACCAGGCATCACGAAGGATGCCCGTCCATCCTCAGGAGGCATTTCATCGTGATTTTGATTGGCATCAGAGAATTGCAATTGGTGAGTTTCCAGTACGTCGGCTCTAGCTCCGTTATCCAAAATGACAGTATCCCAGACGATTTCGTCTCCACCCTTTTCTCGAAGTACTCGCTCGGACTTTTTCTTTCCCCAGCGTTGCAATAGCGCGAATCCAACAGATCCAATGAAGAGGTCTCCAACGCCGATGTTCTCAGCACCGGGGCTGGCATCCACGGAGCGAAACTCCCGCCGGATGAGAGTGATTATAGCGGCAATAGCCCGTGACGATTCAGTGGAACCCAGAATGGCATCGAGTGTCGACAGAAGAGCCTGTGAGAAGTTTGCCACTGATGATAGTGTCGTCGAGGAGAAGTGAAATGTCGCAGCTGCAAAGAAAGACGCTGAGGTCACCGTGGTATGCAAAGTTGCTAACTAGATCTATATCAGCATAAGCTCATCCAAGAGAGTCTCCTTCGCGGATTGTTGCTCCAGAACTTACACTTCTTTCTAACAGCGATTCTGCTTCTATTCTTCCATGCTCGTCCCCACTACGAATAGCCACATCTCGACCGGCGCGCGTTAGGATCCCCTCGATCACGGCGCGACCCAGTTCGAGACTGGTTAATGTGGTCGCTCGAGCACCATCGAGGGCAACACTACCGAAGAAAGTTCCGACACGTAACGAGAGTGAGGTCGACTGTGTCAGCAGAGATACAAATGATGCGACTGGTCGTGGGAGGAGTGTTAGGCCCGAAGTAGGTGGGGGATGAGTGAGCGCGTCGGCGTCTATGTCCGTATTCGGGTCTGTACTTTCAGGGTTATGTGCAATAGTAAGAGGTGCCTTCATTATGAGCCATGGAGAGTAACAACAACAATAAAACAAAGCATCTAGATGGAAAGCAAAGAGTTGAATGTAGTTGGATTAATCCATTTTGTTGAGAATCAAACCGGGCTGATACAAGCATGTGATACCGCGTGGGCAATGACGTAGTGGTACTTCTGAATTGCGGGAGTTCCCCACTAAATCGGAAGTACCTCGATGTATCTTCTACGATCCTCTTAGGGTTTTACTTTGTGCATCAACCAGTCTAGAACCAGTTGAAACTAACAACAGAAGGGATCTACATCACTGCTTTCATATCGCCAGCGTGTTGTACCTTGCGGATCAACTGCCGATTACACTCGCCAACTGTGCGAATTCCAGCCAATCCCATAGTTTGCCAGAAATCCGCCAGCAGACCTTGGAATACCTGGCGAGCTCCATTGCGCCCGTCAATTCCAAAGCCATAGATGACTGGGCGACCGATAAGCACAGCCTTTGCACCCAGGCATAATGCTTTGACAATATCAGACCCGGTACGAATGCCTGAGTCGAAAAGTACTGTCATTTTATGGCCGACTGCATCGACGATCTCTGGGAGAACATCCAGGGACCCGATGGCCCCGTCAACTTGACGACCTGATAGCCCGAATAAAGTCAATTCCTGCTTATCTTGAGTGGACTACTGTACTGTAGCGACAGTTCTAGACCGTCAAGGGAGTGGAGACTTACCACCGTGGTTCGATACTGCGATTCCATCGCAGCCATATTCCAATGCCTTCTTCGCATCATCCACATGCTGAATACCCTTCAACACGATCGGCCCATCCCAATGCTTCCGGACGAATGCCAGATCCTCCCATGTATGCGGACCGCTGGCAACAACCTGTCCAATCCAAGCCCTAGATGCACCTAGCACATCATCTTCAACTTTAGACCCAGTTTCCTTCTCAAACTTCTGCCGGAATACCGGATCACTAAATCCAACCTGACATCCAACACCCTTGATAAAAGGTACATAGGCATTGTCTAGGTCTGCCGGTCGCCACGCGAGCGACCATGTATCCAACGTAATCACCAACACCTCGAACCCGTTTGCCTTGGCCCGATTGAGCAGCGATAGCGTGATATCGTTGTCTTGCGGCCAGTACAATTGATACCAGCGCTTCCCGTCTCCATTAGCAGCAGCCACCTCTTCGATACTGCTGGTAGCTGCAGTACTCATCATATAAGGTACGCCGACTTCTTCGCATACACTGGCGAGGCCAGTTTCCCGATCGTCATGAAAGATGCCTTGGACTCCGATCGGTGCCATAATGAGAGGATGGTCATATTTCTTACCAAAAAGCTCAACTGAGACATCTTGCCCGTTCATCTGTAGAGAGGATTAGCCTCCATGTCCGAGAACCGATTCTTTGATATAGATTCTAGACCAACACTTTTCAACATCCGGGGGATTCTGCATTACCACGAAGGGTTAGAATTAAATTAGCAATATCTCAAAACAGTAACCGAAACATACAATTTCCACTGTCGAAATGCCAACCGATTACTATCCATCGTTGCCTTCTCGCCCGCACCCCCGGCCACATAATTGAATGCACGAACGCCCAATGCCCGCTTTGCTTGCTCCTCCAGCAGACGGGGGTCCGTCGTTACGCTGGGCAAAATACCTGCCAGGGCCCCCTTGCCATAAATTTCGGTCTGATAGCTACCGTAGTTATCCGACATTGCGTTATTTCGTGACCTCACTAGCTGTAAGTAAACTTGCAGAAAGGAAATTGTAGAGTCGGGGGAATCAAATCAAAGACCCCGGATTCGGTGAAGTGGAGTCGGTTACTTCATTTCGATGGACCTCGGTCGATGATGGAGACCGAGCTCTGTCAGGGGGGAAGACTAGCATGGGACAGAGCGGAAGTATAACAGTGACAGGGCTGACACTGGCAGTTGACCTATTTTTGCGAGAAACTTAAAAAGGAGACTTCGATTCTAAATCTATTCGGGATCATACTTTATTTCATTTTGATATTTCTTCGAACCTTTTACGACTTCTGGAATGGTTTGTGACAGGGAATGCGGGAATGTACATGTTGCTGTGCGGCCGACGATCGACGCAAAAGATCGACCATCAAGCAGTTCGAGGCTATCAATTGTCACAATATTGAGTCTCGAAGGATGCAGATATGTGCATATGTATTGCCATTTCAAGTACTACATAAACTGACAGTAGCTATAGCTAGTTTAATATAAATAACGGTACGATGTACGATGTAAATCATTTACTACTAGTAATCTTCAAAGGTGGTAAGTTTCTACTTTTAGGGCTTTCACACATGAAAATGTGACAAAGAAAAAAGAAATAATATCAAAACGAGTGAATGAATGGAAAAGATTTACTGACCTAATTAGAAATGTCCTCGATATCAAAACGTATACAAGGAGGAATAGGCCAGGTGACGATCCGAGCGATCCGTCGAGTACCCCTAGGATAAGCACACAGAACCAAGTAGGAGATAATCTTACCGAATTGTGTTCCAAGCAGACCCTCATACTCTGCAGTATCAGACTCCCATGTCCGCGGTGGGTAGTCTTTCACATGATCATGCAGTTTCGGCCAAACAAGACCGTTGTCATCAGTGTAGAGCCGCTTCTTAAGAAAGTGATACGTGCTCTTGTTAATTATGTCCATCACAAAAACATGCTTCAAGCTTGACAGGGGGTACTTATACTCATAAATGGCCTTTGTCACATAAGCAATGCGTGGCGTGTCAGAAGTAGGGATTCGGAATACTTCATTTATGGAAACTACACCAGGTCCAGTGTATCCTATCCAGGTAAAAACACTACTGTACGCACCATAGTTGAATTCAAAGTAAGCGGAAGGCCCAGTGGGAAGACCAAGTTGTTCCGCTTGAGCCCTTAGAGGTCTATCGAGATCCCCGGGGGTAGGCTCAGAGAAGCCCAGGCTTTGATTAAGGTCTGCGAAGGTGAGTGTGATTAGGGTAACTGGACATCCAGGCTCGTTGGGATCTTCCATCCACTTCTGCCGCAGTTGGCCAACCTGTTGAAACTTGTTGTATTTCAAATGTGATAATGCAGGATCATCCTGGATGATAGGGTCGTCTTTGTTCCAATGTTGGGCGGCGGCAAAGGTTGACTCGTTAGAACTGGTAGTCTCACCAGACTTTCGAGATAAATGGCTAGGAGTATGATGGCTAGGAGTATGATGGCTAGGAGTATGATGGCTAGGAGTATGATGGCTAGGAGTATGATGGCTAGGAGTATGATGGCTAGGAGTATGATGGCTAGACGTACCTGCTTGACTTGAAGTATTCTGACTTTGATGCGAACTCGAACTCGAGCTTGAATCACTATCAAGGCAAATGCACATGTCCATACAGCACAAGCAATTCTTGAGAGTATCACTCAGACGGCGAGCCATATTGGAGATGGCTATGTGTTTATGATTGGGAATGTTTTACTATTGAAGTCGCTGTTGATTTGAAGATACTACTGGAAAAAATATTGAGACTTTATATGGTGGGTTCCGATTATTCTGAATCTATTCCTAGAGACGTCGACGTCCACAAAGAGTGGTTGGGATGCGACATTGTAGTAGCAAGGTCCATATGAAACCTAATGAACAATGACATTGTAAAGATGTGTCTAAATATCGAAATAAATGCTTGAAAGGATAATAAAAAATAAGACCTGCTATAATCATTGTCCCGTTGAACATGGAGTCTTTAACGGCTTCCGAGGTTCCCATTGTGACTCGATCAGACTTTGTCCCTTTTAAAATCAAAAATAGCATATGGACTATCTTTTTGTAAGTCCTTATGCCCTTTTTTTTTCTAATACCCATTGTTCAAATGTATTTTAAGTTCGTTTCTCTAACCCAAGTTTGAGATATAAAATCTTCGATATGTCGAGTCATCATGTTACAAAAACAGTCACATACGGTTCTAGCAAACTAGTAACTGACTAGAGAGAGGAAAAAATAAACATGTCAGACTACAAATACGGAATTTTTCAACAAGCCGGTGAGCTACGGCGACAATGGATAGATAATCCCAATGACCGAAGCTGCCCTATTAAGAAATCGCAACTGACGCTCAATGACATACAAGCTAGATATAACATTGAGGGCCCTATTAACGATGGTCACCAGGTTTCTATCACAATCACAGACCAGCTAGCCCTGCTCGGACTTCCTATCGAGCGTGAAATCGAGACTGCAGAGTCAGCTTATAGCAGCTGGAGTATCGCAGATGATGAAATTTTTTGGTCTGGCGCGATGGGAGAGGGCATGATCTCTGTCGACAATATTGAAAGAACGAAAGGCTCCAACGCACCACCAGTATCAGAGGTAACCTTGGCATTATTCAATGCGCTTTTCAATATCGAAGATCTAAAGTATATTTTCGTCACGGATGTTATGAATGAGGAGACTTTGCAATTCATCAGCAAAAAGCTCTATAGTAATGTCAACAACATTCAATGGCCTGAGGGGAAACCGGGTGGCCAAACTGAACTCGGACAGCCTCAAACTTGGGAGCATGGAACAGCCGAGTTTGATGCTATACTAGGAACTAGAATTGGGAAGTTGGTCGCATATATTGTCCTTGGTGGGTTTCCTCGGGGTACGGTTCGAATTGCACGTATCGTTACTTGGCCATCTCTGGACCTGCGTTCACAATATACAGGTACACCGGCAAATATGCGGTTTGATATTGAGCGAGTCTAAATAGTCATGAGACCTCAGGTAGTTGATTCATTTCTTTGAGGGAACCTCCGCGTTTCTAGTCTTCTAAGTAGTAGGAAATGAATAACACAATCAACTGATTGGAATTTTCTCATTCGTAATTCTGTAGCAGAAGCCATAGTATAATCTTGTGACTGGCCTAAACGCTTGATCATATGAGATTTTCGGTCTCTCAATAGAGCTTGAAATAATCTATGTAGAATGCTGCCTGAATACATCATTTTCTGTCATTCCACTCTGATCGCACATAGCCCGAAAATCTCCCTCAGTCTTGCTCCATAACTGAGCAGGCGAACCAACTTCAAGGATGCGCCCTTGTCCCATAACGCATACTCGATCACAGTGAAAGGCCGTGCGTATCCTATGTGTGATATACAGGATGGTCTTTTGGTGAAACACCTGTGTGATTGTCTGTTGAATATGTTCGTCCATCTCATGGTCCACTGCGGACGTGGCCTCATCACAAACGACAATCTTGGAATTGCGAAGAAGAACACGAGCAAGTGCAATCTTTTGCTGGTTCCCAAGGGATATATTAGCGCCTCCTTCTTTAACAGCCGCATCGAGAGCATGGTTCATAGCAATGCTAGACGAATCATGATGAGTTTCGTTCATGTGTTGGCGGGATTTGCCCTGGTCGTCAACGAATTTTACTCTTTCAAGTGCGCTGTAAATCTCAGAATCATTGTATTCGTTGAAAGGGTCTACGTTGGAGCGGACCGAGCCAACGAATAGAGTGACGTCTTGGGGAATGACGGCAATCGCTGATCTCAAATCCTTCAGTCGCATCGAAGTAATATCGGTGCCATCAATCTCGATCTTCCCGTCGGATATTTCGGTCAATCGAAGAAGCGTAGCTAGGATGCTAGACTTTCCCGCACCAGTCCTACCAACAATTGCTATTCTCTCTCCATCACGAACATCAAGATTGATGCTGTGCAATGCCAAAGGAAGTTCTGACCGATACCTCATCGAGACATTCTGGAATTCTATTCGACCAGTCCTTGGGTGATACATACTTTGGTCCCATGACGAAGGCGAGGACTCAGACTCACCTGGGGAGGTTGAGTCCTCCTGAGGAATATTGTTTTGATAGTATACCATCCCCTCAACCACACGAAGCGAGTTCATCGTGTCGTGCATATTTCGCATTGCGAGCGGGAGTGTCTGTGATATGGAGAGAATATTTGTGATCAACATCCCGGATATACTGGGCGAAAGACCGAACCATGGGACAACGCTTATGATGCCAACAAGCGAGGTCAGGGCAATCCCGACGGTATCGAGTCGGATAGTAAGCCATCTCGGACAGGCAGAACTTAAGAGATGAATCTCATTCCAAGCATGCATGTCCTTACGAAAATCGCCTTTAAACTTGGACCACGCGCCGTAACTCCGGATACACCTCATACCAGATAATGTCTCATTTACTTTTGCATATAAGATTGATCGTCGCTTTAACTTGAGTCGATGTAAATTAACAGCCATTCGCCTGTAGCGACGAGCCACATGCTGGAAAATATGGAGAAAGGGCCCAACAGCAAGCAGGAACTATGAATCATCAGAGTCTCTCTCAGGTGGGGTTTCAAATGTAGGAGAAGGAGAACGTACGTAATGACAGTGATAGACAGTTATTGCAATGACCATCGAGATTGTGACCACTTTCATCGAGAACAATCGAATGTAATTAAATATTTGCGTATCAAGAATAGCAGTGTCGGCTGCCATCTGCTGAAGCACTATACCAAGGGATCCAGTCTCGAAGTAGGCTATCGGCGCTCGCAAAACACGAGTTGTTGCCCGGCTGACAAGATATTTGCTGGCGGTTATACCGCGAGCCATCATCGATGTCGTAGAGTACGCAAGAAAAACACCCTGTCCAATTGATAAAGCAGCGTATATTGCAGCATGTTGCTTACTTGATAGACCAGAATACTTAGCAGACGTCCAGTATGAAAGCCACGAGCTGCATATCTGACCCATTCCGTTTCCAATGACTGTAGAAAGAAGGATGATAAGGCAATTGAGCCGAGTTCCGCCTGCCGCGAGATATGTTTTCCATCCATTCCAGGAAACCTCTGCAGGTGGAATAAACTTGGTGGATGAGTTTGTAGCCGTGGTGTTGACATTCTCCCGCGCTCGCTCTTTGGCATCACTTGTTGTAGGCTGAGAGGAAGTGAGGCATTTCTCAGCCAATGGTGAAATGAGGTCATTTTCCAATAATCCACTTTTAACATGTTGATCCAAGCTACCTATTGCCTTGATGCGGCCTTCATCGATTATCAGTATGCGATCACAGCGACGGATGATCGAAGGGTTGTGGGTGGAGATTATCCGACACTGATGTTTGAGTATTCCGCAAAGAAGATTCTCCATGATATGCTGCCCCACATTAGAATCTATGGACGAGAATGGGTCGTCCATAATCAAAATATCCGATTGGGCATAAACAGCTCGTGCAATGCTAATACGGGCTTTCTGCCCCCCCGAAAGGGCCGCTCCACGCTCACCAACTTGAGTCTGGTCTCCATCTACAAGCTCTTTAAGGTCTGTCTGGAGAGCACATGCCCAGAGGACCTCCTTATAGCGCACTGGGTCATAATCGCTTCCAAATAAGATGTTATCGCGGACTGACGCGTTTTGCATCCAGGTATATTGCGAGCAAAAAGCTGCATTTCCAGCCATCTGAATACTGCCGTCAACCAGATTCATATCACCCATGAGCCCTTCCAGAAAGGATGACTTGCCACTCCCAGTCATCCCTACCACCGCTAACATCTCGCCTGGATGGATGACTAGGCTGAAGTCCCTCAGCATGAATTTTGAAGCTGATGCCGTTGACGCCGGACTTTGATCAAGTTTATGTTTCTTTTGCAAGGCGATCCCAGGTGTCCTATACCAGCTGAGTGTCGCATGATCAAGGCGGATCGCAAAGTTGTCTGTTGATGTCTTCTGTATGTAATCATCCGGCTCATCTTCTAACAAGAATGATTCCACATGGGACGAAGAATCTAGGGCGGATGTTACCTGTCCGATGACATGGGGTAGCATGTTCAGAAGAGGTCTTAATGCGTTAAATGTCGCTAAGGTAGAGAAAATCGACATCGGCTCAAATGTATCGCTTGACATAGAGTATGCAATCAAAGATCCCATTGTTGCAAATGTTGGTAACAGGACCCAGACTGTGCGAATCCAAGTGAGGGTTCTGTGAATTATTTGAATTCGCCCAGTTTCTTGTTCTCGGATATCTACAAAACGCTCCATGAATTTCGATTCCCATCCGAATATTTTAAGGAGATGTATGGAGTTCGACACCTCGTGAGTCATGGATGCTCGTTGATCAGTGAGCTTCGTTATCAGCCTTTTTGACTTGGCCACGCGTTGCATCGCGACTGTTATGACAGTGATTCCCAGGACTACTATGGTACAGCCCCAGATAGCACTTTTCCCGATATTGGCTTTCAATGTAAGTGTTGCTACTCCAATCGAAATTGGTGCTGTCCACACATAGTGAAGCATTTCCCAAGCATTCTGGACTCGAGTAACCTCGGACGTAATCAAAGTGTAAAGCCGAGTATTGGTCCATTCATCTTCGTAAGCCATGCTCGGAATTTCTTTGCTCGACTTGATTGTATCGCGATGTGTGATGATTGAAGAGGCACTAGGCTTGTTGCATAGTCTCAATTTTTTCGACAAGATTTGATTCATGAGTACTGCTCGAGTCTGACAAGAAAGTCTTTGTCCGCGAAATAAGAACTGACTCGCAAAGACTGTCTGGCAAATCTGCGTGCAGGCAATAGCGATAACGAATCCCAGGCCCTGGATAACATAGGCTGAGTCTTGCCGCTGATTAAAGGCGTCATGAGCCTCAATGGTGCACGAGATCAGATATCTGATCAGGAATGGGACAAGAAGTTGTAAGAGAGCACTCAGTAGCTGGAACACGCCCGAGGCCCAAATATCAGGCCACAAAATATCCCCAAGTGTCCGCATTAATGGATGTCGGGCTCCGCTTACGACATGGCGACGGAAGTGAACATCAAAATTCTCGCATAATCTATCCAAGGTTCTATTGATTTCATCAGCGCCACTATCAGGCAAGACAGCGGGGATCGAGCCCCCCTGGTAACTTGTCAGTCATCAACCGCATCGTGTAAGACAAAATGCTGGTGAGCACGCACCCTCGTCATCAATGGAGACATCCATTGGAAGGTGAAAATCCCAATCAGCTCTTCGAGACGAGTGAAAAATGGAGCTCGAGGCTGTCTATCTTTGCGAATTGGCTCCGATCTCTTTTCTGTTGGGACTGTTGGATCTTTGTATTGTCTGCCAGTCCGCTTCCGCATTGTGGATTGACCGAACTAGCCGGTTCTCGGATGATCTCAGCCTCTTGTTTGATTAATATAAATTAGACGAGAGCATATAATACAGTCGCTCAAATCTTATGTGCAAGCACAAGCATGGCATGATCGGAATCGAGAATGTGAGATGGCTTTATGCGGGGTGAAGTCATTCGAATGAGCGGTCACATCCGAGTCTGCCTAAGGCTAAAATTTAGTCACAAGACTATTCCTAGCCCTGGAAATATCAAAAAGAAACACCATTTTTTATAATTTAGAGAGTATATACAGTTAGTGTTGTAAAGATATCTACAAATTCTGGTTATGATAGCATTCTACGAATATGTTGACTCGATCCCGGTAAATCAGGAAAAGTCCGAGCCGGAATTGGAAGGTTAAGATGTATACACAGCAGCCCGTGCGTAAATCTTGAATTGAAAATCAAAAATGATGCAGTCTAGTATCTATTGCAGTTGATATATATCTAACGACAAAAATGAAGTATTCAATCCTGGAAGTTGAAATTGGTTTACCACAGCTGTCATCGAACCGGGATTCGTTCAGCTAGTTGGCTCAATATCAAATCGCAGATTTGGACAGCCGCTTGTATCAGGCCATATGGTAATACTTTTGATCCTCCTAGTACCTCGCTCAAAGGCTCCTAATACTAAATATGCAACCACCCCGCCAATTCTGGTCCCAAGCAAAGCGTCATATGCCGGGGTACCAATATGCCACGCTTGCGGTTCCGGGATAGGTCTTCCGCGATACAGCTCCTGGGTAATGAATCCATTGGTATCATGGTTAATGACCGTAGTAACGAGAACGTGTCTAAGGCTATCGAGTGGGAAATCATTCTCATAGATGACTTGACTGATCTGTGAAATATGCGGAGCTAGGGACACACACCGACTATACCTGCCAATGTTATTAAGACAGATTATTCCAGGTCCAGTATAACCAGTCCATCTAAATCTTGGGGCCTGAATATCGAATGAGCGATATACAGATACTTCAACACCATCGTGAAACTCGTCAGGCAGATCCAACTCCATCACTTGCGATTTAAGGCCAATGGGAAGGTTTTTGGCCATAGGAATCAGCTGGAAGCCAACACCAGGAATATTTGAGAGGCGCTCGAGACTAAGATTGTTTGTCTTGATATAGCAGTTTGGGCGTGATGGATCTCGTATCCATCGTCTTCGCTGCCTTCCACCCTTTTGTAATCTACCATATAGAGGCATGCCGGAGGATATACTAGTAGTTACCCCGATGAATCTGCGGTAGCTCAAAAGCAGTTAGCCGATAAGAAGACCTAGATGATCTTTGGAAAAATAATGCTATTAGTAGGGTTGAAGAATTATAGGAGGGAAGGAACAGTATTTAAACTGCCACGAAGTTGGTGCGTGAATCTGGGCATTATGAGAGATTTGCTCCTTGCAAAGGAGATATTTATATCCTTCAAGTGTATGGAGGAATGCGAGCCTCCAAACTTGAAACCGCATAGATCTCGGAAGTAATACGGCATCATGAAAACTCATCTTTGTTACAAGAGACACAATTCGGATAGAACAAAAGGACCTGATCCCAACTGGATTGAAGAAAAACAATGAAAGCGCTGAGTGACAGTATAAAACATTCAAACATCGAGCATAGGATAAAACACACGGAAAAACAAGAACCCCAAATTTCAAAGTGACAACGCCTAATCGGTGTCTTTTCAATGAACAATCAGATTGACATGTCTAAGTAAAGACTGCATCTGGATGAAATGACCCAGTGCAAGTGAATTATTTGAAACAGTCTCAGTCTTTTAACTATGAACTACTGGTGGCGCTACCAAGGCTACTTTCCGGCTATTGCTGGCAGGTCGACCTAGTAGAATTTGCTATGCCAAGCCCAAGAAAGCACTTTATTCCAACAGCCAATCGAATACCTATAAAGTTGCTGGCATTGCTGGAAGCACAAAGACGATCTTTGAACTGAAACGATCCAAAACTGAATTCTTAGGAACAATTAGCGAGCTCAAGGATCATATTGATCCCTAACACTGACTTATCCCTTGGCATGGCCATAAAGCCGATTTCGGCTGAATCTTTCGGCACTCGACAAATGGAACGATCCACTCTATCCTAACAGACGGCTATGATTTGAGGTATTTCAAAGGAATCATAGTTGTGGGGAAGAATTCTGGGGTATCCCCGCTCTCTGAAAGCATGAATTGGTAACAATGTCGCCCTTATAAGACCAGGTCCAGCCGACAGCTGGTAGTAACACAGCGGAAGATTTCAAAATCGAAAAAGAATAACCATGGCTCAAGGAAAGGCGCTTCACTTACTACAAACAATATTTGCGACATTCCCATGTTTCTTTCTGTTCGGTTATAACCAAGTCGTGGTGGGAGGGTTGGTATCCTTTCAAAGCTGGACCGACCTTTTCCCTCAGCTCGACACGACAAACGCTACTGGCTCGCTGAAGTCTCATCGCTCTGTGATTCAGGGGGTTTACATTTCATCGTTTACGCTTGGAGCATTCTTCGGATCTCTTTCTTGTTCTTTTCTCGGAGACGTGCTAGGACGCCGAAAGTCCATTTTCGTCGGAGGTGTCTTGACCTTCGTAGGTGAAGCCATATCATGCACTTCATTCGAATTACCACAGCTCTTCATTGGCAGGATCATAACAGGGGTTGGAGTCGGAGTTCTCGCTACAATTGTTCCTGTATGGCAATCTGAATGCTCTCCGCCAGAGAATCGTGGGAGACACGTTGTAGTGGATGGAATTTTCATTACAAGTGGCTATGTAGCTTGTTACTGGATCAACTTTGGGTTCTCTCATATTCAACAGCATGCAGTATCATGGCGAGTGCCACTTGCCATACCAACGATTATATCCCTTGTCTTATGCGTCTCCATATTCTTCTTTCCCGAATCGCCTCGTTGGCTCGTCCGCACCGGAGAAACCGAAAAGGCATCCCTCCAGCTTTCGCGCATCAAAGACAAGCGAGCAGACTCCGATGAGGTCGTACAAGAGATCGCATCAATAGAGTTATCACTCGAAGAAACAGCCCGCAGCACAGCCTCACTCATGCATATATTTACGGCAAAGGATGGGAAGTTATTCTATCGTTTCATGCTATGCGTCGGTTTGCAATTTTGGATTCAGATGACAGGAGCGCAAGTCATAAGCACCTATTCTACCACAATCTTTCAAGACAACTTGAATCTCTCAGACGGAACTACGCGTATCCTAGCTGCCTGTGCGATGACATGGAAGTGTCTCGCGTCCTTCATCGCATTCTTTACAGTTGATCGCTTTGGCCGACGAAAGTTATTCCTCTTTTGTGGAGTTGGAATTACATCGTGCATGTTGTCGATGGCTATCACGTCCAGCTTCTCGGGAAATAACCGTGGAGCTGCGATAGGAAGTACATTCTTTGTATTTCTGTTCAACTTCTTTTTTCCTATCGGATTCTTAGGACCAAGCTTTCTCTATGGCACCGAGGTTGCACCCGTCAGGCTACGTGTGGCCATGACATCGATCTCAATTGCAAACCATTGGATATGGTAAGATTCACGAGGTTTTCTACTTGCCGTGATGTTTTCTAACATTTAATAGGAATTTTGTTGTTCAGATGATCACACCAGTGGCTCTGGCAAATATTGGTTACCGCTATTACATCGTGTACACTCTTATTGGACTTACCTATGTTGGATCAGTGTACTTCTTTTACCCTGAAACGATGGGGCAGAGTCTCGAGAAACTGGAAGACCTCTTTCAACAAAACATTTCTATCTCTGAGACTGTTCGCGTTGCTAGCAAGTTGGCGAAGATTTCTCCGGATGAGGAAACTCCAGGGACACAGTTGAAGGCCCAGATTGAACAGATAGAGCACACTCACGTCGGTCAAAATTGAGTGTATTATGCTAAATGGGAGGAGGGTTCGGTTTACAAAGGGGAAAAGATGGCGCAAATTTTGTATCTTTAAACCGACATATCTATCGTACTAGATCGCTCTAGCTCTCTCGCAAAAAAATCATTTCTAGTGTTCACTTTGCAAATTCTAGTCATAACCGAAATTCATGAAGGCTAAACCCGAAAGAACCAAAGCCATTGAAGATCCTCAGGTGCTGTATCGGAACCGTGGGTTACGGTCACCAAGTTCTTGTATATCAGCTTCCGACATCGAGGCAATCTTTTCATCTTCAAGACCTCGTGCCCGCCTTTTATTAATGATGCGGAGGCAGAGCCACATCATACCGTACACAATACCAGCGAAACCCACCAGACCAAGAGTGACAGCATTTCCACGAACATATCGCGGGGCCTCGGTGGTTTTGTACAGGAAGGGTGACATGACACCACTGATATTTCCAAAGGTCAGTTGAAGGCCTGTTGCAAATGTGCGTTTGCCATATCGGGGAAGATTTGTGGGTAACCAAGCAAGTGGAAGACCGACGGCAACATAAAGGCCTAGAGCAACCATCAAAGCACCAAAATAATGGACCCCAGATGAGGAATCTGAGATCAGTATCCCATATCCCACGACTGAAATCGCACTGAAGAGACATGTGAACAGCGCGCGGTGCTGGGTTCGATCACTGATCCAAGCGACGATCAGGTAGGCGATTGCACCAAGCGCATAGCAAGGAATTGTCAAAGCTTGCACTTGAGGCACAGACCAATCCCCCATTCCTTCAATGATCGTCGGCAAAAATGTGCTGTATCCGTAGAGCATTGTATCAACACCGAACTGACCAATGCAGAAAGCATAGATTTTCCAATCAAGAGCGCCCTCTTTGACATCAGCCCAGTGAAATTTCTGGGCAGACTCAGTCTGGCCGATATACCGACTTCGACGTTGTGCGACAAGTGCGCGCTCTTCTTCGTTCAGATACCAGGCGGTATCAGGGTCATCTGCCAAGAAGAACCAAGTGGCCACGCCCAATATCACAGTGGGAATGCCTTCGATAATCATGATCCAGCGCCAGCCGCGTAGCCCGCTGATGCCATCCATAAAGCCAATACCGTAAGCGAGAAGTCCACCGCAAGCACCAGCGATAGCAGCACTGCTAAAGAGATATGCGGTTCTGACTGCAATTTCACGCTTACTGTAGAATAATGTAAGATAAGTGATGAAGCCTGGGAACAGACCTGCCTCGACAACGCCAAGCAGGACGCGACAGGCGATGAGACCGCTATAATTTTGAGTGATGCCAGTCAGAGTCGCGATAATGCCCCAGATGACGGAGATTGCCGCGATGTAACGCGATGGTCTCAATTTCTTGAGCACTAGGTTCGAAGGAACCTCGAAGAACTAGAAGCAAGATTAGCGTGTGCTGAACTGGGGAGGACATATTACATACGCAGTAGGTAACAAAGAGGATGGAGACTGCGATTTGATATTGGTTACCAACTAGACCAAGATCCTCCTCCAAGCCATAAAGGCGAGCATTTCCAATATTTACTGAAACGCAACTTGAATATTAGCAACGATTTGGGAGCGAAGCAAAGATGAGTCAGAATGGCACCACTCACCTCGATCGAGAAAACTGAACAGATACAGCAACACCACAACCGGCAGAATATTCAGATCAATCTTCCTGACCAGCGTGCGCTCCATCTTCTCCTCTAAGATCGGAATCTCATTCCTGTCTACATCATCATAGCCCATGGGCAGCCCCACGTCACGCTCCCTCTTGGTCTCTTCCTGCCCCTCCATTCCTTGAGATTGCGTGAGATATAGCGACAGCACGGCCCAGTGTGTTCACAAATTTGTATGACCTGACTAGTTCTGCATGTCGGTATAATGGATATGAGTTTTGCGGGGGATTCCGGGGAAGAAGGAGAAAATTGGAGGTTGAAAAGAGATCGAAAATGCCAAGCGATCTGGGAGACTGCGGGATCGGCGCACATTTTAGCCGGGGAATCATCAAGTTAGGGCTTGGAATTAAACAATATCATTGTACGAGTCAGTCATTTTGGAAATATTATACAATTATATATTCAGTGAATAATCTCTCCTTGGAATATGAGTTTGTCTGCCACTCATACTGCTCATCTCTGGTGTTCTCTGAACTTCAGGGTCTTCGCCCAACGAATTGGCCTCTGCAGATCCCTCGGATTACTCTGGGCGAATGCTTAGACATCTTGACCAAGTGATCGAATATCACAAATGAATAAAGACTGTTACCGTCATTGTTGTTCCAATTTCGTAGCTCGGATAATCCTGTTGTCACGACTTTGATCAAATCTTCTTCTCTTTATCCTTTGTTCTTTTCGCGCTTTGTCTTCAAATAGTCACGAGATATTCTAGCAACTCGATGAATGCCCTTGTGAATAATAATAGAATTCATCTATTTTTGATCACCCTTCGGCGATGAGCCTTGAATATAAATTATCTCGAGTGAAGCAGCTTCTCTTGGTGACATTCAATTTATTATCAGGTCAAATCACACAACAGGGTGCGAAATCTCGTCCCGGAATCTAACAAATTTGAAATGTCTAGTCCAAATAACCCACAAGATCGCCCAGAAGAAAGTTTCCCGGTAAGCAATCTATCTCATAACTCTCCATCTAATTCATTCGAAGAACAATCAGACAGTGATGAAAGCCAGGACCTCGGGGCTCTATACATTGAGTATCAAAAGAGTGGATCGCAGCGCCGACGGTGGATGGAAGACCCAAGTGAACCGGATTGTTTCATTCCCCAATCAAATCTCGACTACGAAACATTGAAACAAACCTGTGAGTTGAATTCGGAGGTTAAAGACGTTCCAGCGAGAGTACTTCCTGATCATGAACTACATGGTCTCGATCCTAATCTCAATCTTCTAGGATTTGTCCACGTCGACGAAACATTTACCTGGTTGGGGTTCACCGCACTAGGAATGATAGTTATCGAATCAATCAAAAGAGATCCAACGATGAACAGATATAATATCTCGGAAATTACCCACGCAATTTACACAAGAAATTATCCTATCGAGAGTCTGAAAAGAGTGTACGTGGATATGGTTGTCAATGATGAAACTTACCCATTTGTTAGGCACCATTTATATAGAAAAGCTAATCATTTGAGCTGGCCAGGTGGTGGTGCGCAAACCTGGGACCTTGCTCGGGATCCAGAGATCTTTGACATGTTACTAGGAACTCGATGTGGGAAAATGATTTCGTACCTGGTGCTTGGTGCGTTTCCCCGGGGTACGCGTCATATTGCACGAGTTGTTACCTGCCCTGCCCCTACTGAATGTGCCGTCCATTTGCGGTTTGATATTGAGGAGATCGAAAAGTGAGAAGATCACTAGATAGATAATGTGAGTTATATTGGAAAATATCTTTGCCTTATCTAATACCTGTCAATTAGTAACTATACCTAACTAGTTAACTACTTGTAGTTGCTTACATCAGTAGTTAGTAGTTAGTGAGCATACGGTGGTAACGTATTCCACTACCTAGTGAATCCCGCAAAATACTACACAAAATGCTTTTTTTTTTCATTTTTCCTATACCATAACCTCCGACACTTGAAATAGCTAGAAGTGACTTAGGTCGTTGATTGCTGATATTGCCAAAATTTACTCACAATGCAGTAAGTGATCCAACTTGGCCAAATGGTAAAATATAAATAGTTCCAACTATGTATATTTACCATATGGCGTTTGTACACTCTGAACAAATTCTAAATCTACAAGATTTTCGAGTCATTTGGATTGAATCTCTAAAAAAATCAGTACCATATTACTAAATTGGTAGGTTGTAGTGAATTGAATTGTCTATATTCTTCATAGATGAAGTATGTTGAAGAATATTGACGTCGGGCTTGGCATGGCGGAGGATCGGCCAATCTCGAATGTCTCACCAGTCAAACTCATCCAATTCATCCCAATTCAAGATTGTTGAGCAGTGAGCACGCAATCACTGCTCGATATGAACCATGCCTTATTTACGGTCGCTTCTCAAGATCGGAGTCTTCTTGATTATTCTTTTCAGCGCAATTACCCTGTATAATCATGGATCGTCCTCGTTACCGAGAATAGACTCGGTCACTTTGTCCCGGAGTGCATCCGACAACACAACTCCCCGGAGAGCTAGCTGGAAGTCCTGGTTTCATCCCCTTCGAATATCTGAAGATTATAAACTCAAGAAGTATGCCAAGGGTTGGAATTTGTTCGAGCATTTGGGTGGTTATGGGCCTTGGATTGAGAAAGTTGATGAGCAGGGGGTACTGGCGGATCTGGCGCCTCCTAAAGAGTGTTCAATTGATCAGGTGCATTTAGTATGGACTTTTATTTTTCGAGATTCTCGTGTCTATCATGACATGTATAACTGAAAGCGAAGCTAATGAGTGCAGATGTCTCGTCATGCGGAAAGATACCCCACAGAATCTGCCGGAAATCGTATGTTGATCCTTTGATTCTTCCATCAATTTTGCAACTAAACTTCTTCTGCCCAGGCCATCTGGAATTTTTAGACCGTGTCAAGGCCCTAGAGGTCCCTCTGAATGGTTCCCTCGCCTTTCTCAATCACTGGACATATTTTACCGATGATCCATCTCGGGATTTTGGACAATTAACCAGCACTGGTCCTTACGCGGGAACATTGACTGCATTCACGTCGGGGGTTCGCTTCCGAACAAGATATGGCAACTTGATCCCCGACAAATCAACCACGCGATTATGGGCCAGTGACTCGCAGCGTGTCATTGATACAGCCCGATATTTTGCAGCGGGGCTATTCGGCCTTGATTGGGAAACCAATGACCGTGCAAAATTAGATATCATTCCCGAAACATTTGAACGAGGCGCCGACACATTGACACCGGGAGATACTTGCAAGAGATATCTTGAAGATGTCACACATGGCCATGACTACGGAGCTAATATGTTGGCACGATTCCAGGATATTTACATTCCACCTATAGCACGGAGACTTCTTAAGGAGAACCCTTCCTTGGGTAAGATAGGGAATGTCGAAGTATTTAGCATGCAAGAGATGTGTGCATTTGAGACTACAGTGCGCGGATCGAGTCCGTGGTGCAATCTCTTTACTGAGCAGGAATGGGAGAGCTTTGAGTATGCTCGAGATCTTGTTCACTATTATCGCGCTGGACCAGGTAACTCCTATGCCGGTGCGATGGGGTGGCTATGGTTGAATGCCACGAGTTCTATACTTCAAGCTGGACCAACAGCTGGAACGCTTTTCTTGAGTTTGTAAGTATATTCCGAGATGCTGGCAGCATTTTCTGCATCAGACCTACACTAGTACTAGGAATAGTATAGCAACTAACGATACTAGTGTTCATGATGGAGACATCTCCCCATTCCTCGCAGCATTAGGCATCTTGTCCAACCCCATCGAGACCAATCTACCAACAACACATATCCCCAGCGACCGACTCTGGAAAACTTCCTCGGTCTTACCAATGGGGGCACGAGTCACGCTTGAACGGATGAGTTGCTCGTCTGGCGAAGATGAGCAACCCTACATTCGAATCAACATCAACGATCGCATTGTGCCCCTGGCGTCATGTCGATCCGGGCCTGCTGGCTCCTGCGCGTTGGCGGAGTTTATAGATTATGTGCAAGGCCGCGGGGAAGCGGCTGGTAACTTTGGCGAAGTATGTGGATTGGAGGGACACGCGGAGCGAATTACGTTTCTGCGACAAGATTAGATGTTTCAGATAACTAGTGTACATTAGTACTAGTTACTATATAGTATATAGTATAGTATGAAGGATGGAGAAGCCGGGAGTGATTGATCAGCGCTGAGATCAGATCAGATGGAAACATGATATTCACACCAATTCATGAATGTATATGTACATAGTACATCTATCAATTAATATATCTACTAATTACTGTAATATACTACACTAGTCTATATATTGTATAAATGATATATCTGAAACGAACATGACAGATCAACTGCAAATGTTTCAGTCCATGCCGATTGACTTCATTATTAGCTCATCAAAACAAAGTCGTCAAACAAATAGAACAAACCACCTTGCAGATTCCTCCCTTTCTTCATTTTATATCTTCAATTACTAGTTATACCTCGATTCCCAGTTCATTTTCAAGTTGATATTTTTTATATCTTCATATTAGTACCATCCACAATTACTCAGCACAATGGGCAAAGCCGAAGAAGTGAATTTTCCCCAAATATATATTCGTTAACAACAGCCCTCGCTAACACATTCACAGGTCAAGGCACTCCAGGAACAATTGCAACAACTCCAACAAGAGTACGACACCCTACGATGAGCATAGTATCGCAAATGGAAGCATACTATGCATATTTTCCGCAAATCCCCTTTTAACCCGATCTCTGCCCAGGATCCGCGATGCGGAAATAAAGGCTCAACAGGTGGAGGGACAGCTACAGAGCTCGAAAACCAAGCGTCAGCAATTGGAAGCGAGGAGTGATAATGAGTCGAATCAGCAAAGCGAAAGAACACCGCAATCGACCCCGAAATTGGGGACTGAGTGGGCGACTGCGCAGCTTCAGAACTTTTAGCAGAGCTCCGGATTGAATCCCAATCCCCTGGGTTATTGTACGCTATTGGATTGTATGTTTAGGTTGATGTCAATGGAGACAGATTGAGATCTTGTTTTGTACTATATGTTACCCCGAGCTGCTAGAATCAATCAGTACTATGCAGTTATTGTATTCGTGTGAGATGTCGATGTAGTTTCCGGATTTTCCGGGAATATCAACTGGCGTGAAAGAGATAATACTTCATCTGAGCCGTATCTACTATCAAGATAGTACATATTGAGAAGAAGAGGATATTTCAAGCTGATTTATGCATCAACTACTTCAAAGGTGCAATTCTCCTTCATTTGTGTCTCCATATTTGTACGCTCTTGATATACTTATTAGTCCTGCGTCTATTGATCCCGCAAGGAGTACCAGGAAATGACCAGATGATATACCCAATCAAATAAATGGAAGCAATCAGTCAGACATTCAATTATATTAATTGAATTATGAATATAATCTTTATAGTCGCGCAATAGTCGCATAGTTCGATGCAATGCTATATCACGTGACTGCGCCGTTGTTTACCAAAAAGTTCCTCGGCGAATTTTGAAGCTCGCCAGACTCGCCTTCAGCCAGTCCATTTCCCTTTTCATTGGACCAGCAGCTAGACCAGGTTATAGCTTCATTCCTCCTTCTCCCCGATACACATCCTTGCCTCCCTTCCATCGCCCATGGAATACCACGCCGTGCCGCCCGAGGAGCGCGCAAGAGATGAGAATGGCAACTTGCTTCCCTGGGGATACGTCTACAAAGAGTAAGACTTCTGCTCACTCTCGTCCAATGCTCTAGTCCATTCTAACTCAGTCTCAGTGATACTCGCAATCCCCGCCGACCAGTAGAAGAACACGGACCCTTCGGCAAAAGAAAGAACGCTCGATGGGACAATGCCCGATCTCGAACTCGCACAGGAACCCCAGCCAAGCGCGAGAACCCCAGCGTCGCTGAATTCGGCCAACTTTTCGCCAGACAACAAGAAGAAGAGAAGATCCAAGGAATCCCCAAATCAACATCTTCCTCCTCACTCGACAATCCTCGCAAACAGACCGAGAAAGTCGCGACAGAATGTATCCTTCGTGGATACAAGGCCAAGGATAGCGAGTGGAAGGTCATTGATAAATACGAGCGTATCTCACAGGGTATGATCTGTGAAGATTATCCTCGCAGTGATCCCAACTCCGCCACTCAATTCGGACAACTTTTCAGCGGCGACGTCGTGATCCGCGCTAATCTCTCCGCCGACGCAAATCGCAAATCCAAGCGCTACGATGGCGGATATCACTGGATCAAGGTGACATTTGATTCCACACAAGCTGCCGATCGCGCATGTTTCTATTCTCCACAAGAAATCGACGGTCATCTCGTGTTCTGCGAATTATACCACGGTCATGGACCAGCGGAAGATATCCCCGTTCCCAAAGACGCAATGGAAACCTCTAACTCGCACCGATTACGCAGCGGAGGACCTCGAACCCTGACAACCGCACATTCTACCGCATTTCTGAGCAGTAATGATATTGGTCGGGGACCAACTACTCTTCCGCGATCCTTCGCGATGAAAAATCTCGCCGGTACAGCCAATGATGAGGACGAGGAGACATCATTGCATGAATCTACTACAACCGTGACCTCCGGGACAGCCACAGTACCAGCGCCAGCGCCAGTAACGTCGATATCGACATCGACGACATCGGCAGCAACGACAACAGGCGTATCGACGAGTTTCGGTACCTCGCCCACTCTAACCCAACGACCCGCCACGACAACCACAGACCAAAACCCCGATTCCGAATTCATGACACACATTCCCACCGTGCGCCGCACAAAACTTCGTCCGTTGACTGAAGCCTTGCCGCCGCAACCAACCTTGACCGAGCGAGTTCTCCGATCTATTCCCATTCTTAGTTGGTTCACGGGTGATATTGTCGGGGATGGACCTATGCTCCGCGAAGACGGAACTTTTGATACCGATAAGTCGAATGCTTATTGGCGATTCTGGTATATGATTGATGTGATTTTGGGTACGGACTTGTGCGGGTTAAAGGAGGAGGCGTGAGCGAGCTTATCAGAGAGTAGAGCTGGACTGGGCTAGCAGAGTCAAAACGGTATTGGACATGGACGATGGAATAGCATTAATAGGCGTCAATTGGAATATGAATATCAATTCGGAGGTTACCCCTTTTCAATTATGAAATTGGACTAGTAAACTACAATAATTCAATTACCAGCTGGTGTGCATTGTTAATGTCTTGGAACAAATCAATTCATTGATTGCTAGATAATTTTAGAAAACGCCAGCTATTTATTCAGGCTTGTTCTCAAAGTTCTCGCCCTCGACCAGATCAGGAATATCATCCTCATCATCATCCTTCTTCTCACCCTGAGCCTTCTGCATGTTCTGGTAGCTCTCGGCGAGCTTGCGCAGGGAAGCGAGAGAATCGGGACCCAGCTGATTCAGGATACCGGGGACCAGCTCGGTGAGCTCCTTCTCCTCGCCGTTACCGTAGAGGGCGAAGGTGTTGGAGGGGACGGAGGCGTGGACTATTCAGCAAGCGCATTAGATTGATACCGTGAAATAAGTGGAAGAGAGGAAATGAAGGATGAACTTACCGCGGGGAGCGGCGAAGTGGATGACGTTGCCGTCCTCCTTGAACATGTTAACTTCCTCGATGCCCTGGATGGGCTGGACGTTCATCTTCTTCAGGGTGGCCTGGAGCTTCTTGTCGTCGGCACCGGCGGTGCGGGTGACCTTCTTGACCTTGCGGCGGGGAGTACCCTTGCCTCTGCGACTTGTTAGCGAGTGTGTGTGATCGTGGTGTGGTGATGATGATGATGATGATGATGATCGTGGTGGTGGTGGTGGTGATGTGAAGGATTGTGCGAATGCTGCTGCTGCTCTGCTCGGAATTGAAATCGGACCCGGTCGGAAGATGTAAAGTATTTAGAATAATCGCAAAGACCCAATTGATTCATTCCATTCCATTCCGATATTCGCATCGCATCGCATTCATCGCATCGCATCGCATCGCATCACAGTGGGAGTCACAGTCGGTGGGGGGGAATCGAAGAAATTGATTATACGTACCCTATTAAGCGTTCAAGTTAGTAAGATTCATCGCCAATAGAGTAGACTCAACAAAGCTAGCTGATTATTCCACCTGGACTTTATTCGAACTATCCAACTGATCGAGACTGCTGCTGCTGCTGCTGCTAGTGATGATGATGGTGGTGGTGGTGGTCATCGCGGCACAAGCTCTCACAGCTTCATCACACCCCTCCACCTCCAGTTCAAATCGAGTCATATCCAGCTTTTGTAGTTCATACAGTCCAGGCCCAATAATCCAACTATACAATCACAAAATGAATAAAATCAAAGCAAGAATTAACCTACCAATCCGCACGCTCGCCTGCATCTTCGCCAGCTTAGCCTGATCCATGATGTCGATTTGTGGGGTGATCGGATCTAGTCGAGTCAGAAAAATGAAAATTATAAAATGAAAAGTAATCAACCAAGTCAAAGAGTTCCAGGGACAAATATCTAGACTCTTCACAGCTGATCTGATCTGGGTTGACGTACCGAGTTTGTGTTGAGGGGTTGAAGTCGGAGAGTTCAAGTTGGCGGGAGATGATGCGCCTCCGTTTTGTGTGGATCTTTTCGCTAAGCAACTTTCTCTGCTTTTCTCTTAGATTGAACAGCTTCAATTGAGCTTTGATAGCTTCAATATTATACATGTTACTCTACTTGTATCTACTATTTAAACTTCATTTCTTCTTCTTTCTTCTGTTTCTTGTGGTTTGTGGGTGATGCTGTTCTCGGCTAACCCTAACGACTCTCTTTCCGGTAGAGTGGAGAGTATCACACTCATACTCTCTACACTCTTTATACATCTACACTTCTACACTTGATACACCTACGCTTTATACACCCACTGCTGTACTAATCAATCATTCTCTTATCACTATCCATCACTCTCTACTTTTCCTCCATTTCGTAAAATACTTCTTCCAAGGATGTTTCTCCCGAAATCCCAACAACCGCTTAATCTTCGCATTCGACAACGGCGCCTCAAACTCCTCCAAATCCCTCCGAATCGGCGTATCAGGGTAATTCTCCCTCAAAAATTCCTCCGTCCGTCTTCCATTCGTCATAGTATCATTTGTCGCATTAAATATCTGAAATCCCAATCCATCCTTCCGAAGTCCAGCCTCACACATCCCTCCCAAATCCCGAGCATCAATATACGACCACCCATGAACCTTCCACTGAGCAGGCTCATGAACATAACTATAAAAAATCTCCTCATCATATTCATCCGGTTCAATAAGTCTTCCAATTCGAAGAATGTAAATATCGACCCCGAAACGCGCGGCGAACCCTCGCGCAACGCGCTCATTACATAGTTTTGCCAGTGCGTATGTATCGGTTGGATTGACGTCTTGATCTTCATCGATGGGGAAATATGGATAATCGGCATCCCCTTGTGCAAAACTCACCCCGTAGACAGTAACACTGCTAGCGATGATGATTTTTCGAATCCCGAGTTTACATGCTGCTTCGACGATATTGTAAGTTCCCTGTGTATTGGCGCGGAACGTCTCATTGTCCGGAACTAGCATGTTACGTGCGTATCCGGCTAAATGAATCACGGCGTCTGGTCGGGGTGGAAGACCCTCGGGGAAGGGTTCATGAAGTTGCCATTGACCAGAAAGAGCGTTGAATACTTGTCCGCTGTCGGCGAGGTCGGTTTTCAGTGTATGCACGTCTGGATGGGTCATTGGCATTAGGTCGAGATTGAGGATTTGGTGTCCGGCAGCTAGCAGTTCGGTGATCACGTATTGACCGGCTTTGCCGGAGCCACCGGTGACGACGATGCGGCCCATTTTGGAATTGGGATTGGGAGTTTGAGGGACGCCCGGGGAGAGACTGTGAGTTCGAGCCTTGATAGAGCGAGTTGGGATTTTGGCGAAATGGTGGAGGTGTTGGGTCAATGGGCCGGGTTGAGGGTTTAGAATGGTGAGTCGGATGACTGGGTGTCGGATCATCATGATGACATTGGTATTTGAACATTCAACGGATTGCCGGACCAGTTAGACTGATTATCAATTCAGTGAAGAAAAGAAGACTGATGGACTAGCGTGTGGGATGGATATTTGTGGTAAATGAGAGCTGATGAATGTATCCGCGAGCCTTGTACAAACGGGTCATGATGATATATAGATTGCACTAGATCATGATGGCACCACACCTAGAATTATGTACATTTAGCTTCACTCGGAACTCTGTTCTTCAGTCCATTCCCATAACTTCCGGGCTATCTCGGGATCTCGAACAAACTCTGTACCGTCACTCCGGAGGCCAATGGGGGTATAGTATGCACCGTTAACCAGCTGATGCTTTGCGGTTCCGACAGCCCAAAGAGCATTCAAAGCTCCACTGGTGGTACTTCGGAAGAAGCTTGACCCGATTGTAGTCAGGGCGTGCTTCATAAAAGAGCCAGAAGCCTTTGCATGAATGTAGAGATCACTATTGACCGCACCTGGGTGCACCGACACCGAAAGAATGTCTGGGTGTCGACGTGCCAGCTCAGAAGCGAAGAAGATGTTCGCCGCCTTGGATGCCCCGTAGCGATGCCAGGTACTTCCCGACAACAGTGACGACGTCGAGGTTAGTCCTTCAAAGGTTGTCGGGCTCATGACGTGGGCAGCAGACGAAACAGTCACGACACGAACGTCAGGGGTCGCTCCGCTTGCGCGAACGTGGTCGACCGTCTTCTGTAGTGTCGGAAGAAGGAGCTTTGTCAACAAGAAATGACCAATATGATTTGTACCCAGCTGCACCTCGAAACCCTCCTCAGTCTTGGTGGGCGGATTACCCATAGTCCCAGCGTTGAGAATCAGGAGGTCGAGCCGATCATTTTCTGCGAGGAAAATTTCTGTCGCGGCACGAATGGACTTGAAGGAGGCTAGATCTAGTGGGATATAACGAATATCTGTAGGGAAAGAGAGCTGCGACTGAATTGAGGCGATAGCATCGTGAGCTTTTGATTCGGTGCGTGCGGCCAAATAGATGCGTGAGGGGGAGTGTTTGGCGAGCTCGAGGATGGTTGCCTTGCCTAAACCGGCATTCCCTGAAGCGTAAATTGTGAGATAAATCTGTGTTGGTGATCTCTTATACCAGACTGAACATACCTCCAGTGACGAGAATCGTTTTGCCTTCGAGGTTGGGGATGTCGCGTTCAGGTTTGAAGGAGGAACCGAGCAAGCCGACGGTCGTTTCATTTAGGGTTGGACCGAGGCTCGACCAGGCTTCAAAAGGGCGTCGCAAGCCGAGTGTTACAAAGCTGCTGAATGCAGCAAGGTCGCGCAAATCCATCTTGAGATGTTATTGCAGTTATTGCAGTTAGTGTAATGGTTGAATGAGTTGTAGCTTCACGGCAGATCGCCGGTCGCGGAGAAGGGTGATCGCCATGTCGCTACTGGAATTCACTATTGCCGAGAGGGTCGAGCGGCACTGGCGAGTTTAGAGCCATGAAGTTTTTCGAAATTATATGCGATGTAAATAGTCAATAAACTAGTAGAGAATGCATGGAGTTAAAGGATTGAAGATTGAAGTTTGAGAAGAGAAGAAGTTGGAAAGTCACGAGACGATCTGATAAGAACCCAGCAAAAAGTATGTACTATGTACATAACTTAGTTAACTATGTGTAAACAATGGACTAAAATACAGTAACAATTGGATAAATTGAGTAAATGGAATATGAAAGATGGTCAAAATACTATAAACTAATAAACACAATGAGTTAGTCAACTATGGTTAGATAGCTCCTACTATAGAATACTCCCTGCATATCCCTACTGCCATTTCCCCGCTGCCTCCCCCTGCAGCAACTTGCAATCTGACATCCTGCAGAAACTTGAACTTCAACTTGCCCACATCCTTCTTCTTCCTTCAAATTTCATCTCTCTCTCTCTCTCTCTCTACTTTATACTCTTCTAGTATACCCTCAATCATGCGGTTCCTCTGCCTCCACGGTGCCAGTACCAATAGCGAGGTACATATTCATCACCCCACTTCGAAATAATCGCTAATTGCTTGCCAAATTGATAGATCTTCGAGATCCAAACCGGTGGTCTGCGTCAGGCCCTTGAAGCCAAAGGCCATACATTTACTTTTATAAATGGCAGTTTAGACGCCAAAGTGGAAGCAGGTAAGTAGTACTCTGATCTAGTAGTACATGGAAGACATAAACTTCAAGCTCACTGAAACCCCACAAACTAATCTTATACTCCGCAGAACTCGAAGGAATCGTAGACGGACCATTTTACAATCACTACCCACGATCCCCCGATCTTCCAAGCTCCGGCTTAAACGATGCATTCGAACATATCCAGAATGAAACCGCCCAGAAAGGCCCCTTCGACGCCGTAATGGGTTTCTCACAGGGTGCAGCTCTCGCCGCGGCTTTCCTCATCCACCACGCGAAAACAAATCCAACTTCCCCGCCACCATGGCGAGTAGCGGTTTTCCTGTGCGGTGGAATACCCTGGGAAAGTTCAGGACTTGAGTATGTGGTTCCGAAACCTGATGAGTTTCCTATTAGGATTCCTACGGCGCATATTGTTGGGAAATTGGATTCATTGTATCCGGAGAGTATGAAGTTGTATGGTTTATGTGAGCCGGCGAATGCGGCTTTTTATGATCATGGGTCGAAACATATGGTTCCGTTTGATCAGAAGAATACGACTGCGATGGTGAAGACTATTGAAGATACAATTGCGAAAGCTATGAGAGGGTGATCGGTGGTGACTGATGACTGACTCGGAAGACACTGGATGATGACTTTGCATTATCACGTTACCGCTTTGCTATTTGAGTACCAGCAGCTTACTCTTGCATTCGCATTGCATCACTGGGTAAGCGCCTGATTATCTTGGTAGTAGTAATTTCATTTTGAAATATGTATTTATCATGAATTCATCCTGGCAGCTAGCGCAAGCCAGATCGAATATGTTCATTGCTGCTTAGACTTATTAGACCGAGAAAAATATTTTGACCATGCGGCTGCGATAATAATCATCACTAAGGCCATGACGAAAGTGTACCCCCATCCCCTATGGACATCGCTTTCTGCAGTCCGCGCATCAAGTCATAGGCCGGCCGACTGGCTGTTCTCAGGCGGGATGACCTTAGCGAAGAACTTCTCAAGATCGTTGATCTCGATAGGATCAGCCGAGTGGCCCAGATTACTATAATGTTGATCAGAAATTCCATCTTGCAAAGTAGAGAACAAGCAATACTAACCTGTAAGTGTTGAACTCGACATCCGACAAGCCAAGCTCCTGCAACTTCTCCGCCGACTGTTGACCATATTGGTACTTCACGATATCATCGTCCTCACCATGAGCCAAGAAAAAAGGCGTATTCTGATTCGCCCACTGCTCAGGAATGAAAGTCTTGATTCGATCACTGAGAAGAAGGTAGCACGACAATCCAAAGACACCGCCCAATTTCTTATCAGTCGTCAAGCCAGTGAAGACGGACATCGCACCGCCTTGCGAGAATCCACCTAACACAATGCGCGACGAAACGATACCGCTATCAAGTTCCTCTTTGATGAGATTGTTGAAGTATTCACGGGATCGGGTAATGCCAGGTTCATCTTGCGAGCGAAGCTATAGCAAGGCGTCAGTGGGGGACTAGATTGGCGGGGGTTAGTTGGGGAACTCACGTCACTACCGAGGCTCGAGATGTCGTACCAGCCGGGCATGCTCATGCCCATGTTCTATGCGAAAAGTTGAATTAGTAACCTTAAAAAGTTACAGAACAATGTAGAATGCGATTGGTCTTACCACTGTGATAGGAATAGATGGCGCATTGGGAAAGACGAACTTGACTTCGTCGAACATTCCGCGACGACGCCAGTTTTGCGCAAGCGCCATCCTGAATCAGACCATGGTTAGCTATATTGTTTCGGTATTCGAAGTGTATCTAGATTGGATCGTACCAGCCGGCACCACTAAAAGGAGGAAGATTAGCTGGGTTGTTGATTACTGCTTGGACATTGTTGACGAACCTGTCACCCAGACCATGGGCCATGATCACCGTCGCGGTGTGCTTCTTGAGTGCGGGAACAACATAGGGAGCGCGTGAAGCCATAATGAAGTGAGATCGAGGGTATCAATTCAAAGAATGGAATGTAGAAAGGAGACGAGAGAAGAAAAGTGAATGGATGGGTTGAGCAATAACTATTCTGCCTGATTTAATTGCCGAGGATGCCTTCGTCGGGATCACCGCCTAACTCACCGCTTCTTCTATCAAAATGGAATTTGGCTTGTTGCAATTTCTCATTTGCTTGCTTAATTGGCTGAATATGACTGCTAGCTCTGTTGAATAGTCACAGAAGCATGAACCTTCGTCGCTGGTAGTTGCTGTTGGACAATTTGATCTAGTGATGGTTTCATGTTGATGTATAGACTGAATACCAAGCACAGCCACCACGACAATGCATCTTGAAAATGTCAACGAGACTATGATTGTTATACCTTTGTCATCCAACACAAATTACTCCCCCTCTTTCACGAAGTTCACGAATGTTTCTTGAGCGAGGGCTCAATCAATCTAAAATCATTAAAAATCCTTGTATCATCGTATGGATGGCTCTTTGTCCTGACCGGGCCCTCTCCATTTCGATCACTCGGGGCTCGTCCAAAACGCCCGTCTTTAAGACCTCCATGGCCGACATGATTTTCCCAAGATCTTCTTCTCATACTTGATGAAAATCTTGTATCGAAATACCGCATGACATTCAATCTCAGTTTTGAAAAGACTGCAAGCACTCTATCCCGTACGATATATCGGCACTCATGCCAGTCCGACGGGAAGCTAAGAGTCGGAACGCCCCTCCATAGGTACTATTTAAATCCCGAAGGGATCCGGAGACTAATACGAATGTCCGCATGATAGCTACCTTGCACGCTAGCGCCTCGGCTTCCTCCATGCTGTGTGTTGTAGGGAGGATTGCGCGGTTCGCATGAATCCATTTAAGGGCTCGCTACAGTAATCGTTTCGCGGAGGCATCCTGGCCGGTGGATGGTTCGTCTAGTAGGAGGAGAAGGAGGGCTTCCTAAGAACGGTCAGAACTCATCACGACTAATCCACAATGGAGGGATGCATACCAAGAATTGCAATGGCGACAGTTAGCTTTCTCTTGGTTCCACCACTCAACGCTCTCGCAGCTGTATTCTGATACTGAGTGATATTCAAAGCTGCGAGAACTTGGTCCACATTTTCCTTCATGCGCCGCAGACCTTTGACTGTAGCGTAGAACTCCAGAGTCTGGCGAACAGTTGTTTAATTATCCACCGCATCATCTTGTGGACACACGCCAGTGCTTAGTCGCACTTTTAAGAGCCGAGTGAGAATAGAGAGCCTGTTAACAAAAATGTTTCCGAAATCAGGCCAATGCTCTCCTCGAATCATGTTAATCACCGTGGTTTTCCCTGGTCCATTGCCAACGAGCAGTGTAAGCGTTTGGATAGGGGAGATAGATAATGAAACGTTCTGAGCGGCAAATGATCAACCAAAGAACTTGCTAACGCGAGAAACATCTAAGATCGGGGCTCATCGCTTTGTATATGGCATTGCGGGTCTCATTTTATTCAACCATAATGTCTCGTCGATTATCAAATGAGGGGAGACCATCATCGACTGGGTGATGCAGCCTTGATGGGGATTTCTTGCGCCAGAAGAATAGCGAACGCACCCAGCCCGTGCCGGTATATTCGATGAAACCGAGGACGATGACGAGGAAGATGATCTGGTAGACAAAATTGGCATAGAAGCCACCATATAGCATGTATGCAAAATCCCTACTGGGCTGAGCCAATAGCTCCAGTCAGGAATTGGTGCCGCGGGCCAGGGCATTCCCACAGCCACCTACCTAGGCGTTAGAGAATGGATCCAGTATGAAAAATGATGAACTGAATTTATACGTGTTGTGGAAATGGTCTTTATGAATCTCATATCGAGCCCCGAAGCCACTCGCCGGTACATACTCCGTACATCTTGGACGACTGAACAAATCTGCCCTGGAAGATCACACTTCTGAGGGTTGTAACTCGAATAAGAAAGTACAGTGTCTAACACAAGACTGATTCACATATTGAAATTGAAAATGCAGCTTCCCGAATACGATCGCATTGGTGATAGTAGTGAGTGGTAACTGATAGTAGAATATCGCATGAGCAGATGCAAATTTACATAGTGGCAATTCGAACAATAACTGAACTCGAGATTATTATACATTAGATAGCCCCATACAAGACATGAAAGGTTCTACTTCCCGACAGACAAAAAGCGCAACTCCTCCTTCATGGTTTCAATAGAGGCATCCATAACATCATCCTCTACAACACCATCTTGCCAAGATAAGGACAGTACAAGACATCCATCCCCGCCCGTGACGACCGAGACTCCAATCGCATTCCCCATCACACTGGCACATTGTGAAAAAGCCATGTCCTGAATACAAGGCAGATTAGGATCCTCAGTCAATACAACAGCTCCAATATTAGAAACTTCAAAGCTCTTATCGCGGTCTTCCCCGACCTTAGAAAGACAAAGCTCTTTCTGATAGTCGTTGACGAATTTCAGAAGATTAGGCCCCGTGTCAGCACCCTGACGGTCCAACGCAGCTTGAATAGTCTTCCGTGAGCGGCGAGCTTCTTCCCAGGGAAATGTGATAGAATCACTAGGTAGCACAGTGGAACGAGTATATGACTCTTCAATATCAGCGACGAAAACACCCATAGACTCTTCGGTGATGATATCTGGTAGAAATCTGCGAGTGGAAAAAGCACCGGTGCAATTCAATCGCGTAAATGACTCTGGAATATTCTTGAACAATGCCCGTGCATAGACAGTCTGTAATAGTGCCGTGATAGTCGTGCTTTCCTGACGACAAGCCCTTCTCAGCTGATCCACCAATTTCTTAGAAAATGGCACCAAGCGTATGAGGGTGCTGGTAGGTAACAGAATCTTCGAACCAGTCCATAGTTCCGGATCCCTTGGCGAGTAAATCTTAGCTTGAAAGATTTTCTTTGCTAGAAACCAGAACGAGAGGGACATGGGGTGGATATCCTCGATATTAGGCAACAGCGGAATCTGCGGAGTCTTCACAGTGTGCGAAATCTCGCCGTCAGAAGTAGATCCCAATGCGCGCAAAAATGAAAGATGGAATGATTTGGCGGAGGTTCCATCTCCAAGTGCGTGATGTAGAATCAAAGCTACTGTGAAGCGACGACTGTCTTCCTCGTCGATTAGGACGTGTAGTCGCCAAAAGGGGTTCGGCGCGACGAAAGGCTTGTTGTGTTCACTTTGGAGCACAGCCTGCAGATCTAAATCTGGAGTTAAGTAGTCATCTCCAGTAAGAGTGCTGTTTGATGACTTTTGCTGTCGTTGCGTGAACTGTACCACCTGATCTAGGTCAATTGTGGGTAGTCGCACAAAATACGGCTCTTGCGTATCATCCGCTGCGGGTATAGCAGACAGTATTGGATGTTCTTCAATAACTGCCGCGCATGCCTTGAACACATAATCCTTGATTGGAAGTGTATACTCTCTGGGGAGCGTGTATGTAGCTGCCACAGCGAGGTTCAGATAAAATCCAACCTGATGACGCGCAGTGGAGTACTTTTCCAACCGTCCTACGTTGAGATGTATTAGTGGTCGATTAGGAAGAAAAGACACCGGGAGGTGTTGTAGTGATACATACCGACTGGACGAAGCTTTTCGAATTGATCCATGATGCTGTTGTAGAGTCAATTAGGGGAAGAGGTGGAATCTTCAATAGAGCAATCGGTTCCATCGGACCGCGGAGTCGGACTGTCAAGATCTTGTCGCCCCACTTAGTTAGTTGTGCATTGTGCCTGCAGGGGCGGTCTTAGCGTTCCTGTCATCCCGGACAGAGGTGACTAGAAATATATTCGAACTTGGTGAATCAGGCAATGAAAAGTAGCCTATATTCACGTGGAATATGACGGCGGAAGAAAAGTTGGGTATGGATGACTGAAACTAGGGTCTGTTGTATAAGTTTGCACACCGCGTGCTATATACTACTATTGGATCATGATGGATTGATCGTTGTTAATATGAAATAAATTTGTATTTTGAAAAATCTAAGAGATTTCCATGAACAGAGAAGAAATTGAGCCATCGAAAGCTCCGAGCTGTATTCTAGACTAGACTGAAATATGATAATATCGTGTTGCAGGATCATACTCGAGAATTACTTCCCCCTGCATATCCCGTACCGGAACAACAAACTGCTTCCATAGATGGATCTCGTAGGATAGAGCAGTCTCACCAGGTAAGACTAACGCACAAAGGAATGCCTTTTCTCCATTTTGGGAACGCCGTACAGAATTTCCTCGTACATCAACTGCGTGCTCTCCAGCTGCATCCTGCGGACAAAGTACGACCGCTAGGTTCTGAGACTTTTGGTGGAAGGGGAAATCGGCTGGTGGATTCCAACTGATAGTAATACCGGCACGAATTCTTTCGGTAAATGGAGAACCTTGGCTGGTTTCATATAAGTCTCGGCTAGACTTGTTTGACATGGCGAGGGTTTGTCGATCCGTTGTTGCGCCCACTTGACCGGCTTTCTTTGCAGATTGCTTTTGCTGAGAGTCAGTGTGCAAGGACCAAAGTTTCAGGTGGAAGGCTTTGGCCTGATCCTCTGTAACTCCAGGTGATTTCATGCATCGCTCCACAAAGGCCTCTACTGGTAGGCGTAAGAGTTGAGCTCCCGTTTCGTTCGGAGCGAGATCAAAAGGTGCGATTGATGGATTACCAGACTATATCAAAAGATATGTTAGCTATTTTCACCCGATAGAAAGTAAAGAATGAGATGGGAAATACCTTAGTGACAATATAATGGCGGACATCCTTGTTTGACCATGTCATCGGCACGTTCGGGTTATGGCCGGGCTGTTTATGTGTCGTCCGCGCGGCGAGGAGCATCTCTGCGTATCGAAGGGTATTCTTCGTTGCTCCCGTATCCAGGAAACTCGGATTGACACATGCAAGCACCGCAGTCTTGCATTTGCGGGCGCCAGAAGGGTCAAATACATGTTTGAGGGTCTTTGTCAAGGTGCTCTGACGAAAAGGAACATAAGTCTTCTTCGAATTGGAGGCGTTAACACCTGCAATACTCCGAATACAATCCTTCAGCACAGATAGACTCATGTTGATTTCACGAGTTTCTTTCATTCGGTCCGCACTGTGATCAAAGATATCGCGGGCAGCCTCGGACCCGGCTAGATCGACGAGGCAAAGATACCCATCGTCCACGACATTGGCATCTGGATTCACAATTCGAAGACGACAAACAGCATGGCTTCGTGAAGACCCGCAATTTTTCTCCGTGGATGCCGTTTTGCGGTAAGCGGTAGCTTGCTCGATGAGCTGTAGGAGCTCTCCAGTAAAGCTGACTTCGAATTCCGAAGCACCTGATAGCTGGATATCTCCAAAGGAGTCTTCAAGTAGTTGAAAAGGCGCGGGGCCGGTCAGTTGCGAGGCAAGTAGATCTGTCAGAGATTAGGTCAAATGGACTTGAAAGATGGAGTGTAGGTCCTAGTCCCTCCGATTGATGACATCGTACCTCGCGCAGATGACCCAGCGAGCTCGAAGATGGAAACGAATATCTTTCTTTTTCCGGGCAATGACCCATCAAACAAAGCCCCCGTAACGGATCTTTCGAGACGACTGATACTGAATGTTTTGCCAGATCCGGTTTGACCGTAGGCGAAAAGAGTTCCCACGTTGCCTGCCCACACCCATGGCAGAAGAGGATGCACTATATCCTCGTAAATGGTATCGGTTGTAGAATCTGCGCCATAAACCTTTCCAGCTTGGTAGACCGATGACTAGAAAGAGTTACTTAGCCTCCCTAGAAAGTGAACAGCTGCTGACTGTAGGCAACTCTCGGGGTCTTCGGCGAACGAAGAGATCGTTACTTCAGGAAGTGGCTTCTGTCCGATCCCACAGCGAGTCAGTACTCACATTCAAAGTGGGCAATCCCCGTACAACCCTTTTCAGTTCATGCAAATCAACTACTCCACTCTCATTTTTCCGAGTGAAAATAGCAGGCACTTGCCCCGACGATATTTCATCTTTCAGAATCGGGCGGATACGCGTCGCCACGACGAGGTTACTGGCCGTTGGCTCGGGGGCCGCATTCCGTTTGGCAGGCGGCGGCACAAATCGCTTGAGGAGCAATTGATATCGCTGTACATTTTGTAGAAGATATTCTTCCATTGCGTAGTAGTGGTTGAAATGGTTCTAGCTCTTCTAGTGTTGGAGAGTGTTGGAGAGTGTAAACAAACATCAATGTAGATGAGATGTCAGAGCGGGCCAGGCACCCGAGGGTCTTTGACGTCCAAACGCACTACCCGTGCGTGCCTGAATTTGCCTGACTTTTCTTTGTGTGTCTAGAATTTTCAAGGATCGACTTTAAGGGACAATGTTCGCTGGAAAACAAAACTGCAGCCTTCCGTGTGAATCCTAGTCAGCAGCGAGCAGATTGCAGCCTTCAACTTGTACCTGTCCAATACAATAGTTACGGCTCCTTCGACCATGTGATTGGCCAATATTGGATATTTACCCACTATCCTTATCCTGATATGGACTAGCGCAGATGATCAAGGGATCAAATACGCTAGTCTGAATGAGGTTAGGCAGATATCTCCGCATTGGGTTAGATCCAACGTTGGCATTAAATGATGCATGCATCGAATTGATCAGACAAAAGTTCAAGATAGAATTGATATCTGACTATGCAAAGACATGGTTAGCTCAATGGTAAATATAAGAGAAAGCGCTTTTTCAAAACAATATCATAGCTCGTCAATGCGCGTGGTCATTCAGGTGGATGTAGCGACCAACACCGAGCTCCCCTAGAAAGGCCCCAGCGAGGACCGAGCAAAGGTACCCAATATTTTGTGTCATGACAGCAAGCATCCTAAAAATATTAGCCATGAAATTATATAGTCAAGTTCATGCTGTAGTGTAGTCAACTCACAGTAGATATGAAACACCCAGGATGATTATAAACAAGCCCGCACGTGGAAGATCAACGCTAATCCGCCATGAAATCGGGCCATCATCTACGCTGCGGACGATCTGGATATTCTCCTCAACGCCTTGTGCATCGATCATGGTCCCAATCTTTGCATCGGAGTTAGATTCAATACAGCCAGCTTCATGATTCTTGCCTGTAACAGCAACATATCGTCTGCAGAGATGAGCAGGATGCCACCGTCGTTCCATGACAGCTTTGAAGGCGAGTAGGCCCCGGTAAATGATGGCAAGAATAACGAGAAAGATACATGTGCCTGCATAGGCACCAGGGGAGCTGGGCTTCCATGCATTGGAGAAGAGAGGCGTGGTGTGGGAATCGGTGAAGACCACTGGCATGCTCATAGAGGAGCTGGAGCCTGAGCTGGAAGACATGGCCATTCCATCCATTGATTCCATGCCCATTGAATGGTCCATAGTGAGATATAAAACTGGTTGATTGATTGTGGCGAGAAATCGAGAGTGGAGATGTGCAATGTCCAATTGAACTGGATCGGAGACTCTGTAAGGCCTTCCTAGGCTGCCCATCAGGTGATTTCCGTTCCCGTCAACATTGGGGAGCTCATGACTACACTTCTTCAGAAGACAGTCGAACAACTCCTAAAAATGACTTTATCAGCCACCGAGTTGCTCTTTCTTCGCTTTGGGAATTGCCGTGGCCGTAATTGGCAATCTCGTCACTGTTTTGGTCCTCTGCTTCTACGGACTCCACAAGAGGAATGGATATATGGGAGTCGCAAGACAAATTCGTATGTCCTTTTTACTAGACTTGCCTCATGATCAGAGCATTTCATTCGTCGATCTTTTTGTTTATCGCAGCATGAGAAGACTGAAACCTTACACCCTGCATATATCACGCCGACGGGGCACCCATTCATGCCAAAAAGCCAGATGGCCAGAACCTCCAGCCTGGTCTAAGACAGTGCCAGTATTGGCCTGAACAGTACCGTCGGGCCCGAAACGAGGCTTAGTATGGGAGATGGTCAATCGTTTCTCACTCTTCCTGTCTTCTCTTCTAGACCAAGCAATCCACACAACGAAAGTCGCGAGAGTTAATGGCAACGCTATCGTCCAGTATATCCAGATACTTGGAGATATTTTCAGTGTGCCATCTGGATCACGCCAGATAAATATGTCCATACTGAGTAGTGTAGCCACGCATGTCCCTGGTAAGTAAATGGCACCGAGAATGGAAATGGCTTTCATTGCGTTGCTATCACTTTTCCCGTCTATAGCGATGGAGGCGGAGTATTCGGTATCGCTTTGGGATAGGGTTGCCAGAAGCTGGTATGAACAATAAGTTACTGCACATCAACTACAGACTTGACGTTGAGTACTCACAAAATTAGTTTGACTTTGCGCCCTCTCCCCTATTTGCTGTATTTGCGACACCAGCATTTTAGTCCTTCGCCGCGTGTATTCCACATCATCGCGGTTCATCAGCCGCGCTGCCCTGAGGCTCTTCGATAGTTCAAGGTCTGGTCCACTCTGATTTGTGCTCGACTCCATTTTATGCTCGTTGAGAAGGGTCTCGTTAAACAACTGTACCAGCCAATCTCCGCATTCCAAACAGCAGCGCCCAACATGTTTAATTATTGCCACGTCGGATTGGCAGTAGCTCAGCTGCTGGATGGTTCCCTTCGAACTGAAATGCATTGGCTCTTTGTCTAAGCTCGCACGACGTCCGTTCAGGTTTGCGGGGACTCCGAGGCCAGTTTGTCGCTCGATTTTGAGGATTGCATCGTCGATGGTATTTCGGTAGGCTTCGATTTGCTGATGATGTGAGCGATAAAGCGCGGCGATGAAAAAGAGAGGATCAATACATCGCTCTAGTGAAGAGGTCAAAGTAGCGAAGACGGAATCTTCATCTCGAATGTGTTGATAAAGGACGTAAGTAGTGCGATGAGAAGGGTCACAGGTTATAGAGGCACAATCAAAACCCGTGGTACGCGAATTGGCCACTTTCAGGAGAAAATAGGCGCGCCCACTATGAGAGCAGTGGAAATTGGTAAAAACACCGTTATTTGCGAGGAAAACTTCGATGGTGCGCGGGTGTAAGTTCCAAGACTCTTGGATATTCTGAAATACCGGTTTGGACATGGAGAGTCTGAGCCTTCCCAGTTGGATCTGGGGAAAGGATACCACTTTGAAGTGCCATGAATCTGAGCCATTGTTCCTTGTTTCAAGGAGATGATCAATTTGACTGCATTCATATCGATCTTGAGAAAAGCGAGCTTGATTATTGAGGTCATTGGGGATCAAAGGAATGAATCCTTCCAAGAACCTGATACCTTGCTGGCCATCGACAGAAAGGTCAGCCCATGTTGCAAGTTTCTCTTCTCTGGTTTCCATCATTGATTAAAGTGAAAGTGTTGTATACAGAAGATCAGATTATTCTTCCGCTTTAACAGAAATTATCAAAATGATGTCTTAACAGTTTTAAATGAGGCTCAACCGTGACTTGAGTTAGGTGCAAGTAAGACAAAGATCAAGTTCTTACATTGCCACCACAAATCTAAGAGAGGAGAAATCTCAAGCCACTGCATATTGGTATGGATGCATGCCAACATCCAAAGCAACTCGAGAGGCGAACCAACTAGAGCAAAGTTCCGCCTTGCCACGGCATGAGCTGCATGGCTGTTGCGAAACGAACTAGTTCGCGGGGCTGGGGAAAGGATGGCTGCTGACGGTGATTGTGCAAGACCATGCAGGTATCGGGCTTCTTTCGGGCTTTACCCATCCAGTCTATCCATAGCCACCACAAAATTGAGGCAGTAGGCATTTTAAGCCACTCCCGTACAAGCTGCATGGCTTTTGGAAAGCGCCTAGGACGAATTGGTTGGCTGTAAATGGGCCCTGCCTGTCACAAGAGACGTGGCAAGAAAGAAGGACCCCGGCTATTCTTTATCAAAGTACGAGCTAGTCTGCCTTGCATTACGCCATAGATACGATTTGCCAGTCTCATCAGCAGATTCGGGGCGTTATGGGCTGTTAATAAAGCCCCGGCCTTGCAGAAGATAGCTGGAGTAAGCTAGTTTTCCTCTTTAGACGGTATACCGACAGTTTTACTCCTTGTGAGTCTCCTGGCAGTTTCTGAGGAGATGATTACGAGTGGCTTATTACCTCGCATTAGCGCCATGCCATAGAAACAGATTGATTTACACATTTGTAATTACGGTTCATGGTATCTCATGGTGGAAATTTGAGATCATGAATCCCAACATGCCACGACTATCAACATAAATAAACTTTTCTCTAGATACTCTATGGCATTTGAGATGTTGTATTGCGGAGAGAAACACAAATATAAACTTGAACCAATTGGCGAAAGTCAAGGGCTTGACAAACTGCCACTGGGTACTAACTAGTAACAGTCACACCAAGACATACGAAAGAATACATTCACAGATTTGCGCCATCTGCGTCTCTGTGTCTCTCCTGTGGCCAGAGAATGTTTGAGTTCATGTGTGGTACTTTCAGTGCTTATGTACATACTAGGCAAACCATCACACCAAGGCGCATTTTATTTATGAGGCTAGGTCTTGCATCAAGCTTGGAGGACCAGTGAGAGAGGTGCTGCAGTATTTGGCTATTTCTATAGATTGTGAGTTGGTTATATAAGTAGTCGGTAAAGTTGGCCGACAGCTTACCCTCTCGATGACTACCTACTTTATCATTTTTCCTAAAAGGTATTACTGGTCCCAAAATACATTCGCAACAAGCCTGAATCTCCAACTGTGACTCTCTTTGCAGTTAAGCTAGGTTCTCACATCTCTCACAAGTCGCACTTTGTATACTGAAAGAATCTGAGACACCGTCGTCGCCATGGCAGATTTGTTAAGGAGAAGGGGCGAATTTATTCATCGCAGACAGTTGCCCGAACTCCCCGCTGGATATGATGACTGGTCAGCACAAAAGAAAGTATATTGTAGATTCTCATCGGGGACGATCAAAAGAGCACATGCTGGATATCCCAGAATACAGCACAAATTACGACCAGGAAGATTTGGTCTTGTATTCTGCCATCGCGGGTACTATGAACGTGCCGCGCACATTGTGGAAAATTCACTCTCTGCCATTGCTTGGGGATTTGCACACAATTTATTCCTCCATGAGGTTGATTGTCGTTTTGGCTCTGACTCCTCCGGCCCTGACACTCGAAACTATCAATTTATAGCCCATGACCTAGGCCCCGAACGTGTCACTTCGTGGAGATTACAAGATTGGTCTGAGCTCGCCTACGAACAGGTTCAAGGGATACAGCTTGTTTCTAGACGAGTGGATTTGGATAATCTCGACTTTGCAAGTACATATCTCCGCGCGCACGAGAAAGTGCCCCGGTTGAGACAGGCAATGCATATGGATCATACAATCCCTTATGGGCTTCAAATCGATTTGAGAGAAGACGACTTTGCGAAGGCTATTGTCGAATTTACCTCACAATATCCCAAAGTCAAGAATCCTCGAGCACGGATGTTCATATCCGATACCGAATATCAGCGCCAAAATGTAATTCTGAAGGGTTACAATATCCGATATGCTTCTTACGGAATGCTTATACACAGAGCTCGACAGTATGCTCGCGCAGAATACGGTCGTCAATTTCATCCAGATCAACTGTTCGAATGTCCGAATTTAACCATGGTCTTTTATCCAGGACCTCTGGTTGACCTTGCAATGCAACGAAAGGGTATGAGCCCGCGTGCTTCTATTAAAGAACGCTGGGATTCTCTCACGTTGGAACACCTTACCAGCGTCGCTAGGGAGCAAATTCAGTCCTTTGTTAATATTGAAATAGGCGAGGGTGTATACAATTTCATGCTTGAAATTGTATATAGTGGCCTGGGCCTCGGTTATCACGGTTATCCAGAATCAAGAAAGCCTTCGAAAGGCCCGGCAAACCCCTTGACGGGAGAATCCCTTGACTGCCTTGACCTAGAGACCCTATTCGAGAGTCGCGTCGATCGAGCCATGATCGATGTTGCTTTAGATTTAAGGAGAGACCACCCTGATGTGGTGCTTTCGTCCTGTACCCGTCTAGCGGACGTCATTACACCGGATGGGATGAAATACGGTACAAGGTATGACAACGGGAGCTTAACCCCCTGGCCAGAAGGTCAAAGGGGGCTTGCCCGGGAGCTTCGAGCAATGCATGGAGGTTTGTACCCCCAGTCCGACTTGGTCGTTGCGGATGATCCTGATGCGGAGGTCGCTGCTCGCACATGGATCGATCAATACTCGTCTTTGAACCGAAGTGAGCTCTTGAACAAGCCTTACTACGAATGGTTATCAAATGAGCCAAAAGTATATGACGCCATCTGGGAGATCAGTCACGGAGAGTTCCTGGCGAACAAATGTGAAGAGTACGAAGTCGGCGAAACTCAACGTGAGCAGAGGGAGCGAATCGAGGCAGCAATGGATAGGATGCACGAAGGAACAGCGCCAGTGGGAGATGTGGAACAGATGCCTAGCAGCCCAGAAATTGAATCTCAAGAAACAGATACTGTTAGAGATGAAGATATCACTGGTCAGCAGCCGCCTGAACAAAAAGCGCCTAATCAAGTGCCAGCTCGTGGACAAGCAGCCACTAGCATCGGGGAGCAAAACTTCCAGCGAATGGTTGAACAGTTAGAAGCGAAAGAAAGAAGAGAAAGGAAACAAAGGATGGAGTGGAAAAGAAACGCATCTACGGCACGTTCAAAGGGAGATCGAACGAGATTGCCACCCCCGAGTGAAGTGAAGAGACTACACAATGAAGCACTGCGGAAAAAAGCTGAAAGGCAATCAGAAAGAGAATTGGAACAGGCCAAAGAGAGACAAAACCGGAGATTCCAAGGAGCAGTTGATAATGCAAATGAAAGGGTAGTTGGAGAAGCAGAACCCCAGCATGTGCTTTATGCGGAGTCAAGAGGCTACGGCCTGGGCCACAATAACCAATTTCACGATGACCAGGGAAATTTGAACAATATGGGGATGACTTCGATATCCACAGGGGATGGAAATAACGTTGAGTCGAGAGACAATGGCCAAAGCCATAGCATGAACTACCAGGGAGGTAATTACCAAGTGGCTAACCAAGGATATGCAAATAATATTGAAATGAGTGCTAGAAATCAAAGAGCAGGAAATTACACTGATGGTCGCGGTCGAAATGATGACCAAGGATGGTGTTTATCCTGTTCTTGCTGCTGCTCGGGTTCTGAAAGGGACTAGTACTGTTTGTACCTTGCTACTACATTGATAGATACGAATGACAGTAATAATTCTATTTGCACAAACTTACACTGACGACGTTGTTCAAGTGATCAAGTCCACTCGTTTCGAGCCCGAATTGAACAAGATGCGAGGGCTTGACGCTTTCGATGTGACAATCAAGGTGCACGGCGTATTTAAAAAAAATACTATTTGTTATAAACATAGTAAGATATTGGATTGATTGTTGGTCACCAGATATTATATCCTCCATATAAGTCACAACGTCACAACAAAATGAACCCGGATTTTGATACAATAATCCGCATATCACATCAAGATAGAAGTATCATGTGGAATTGGAACCTGGCAACTCAGAATGCGCATGCTTCATTGACCCCATTACTTCATACTGCGTTATGGAGCCAGCTACTTCCTCGGGAGACTTGGTATGATCGAAACCGGTATAAGCTCTAGGATCTTGAGATGCGAAGTCTCGTTGTTGCGCCTGCAACTGCTCATGCTTTTGTTCCAACTTCCGTCGCTTCGACCCACCACAGAATATCGCGAGACCAGCCGCGATCAAAAGTGGAATACCGAGCCCAACTCCAAGTTCAGCACCCATCGCGACAAGCTGGTCTTTGTTAGAGGTCGTTTCCGGGCACGTAGAGCTTGATTCGGTGGCTGTTGACGAAAATTTCCCCGTTTCACAGGATGAAACATTCGCTGTAGTCGTTGTGTTCACTCTCGCCTTCCCATTCTGCGCGACGGTCACGTTGGCAGATATGTATTTGAATATACCCAATGCCTTCTCTGGTGTGCAAGCCGTTGCAGCCGATATGTCGTCGTGGGCGCAGGTGAATACATCGTAAGAGCTATTGCATTGAAACATATTGGCCCACTTATCAGGAACTTCTACGGAATCGCTGGGAATTAGTATCACTAGACACACCTTGCGCAGGCGTAGCATTCACAGATGACGTACCCTCATAGCACGCCCTCGGACATTGAGCAAGGGGCCAGGTATCGTCTGCACAGAGTCCGAGATATACAATTCCATAATTTGCAGTGAAACACAATTCATTCAATAAGCAAGACTCCCCCTCCAAGCAGCAAGCCAAACTATCGCCGGGGCATTTCTTATAGTTCTCGTCTGTATCCCCGTTCGGGTAATAGCAGGTCGAATTATCGGCAATAGTCCTCGAAATAAGAAGAAATTGTATAAACCATGAAATCAGGCGAAGTTAGCAATAACGTGATATTCTCGGATGGATGTTAGAACTGGAACTAAGCCCAGAACTTGAAGTTATGGCAGGCGTGAGGAAAGTAAGAAATTTCAACTCGAGGTCCACCATCGTTTTGCACAAAAGGGTTTGAGAAGATCGACAGACCATCATTCCAAATTACGGTGCAACGAACACATAGCTTGGCCCCCAGGGTGGGGGCGAGGTGAATCTGCCTCGCGTCTGTAGACTCTGGCCAGGAAAATACATAGTAGTATTGCTGATACATTTGTTCTATACATAGGGGGGACGAGAACCAATTATGTTTGGGATCGCCATCGACTGCTTGAGTCTCTATACGGAATATGATAAACAGCATTCAGAGCGAATCGTATCAGGCCGATCTATAACTTGGAAGTTTGAAGACGACGCGGAAATGAGAGCGGCGATCATTCCTTGATCAGTCCTGAATTGAGCCTCACTTGACTCGGGGGCTGAGGCACTGCTGGTTCTCTGGTATGACCCCTGCATCGAACTTCACTTTAAATCGTTGCGTACGACTCTATCTGTAAAGTCGGATCTTCCGATAGCATGGGCAAGTGGAGTTCGATGCAAGTACTGAACCTTCAGCACTTGCTTGATCAATGTCCTGGTAGAAATCGAGGTATACATCAGCCGTGTTTAGAGAATGTAGCAATTGGCGTGCTTGATGAGGCTGCGGTTTACTACAGGCTTCTGTGAGTGACGGTAGGTTTCAAGATATAAATCTTTAAATTCTAACCCAGTTGGCGAAGGGTAATAGGAATCCCGCATATCGGTCTCGGCAAATTAAAAGAGAATTCGATCCATATTAGTTGCTTGCGAAAATGACCGGGATACCTGCAAAGCTCGTGCCCAAAGCTTTCAGGCTGACACGTCAAATGAGGCTGAAAGTCGGCACTAAACCAACACCCCAGTCAGCTACATAACATTTCTCAGTCGCATCATCGTCGATAATCTCTTCACAGATCGAATGAAACCCCACTATCGTATATCTGTCCACTATCCTTTTGGTATATGACCTTTCAAAAATAAAAGTCTCATCTCCGGCTCCAAAATGAATACCGACGTAAATGCAAACACAGAAGCCATGTGAGTAAACTGCGTTCACGACGTTGTAGCAAACGGACTCGCAATGACTAACTAGCTTCAAACAGCTCTAATAGTTGTCCGGAATCACCAAAGCAGCCATCCCAACTCAAATACACAGAGCTCCTCCGAATCAAACCAGAGATCCAGGGTTTTAACAAAGCCATAATCTCGCTTTTCACCTCCGAGCCACGCCTTCAATTCCAGATCTGCCAAACCTCCAACTGGGAAGATGGAGACGGATTCCCGGCATATAATCTGTGGAGTCCTGCATTCTTCGGAATGACTCTTTCACAACTAGAGAGGGGCAAGTACAAGTTGAGTCGAAGTGACTTCATCATCACCAGATCCGAAGAAGACACGATATCCTTAAAGGAAAGCCAACCCGAAAACCTCACTTTTAATCCAAGGAATATTGTCGGCAGTATAGACGTCGATCCTCCTCCATTTTTTTGTTGTACTTGCTGCTTACAATATCGGGGATGGGTGAGGTTAAGCAATAACGAGCGGTGGAGATTCGATGAGATATTGAGAGAGCATTTTCAGTTCAGCAAGGTAGATGAATCATCTGAAGATGAAACCTCTCAGGAGCTGGCTCGATCTAATCGAGTCATATCATGGTATCGGAATAACAGTTGGGGATGGAGGGATAAAGAGGCCAAACCAAGTTTACCGTTTGAAATGGGGGAAGATACGCGTCTTTGTCGGATAGCTTGTGCGTCTAGGGAGACTGAGATGGATATTGTACCGGATCGTGTTATTGCAGTTATGAATCCGGATGGGTTTGTCTTTCTTGAGAATTTGGAGTTAGATTCAGAAGGACCTGATACTCGGGATCTTCGGGAATTGGTTATTTTGACTGGACTTGCGGTTGCGAGTTTTGAGAGACCGGGTTTGAAGAAATAATGCCTGGCTCTTCGAAGCATCCATCCATGAATACCTATTCATTATTAATATAGCTCCACGCTCGAGATTGACGATATATGTACTACATATATCTTGCATTCAATATAATGCTACTTTTCAGTCTTCGTATATATACTATATAGGAAGCTAGTAGCTTTCTCCGTTCCGCCGGGATGTAGAAAACTACTCTGACTTGACTCGTCGGGGTCAACGTGACAATAGATCCTAGCTCACATATTTACTCTCCCTCATCCTTCCTCTCAGATTTCCTGGGTTTATCCCAGCAATGAACATCAATTGCCAGACTGACCAATCAAAAATGTACTTTTATACATCGTGGAGGATTGAGGAATAACCGAGGCAACCCGAAGTAAACACGGGAGCTCCACGTGACCCGCCGAAACTTGGAGATGACATCACCGCGCCAACTGCCAACTCCAACTCAACTTCCACTTTCACTCCTCTTCATCACCTTCTCTCCTCTACAATTCTCTCTACAATCTTCCCATCAATCCAACACCAAGCCACCAAGATGTTTCGCTTCGTACGTCTCAATCCCAGCTTCAGCTTCAGCTCTATCTCCCACAAAGAAGCATGCTAACAATGATATCCAGAGCAAAACCCTCGACCCAATCACCCTCTTCCACTCCCCAAGTATCTCAGCCTCAACCCGAACCCTAAACATTCTAAAACAAGCCTCCGCCCAAGCCGCATCCTCCGCAACAGAAGATCAAGCAAGCGATCACTCCGCCCACGCAAAGCAACAACGCGGCCAATTCGAATTGGAAATCACAACCGATAACCCAACAACAGACCAACTCCGTTCTATCCTGGATTACATCTCGCCTACTTCCGGAACAGGCGGTCTGGGAAATAAGGAGACATACGCTGTTTCCGAACTCATTCGTGATGCTAAGAATGCCGAGGATGCTATTAAGAGATTTAAGGCTGATGGCAATAGCTTTGTCAAGCCTGTTGTAAGTATTTCTCTTTTCGTACCCTTGTCTCGGCTGCTGCTGGTTGTGATCTGTTGCTAATTGATTTAGACTGTTGACTGGGTGAATGGTCGTGCTGTTATTGGTGATAACGAGTCTGAGATTCTTCGTATGGTTCGTCAATTGCCCGAGAACTAAAGCAGAGCATACTGTACAACTAGTCAGTATACTCTAGTAGCTTCATTGGCGGGGCGTTGAAATGAATACACTGTATGGCATTGTTCAACTACTGCAAACTACACTGCACTGCATGTACTATGGAATAGTGATATCACTGCGTTAATTACTGCGTCTATTGTATCATACAATCAATTTTAGAGCTCCTTCATAGACACCCACCAAATGAAGAATAAACTAGCAGAACTAGTGAGTTGCAGTACAAAGAAATCAAACACAGGAGTAGAAATGCGCGGAATAGAAAGAAAAGAAAGAAGCGCCATTAAACACATACGCATTCTCGATCATCGATCAAGCCAGCTTGGAATCGGATGAAACAATGAATGGGAGGTAAGGATAGATAAGGTGAAACAAACCCAATCAGATAAAATGGTGTTATTAAAACATCGTTCCGAAGCTACCATCTGTCGCAATGGGTTTACGTGGCGAACTCCGACCGGTGCTATCGACAGCTGGCTTGCGGTGACTAGAAAATTCAATTAGTACTTCATTATGGGATTCGAGGGGGAATGAACAAACCGGAATGTAAATCCAACAAATAATCCTTTACTCATCTTATCATCACGGTCGGCCATATCTTCCAGAGCACGCTGCTTATCATGAACCTCCTTGTACTTAGCCATATCAGCTTCGTTGCCAAAGTCGTCAAAGTATCCTGCATCCGTCTCCGAGTCCAACTCCGGCACAAAGGGCGCGCGTTGCTCGCGAAGACGGTTGAAGTCAACCTCGCTAAAGTAGTCGTGGGCGTGGATCTCGTGAATGTTCTTGAATCGCTGTTCCTTAGCAGCAACCAGCTTGGTGATGAGGTCCCACGTCCGGCGCGAGAGGAAATAATTCGGGTCTTCGTATACAGGCTTGCGGAGTACCTTTTGCCAGCGCTTCAAGTTTTGCCAAGTTTCGTCAACTGTCGCACCGGCGAAAGGTGGATATCCGGCAAGTGCCTCGAAAAGCATACAACCCAGACTCCAATAGTCGACCGTAAAATCATACTGCTCACCCTTCAGCACTTCCGGTGCCATATAGTCAGGCGATCCAACAATAGACTTGGCATAGTTGACTTCGCGCTCACGTAGAGTTCGGTAGCCTTGTCGACGCTCAGCCATTGTTCGCTGTTCCATGGGTCGGCCGAACGGGACAGGGGTATTGCCCACTTCTTCTAGCTTCACCCGCATCGACTCGATCTTCCCGGGACTCAGCATACCAGCGGCGAGACCAAAATCGGTCAATTTGACATGGCCCGTTGAATCGATCAAGAAATTCTCGGGCTTCAAATCTCGGTGAATATAACCAAGAACATGAAGTGCATCGACACAGCTGAACATCTCCGCGATGTAAAACCGCGCATGTCGATTGTGCAAAACACCCGTGTTATTAAGTAGAGTGCGGAAATCACCACCGGGAACGTACTCCATCGCGAGGTATATTTGCGAATCATCTTGGAAGGCATATAGAAGTTTGACAAGCCATTCACTTTTGGCGGCGGTCAGAATGTCGCGCTCGGTGAGAATGTGACGAATTTCATCCAGTTTGAATAAAAGCTTCTTGCTCATCACCTTGAGAGCACACACTTCACGGGTATCCTTCTTCTGGGCTAAATATACCTGACCATAACCACCCTGACCGACTTGTGTGAGAATCTGGAAATCGTGCTGGCGCAGACGGGTGCGACGCTTCCGTAAGTGTGCGCGCTCACGACCGAGATATTTCAGGAGAGCTGGTTCATATTCTTCGTTGGGGGTTGTGGGAGGTTCAGGATAGGCGGCCTTGAATTGAGAGTGACGGGTCTGACGATTGTGTACATAGCTGAGGAGATCAAAGTAGTGATCGAGGAAGTCTGCAAACAATATCATATCAGTATACATAACCTCATCTCGACCAGGATCTTTTTTTTGGCGGAACTTACATAATTGAGTCACATTTACCAAACGCTTAACCTTAGGTTGTTGTAACTTCTCCATCTCCTCGGGGGTCAGCCCGCGCAGCTGAACCTGGCGCTTGGACGTGTCCTCGCGCTGCTGATAGGGTTCATGGCGAGAGATGGCCGCGGGGGTCGGGTTGGCTCCCAAATCTTTCTGAAGACGAGCAGTTGTCGGAGGTGTATTTTCCTTATTTGCGCGACGCGTAGGGCTTGTCGGACGCTGATGGATGACACTTTCGTTAAAGTCATCTGGACCGCGCTCGCGATCGGTGAACATGGGATGATTGAAATGGTTATGGGTGGGTTTCGAAGGGGATGTTGGTGTCAATTTCAAGGCCTTATCGAAGACATTTGGTAAATCGAGAGCGCCCGGAGGCGCTCGCGATTTACTTGGACTTCCTTGAGGGGTTTGTGGGGGACTGGTGAAGCCATTGCCGGCGGGGGTGGAGGGGCGATCGAAGGATTCATTGCCGGAGCGAGTATGAAGAAGTGGTGGGGGATGGGGTAGTCGAAGACCACCGTCGACATCGATAGCCATGGTGAGTGGGTGTATGTGTATGTGAAGAAGCAGTCAGGTTGAAGATGGAGAGAAACCCAAGTTTGAGGGGAAGAAGGAAGTTGAAGTTGAAGAAGGGAGAGAAGACCCCCTTGGATCAGGCAGGTTTGGGCGGAGACGGAGAGTACTTGCAGTCAGCAACAATCAATTAAACTACTTTGTATGAGAGTAGGATATTCTACACTATTAGTATTTGGTTATCCCAGTGTAATAAATTATAAAATAGAATTCACAAACAGGATCACCTCCACTCCGATCGTCTGGATCTTGATTTCTTCGATTCAGCTTCATCCACTTTTGTCTATTCTCTTGGTCTGTTGCCTGAGCAACTCTTCCTCCCCACGTCATGCTAGGCTGTGTAGACTTCGGACTTGATCGAGGCGAGCTGAACTTGGTCCACTCGGGGGATTAAGCGCTGCAGGTCATCGGACATCTCCTCCTGTTCCTGACCCAATCGAGTGGATGGGAGGGTCTGCTAGTGTTGACTATCGGAGATTATCATTAATTAGTTGAGGTGGGAGTGTTATCTAGCAGTTCTACAGAAGTCAATGGGAAGGGTATACTATACCCTTCATTTAATAGAGTGTTAGAAATATGACGAAGAGTACTCAATTATTGATTCTTCAAGTCATAATTGAATTGTATTTATATTGTTCCTTTGTTGCTGCTCTACTAGTCTTGTTGGTCGTGCAAGGGTGATAGTCCGAGGGTAAGCAAACTACCCGATTAGGCATGATGTGTACTATAATCCGCCCGCTTTGGGGATCTTCCACCATTTGCAAATCTCATTTCACATCGTATTTTCACTCTCTCTTACGCCAATCTAAACTTGCCCCTCAGCACGCTGACCCGTCTGTGATATCGGTTAGTTTGACCCTCAATTATATTTTTGTTCCCCACTACTGCTACTGCATCCGTGTGAGTGCCACACTTACGAAGAACGCTAGCCCATAGTCGGGTGTCGTAAAGGTAATAGTCACCCCCTTGGGGAAATAAAAGACATCGCCCGGGGAAGCTGTCACTTTTTGTCCAGTCTCGTCGGAAATTTCAAATTGGCCTTCTAGAATGATCTTCATTTCGTCGTAGGTGTAGGTGTAGACGAGGGGTGTACCCTTTTCCAGTCGGTAGAACCCGCAGGAGATGGGTTTTTCGGCATTGTCTTTGTCGCTAGGCTGGCTCAGTATATTGAACTATCAAAGCCGAGTACTCGCTATGTATGAACTCACCTTGATATGACATCGCCGAGGAAAGCGTTCTCATTCGCGATGAGAGGCGGCTTGAAGGTAGACTGGGCCTTGGCGTAGTATGTGAATCCGGTCATCTTGTAAATGTGATTTCTATATTCTGATAGGGGAGACTGTGATAAAGAAAAACTTCTATGACTGATTCCCTCGTCTCATTTTATATGCTCTCATCCATAGAAATTCGCAAGCTCATCCCTTTTGGGGACGTTCACCATAGCTCTCGAACTGGTGTAGAGGCAACTTCTTCTATCATGGACTGGGAAGGCAATCGGATTTCAGCCCCTGAATAGGCAGGCCAAGTGTGAATCTAGGATATTGAAATATCACTTTGAAGTAGATTACCCACAGTGAGAAATGCGATGTGTGATTTGCGAATTGATGAGGGGCTGATGAGGGGAAGTAGATAAGCTTGGCCGGATGAGGTTGATAGCGATGATAGTACTATTGCAAGAATCAGAGTTTATGGAATTTTGCTCAGACAAATATAACACTGTCATACTCTTTGTGATCGCATACTAGTGATGAAAGACCAGTAACTTTACAGACATAACTTAGAATGTGAAGCGCTGCAACACTACTCGTACATTCATAGTATGAATGTACGAGTTGAAGTATGGAAGGGGGTATCCTATTCAACACTACAGGGGCCAGCAGAAGAACACATATATGAACTATTGGTCTTAACCTCAAGACTACCACTGAAAGGTGATTTTCTAAATAGATCTCATGCAGTGACAGAATAATGCCATAGCTTTTCTTTCTGTCTATCCTTATTGATACAACATAAACACCCAGTTAGCCTTGGAAGTACATGATTGGTAAAAAGGACTACGACGATAGAAGAACCAAAGACCAAGTTGCAAATATTACTCATGAAAAGAGCTGAAACTACTATTATTCTGGATATAGATGCAAGTTTTCCTGACATTACTTAATGCAGCATCTCGAAGTCGCAATATGCTCATACATTTGAGATTCGCTATTAAGTCAGCTGTATACTGCGTTGTCCACGGGATATTTTTGCCTGAAAGGGTAAGTGGATATCTTGACGGATCAAGCGATCCATCACCATAGAGAGGATAGAATGATCCTCTAAGATGTATTGAAGGGAAAGAATTCCCATAAAAAGATCTCGCATGAGTTCAACAAGTTGGTATTAGTGTGACTGGCAGAGTTCATAAACCTCCATTGCCTCGATGTTCAGACGATGAGGTTTGAGTGACTGTAGAACCTTTGGAAATCAGAATAGTCTAACGACTTGATCACGAGACCACCTGGTCTGACCCGTGAGTTATTGGGCAATAACTCACGGGTCGGTCTATGTCTTTCGAGATTAATCACTATGGTCTTGATGTTTGGAGGTAATCCAGGGCTTATCTTTCGGAGAAAGACACCGTTATCCCACTGGGTACTGGTAGCATCTAGTTAACATGGCCACTCTCGCCACATCAGCTCAAAGATACCAGCACAACTTCCCTTCACTATATGCCCTTTGGAAGGCTACCATGCATCTCCACCTTGAATATAAACCATCCACACTGACAGAGAAGAAGCAAATACCCCGCCTTGGAATGATCCTCGTGAACCTGAAGAATGCGGGGAAACCTATTTCATGTCGGAACAGCATCGGATCATTGAAGAGTCTGGCCCATGGAAGTTGATCTGGCTGATTGTATACTTCATCTGATAGGTGGTTGATCTGAGAAGGCTCGGTTCACGGCTGGTAGCTCCGTTAGCCTTGTAGATAGTTCCTTACCCCATGCTGCAGGTGATTTCACGGCTGATACAGTTTGAATGCCGACACTCTAATGAGTTTTGTACTACACGGTGCTATTGATGACTTACTACTGGGATAGTTGATCATTGAATTCTTTTTCGAAATGGAAGGGTAGATGGAGAATTCTAGAAGTCTTCCATAAGTATGGCTCTCTAAACTGTAGATGGTGTTAGAACTTGTTTGTATTGATTCTTTTTTGTCAATGGAACAATACAAAACACCGTAATGTAGGCCATCGGCAGGTATTGGTCCGGTCCGATACCACTTTGATACAAACGATACATGTTCAAATTCACTATCAATACGTGCTTATCTCATCCTGTACCTGGGTTTTCCCCGCATGAACCAACCACCAACAACCAACCATCCTGCAAGGCCTCGACGGAAGAGTGGCACCTGTCGATCCAGTCTGCAGTCTTCTATAGCACCTCGAGGTACTTAATTATTCGTTGACATGATACTGCTCTCTTTCACGATCACTTCGATCCAATCTATCCAAGGCCAATCTTGAGCTATACTGAATATATTGATATGCTTGTAGCCTTCTGCCAACGTATCTTCGCATCGTTGGAATTGCAATTATCTACCCCTCAGCGCCTCCAAGATCGACATCCCCGCATGGGCCTTATCTCACGGAAGACAAAGGAACGGTAATCCACAGGCGGAGACTGGCCCGGTCCTATCTTCGTCGCCTTCGTGTCATTCGCGTCATGCACCCCGCTCTTATCTTCCATCCTGTCCAAGGCTCGTCCAGAGTTGGATTTTGATATTTCTCATCCATCATCTCTTCTCGACCCAGCGAGGTCCAAAGGTTACACTAGACACCTTGGTATGGAAACAATCAAAATCCCATCGCCGTCCACGATTCTAGACTCGCCCGACATTCCGGCCGGGAAGCCTGCCTCGCCCAGAAAGGCGAAGCAATCAACCCAGAAACCCAAACAGACCAAGAGTCGCAATGGTACGATGATGTCGAGTTTTAATGGACTTGGTGATTTGGCCAGTGGCATTTTGACTGCCCTCCTAGCCGTTCGCTACTGGCTGAACAATTAATCATCCGCGATAAAAACAAAAACGCTGACCCATTTATCTGCTTCGCCCAGGTTGCATTACCTGCAAGGCGAAGCGGCTGAAGTGCGACGAGACGAAGCCGTCCTGCCACCAGTGCGAGCGCCGTAAAGTCACCTGTGGGGGATATAAGAAGGATTTCAAATGGCGGCCATTTGAGGAGACTAACCTTGCCGTGGGCCGGCCCACTGTGAAGACCAAGAAGGGTACACTATTCCCCAAAGATGCCGCCGTGTATCACTCCGTATCATAAATTACGTATTGTCTTCGCTAAAACTTCATGTTTAGTTGCATCATCGCAGCACTCACAGCTTACACAAACAAATTTGGCTAACTCGGAAAATTTTCCCACTCCACCGAGGACGGAACAGTCGACGCCGCCTACTCTTTTGCAAACCAGCTCAAATGTGACGCCTCCTGAAACTGGTCCTCGAGGATCGCCAGATAGTTTCAAGAGCTACATGTCACTCGAAAATCATTCTCTTGATGAATTTCAACTTCCGGACGAGTCATCCAATGGCGTTGAGACTACCACCCCCATGGGTATGACGATGCCTGCCGACTCCGATCCTCTGGACTTTCTGTCTTTCCTTGAACCTTTCCAGCATTCAGTGCCATTCACAGATGAGTTGATGTCGGATCAAGATCTGGATGATCACTCGGGTCCAGTATTCTTTGGTCCGCAGCAAATGCAACCCTCCAGCAGTCCGGGACTCAGCTTTTCCCAGTTGCTTGAGGATGATAACGGCGATATTGAAGAAATCATTCGACAATCAGATCCGGGGGCTGGACCCTGGAATCTGAGCTTCTCGTGTGATGATGGCGATGCACTTGATTTCTCCCGTATACCGGAGCAACCCAGCTTAGCACCGGAGAGTCGAGAAATGTTGGCCATGCGTTTTGATAAAATGACATGCGGCATTCTTTCTGTCAAGGATGGTGCAACTGAGAACCCATGGCGAACCCTCATATGGCCTCTGGCGAAGAGTACACCCGCATTGTACCATGCGCTTTTTGCCCTGTCGGCTTTCCACTATGCCAAAGAGAATCCATCGCTACGAGTGCAGGGTGTCAAGCACATGCGTCAAAGTATTACATGTCTTAGGCAACAGATACAGAATATGCGGGCCGATACTGCTTTAGCTACCAGTCTCGCTCTGGCATTTGCTGACACTTGGGATCAGAATACACGCACTTGTATCCAGCATTTACGAGGTGCCAAAGCCTTGATGATGCAGCTCCTAAATATGGGTCTCCAAGGAGGCCTCCAACCTGAGGAGCTCGACCGCATTCGCTTCTTGTATAATACTTGGACATATATGGATGTCATCGCCAGATTAACCTCTCTGGATGAATCAAGCCCCCAAGATCTCAATCCCGCTATCTTCCAACTCCCCGGAGACGCGATCCATGAGATCGATCCATTGATGGGCTGTGCATCGACCCTGTTCCCTCTAATAGGTCGAGTCGCCCGACTTGTCCAACGGGTCCGTAAAACATCAACAAACTCCGTGTCAATTGTGGCACAGGCTATGGAGCTGAAGACCCTGATCGAGCAGTGGGAACCGCCAACATGGTTTGAACCACCTGAAGATCCTACTTCCGAAGTCCAACACAGCATCCAAGTCGCACACGCTTATCGTTGGGCAACCCTCTTGTACCTACATCAAGCAGTGCCTGAAATGCCCTCTGAACCTGCCGAAGAGCTTGCGAAGCGCGTCTTGATTCTCCTCGCAACGGTTCCATATACGTCGCGAACGATCATTATCCAAATGTTTCCTCTCCTCGCAGCCGGCGCTGAAGTCGACACGGAAGATGATCGAAAGTGGGTTCTGGATCGGTGGAACACTGTTCAGTCTCGTCTGATGCTTGGCGGAGTTGATCGGTGTCTCGATGTGATGAGAGAGGTCTGGTCTCGTCGAGATGCATTGAAAGCAGAGAGACGACAGTCGGGTATAAGCACCAATGGCAGACGTCCTGGTTCATTTTCAAGTGATGGCAAGGGACCTTCTGCGTTACGTGGACCCGACAATATTTCGCATGGATTCAAGGTTCGTGGAACATCTGGTGACCTAGGCAGCTCAGCTCCGACGGGAACAAGCCCCCTTTCGAAAAGAAGAGGATCTGCTCTATCATCCCTGGAGAATATTGAATTTGAGCGAACGGTGCGAAGCAGATTGCATTGGGTTAATGTTATGGGTGAATGGGGATGGGAAGGTAAATAATACGTTGTTATGTTTCTTGATCTGCGCTAATCAATATTCCCAGTGTTTCTCGGATGATCTCACTAAAAGAATCTTACCCAAGGTCCATCAGCATTTTATTCCCAACTTACCGACCTAATACATTTCCGATGGACCTTGTCTACATAATCGTGACGACTAACGACAAACAAAGAGCCCTATTGTGATCTTGTTTTTGTTCAAATTGTACTCTCAGCAAATATTTCTGGTCTCGATCGTGTCCTCATTGACTGACCACTCGCCCCTGATATCTTTATTTCTTCTCTCTGCTTTTGTAGATAGTTCTAGATTTCACTTTCTAGCCACCTCTGGCCGTGAATGTCTAACCCCCTTGCAAAATCTAGGTAATCCGTTCAAGATCGGTCCTATACAGATTTCAACACTTCATATTGTACATGACCATAACCTGTACTTCAGTCTCCCAGAAGCCCGATCCCAAATGAATCCATTCATTAACTGGCATGGATGCCAGTTCCGTTGCCAATTCCGTTGCCAATTCCGATGCCAATTCCGATGCCAATTCCGCTACCACTGCCAATGCCACTGCAATGCACCCGGATCCAACCATCATCCACCACATTTCCAACTTACCAACCTCCCAAATATTCGGACATGTAGGCCCACTGGTCCGAGTTCCCATTCTAACTGCCCTTATCAGCGAACTGTTTACCAGCATCATGCACGACTCTGCTAGCCTAGTTCACCAGCACTCATATCACCGTCTCAGATCTTAGCCTCTAGTGTCCTGTCTAACAGCCCCCAGTATGACTTTTGAATTCTTAGCTCCCAGCAACAGCCCTTGTAATTGAAAAAGTATGCATAGACTTCCGGTGCCTCCTTGTTGATGGTCACTATCAATTCTGGCACAATCTTTACCAGCAGATCTCGGGAAATAGTTATTGAACAAATCACTAGTATTGGAGAAACTAATTTATTTAATTTTGAAGTAACCTATTTACACCGGCCCACCATCTGACTTGAGATTAACGGTGAAGTTCCGCGAAACACCTTCCATCATCCGAATGAGTTCTTAGCAATTAATCCATGCGTCTCGAATCACTGTCCGGACCTTGGCCTCTTCATAGACATAATCCATCTGATTGTGCCCTCACAGCACAAGACCATATACTGGGCCATGGTCGGGATCACCACTGATCTATTAGCATTCGCAATTTACAGAGGCTGTTGATGGACTTACCCAAGTATGATGATAAAAGGGAATTATTTCCGCGCAATTCCCGAACCAGACATTCCTCTTATCCCCCGTCCGAGGATAGTCATACATCGAATATCCACTTCGACGCTTAGTTTGCGTTCGCTCCTTTGAAAAGGTAGTAGTTGCGTAACTGACGAAGCTCGGTAATGCGTGGAACCAACCGAGGGAAGTTCGCTCTATGGTTTGGCCGCTTCTGTCTCACGTCTCCGTCTCTGTCGAGGGTTAAAGTCCGTCGTTTGCTTTGCTTTGCGTGCGAACGGGCGATTGTCTGGATGATCAAAGTCACCCATTCGTCGGTGAGTTCGCATTCCGTAGACGAGCAGTCAGCCATTTTGGCTGTTTTGTGAGTGACAGGCCTCTTATCGTCGATATCATCGATATGTGGGTTGGCGATTATGCGTCGCAGAACTGCAAAGATATTTTGATAGGATATGCTAGAGAGAAAGGATGATGGAAGGTGGGAGATTCAATTATGGAGGAAAGTACACGAAGACAGGAAGGTGGGGAATAAAGTATGTCAGGAAGGTGCTACCAAGCCAGATAGAGATAAGGATAACGCATCTAGGGGATAATCATTTTATTATTTGTGTATTGAACTAGGTGTAAGCATATCTTTTTTTTTATATCAGGAGTATAATCTATTGCGCCGGCTTGAATAGTATAATGCTCATCACTTTGAAAACACTTCTCTACGTAAAAAATGAGCTAGTAGACCTCGGGATATCGCTATTTCAATTACGGCCAGGATATCAGAATATTATAGAAATCTATAGATTCTTCCAATAGCTTAAGTTTTGATGATTATAGATGTTTCAAGATGGAATGTAATCGTGTTAAAACAGCAATTGCTTTGAGGATATGGTACCAAAGTCGGTCAACCCCGTGACAAATGCTCTTGCTATGAGAGAAATGTCCATGGACGTTACTTGTAGAGGTAGTTATATTGCCGCATGTTCGATGATGAATGAGGAATCATCGTGAACCGAATAGGTGAAGATGCTAAATGCTTACTGGATGTGCTGGGAGAACATACAGAGTCTAACTAGGGCTAATTTGTACACACAGGTAGAAATAGTCAAGTCGATGAGAAAGTGGGAGAGATAGGGATCTTAGTAAGATACTCATCCAATTTCCACTGGTACCTACCAGTGGAGTAATCCTACTAGGGTAGGGTAGGGTAGGGTACTCACGCGTTATCTGGTCAGATGCGGGGAAGCATTAAAGACAGAAGATTATCAATGTTTCGGGTGGGTACTTCAAATCTTGCACTTAACCGCGAACGATCATTTAGTGCGAGCCAATCGCACCTCGTAGCTCTAAATGGGTTCAGAGAGATATCAAGCTCATTGATTGGCCGGAATCTTGACAGCTCTTCGGCTCTCCTTCATATATCTATTTGTACATTTAAAGTCATCTATGTCCAATGAACTCTTATGAATATCCATGAGCCAATTTGTCTACCCTGACGAGGTCACAACTTCTGACGAGCAATACCGGACTCGAATATGTGCGAGGCAAACGTCCGAATGGAAAAGGCCGTCGATGCCACCGACATCCCGAATGAAGCTGTTGGACAGGTGGAAGATCTTCAGGTAGCTCTAGAAAACCATACGATGAAAGACCGCTACTGAAATCAGTTTCTTGCAGCGGAACTTTTCCGTCTTTTCTATGCTGTCGTTGAGTGTTTCCCTCATGGCAACCTGGGAGGCCTTTTGTAGGTATGCTACTAGCCGCATGAAACCCCCATCATGTTTACTAAAGATTGCAGTACAATGGTTACAGGGCTTAGCAGTGGAGGTCCAGTATCCCTGGTATATGGATTCATTTGTAAGTGGGAATGTCGTATGGTATTGGGGATCTTGCTCACGTTATTCCCTAGTGGCTATCCTTGGATCCTTAGCAACTGCAGCGTCTTTAGGCGAAATGGCCTCAATGTACGTTTTTTTTTTCTTTCTCCCGCCACTCATCGCATTTACTGAGTTTTACTGAACTTATGCGGAAGGTTTCCGACTTCTGGTGGACAGTACCATTTCGTTGCTGCACTCGCTCCGAGTCGTTCCCGCCTGGCTCTTAGTTGGATTTCTGGATGGACAAGTAAGTCAACCACTCATACTATAAGCAACTATTGAAGTCAATACTGACATCAATCAGGTACCTTTGGATGGCAGGCTCTGGCAGCCAGCTCACCTTACCTTGGAGGGACGTTAATTGAAAGTCTCGTGCAGTTCAATCATGAAACTTACAAATCCGAAAGATGGCACGGCACAATAATATACTGGGCGATAGTCCTTCTCGCCACGCTGGTGAGCGTCTTCGGGAATAAGGCGCTCCCTCTAATCCAGAATTTGACCCTTGTCTTCCATGTGGCGGCCTTTGTTATTGTGCTTATTGTCATCTGCACTGTGTCGCCGATGAGGCACACAGCGGCCTTTGTGTTTACCGAATCCATGAATAACTCTGGTTGGTCAAACGACGGAATAGCCTGGTGCATCGGTATGCTTTCTAGCTGCTACGTCCTGATTGGTAAGAGGAATTTTCATCGTGAAATCTCGGCCCTGGTTCTCCATTTAACTTCTTGTTTTCATTAGGTTACGATGGTGCGACGCATATGTGCGAAGAAATCAACAATCCTCGAAAAAATGTCCCACTTGCTATGGTAGGCTCTATTGTGGTCAACGGAATCATGGGATTTGGATTCATTATCGCCATTCTTTTCAATCTGGGCGATGTGCAAGCAGTCCTGACGGCTCAGACGACGTATCCTATCATCGAAATTTTTCACAATATCACACGCAATAGAGCAGCAACAACAGCCATGTGCTGTTCGATGGTGATAATGTCTTCTTTGGCCACCATTCCATTGATAACCTCTTCGTCACGAATGTTATGGTCACTGGCTCGAGACAAAGGTAAATCCCCAGTAGATAGTTTGCATTTTGAAATATCAGCTAACAGTGCGGCGTCTGTAGCGTTTCCTTTCTCTCGTATATTTTCCACCATCGACCCCAAACGACAGGTTCCTACTAACGCCATTCTATTAACGGCCTTGTTTCTCATCGTACTTGGCCTCGTGAATATTGGGTCAACCACAGCATTTAATGCCATCGTTTCTATTGCGGTGCTTGGTCTTGAGCTCTCTTACTTACTTCCAATCGTTCTGATGCTTTGGCGTCGGATTACTGCTCCTTCAGATTTGTCTCCTGCGGTGTGGAGCCTTGGAAAATGGGGTGTTCCCATCAACCTTTTTTCTGTCGTTTTCTTGACGTTCACCAGTATTTTCCTACTTTTTCCTCCTTACCAGCCTGTTACAGCAGCCAACATGAACTATGCATCGTTAATTTTTGGCGCTGTGTGTATTTTCAGTATTGTTTATTGGTTTATTTCTGGGCGCAAGATATATCAAGGTCCTATGATGGAGCGCACAATTGATGGGATATAATTTTTATGCGGCAGGTGTTAGTTTTTGCTTACTTCCTTGTGCTAGATATTGCCATAAATCAATACGAAATACTTGTGCAATATCAGGTTCATATGTTCTGTCATTCTGCATTATCCTAACAACGTTTGCAATCCTTTATCAACCATCACGTCGATCCAATGCACAACTTCTCGCGGCTCTAATGTCTCTTCCTCCGCTCGCTTCCAGGTTTCCCTGATAATTCTACTTGCCCGTCGCACTGTATCCAATCCAACATATCGATCGATCTTATGAAGTCGGTCTTCAACGAACGTGCGCCAAAATTTAATACATGATTTTGCACTAAACATCGATTGAACATGACCGCCCACTCCCAGATTATCAGTATCTTCATCACTGCAGTTTCGTAACGTACTGCCGGCAATAATCAGAGCTAGCATTTGTACGGCGCGAGTACCAGAGGTATCTGGAATGGAGGCAATTAAGGAAAGAATATTAATTGCCAGCACATTTAATCTTTGGCAGTGGTTCTCATGCTGCAGTACTGCTCTAAATGACGTTCGTGTATCTTCAGCCAGTAATTCGGGAAACATCCGGTAGAGCTCTAACAGGATTGCAAGACGATACACCCTCGCTAGAGTTTGAAAATGTTCAATTGGAGTGAAGCAGTCACCTGTGTCTTCTAACTGCTCTATTCTTGGGGTGGTATGCCCACAAACCAACACCTCGAGAGCCCGACCCTTCTGCAAAAGTGTTCGCTCGGCCTCCTGGACAGCACTGGAAATTGCGGCAGAGGTGGAAAGCTTCCGTAGGTGATGTCGCTGTCTGGCAATTGATCCGACTTTAGACAGATAGATGAACAATTCGGCTGAAATTCCACTCCATGGATTTACGCTTAAGACTTCGCTGTTATTTTGGTCACAGAAGCGAAGAAGGTAGTCGGCCGTATCCATATCCTGATCGACAATAAAGGACGCGACAGCTTCCCAGTAGGCCATGAACCCCCCTAGAAGGCGCTTAGTTTGTGAAAATGTAGGGTTTGACGAATTGAGAAGAGGGAAAGACATTCTTTCCATTTGACAGGCTCGTCTCATAAGTATCCGTGCCCCTTTGAGATGTTCCAAGCCTAGTGATGACGAATCGTACCAGGACTGAAGCAAAAGGTTAGCTAGCGATGATAATTGTAAGCACAATTAAATCAAAGGAAACACTCACTGAAGTCATTCCTAGCATTATTATCCCAAAAAGCAACACGTTTGCAGAGTTTAAGTTTTCTGAGAGCAGCTCATGCTCGTCATGGGTATTGGATGAAATCTGATCCTCTAACAGAGAAATCTCAGTCGCAAGACACGAGAGGGCATTTGTGATATGGTCCAGAGCCAGTGTATGTGCGTCCTTCTTCTGTTGTGCAAGGTGCGCGGCTGAAATCGACAAAACACAATGGTGAATGGTAGAATTTTGTGACAGGAGCTTTGCGCTCCATTGTCGTAGTGGATTCTTTAATGAATCAAACCCCGAAATAATGCGACAGACGGAGGAAAAATAGTAGTTGGACAGCGATGTGCAGGTATCAGTTAAGTCTGGTATGAGTGAAAAATTCAAGCCATCATTTCCTTGAGTGGGTATATTATTTTGATCATCACAGTGGATGGTTTGACTCGTGGTAGCCGAGTCGTTGTTTGAAATATACCTATATTCCGATGCTACTTCTTGGTTGAAAGGCTCGCAAAGAGCAAATGCTTCGGCAGCGTACTGATTTTCAGTCTGTAATGAGTTTTCATCCCCACAAGGTAATGGCGAGGAGCTGCTATTATGTTCAATGAAGCACTCTTTTTGCGAAATGTCTTCAAGAGACGAATGAAGATCCCCTTGTAAAGCAGCATGAAACTTCTCCGCTCCCTCATTAAACCATCTAAAATGTGGTCCATCAACGGGAGAAGTGCCTACTTTTACTAATTTTCGATGATTAGGTCCCTTTGCCTCATGTTTGGACGACCATTTCACGGGTTTCTTGTATCCGGGGCAATCAAATCCTCTCTTCGAGCATTGGAGACAAGCAGGGGTGCGTTCATCACATTTGATGCGCTTGAAGAGGTCAGCGTCTTTATTTTCTATTTAATGACCATATAACCGAAAACACATGGCAAGCTGAGCGATGGGTGAACCTACGCGTTGCTTACACCGTGCGCAGCCAGCTATGCGTGCTTATTAGTCGATTCCTGTCACAGACGGTGGAGTTGCTTCATACCACGGGATTTGATTGCTTTCCTTGTACGTTGCATATTTCTGTAGTTCATTTCACTACGGAGATGTAGCGAGTCGAAGGGCACGAAAGTGAGCGAACGCGAGACGTGCCTGTGGGCTACGTAATATGCGGAAGAGTTCCGCGATTGGTTCGCTCCCTGCCACTGTGCTCCACGATCTTTAGTCTCGGTAATAGGAAGGTGAGGATTGACTAAACGGCAGACGCACAAGAATGAGTACGTAATTGAGACTGTGGTTGGAGAAAAGGAAGCGGGGAGGACGTGGAAAGTCGAAACAGGGCTAGATATTATTCGAGAGATACAGAATGGAGTATGCAAAGAAGCAGAGCCAAGTAAGAATTGACGCAAACTGGAGAAAAAGTGGATCAAGATAAGCGGCAAATCTGGATTCATTCCAAACGAGGCGATTTTGTACAGGATTGTAACCGCTTTGGGACTAATAGTGCGATTGGTTGAATCGCCGTTTCTATAGGAAATTAAAAGGAGAAAAATACACCTCAACATATGTGTAGATTCATATATGTGCGTATATATATCTAATTATTTACCTAAATAATTAGGTATCGTTCAAGGTCAATCACTGATTACTGACAGTGGTTCAACAATATCAAGGCTTACAAGTTCTTCAACATGGCATCCACCGAGTCAAATGGTTTCGTATCCGTCTCGCAATGGCCGAATTTAGAAGACCTTTCAGTGGGGTTTGACGAGCATCTCATGCCAGCCTCTTTTGCCCTAGTAGGCGAAACAATCAGCATCAAATTTGAAGGCGATGCACGTATCACTCATCATTTCGAAACCGAAACCCTTCTGAAATGGGAAGTCATTACGGGTCCAGAGAAAGGCTTGAAAGGCACAAACAAATACAAAGCCTTTGAAGTGCGACCAGGCATCTTCTTTATCGATTTCTACAAACCGGAGTTCGAGGAGCATGTGAGCTTAATTTTTAATCGTTGCACTGGTCAGGTTATAGCTGGGCTGTCTAGGCTGGATAGTACGAAAGGCGAACAACGAACTAAGACCGACTTTCTAAACGGCCATATCAATACCTTCATCAATGTTTCACCATTCTCTGAGACTGAGGAGCTCGTTGGCCGGCACATTGTGTATCGTTACTCGCCTCGGGATGCTTATGAACATGTCTATCTCAATCGAGGGACTCTGACGTGGCATTGTCTCTCCGGAACTGAAAAGGGCCTAGCAGATACCGAGTTCTCCAGAACGTTCAAGCTCAGCGATCAGCTATACCTGTTATTCTGGACAGAGACGGTTATGCCTGTTGAGTCCTTTGTCGTGGTCGATCTTCAAAAAATGCGATCAACCGGGAGATTTTATTGTTGGGACCCAAAGCCGCAGCGGGTGGTGCAAATGCTTTTCGGCTCTTATGCCACTCAACTGGCGAAGACAGATGCTGCTGCTGTGGCAAACTCTCCTTTGTCGATTGGAAAACGCAACCATTACGGAACCAAAATCTGATATCACAACACGATCATACCATCTGGCACATTTCCCTCTCTATTTTTGATCGTGATTTGGAGCTTTTTTTGGCAACACTGTTGCTGCGGTATTATGTACCCTAGCTAACAATGGGGTACTTCAATATTCCTCGTCCTATATTCAGTCTTCTCTTCAATCAGTCAACATTTTGATCTCCACTTATTCCCTATCTATCCAAGATAGTTACTGCCTTATTGTATTCCACTTTGCGCAAACACCGTATCTTTGAGATAAAGAAAGCAGATATACTGTGTTTAAGAGATTAATCGCTATAGTTTGAAGCAAATAGAACAATATAACTCTGTTGGATTTGATGGAGTCGGTTTGTTATAATAAAGGCTTATCCTCGTCTAAAACATGTGCTGAAATCGCCGATTCCTTGTCTGTTTTGTCCATCATAGCCATGACTGTATCTGTGTGTGGCTCGTTTGAGCTCGCAACATTAGTAGAACCATTGCGCTTATCACGGATCCGATTCCACCATATAAGATATAGACGAAAGCTGAAGCATGAAATGACAGACACATCCTGGTAAATCATGAGTGCAATGAAGCCAGAGGTATAAGAAGGTGCTTCCATCTCGAAAAGGAGCTGAGGATCTTAATCCTAAGCCTCTTGCTTTCTTGCCTAATCCCCCTGTTCACTTTTACAAACCGTTCTATTTATCTGAAATAATTCTTATTGAACCAGTCTGGAATAAAACAAAACCATATATTGAAACAATACATCTTAATTAGGTCATTCACAATGAAGTGCTTTATATGTGTTTGAAATGGGGAGATCCGGTCTTTAAAAGTGAACAAAGGATTAGGCAGATCTTTTTCGAGAAAGAAGCACCTTCTTATACCTCTGGTTGTGAAAATTTTCCATCAACGTATCTATTTTTTCTTCCAAGAAAGTGGATAGTAGATATGTATATTTTAGATGCCCATCTAGAGGTGCTAAAAGTGGAGTGGGTACAGACATTTTAACTATAGATGTAGAACAATCCTCTCACATTTGATTCCAATTGTACCAGCTCATATGCAGTCGCTCCTGTCAGACACAAAACACCAGGCTTCAGGGTCAAATTTCGCAATCTGGTAAACATGTCCCAAACGATCAAGGGATTCTCCATTTCCGCAGAGTCGGGAGAATCTATGAGCCCGTGCGTACAAGAGTTGCTTATCGACTCCTTGAATAACCTGAGAGGGTCGGAGTGAAGTTCCACCAGAAGCATCATAGAGCAGGTTGACTACTGTGGATCTTGCTTCTCTTCCTTGTAACTATAAAATCCGCTGCGGGATTTCACCCCAAGTTTTCCAGATGAGACCATGCGGTGAAGAATATCTCTAGGACCCACCGGTAGCTGTGTTTTAACGGCCGTATAGTGATCTTCAACATCATATATGACGTCCAACCCGGCAATATCCATTTGCTCGAAGGGTCCTTTACGACACCCGGTTATTGCTTTGTAGATGGAATCAATTTCCTCAACAGAAGCCACTTCTTCCTGCAATACAGCAAGTGATTCGCGCTTGATTGCTGCCCAGATTCTGAATTCTGGTTAGCTCTGCATGATTGCAAACGATGTATTAGGCGCTAAAACCGATCTTACCTGTTAAAAATAAACCCAGTAGATTGATGACGAACATGAAAAGGGTCGAAGCCACGGGCTCTCGTCTCCTGAATGAGCTTGGTTATTATCTCAGGATGAGTGTTTTCCGATCCCATAATCTCGACCACTGCTGAATTTTAGTGATGAACAATTTGATTTCTCATTAAGCACCAACCTGTTGTTTCTGGAGGCCAATCTAGTAAACGGCCCCTGTTAATAAATGGAATTATGCAGTGGATTCTATGTGATGGTTCTCATAACTTACATGAATGAAGATTAGCAAACCGACCTCTGTCGACAATTTCCGAGTCATTTAGTATATCGGCGATGGTGAAGCTACTTGAGTTAGAGGTTATAATGGTTTCGAGGCTTGCATGGCTATCAAGATCTTGTAGTACCGCTCGCTTCTTCTCGAGATTTTCAGGAACACACTTAAAAAGTTAGCGGCACTCAATGTAGGGAATTCACAAGTTCCTACTTCAATGACCAACCACGAAGACTCTAAAGCCTTCTTAATCATGTCAAAGGAGCCAGTCAGTATAGTTCCCCATTTCTCCGATGACAAATTTTGAAATCGAAGCTTGACGACATCATTGAGCGCTTTTTTTGGTTTGTCCGATATCTCATCGAGTAGATAGACGGTTGTTCCAAGCTTTGACCACTGAAGAGGAACCCATATCAGTTGCTGTTGAAGAAACATCAATGAGCAAAGGGACAAACCATATAAGCTAGTCGAGTACCCTGAGTTCCTGCACCAACCAATGTAACAGCCTGTTTTGACCTTGGTTGGCTCCACGAGAGGCTCGAAGGAGGCTGGTGCTGATGCTGAGACTTAGCCCACTCCAGGATTTTTCTTGTCAAGCCTTTGACCTCTTCTGCTGAGTTGTGAGCGTGTATGCAGATTCTGACCCGCTCCAGTGCTTTGGGCACAATTGGATGCTGCGCGACATTGACCCAGAATTTAGCTTGTCGGACATATTCTGCCAGGTCATTCGCCTTGCCTGGCAGTGTCACAAGGGCTATAATTGGTGACTGGATGGCCTTATGCTTTTGGGTTCTCTCCGTGGGCAGAGTAATAATTTCCTCACGCTTGATGCTTGCCCATTCAGAATCACCTACTAGGTTATCATAAAATAGACGGATGTTTTTCTGGAGTTGTTGGCGACGCTTTGATTTCCATTAGATGAAATATGTGGCAATGGGAAATGGAAGCACCCACCTTTTCGCCTTCTTCACTTGTAATCAGGTTATATCCTGCTCTTACAGCTGCCAATGTCACAAATGAAGGAGCTGTTGAGAATATCAAGTTCCGTGCGTAGCTGAGGAGGGCTGATCTAACAGCCGAGCTGGCCAATATGACCGCTGTACAGCCAGTCAGATACAATAAGAATAAAGGTCTAGGGAAAGGCTGAGTTACCTCCTGTGGAACTCAGAGCTTTGCCACAAGTGTGTACACGGATATGAAAGTCTTCTTCCAGCCCCAGCTCTGTCACAAATCCAGCTCCTTTTGGACCCAGGAGGCCGCTGGAATGCGCTTCATCAATCACAAAAATGGCATTTTGGTGAGGGAGTACTCCCTTGGCAATGCTAAGAAGTTCTTTAACGGGAGCAGCATCGCCATCCATGCTATACCAAGACTCCAGAGCCACGAAAACAAATACCTTGCCTTCAGCCACGTCTTGGTATTCATCGACCAAGTTTTGGAGGCGGCGGCGAAAGCCATCGCAGTCGTTATGAGGAAACGAATCTGTGGTTGCTTTCCCTCGTCGCATACCATCGTGGATGCTTGCGTGCACGTACTCGTCGTGGAGTATGAAGTCTCCTTCCCGTGGAATTGTCGACCAAAGCGCAACATTGGCGTCGAACCCAGAACCGAAAAATAAGGCTGATTCAGCCCTATGAATCTGAGCCAGGTCTTGCTCTAGATCATCCAAATATTTACTCCCGCCTTCAAAGATACGGCTGGACGTGCTCCCCACCCTGAAACCGGGGTTTTTCTTCAGTTCGCTCAAGAAGGCTTCTGTTAGAGCCCCAGAAGTTGTAAGAGAAAGCGTATCGTTAGACCCAAAATCAACCATTCCCTCAAATTGGCTCGGTTTGGGTGGAGAAAGCATATCCCCCTTGCTCTCTTTCAGGTTCCTCATGCTGGTCAGCAGACGCTGAGAAAGAAGTTGTCCTTGGTGCATTTTTGGGTTTCGTAGCTGTAAAGGATAAATTGGAAGCAATGGGTTATGTAGAGAAAGGCGTTTTAGAAGAATAAATCTAGTTTAATCAGTATAATCAGTATCAAAATGTATAACTGCACGGCAAATGGAAAGAGTATTTGTGAAACCTACAATCACTTCTGAAAGACGAACTTATATTCAGAGTAAAGCTTTAATCCTGAATAGCTTGCCCGTCCTGATGGTAATCCAAAACGCCTTTTATAACGCGAATGAGGATGTTTTCATTATTCATAAGCTTTTAGTGATGCAGCATCGTAAATAAAAACGCGTCATCATATTACATTAGGTGAAGCCCTAGTATGTAGAATCATTTCTTCGGTTACCGGTTACCGGTTACCATCTAATGTGAGATTGTATCATAATACCGAAGCATGAATTTGAGGTACTGTTCAGGAAATCTAAACGAGAGATCCTTGATTCTGAGAAATCTTCAGGGTAAATAGAATTCTAAGAATCATCATGATGACATTTTCAAGAAACTAGAAGTAATAATAGGTGGCTTCCTAGGCCGATAAAGGATTAGAAACAGGTCGAGGATATGATCGACGTTGAACTTCGAACCTTCTGGCTCATCCCTTACTACCAAGTGCGAAGGGCAAAGCTTTATCCTACGTCAACCTCTCATGGAAGAATCCACCTGGATCCGGTAAAAGATTAGAAGCAGGTCGAGGATATCATCGACGTTGAAGATAGAAGGTGATAAGACACCTCGGGGATCGCAATATCATTCACGCAGTTAGTTAGCGATTCTAGGAATGCATCTCTATTGAAACTTAAAACAAATAGTATCTTGGAAATATAATCACCTAACCTTGGAAAGAGTCTACGTATACCATCTTCATAAGTGAATGTTACACCCGTGGATGGACATCCTGCTAGAAGTCGTACCTAGAAGCCTCGCACTTCCTGCAAGTTTTCCGGGTACAATATCCCGGGGATATTGTACCCGAAAGTGACACAGAAACTCAAAGCATGAGCTCTGATGGCACGTGGGTGTGCTGATTCAGGGTTCTCCTCCGGTTAGAGGATGCAATATGTTAAGGTTAATGCATTGCATTCTCTAACTGGTAATCGCCACGATATTGAGTGCTTCCCACGAGCTCTCAGATCGATTCTAGGAAGAGCGGTATGCAAGCACTACTCTTTTTTGCTGAACCTAATGTAAGACGAGATTACGCGTCGTCTCGTTGATGGATCAAGTAAGTCTTTCTCAAGGAAAAGTTTTTGCCTTTTCAAGGTAGCGATGGCAATATGATGTTATACAGACGCTTGGGGCTACGAAATGACGGCATGTCCCTCAAAATCATGCAAAGAAGAATACAGTGCGTAGTATGAAGTAGACAAAGTACGAAATACCATGTTTATAAGCTTGTCTCAGAAAAATATGTTCGAATATAAATAACAATCATTAATATCATCCAAGTTCTCTACAACGGAAGACATCAATCTACTACTATTGAGCTCGATATTATCAATACTCTTTCTACCTCAAATACCTTAGTATTATAAACTACCTCCTTTTTTACAAAATGGAGAGTATGCTAGTGCAAGTTGCCAATGAGGCTCCTCAGTCAATCGCTGTGATTGAAGATGATCGTGAAATCAGCTACGAAAACCTTATCAAAAAAGCGGATCTCCTAGTCCAGGCTCTCAAGGCGCAGGATTTCGCAAATGAAGAGCCTGTTTGTGTTTTCCTTCATCCGGGAATACAGCAGATTATTTCACAAGTCGCCATCTTGCGAGCTGGAGGAACCGTCGTGCCTATTCATCCGGACATGCCCGCAAAGCGTGTCTCGGATATGCTTCGTGATATTGACCTTCATATTGTGGTCACTAATCGAGACCTCGCCAAGCAATTTACGGATTCCAAGGTCCTGACCGTGGAAGAAATCCTGGAGCAGGAAGGCAATACGGGGAAGTGTAAGGAAATACACGTGCAGGCTGGGTGTCCAGAAGGACATCGCAGCCATATTCTTTTCACGTCTGGGTCAACCGGGAAGCCAAAGCCGATCGAGATTCGCGCCGCTAGTATTCTCCATGTAATCAACTACTTTCCTGGACCGACTCTCAACGCCTCAGATCGAATGACCGCATTCATTAACCCTGGATTTGATCTATCACTCCTAGAAGTTTGGATGCCTCTTCTTCGCGGGGCGGCAGTGGTTAAAGTTCCCAAACTCATTGCTACCGACCCACTCGCCCTTAAAGGTTTCCTGGACAAGAATAAAGTAACAGCGATGGTTATTCCGGCTGCCATTTTCAATGTTATTGCACATATCATGCCGGACACGTTTTCGGGCCAACGAAACGTTTTTCTAGGGGGCGAGCGAGCGAATGCCGCTGCTGTAAAGAAAGTCCTTGAAGGGGGTTCGCCAGAGCATTTGTGGAATATATACGGACCCACGGAAGCCACCATATATGTCACGATTCATCTTATTGATTTGGAGGAGTGTGAATTTGATGATATTAGCATTGGCAGGCCAGTTGGACACACCAAAATACATCTTTTGGACGAAGAAATGAAGCCTGTCACCGCCATAAAAGAGCCAGGAGAAATATGTGTCTCCGGGCCTCAGCTTTCAAGTGGCTATTTAAACATGCCTGACGAGTCAAACGAAAAATTCATTTATTTAGATAGCGGCGACCTGGGCGGGGAACCTGGTGAATCAATTCGTGTTTATCGAACAGGTGACCTTGGCCAGTGGAGAGATTCCACCGGCCTTCTGGATTACATTGGCCGAACAGACAATCAGATCAAACGAGATGGAAATCGAATTGAGCTCGGGGATATTGAAAGTACCCTAGAGAAACACCCACAGGTTTTCTCATGCACCGTCATCCAAAGCACGTCTGAGACTTCTGATCTTTTGACTGCATACGTGATTCCCGAGGATGCCAGTCGTGAATGCGAGAAGGGCCAAATCATTCAATGGGCCAAAGAGCAACTCCCGCCCTATATGATTCCTGATACTATGGATATCCGGAAAGAATTTCCCCTTACGCCGGCTGGCAAAGTTGATCGAAAGGCATTAGCAGAGGAAGGGCAGACTCAAAATCACAACGTGGAGACTCGTTCTGGCGAAGAATCCCAGACCGAACCAACCGATGGAGATAACGTAAAATGGTTGCAATCAAAAATCAAAAACTATCTTGGTGTCTCGCATATCCGTCCCGACGACAATGTGTTCTCTCTTGGGTTGAGTTCTCTCCAGGCTGCTCAGTTCCTTGGAGAAATCTTGCAACACACGGGTGTTTCGATAACAATGGCCCAACTCCATGAAAAACCTTTATTCAAGAACCTTCCAGCTTTACTCAATGTTTCTCTCGAGACTCCCGATTCTCACTCGCAGGTGCTGAAGTGGGAGCGGGATTCCCATTTGGCTGACGAGATTGCAGCTCCTGCGGATTGGATATCGGAAGGAGAGGGTCGTGTTTTTCTGACTGGAGCAACTGGTTTCCTGGGTGCTTACTTGTTGAGTTCCCTTTTGGCGATGCCCTGTGTAAAACAAGTTGCTTGCCTTGCCAGACATCGTGGGAGCATGACTGCGAAGGACCGTATCCGACAGACTCTCGAAAAGTATGAATTGTGGGACGATAGCTCGGAAATGATGGAGAAAGTCATTGTTCTCGATGGCGAGCTTGCAGATGATGATTTGGGAATTGGAAGGGACAAGTTTTACTGGCTTGCTAATTGGGCAAGTGTTGTGTTTCATGTTGGAGCTCGTGTCAATTGGTGCGAGCCATACGAAGCCCATTATGAGCCCAACGTCATCGGAACAAAGAACATAATACGACTTGCGGTGCAGGGTCGACGAAAGTCCCTCCAGTACGTCTCATCCATTGATGTGTGGAACGTCACTGGCTTCATCAACAAGGTTGAACGCGTTTTTGAAGATGAGCCACTATCAAGACACGCTGGATCATTGCCTTACGATATGGGTTATTCACAAAGTCAGTGGGTAGTGGAAGAGATGATTCAGCGATCCAGGGCGCGTGGCCTTCCAGTTGCCATTCATCGGCCAGGGTTTATCATTGGGGATCGCTCTCGAGCTATCGGCAATCCTGACGATTTCTTTGGTCGCATGATTGTGGGTTGCATTCAATGTGGAAACTTCCCATATCTCCCTAGCCAGCGCCTGGAGTGGGTCACAGTGGACTATGTATGTTCTGCCATACTGCACATAGCATCCAAGATGGATAACCTAGGCCGATCTTACCATTTGGTTTCGACAGACCCTACGCAGTCGGTAAGTATGGAACGAACATGCGAAATTATCAATGAGGCTGGGTTCCCGGTGGAGCAAGTACCTTACAATGACTGGGTCGAGAAGATAAAGTCTTCCCCGGGAAATCCTTTGGAATCTATGGTGCCACTTCTACAGGAATCGGTCCTGGGAAATAATAGTCGGATTCAAACCGGCACGTACAATCCTATCTACGATGCACAGAATACTACTCGGGCCTTGAGTGACCGCCCCGACATCAGGTATAAGACACTTGATGCAGACCTCTTACGGAGATTTGTGGATTATTGGACAAAAAGAGGTGACTTTAGTCTTTAAATTATATTAGCCGGTCCATATCAAGCTGAGTCTGGAGGTGAAATGATGAGGTTACTGAAAGTCTTAAGTCCTGAAGTTGAATAAACACGCAAATTTTGATTTTTGCATTACCGATCTTCTAGAAAGATATTTCCAAATCTGCAATTACAATAAAGAAGGCCTTAATCTGAATATAAAAATTCTCTCAATTGCCATAAAGCCTTTTTTTTTGTCAGAAGAGACTGTTTCGACAGCCGAATGCAAGGGAAAGTTTAGCACCTTTGGGTACTATAATCGATTTAGGGTTTTTAGGGTTTTTCAGTCAAAGGCAAAAAGGAATAATAATTTGTCTCGACGCATTGCTACTCAACGGAGACTGTGCATAACAGCGTTTTGGATGTCACGTAAAACAAGGAAAAATGCAGATAATGCGGATAATGATGAAATGATGAAAAGTAAGTGCATTGATATAAGGTTTCTTTTGGATGCAAATTGCTGATCAAAGGCAGCCAGCTTCTTTTGTCAAGAGAATGTAGGTATTTTCGGTTGCCTTTTGATAAATCATATTTTCCACCTAATTTATTAATAATAATACATGAACTAACTAGCTAAGGAGTTTAGTAAACTGGTTACCAATTGTCGGTATGAACTGGGAAAGTTCTCTATTACATAGATATCGCGGAAAGTACACCAAATTGCCTGAAATAGTAGATGATTAAGTCATTTTTCAAGTGCCAATATGAATTATATGTAAGTGGCAAAATATTATTCCAGACTTGATTATATCTCCTATTTGCTCTCCATCTCCAACAAAATTACCATTGCTAGGAAAATCACGCTTTGATGCATTCTGTGGGTGCAAAGGGTCAAAACGTGGTCCCGGCAACTTGGTTGCAAATCGTCGGCAAGCTGGATATGCGTGTAGCTTAATTCAGTATACATATACTTGCTGCATGCAGCCGTACACTAGGCCGCGAAAAGCCTGAAGAATCAATCAAATTAAATTTGACGAGTCAAAGCGCAGTCCTGCAGTGTCAAGCCCGCACGTGACGAGGCATACTTGCTGTCAACGCTGTCCGAGTCTCACCTACATAGTACTTACACCACACACCGAGTCACCGATGTTACGCAGCCAAGAATCAACTGTACTTTTCACCGTCCCCTGCACATAGTATATAGAGAACCAAATTACAATACACACACATATTGCCTCTCTGCAAGGGAGCGCGGACGGACCTTTTCTGATGCTACAGTGTAATGATGCGTTCAAGTACAAGATTGTGGCGGCAGGTGACCCATTACAGCCAAATCATACATTTTATTATTTCTATTTTGGCTGCGAGAGGTCATCAATACAATTTGAATGACGTTTATAGCATCATCGACACGTAACTGAGTTAAAAATTGAACCTGATAGTACGCGTTTCTTGTTGTCGATTGAGCTCAAAGCGGCCTATTGCGTTCATACAACCTTGTATGAAACTTGGAACCTTCAACCTTGAAGTTGTAGAGGTTACACAGTTTCTGTCATGAAATTGGCCCCAGACTCGCAGTGCACAAGTCATAGTATAACTCATCTAAACACCACATATATAGCTTCAGGAAGTTGCACCAAGTACGAACAGGCACAATCATTAATCCCTGAGTTTCAATAGAAGCTGCGGAAAACATCTTCTCCACTTATCCGAAAAATGCGGTCAAAGATCTCTATTGCTCAAATCCAGGAGCTAGAATTGCAGCTCGGATCTAACGTTTTTAAACAGGGCTCTTGTGAATTTAGCAAGAGCACTAAGAGGTGGTCCAGTATTGGAAATCAAATACCGGTATTTTCAGACTTTCTTTGCAGTACCCTCGATTGTGGTTGCTAATTCTTGTGCAAGGGAGTGGTTGTTATACCAGAGACGGCAGATCATATAGCGAGAACTGTGATCTTCGTAAAGAAAAACCAAATCGACTTTGCCGTAAAAGGTGGCGGTCATTCAACAGACACCTCCGCGTCGACTGACGGGGGTATTTTACTTGATCTCTGCCGCCTCAACCGAGTGACCGTGTGCCCCGAAACAAAGACGTTGGCTGTAGAGGGAGGAGCGTTGTGGCATGATGTGAACGAGGCAGCTGCTATACATGATCTAGCTGTGGTTGGAGGAACAGTCAGCCAAACTGGAGTAGGAGGGCTTACGCTTAGCGGGGGGTATGGGTATCTTACTCCGCAGTACGGACTTACAATCGACAATCTTCTTAAAGCGAAAGTAATCACCCCCGATGGATCTATACTGAATGTTTCCGAGACAGAAAATCCAGACCTCTTCTGGGCTCTTCGCGGAGCTGGTCAAAACTTTGCCATCGTGGTCGAATTTGTATTCCAAGGACATTCGCAACATAACGAGGTATGGAATGGTACCATAACTTACCATCCAAATCAACTCGCAGAAGTTGTTCAGGCCCTCAACTCTACTCTTTTCCATGTGGATGGAAAAGCTGCGGCACAATGCGTTTTCTTACTGTCACCTGAGAATGAAGAACCTCTCATCACAACTGTAGTGTTCTTCAACGGTTCCGAAAAAGAAGGCAGGCACCATTTCCAGATGCTACTCAGCATAGCTTGCGTCGAAGAAAATATGCAGATGAAGCCTTACTTGGAAGCAAATAAGCTACTTAACCCGTTGGTACCTCCCGGAGGTCCCAAAAAACTGCTAGGGGTCCAGTTGGCTACAACACTTAGAGCTGAGTTTGCCTCTTCGCTCTTAGAGGCCATTACGACGAAATTGAAAAATGAGCCTGATCTACGTCAAAGTTGTCTCGAGCTTGATTTCTTCGATCCTACGCGAATTTGCAAGACCTCCGTGACAGACACCGCATTCCCTAGACGTGATGACTGTTTGAAAGGAGCATTGATTCTGCAGTGGAAAGATTCCGCCAACAATTCTGAACACATTTCCTGGGGCGAGACTATTCAAATGATGTGCGTGGAGGAAATGGAGAGAACAAAGAACGAATCTCCATCATTCGTGTCGAACTTCGTTGGATATACGAAAGGTAATTTTTATAACAAGTCGACAGAATTGCGTAAATGTATGCTAATCCGGTCATTTAGATGACGGTAAGACGCCTAAAGAAATGTTTGGTGTAAATGCTGATCGACTACTTTCCATTAAAGGAAAGTATGACCCGGATAACTCCTTTTGCAATCTGAATCCGCTGAGCTTATCTTTGACGAAATCTGAGTAGAGTTGCACTCGGGGGTCTATGATTGCAGAGAAGGACACACTGTCTATCCATTTAGGACCAAATACAGCTTCCTTTAGGGAGTAATGAGTTCTTTTACCTTTTATTCAAACAAATTGCCGACTCCATGTTAAATATTTTTACATATTTATATCGAATATCTATCTGTCCATCGGTATCCCGCCGGGTAGACTGCAGTTAGATTTTGGTTAGCATCTCAAGACCAAATCCAAAAACATGCTGCAGTCTACTGTTAGCATTAGAATATCTCCCCGTTTAAGTCTTTAGCAAACTTAATGTTAGCATTTTTGAGATTCATGGCAATAATGATCTTTCCAACCCTCCATTCTTACTATAAAAACACCAGCAGCATAAGACGCCACGAGATAGCCAAAGTACTATATACCATTTGACCATGAATATTCCTCGCCGGTGAGCGTCAAGTCTTCACGTAGAGCAAGATGGCAACTGACCCACACGTTCAGGATTCTCCTACGACGTAGTAAATAGGCAAGGGTGCTCCGCTCCAGATGCCTGCATATTGATCATCTTTTCAGCTTATCTATCCATATGGGAGTAATGTACAAAGTACAAACATTAACCCATGGAAGTACTGAGCTGTATAGCGAATACTTTCGCCATACGGGCAATATGAATTTGGAGGCCGCAGACGAAGCTTGATCTTCGAAGAAACAACTTATTCAGATATCAATTTTACAGATCCAAGAAGATGAGTTGATTACGAGAATTTATAGCTTCGTGGCATAATTCCCCCTCCAATCATTGATACTAGAAAGTGAATTATGGGAAGAAGAAAAGCAAGGAAATGAAGTTGTGAGATGCTGGTTTCTCTATGCTAGTGTGTTCGGTAATTGATCCATTATCCCAATTACTCGTATTGGTTCTGGATTCTCAATTTCCCATTAAATAGCTTTCTATCGGCCTTTTTTCGTGTTTCAATGTCTTGTTTCGTCATATTCCCATGCAATCCTGTTCAGCATCGCGACTAACTATACGAGGCTGTCACCTGATCCTAGTATGACTCAACAATCTGACAGCCGTATTATTTATTCTTTTCCGCCACAGCTTATGCCGACATCCAAATCATTTTAATACAATCAAAGATGTTATTAAAGATATCAGGATTGGCAGCCGCGGCTGCATCGGCCACATATGCGTACACGGTTCACAAGGCAGTTCGCCAGACTGATCCTCAACGAATGACACGGCAGCAGACAGTTCCCCACTCTCTTCGCAATTCAAGATCTGTCAATGAAATCGTTGATCCCAGGGGTGGATCTATCGTCTTTGATACACGTTATATCAGTGTCCCCATACCAGCTCATCGACGGGATATCTCGGATCAGGAACTACTCGCCAGATTCACGAAAGGTTTCTTCGGTGGGGCAGTCCTTCGTCCTGAAAGGACTGTTCTGCGAAATTTGCGATGGAACCTTGTTCATCTTTCAGGTATGACTGTATTCTCGGTAATGAAGAGCATAACTAAGAGGAAATAGCAATGAATTCACAAAATGCCTCCCCAGTGTGGAGCCCTGAGCAAATTCCGACGTCTACCCTTCTACCGGTATCAACAAAGATATTTGGTGGATTCCAAGTGATCGATTCTCAAATTCCAGAAGTCTCATCCGAAGAAAGCCAAAGTTATATCGATATTGGCTTTGGTGTAGATGGGACTTCTTTCGCTGGTATCCACCGTTTTTCAGTTTCAAGACCGAAAAGTAACGACACCTGCACAGGCGACCATGTAGTCATACAATATTCTTGTCAAGTAGCCTCTCACCCATGGCCAAATATGGTAAGCTCTCTTTTGCAGTTCGTCGGTGGGATGCATAGGCTCTATGCGGATTTGCTATTTCGAGAAAGCGTGGGGAAGGTTGAAAGGTGGTTGCAAAGCCGTGACTCCTAAAGTGACATGTGCCTCGCATGGGGTGTCACGTTGTATTTATAGACTTATAAGAAAAGCTCAACTCCTACGCGAGCATGTATACTAGTACTAGGGTAGAAAATCCTTCTCTCTGAACTTGAACATTCATTTCAATGCTTGCTTCGCCCAGGAGGGTCTCGATGTACTTTCAACGCTAATTTATAGAGCATAACTTAACTGGAAGCAGCGCAGTTGACCTCCAGTAAAGTGTTATCAACCTTAAATTAAAGTCAGTTAGGACTTTTCATGGTCACTCTCTAGTTCGATGAAACTCACATTTGTGCAGACAAACTCATCGTCGCCACCGGGACTCTGTACATCAATATTGGTAGCCTTGATATTTGAGCAAACCTAAGACAGTCAGAATCATTCCCCTGGTTCATATTCATATCAACTTACCGTCTCGCTAGAGCAAACAATAGTACCAACGTCAGGATCACGTTTACCTGACGTCGTACCCTTGATATTTGTGAACAGAATATCTGAAATGGTCAAGTTCGAGGGGTATTGGTTGCACAGCGTGAGGTTCTTCTGTCCATAGCACTGGGTCACCTCGATGGCATAATCGACGTTATCAATCACCATGGTATCATAGGTGACATTCTTGACGCTTCCAGAACCACCTCCACCCTGTAGGTCGGTCGACATGGCAGAGGAAATTCCAGGCCAAACTTTGATGCGAGCACCGTCCTGGATTTTGTCAGTAGTTGCTTGAATTTCCTAATAGCTAGCTAATACCCACCGACGCGTTGAACATAGAGATGTTATAGATGAGCAGATTTTCGACAATATCCACTTCGCCTGGGTATTGGCCCAGAGAGCCAACGGAGATACCGTGGGAACCATTGCAGTGAAGATTCTGAACAATGATCTCTGTAACGTTAGGCTTGAACGAAACACAATCTGAAATTTGTTAGCCTTGGTCAATTAAAAGTTTCCCAAGTAGCTTATTACCATCGCCATTATTGATAATCGAGTCTTGAATGACAATATTGGACGACCGATAGAGATCCCTAATTCATAGTTAGCTTGAATTTTGGGGATGATATTCGCCGAGAATATGCTCACCAGCCATCAGTATTCTTCGCCTCATGCTCACTATTACTATACCCCGAAATATCAATTCCCTCAAAGAGAACATTTGAGGAATTGGCGACGAAATGGTACCACTGCGGCGAATAGCGCAGCTTGAGTGGCCCAATAGTTCCACCATGCAATCCAATGACACCCATCAAAATCGGACGTAAAATTAAGGCATCTTCGGCATAAAGATCATACCAAACTTGACCATTGCCATCCAATGTACCACCTCCGTAGACATTAACATCCTCACCACCGAGCTGGAAGAAGGTCGTTGCGTTTTGGTAAATTTGCTTGAATGCATGTTCTTGCCAATAGTCCGTATCATTGGTAAATTGAATTGTACCCAAGACCTCTGCAAATCACAAAAATAGTTAGTTAGTAATCATTATGGCTTACTATTTGCGCACTGTCGCTTCACACGCACACCCTAAGGCAACGTACCTAAATCTACATGTTTCAAGAATGTCATATCCAGTGCCGTACCAATGGTATACGTCTTGTCCTCGTCGAAAACAACCTTTCCACCATTGTTACACTTCTTCAGTGCTTTGAGAATATTCTTTGAATCATCTACTCCATTTCCATGGCTGGAAACATGACAAGTTCGCGTACGAGCTTGACTAACAGGCAACGGACGGAAGGGATGATGCGGTTTGCAAGCCTCAGTGCGAGAATATTTCGATGCTGAAGGGGACTTTGCATCGACTGTCATTCCCAATGACAAGAACAGGCCAAGGGCCTGCGTCAATGTATTCGAGATTTTCATTCTGGGACTTGGCGTTTCAAGGGTGATTTATGGGGGAATTTCTTGGAATAAGTGTTCGCCACTAGGTCGATACCTAGACACTCCTTTCCTTTATATACCGAGATTTGAAAAAGAAATTAAATTATAGTAATCTCTTCAATTGTTGACTTCACCTGCGCACGCGCTAGCAAGACCCGCAGACGAAGGCTCGCGGGGTAATCTGCTTTCCCCGGGGAAATGGCATGGTAAATTGTGGAGAGGGCTTTAAGATGGGGATTTTGGCGTGAATCTGTAAACATTGTATTTTTAGCGAGGTGGTCAGAGATTGAGAAATGCTTCGATTTTAGGGCTTGAGGATACCCGATAGGAGGAAGATTTGGGAGAAATTTCACCGATTGGGAGGAAAATCCCGGGGAAATTGAATGTGGAGAAGAAATTGACTGCAGCATTCAGGATGATGCGTAATTAGTCGGGTTCGTTCATTTTATCTCTAAGCAAGTCTAGTCTAGGAGAAACTCAATTTGTTTTGTTCCAGGCAAGTTGTCTGGTATGCTATACGAAGTATACTAAGCACTACGGATGATATGATTTACTGAGAAACGGAGAGAAACAAATCACTGCAATTTATATGTACAGCGGGCTTATCTGAAATTAATTCAAACAGGGGCACGAAACTTCAATCATTCACAGCGACCTTGTCAGATTGAAGATCCTCAATGAGGAACCCAGATTCTCTATCATGCAGATCCTCCGTTTCCCCTGCACAAATCCAACCAGTAAGACCTTCTAGCACCTGCATCATGCTCTACCCACGAATGCGGATACCGTCTTTTAGTTCGACTTCTCGACAGACTTGACAGCTCCCTCAACAGCACCCTCAGCCTGCTTGGCGACAGACTTAGCAGAGTCAGCGACATCTTGCTCCAGGTCCTTGGCAGCCTCAACCGCCGAACCCTCTTGGCTCTTGCGCCACATGTAGATACGGGAAACCTGGACAACACCAACGCATCCAAGGAAGAAGTTAACGGCGGCAAGCCTAAGCCATATTAGCGAACGTCATCGTGGAAGGTACAAGATATGTGGATCTGCGACGTACAGGACGTTACGGGGCTTGATGATCAAGCACCAGCGGGTCCAGATGGCACCAGTGCCCATCAGAGCAGCGTTCTGGGTGAGAGAGAGCTTCTCGGCGGGACGGTTGAAGTCGGAGATACCGGCGATGACAAGAGCCCACTGTTAGAGTCAGCATTCTGTTACAACAGTCTGTCGCGCAATAGGTCCAATCTTGTTTATCCAGCGATATTCATAAAACGTGTAGAGAGTATAGGAAGTAATATCAAACGGAAGCTCGAATCAATCGTACCTTCATAACGGGAGCCCTACAGATGACGCAGTTAGCATACAATCATACAAATCGGCCGATTCGCTAGCCATATAACATCATATAGCTCAAATTCCCAAGCTAAACTTCCAAACTCACCAGAAATGCACAGTCTTCACACCAACAGGGCTGTTCCACATGCGCTGGAAAGTGCTCTGCTGCTCCGCGGCGCCGGCGCCGGCGTCGGAGCTCTGGAATCGCCAGCCCTGACCACCCGGCCGGCGGAATGGTGCAGAGGCATTGCGGAACGCAAAGCGAGCGTTGTTGAAGAAACGGAATCCGACACGAGATGACATGGCGGTGGAGGGGAGAGTGATGTGGTAGAGAGAAGGTCGTTGTCGTTGGGGAGAAGAAGGGCGGAAGTGTCCGGTGATCGGGGAGGGAGTTTTCCGATGGCTATAATTCTTTAACGAGCAGCACAGCGCGGTGTGTTGCTAGAAAAGGGGATATACAAAGTGAAGATATATCGATATCTCTCAATTAATCATTTAAATTCTTTTATTCTCCTCGAGTATCCTGGAATCGCATTACAGCCATCTTGAAAGCTGATATAATCACATCCACTAGTCCAAAAGAGGCAATCCTTCATTTACTGCCTCAGGCATATATTCCTCCTCATTGGGTAATTTATCACACCTCAGGCATCATTTATCTGACCAATCAGAATCCCCGCGAATAATCCCGTGATCCAAAGTGTCACTCTTGCTCTGTTTGATACTGAGAACTCCCTTCGCCCTCATCCCACTTCCCCCTCAACCCACCATGTCCGGCAAATACGTCTTTACCAAGGGCCTGAAGGAGCTCCGCTTCCTCTTCTGCCAGACCTCTGAGCAGAGCGCCGCTACAAGGCAAGCTTTCCCATCCGCCGACTCCGACCCTATCCTCCCCGACCCAACTCTGATCCCCGACTCTCTTGTCTACACCAGCCATTCCTCACGCCAATGGCTCTCTAGCTAACAACGCTGTACTTAATTAGGTCGTTCATCAACCGCGCTTACCCTACCATGAAGAAGCACAACCCACACACGCCCATCATGATGCGCGAGGCCTCGGGTACCGAGCCACGAGTCTTTGCCCGATACGGTACGCACACGCACGTCGCGGATCAGCAAGGTTATGCTAATACATATTCTGTAACAGAGTTTGGAAAGGAGAAGAATGAGGCGCTGTCTGGTATGTGTTGGACTCCGAGGATTCGAATGACGGGGAGTGTTGATTGAATGATATGCTAATTCTCAATAGGACTTTCTGATTCCCAGATCGAAGAGCGCATCACGAACCTGGTCAAGCAGTCATAAATTTGACCACGATTCTTAATTTCCGTTTCGCGTTTTCAGTCATCAATCCTATGTGTACCTATAGATGAATCGAGCATCAAAATTCATGCACCTACCTCACATAAACCCATCTAATACAGAGAATACGGAAGACTCATTCAGAGAAGATTGAAACGAAAAAAATTACATCTAATTCACAGCATCTATCTCACGACCAGCACACGACAATTATAGCGAACTACTATTCCCCACCTCCCCAAACCGAAACTGCGCCCAACTCATACTTCCCTCCGGATAAGTCCACAATCTCCTCCCAAGATCCTCACCCGCCGCTCCCGCCCCAACATGAATAGGAAGCAAATGGTCAAAAGTAGGATGCGCCTGTCTAGCATCAGGTCTCAACAACAATTTCGCCAACGCCTCCTGCCGACTCTCGGGATCAGTAACAACAGCCTCCTTAAGCGCCTCGTCGAAACTAATCGCATACGGCATCGGCCGTGAATCACCAAATGTAAAGCGCAAATCACGCAGATTATGCACCGCCATTCCGGAAACGATGATCAAAATGTTCTGTTCGCGAAGGTGTGAGACTGCTTGACCAAGACGGTAGTGTTGATTCGGATCTTCGGTGTTGAATAGTGAGACTTGTACGATTGGTACGTTTAGGGGGTTTGTTTCTGGGTTGAATGCTTTTTTTTTCCATTAGTACGGTCTTCACTTCACCCTTCTTCCTTTTTGTTTGTTCTGATGCGGATATACATACCACACTTAAAACTAGCCCAAACCCCATGATCCAATCCACGCTTCACACCCTTCGCTTCAATCCCGGCACCAGTCAACGCAGCAAGGACTTTATCAGCAACCTTTCTACTACCGACATTAGGATATTTCTCCTTATAGTAGTGATCCGGGAATCCATAGAAACTAGTAATATCAGCACTCATCCTATCTCAATGTATCCGGGTATCAACAATAATGAGGAAAGATAAATCATACTCGTAAATCAGATCCGTCATCTCAGCCGTATTAACATAAATAGTCTCATCGCCACCCTGCCAATGCGCCGAGAAAACAACCACAGCATCGGGCTTGACTTTCGTCGTGATTTCTTTGCCGATGGATCCTAGTGTTTTGTACGCTGGATGATCTGTTTGATACATGACATTTGGCTGCATGTCATTAATATTCAATACTTTAAGTGTTGGCGCTGATACGTACCCCGCCATGACTGAGGAAATAAATCGGCGTCTTCATATTCGAAAGATTCGAGCGTACCCTCGACTCAAGCGGTGCTGGTGCTGAAGATCCAGATCCGCTAGTAGCGGAGCGAGCGAAGCGGGTAAAGTTACGGATTTTATCCAGATTGACTGGTGCGAGGACGGCAATAAGAATAGCGAAAACGAGTGCGAAGAGCGAGTAGAGGGCTCTGCGATTGGGTGTGTTTGAATCCTGCGTTGGATGTGAGGGTTGATTGGGGCCGGGGTCTGTTGTGTCCGAGCTAGACATATATATCCGATTGTCAATGCTAGGTAGGATTGATTTGGGATGATAGAAGGGACAGTGGATGTCGGGTGTTTTGAGAAAGAAAGTAAATCTGTCTGTGAGAATAATCTGGAAGTACCTAATGAATGGAATTACTCAGGATTAGCAAGATTGATGAATATTCGCGGATTTACGGATGGAAAGCGGAGTGATTGTGTCAGCGCGGAAAAGGGCCGCGGTAGTTGATTTCGCCATATACTAGTAGTATACTAGTACATAGTATACTAGAATGATATTATATTATGTGTACAAGAGTATAATATGATAGGATTGATGTTCAGGTTCATGGGGGATGTTGGTAATATACTATATCTACAAAATACTAGGTACTACTTGAAATATAAACAATCCGTCTATTGATGTAATAGCCTAGCTCCGGGGTATGCACACCAATCCAAAGACAAAAAAAAAAAAAAAAAAAAAAAAAAAAAAAATAACAAAAAAAAAAGGAAGCA
>Ga0102593_1000167_pt1 | contig 168783 bp, 192 predicted proteins | sample AraplaCol_mMS_r2_2_FD_76862 | JGI IMG/M metagenome (GOLD analysis project Ga0102593, IMG submission 76862) | Arabidopsis root microbial communities from North Carolina, USA - plate scrape MF_Col_mMS_r2 (SPADES assembly) (version 2) | ecosystem: Host-associated > Plants > Roots > Endosphere...
CCCCCCCCCTACTTGATCTTTATACTCATTTCATTGCAGTCCCATGTACTCGGCGGATCAGTTCATGAACCCGGGGCCGGCTCCCCGCCCCCCAACTGATCGTCCAAAGTTGACTCTCCCCACCAACAATAACAACAACAATGTGGCCACCTCGTTCGGCCAAATGTCTTTGAACTCGCCTAGTACGCCCAGTGCCGCCAATCTCTCGCTCTTCCCTAATACCAGCACTCCATCTCTGACACGGAGCCAGACCGGTGGCCAGGGCGGGGTCGCAATCGTGAAAGAAGGATTCGTGCGATGCAAGGAAGATAAGTTTTTGGCGACTTGGAATCAGCGCTACTTGATTCTGCGCGAATCTCGGATCGAATTTATGAAAAATGAATCTGGCAAGATTGTCCTCAGCTTCCCGCTGACCACCGTGACCGCTGTTTCTCGTTCGGAGGATACGAAGATGGCCTTTGAAATTACTCGTTTGGCCAACCCTAAGGATGCGAACTCAAAGACTGCTATGATCACCCGGGATGTGGCTACCAAGACGATCACCTGTGAAGTGAGATCCGACGACGAGATTTACGAGTGGATTGACAAGATCTACGAGCGCTGCCCTGGAATGGGTGGTGTGAGTAACCCAACCAATTTCAGTCATCGCGTTCATGTCGGCTTCGATCCGCAAACTGGTGCCTTCGTAGGCTTACCTCCGGAGTGGGAGAAGCTTCTGACGGCCTCCGCTATCACTAAGGAGGATTACAAGAAGAATCCCCAGGCTGTTATCGAGGTTCTGGAATTTTACTCTGATATCAAGATGCGCGAGCAGAATCCGCAATATTATGGCGGTATGAATGGTCCATCTGGCTCACAGCCCAAACCCCTCGGCAGCAACAACGTGGGCAGTTCTATTGCTCCTCCTCGACCTCCGCCACCTGGCCCCATGCAACGTCTCGACAGCGGGCAATCCAAGAACTCTATGGAAGGCTCTATGCGCTCAAACACTTCGTCGCCCGGACAATCACAAGGTGGTCAACCGGACCGTGCTATGGAGCAGCAGCAACAATTGGAGCGCATGAAGGAGATGGCTGATCAGGAGCGTCGCCGTGTGGAAGAAGAACAGCGTCGCAAGGAAGATGAAGCATACAATGCTTCTATCCCCCAGTCACGAACCCCGATGGCTAAGCAAGAACTTGGAGGCTATGGTGGAGAGGCTTCGCCTATGAACAGCCGTTATCAACCCAGTCGTCCTGCCCCTCAAGCTCCTGGCTCTGGTGCTCGTGCCCCAGGACAAGATCCTCGCCAACTCACCGCGCAACGTCCTGCTCCTGCCCCTCCATCGCAAAGCCCCTATGGCCAAGGTCCGCCCCGTACACCAGGTGGCTCTCGTGCCGAGGACCAAGGCTCGCCTAATCGCTATCCTGCCAATGATCTTCGGTCTCAGGCCGCAAGCCGTCCCCAGAATGGCGCTCCCAAGGGACAGCAGGCCCAAGGCCCGCCTCCGACTCGTCTTCCTGCTCCGGTCCAAGCTGTGAAGCCGCTCAACATTGCGAACAAGCAGACCGCTAATAAGCAAGTCGTTCCGGATGGTGTCCGCCAGGCAGAGGCTGCACTCACTAAGAAGCCCGAGCCGCGGCAGAAGGAGGTGCGCATGTCAGCAATGACCGAGAACGAAGTGATGGATCGATTACGCTCTGTTGTGTCTAAGGATAATCCCAACGACTCTTACAGCAAGCAACGTAAGATCGGTCAAGGTGCTTCTGGATCGGTTTATGTGGCGCGGGTGAAGGAGCACGCCCCATCGCCTGTGGCTCGTGAGCTGTACCGACAGTATGGCCCGCGCTGCCAGGTGGCCATCAAGCAGATGGACCTGCGTAGCCAGCCCCGTAAGGAGCTGATCGTGAATGAAATTATTGTCATGAAGGATAGCCAACATGCGAACATTGTCAACTTCCTTGACTCGTTCCTGCAAGAACAGAGCAATGAGCTTTGGGTGGTGATGGAATTCATGGAGGGTGGTGCATTGACAGATGTCATTGACAACAACCAAGTGATTGCGGAGAACCAAATCGCTACTATTTGTGCCGAGGTGAGTGTTGATCAGACGGAGTCCCTATGCCATAGATCCACAGCTAACCAACTATATCTAGACTTGCAAGGGGCTGGCCCACCTGCACAGCCAAAACATCATCCACCGTGATATCAAGAGTGACAACGTGCTGCTCGATCGGGTTGGCCATGTTAAGATTAGTATGTATTCTCAATTCTTGACCTCATAATAACCTTACTAACCAATTACAGCCGATTTCGGTTTCTGTGCCAAGCTCACTGAGTCCAAGAGCAAGCGTGCTACAATGGTCGGAACTCCCTACTGGATGGCACCTGAGGTGGTCAAGCAAAAGGAGTATGGTCCCAAGGTCGACTGCTGGTCGCTGGGTATCATGGCTATTGAGATGATTGAATCCGAGCCTCCTTACCTGAACGAAGAGCCTCTCAAAGCTCTCTACCTAATCGCGACAAACGGAACTCCCCGCCTCAAGAAACCCGAGAAGCTCAGCAAGGAGTTGAAGGCTTTCCTTAGCGTCTGTCTCTGTGTCGACGTCCGCAGCCGTGCCACCGCTGACGAACTCTTGGCCCACGAATTCCTGCAAACTGGCTGCAGTTTAGCTAGTCTGGCTGAACTTCTCAGATGGAAGAAGGCCAACGGCCAGTAATTACCATGCGACTGATCTAACTGAGTCAACCTAGCTCTTGACGACGCGAACTTTCAATTTTTTCTCCAACGACTACCCACTTCCATTTTCCATCCGTCCAACATAGCCTTGCCCCTCTACCAATCCGTTCAATTGGAGCCGAACATCTGGCACACGCATCACACATATGGATCCCATTTACGCGCCTCCGGTAGACATCTCTTGCTTTCCGCACTTTCACGAATCCCAAATCGAATCAATCTTGCATACTTGTTACGGATCATGAGACTATCCTAACCAGGATCATGACCATGAACTACCTACCTACCCTTACTCCCTCTCCTTATTGAAAAAATTGCCCCTTTTATGTATTCTCGCACATACAGCTGGAAAGGGCCTGGGTAATCCGGCGTTATCTCATGCACCCTTTTTTTCCCTTTTCCTTTTTTTTTCCCCCTTACGCCCAATTTTTGAGTTATTTTTTTTCAATTCCCCCATTTCTCTCGGGAGGGTCTTTTGATAATTTGGTCTTATGTTAAGTTCAGCGCTACTTACTACGTTTCGTGGACTGGCCTGGCCTGACTTAACTGGATCATTCGTACTGCACAAAGACCTACATATTGCTTTTTAGCTTTTTTGCTTTTGCTTTACATGACCTTGACGATCTGACCATGTGTTCTGCACTAAAAGCGTGTTAGTTGAATTGAGGACTTTTTTGCATTTCTTAGTATGGTCTAGTTGAATCAATAGTCCATTGTCAGTAATTTGGAGTAGTTTTGAATATTGGTGGTATTGTGATCACAGAGGCCCGAGTCTTATATGTAGCACTATTGCTAGTAAGTAGCCCTAATATACAACTTGAATAGCTTCAGATTATTTCTATTTCACTCTCGAATCTTGAAATACTATTCATTTCAAACTCATTCCATCATATTTTATCCTAACTACATACATTACCAACCAATATACATCATACAAATCAAGTACATCCAACATAAGAACATAACGGAAATAAATCACTCCAATCCCTCCCTCACAACCCGATTAACACCCCCACAAATCTCCCCAAACAAAACACCCTTCAAAACACCTTCTCCCTGTTCAACAGTCCACCTCCCCGCATCAGTAAGTCTTCTCTTCCAAAGATCCCGATCTTCATCCCTTAATTCCTTCCAAGCGCGTAATTTCTCCATTTCAGAAACTTTCTCTGCATGGGTAGACGAAGCGGTTTCAATCAGTACGCTTGTTTCCGCATCATTGTGTTCGGTACATCGGACTATGATTGAGATATCGTGTGGACCTACGGTCTCGATATCAGCGGGCGCGGCTCCGGATGAGTGGACTTTATCGAGGATTTCTTTTAAACTGGATAATTCGTTGTCGAAGGTGATTTCGCTTTTCTCTGGGATAGAAGATATCCGAGAACTTGGTATCGGGGTGTTAGAATCGGAGAGGAAAAATGTATCCAGGAATGAGCGGTGTTCTGGAGGTGGGACGACGTAATCTAGGGAGATTGTGTCGCGCCAGGATATAGGGAGCCAAGACTTTGAGCCTAAGAATGGGGGAACACCGCCGCGGATTTCGGCGAAGGCGTAGAGGGCTGTTAGGATTGTTAGGAAGGAGAGGAGACACATTGTTGTGAAGTAGATGAGTTCCCAGATTTCGGCGGGACCTGGGGCGACGAGGACGTAGCGGGGTGTTCTGGATGATGGGGGGAATGGAGATAAGGGAATTGTGTGGACGACGACTGTGTTTCCCATGCTTATTGAGGCGAGTTTTACTCTCTGGGGAAGAACTTCTGGCGTGACGGGGTGTGCTGGTGGGGTGAAGGTTGAGAAGACGAGTTTTGTCATTGAGAATGGGTGGACGTCGGTTAGGGTTGTGAATGGTCGAAATCGGCTCCAGCCTTTCCTTGGACTGGATTCTAGTGTCCAGATATTGATTGAGTTGTCACTTCCACTGGCTGCGATGATGGTTTGTTGTTGGCCTACTACGTTCGAACCGAGTGGGCAGATGTCGAGGCCGAGACCGATCTTCACGCTTCGAGGTAGTTTGCGTCGGCGAAGGATGGTGGAAGTGTGACTCTTGTCTGTTGGTGCACTGATGAGAACAAGTTCACTGCCTCCACGATCTGGTGCATTCTGTAGGAGTAGGATTGTATTGGTTGAGACGAAGCGTAATGCGCGGATCTTGGGGCGTCCAGCTTTGGCTCCGCTGCTGGGAAGAGGGATTGTATAGATATTGCGAACATCGGGGGCAGCATTGGAACGGGTGGAGGATGATATTTCTCCAACCATGACATCCACGCCATTCGTATAAGCCATGCGGTATTTCCCTTGAGCATTCTTTTGTTCCTGATCCAGCTCGAGGTCCGCAAAGTCAATATCCTCTGCTTCCTCGTTGGAGCCGAGACGAATACGGCCAATAACGTCAGATTCGCTGGGAGATCCATTTGCACGGAAGAATACAATCTCTCCAGACGAGGCCATGCCAGTTGCAATTGCTCCGATGCGAGTATCCTTACTCTTTTGGTCTGCGTTCTCGTCATCGGCCAGCTTCTTCCATGGCGATAGTCTTAAAATGCGCTGATAAGTATCATCCGAGCCAGAGCCTTTAGTGCGAAAGATAGATGCACGAGATACAGCTTCCGATGAGCCTGGAATCACCTCCATCTCTGTCTGCTTCTCCTTCTGATCCTCGGTTGTTTCCTCGCCGGTACTAGATTCAGTCTGGACTGCCTGGGCCTTCCTCGGCGCCTGAAATCGAAATGCGCGCATATGTTCATTGTTATTCTTTTTTTGCTCTGAAAGAGAACTATTGATTCCAGCCAAAGCAATAAGGGAATGACTTTCATCATCGACCTGAGGTGCAACAGCTAACGACGTCACCGAGTCCTCGTCGCGCGAGAGGTTCAACTCGACAGCCTCGGTAATTTCATCTCGACGGGACGTGTCAATCAAGGACTTTATCATGACACTAAGTTAGAACAGCAAATATCAGAGCTTGGGTATCAGCGAGAACGCGCCACTTACGATCTTATTCCCGACTCCGCTGCGGCCTTCGCCGCCCCCGCCGCCAACAAACAAACGGCCATTGTCGCGTGGATCGAAATCAGCGGCGAATAACGGACACGAAAGGGTGAGCTTCGCGGCGTAAATTGTGGGCGCCATCGTGGATGTGGCTCTTGTCGAGGAGGGAAGATGAAGAGGACAGTTGGAGGTCGAAGGTTGCCCCGGATTCTTGGCAAGACCGGATCGGGCGATTTCAGCCGCGGGTACGTTCGAACTTTAAAGTATACAATTGACTAACTATAGTAATTGTATGATAATGGTAATGATACGAGTGTTTATCAGGGCAGTAACTGAGGTGACTGCTACTAGTATAATGATGATTGAACAATAAAGAAAAGGTGTATAATTTTTTGGTAGTTGTGGAAGATATACCACAATATTCATCCTCCCGCTGTGTATCTTTACTCGATATCCTGGCCAGTGAACTCGGGCAGTCTCTTAAGGATATCGGCCCAGGTCTCATCACCATCAGTGAGAGACTTGACGGCCTGGAGGATCTCGTCCTCACTAGCACGGACCTGCTTGGTGGTGTCACGGTCACGCAGAGTGATGGTGTTGTCCTTGACGGACTGGAAGTCCACAGTGATACCGAAGGGGGTACCCAGCTCGTCGTTACGGGCGTAGCGCTTACCAATACTGGCAGAAGAGTCATCTACACGAGTAGAGACACCGAGACGACGCAACTTGGTGGTCAAGCTCTGGGTCAGAGGCTTGAAAGCAGTGTTGGTCGACAGAGGGACCAGAAGCACCTTGGTGGGGGCGATAGTAGGAGGGAAAGAAAGGACCTGATAAACGAGGTTAGAATTACACAGCAACCTCACTAAATAAGGCTAGGGTTGACTTACACCGCGGTTCTCATCACCGGCACGCGACCAGTAGACGTGTTCGATCATGCTGTACATGATACGGCCGATACCGAAGGATGGCTCGATAACGTTGGGAGTGTACTCGCGGACATTCTCAACGCGGGTACGCTTCTCAATCTTGATCAAATCCTTGTCGAGCTCGACCTTGCCGGAACCAACGCCCTCGACATCGATCTCGATCTTACCCTGCTGCTCCAGGTCCAGAGACAGCTTCTCACGGAGTTCCTGAGACAGAGCCTCGACGGCATTTTCGACAGTCTTGCTGTCCTTCTTGAAGCGGGGACCGAACTTCTTCTTCTCAAGGTCAATCTGCCACTCCTCAATGCGAAGAGGCTCGGGGCGGGTCTCGCGCACAACAAGCGGGGCACCGGTCTTGTTCTTGTGCACAGTCAAATCATAGGCACTACGGTCAGCACAGCCGACACATTCGATCCAGCCGTAGCTGGTCTCGAGCTCGGCATCCCAGCAGTCAGCGGCGTAGTGGGCCATCTCGTTGGCCATGTGCTGACGGAAACGCAGCTTGTTGAAGTCCACACCAATCTTAGTCAGGAAAAGCTGGATACGGGCCAGGAAGTAACCCAAGGTCTCGTTATCGACGAGACCAGTCTCGACGGCATGGCCAATGGTCATCTTTGTGGTCTTGGTGCTACCGGACAACTGCACATTGCGGTCCAGCAGAGACATTTCGATGTCCTTGACCTCTTTGAAACGAGGGTGCTTCTTGCCACCCTCGGGGTCGACGAAGTGCTCAATCTCAGCCATGAGGAACTCACGCACACGTAGCAGACCAGCACGAGGGGAAATCTCGTTACGGAAGGACTTGCCAATGGAGGCGGAAGCGAAGGGCATCGACTGTTGATTGTACTCGAGTAGCTTCTGGAAGTTCAGGAACTGACCCTGAGCAGTCTCGGGACGAAGATAACCAGGCATGTTGCTGCTGGGACCGATAGAGGTCTGGAACATGAGGTTGAAGGCGACGGGGGGCAGAACCTCACCGTCGGTGACGGGGTTGCGGATATCATACTTCTTGATGATTCTCTCCAGATCAGGACCATCGAAGTTGTCAATCTGAGCCAGAGTCTCTTCGTATTCCTTGACGACAGCATCGTCCAGCTTGACAACCTTGGCCTCCTTGGACTTCTTCTTCTTCTTGGCCTCCTTCTCGGCGTCAACCTCGACCTTCTGGCCGCGCGCCTCTTTGTCACCCTTTAACCGGTTCTCCAGAACTTCCTCAACCAGATGATCGGCACGGAAGATCTCGCCTGTCTTGGGATCCTTGCACATCCAGTCGGCGAATTTGTCCACATGTCCACTAGTCTTGAGAATCTCGTGCGGGGTGAGCATGGTACAATCGACCTCGAGCATATCCTCCTCCAACACAAAGTGCTTGCGCCACAGATCGGTCATGTTGGCGATCAATGCGGTACCAGGAGGGCCATAGTCATAGAGACCAGACACGCCACCATAAATCTCGAAGGAGGGGGTATAAAACATGCGACGACGAAGCATTGAGTCGAGAGTCAGACGGTCGACCGCCTGGCCGGTCTTGGTGGTGACGGTGGCCATCTTGGGATTCCGGGTGGCTTTCTTCTGGAGCGCAGTCGAGCAGGTGAAAGTCCTAAATTTGTTGAAAGGTCTGAAAGGTCTGAAGGGTGGAGGGGTGAGAAAAGAGCGGGGGGAAATGCGCGGTAGCAATTGAGTCATCCACCAATTAGCCCCGGGCACAACACCACAGGACAACACAAGAGTAAAACAGATTCAATGCAGATGGAATGAGGGTATGTTAATTAGTCAAGGCCTCTTTCCTTTTTTTTTTCTTCAATTCGTCGCCTTCTGAAACTGCAAAATTTCCCCTTGAAAAATGTCGGATCAACAATCTTTGTCCTTTGCGCCGCGGAGAAATAGTTAATCCGTGATAATTTATTTCTCGCCGAAGCACCGCTTCAACTTCGACCTTGCAGAAAAAGTTGACCTTTTGATTTATACCACCTCAAAATGGGACTTAAAGGTCAAGGAAGACCTCCGCCAGGTGCGGGGGAACAAAAAACCGCCAATAAAATGCGGCGCAAGTTCCAACACATCAAGCGCAAGCGTGAGAAGATAGCTGAGAATCACAAGAGACGACATGCTTTTAAGAAGGAAGAAGCCAAGAACCCGAAATTGAAAGCCGAACGTCTTCGTCAAAATATTCCGCTCACACTGGATCGAAAGCGAGTTTGGGATGAAGCCGATAATGATACTGAGGAGACTGGTCTTGGATTGAGTGTGGATGTCGAGCGCATTAAGCGTGCGAAAAAGGAACAAGAGGACGAGCTGAATCGACCTTTGGAAGAAGGCGAGGACGATAGTGAGGAGGCGGAGGATTCCGATAATGAGTCTATCGATAGTATGATTGCGTCTAGCGACGACGAAGACTCAGATGAAGAGAAAGACGACGAAGATTCCGGCCGCGGACGAAAGAAGTCTTCAGTCCCAACAGCAACTGAACGAGCGACTAGTCCCTCACAATCTACCCGCAGTACAAATCTGAGTCTCGCTCCTGAAGCTTTGGCAGAGAAATTCCCTTCGCTATTCTCCTCCGAATCCGAAAAGCCAACCAAAGTGCTCATTACAACCGGTCTGAACTCAACACTGCACGACCAGGCCGAGATCCTCACCGACCTCTTCCCTCAAAGTGTTTATGTCCGACGTACAGAACACCGACACGCGCATAAATTTTCCATTCGCGAGATCGCCAAGTTCGCCTCCAACCGTAACTTTACCGCCCTCCTCGTTTTGAACGAGGACCAGAAGAAACCATGCGGATTGACGATGGTGCATCTTCCCCAGGGCCCGACGTTCCATTTTAGCATCAGCAATTGGATTGATGGCAAGAGGTTACCTGGTCATGGACGGGCGACAGACCACTGGCCCGAGCTGATTTTGAACAATTTCCGTACGCCATTGGGTATGTTGACGGCGCATCTCTTCAAGAAATTGTTCCCTCCGCAACCAGAATTCGAGGGACGGCAGGTTGTCACGCTGCATAATCAGCGTGATTACATCTTTGTTCGACGACACCGGTATGTTTTCCGTGAAAAGCGGGAAACAGAGAAGGCGGTTGTTGGTGCGGATGGGAAAGAATTGGAGGGTGCTGAGGGGATTCGGACGGGATTGCAGGAATTGGGACCGCGTTTTACGTTGAAGTTGCGCCGTGTTGATAAGGGAATTCAACGGGCTAGTGGACAAGAATGGGAGTGGAAGGGACAAATGGAGAAGACAAGGACTAAGTTCCAGCTGTAGTTTAATCTTGGTTTCGGTGCATGGGGTTGGGAGTATCAAAAGCTTTGTATTATGGGATCTACATATTAGTGAATACCTCAAAAGATAGTGAATAAGACTATGTCTATAGCAGAGGTACTCCAGCATAAAGTAAATACTTATTAGTAAAGTACCTTTTAGGGTTCGTGTTCAATTGGTACTTATAGTATGGTATGTGCATAAATCAAAAGGATATCAAGCTACTCCAAGCCATATCAAACGCTCGACAACCAGGCAATCCCAGCTGTATGCAGAAAATATAAATCAACCCAACGCCATCAAGCATGATATTTTCCCTTTCCCTCCTCTCCTCCCCCTTCAGCTTCATCTTCACCTTCACCTTCACCTTCATCTTGATCACCATCAATCTCAATCTCAATACCCTGCCCACTACCATCCTGACCCTCACAATCATGCCCACTTTTCTCAAAATCCCACTCAACATCCTCACCATCATCCCCCTTGAAAAGCCTGACCCTAGCCCTAGCCCTCGCAAGAACATCATTTCTCTTCTGCGCAAACGAAACAGGTTTTCTCCCTGTAACAACTCGAACTGTACACCGAAGACCCTTCGCCTGAAGAACCTCCTCCTGAACCATCTCACAAAGTGCACGCGCCTCGTCAACGCTCCATTTTCCCGATGCCGTGAGCGGACGTAGAGCGTACGCTTCAAGTCCTTCTAATAGTGCTATTAGAGTCATTTTACCGAGTGTTTTCTCGTGGATGTCTTCGGGCCATAGTCCGATTGGAACAGTTCGTTCTAGAACGCGGATATCGACGAATCCGGCTGCGGAGAGCGCGGCTGTGTTTAAATGTGCGAGGTCTCGTGGGTATCCCGCTTCATTTGCGGCGGTTCGGAGGGCTGAGGCGTATTTTTGGAGTGTTGTGGGTGTTGAATTTTCGGGTTTAGCATTGGTGGTAGTGGTGGTGGGATCGTTTGTAGTATTCTCCTCGGTTGAATCGATAGATTCAGAATATATTTCATCAATTGAAGTAATCGTATCACCAGCAGGATCCGCATCCGCAACCTCAATATAACCACCCGGTCTAAGATGCGTAAAAGCTTGTTGATATATAGATTCCCAATCACGAAAAGCACCCGATAACCCACGAATATGAACAAGATCAAAAGCCTGATGGTACGTCCATTCCGACTGGGCATCAGCGAGTTGAAAGTCGACATTCGGAAGAGATAAATGACCCAATCCGGAATCGAAAACCCCGATATCTGAGGCGATTATTTTGGCATTGGGGTATTCGGCGCTCATCTCGATTGCCCAGCCGCCGGGTCCCGTTCCGACGTCTAAGATGCGCGGGGAGGATTTAGGGTTTAGGGGGATTGTGGTGAGATTTCCGTCGAGGAGGATTAGGTATATTTGGTGGAGGATGTTTAGACGGGTTAATTCTGCTTCGTCGTTTGGCATGAAGTAGATTTCGTCGCAGTATCGGCGGCCATTTTCGAGGATTGGTTCGAGGTTATAAGAGGAGCAGGAACGGGTGGATTTTCTATATATATTCAGTTAATTTATTTCTGTTCTTTCTCTTCTCTGCCATTTTTTGAAGAAAATGCAGAATAAATTGGTATGCGACTGGCAAATCTCACATTGATGCTTCACCATCTGAACTCTCCTCTGAATCAGAGCTGTCGCGGGGGTCCGCTGGTTGAATATATGTGTCTTCCATGACATGACGTGAGTGTGCAGCAATAATAAAAAGTAGCAGCGAGAATTGAAATAAAAAAGAGAGAGGAAGAGAGAAAATTATATCGAAAAAGCAGACGAGGGGCCCTAAAATGGATCACTGTGGGTGGGACAAAACAAGACTAAATGATACTCATGCTCCATAGACACACACCTGGGCAGAGGTGCAAGACCGGGTATTTATCAACGAGACACGGCGATTTACAGCGGATTTAGGGCTTTTGTGAAGTGGGTAGAAACAGGGTGGACAGGGGAAAGAGGGTCAATTGAGGAGAAGGAGAAATGAGGAGAAAAAAGGAGCCGATCAGCTCGGGTGAGATGAAGCAACCGAGCGCGAGGAAAGTTTTTTGACGGGCGAAGTGGGACTGATATTATACAGTGTTAGTATTTGTACAATAGATTATCTATCTATCTATAGATATATATGAATATATATGTGTATATGTTTGTGTGTGTGCGTGTGTATAGCTAATGATATAGAATAATATATACTATTTACAGATAGACCCGACAATCAGGATAGATGGTCATATAACCCGGCAGGGTGGGAGAACCGGGGTGGAGCAGGTTGACATGGATGGCTTCAGGAGGGGCCCGAACCCTCGGATGTGGAGTGGCATATGATCTGTATATCTAAGTACTTATACTTGATCAGTAATAGTAAGAGCAAGAGTGATGGAATAATCTATATTGCCTTATAGTCTTGCATATAGTATATATAAATGATAGGAGTTGAGACATACTATACAATACAATATTGTAGACTGTGGTGTAAATGTATACATAGTAACATAGTAATTACACGTGTATAAGCGTATCCAGAAGCCCGGGACTAGCCATGTCCTTCATCTCGGGTCTACCAGTCCCTCGGGAATATCAAATCCCGAATTCACATCATGCAATCCCTCTTGATGAACATTAAAGTATACCTGTCAATTTTCTTTCATTGTTTGTCTATATAATTAGCTATACACTACTGTACATAGTAATGTAGATATCCGGTTCCTGTATGTTGTTCTGTAGATGACTAATCACGACCCGACAGCGCGGGTCGCCGACCCAAAAAGGAAAAGTCCGACGGCACCTCCGACTCGCGCGTCACGAGGCGATCTCCCGTTCCTGAGCCACACTCCCGCATTGCATTGCATACATACTGTATCCTTTGATTTTGGTGATATTCTGGAGTCTACGTTTCATTCTCATTATTGCATCATACATTCATTCTCTACGGTATATTGAATCCCACTTATGACTGCGACTACAACTACAACCACACCAGCAAAGACACAACACCCTCCCTCAGCGCAATCTCTGCACCACAATCCAGTCACCACCTCCCACCCCCATACAGACGACAATAAACTTGTCGCAATGTCAACTTCTCCACGCCGTCTCCTCTTCATAGCCTCAATCGGTAATCAAAAACCCTACCGCTTCACCCGTCATAGCGCAGGCCACGTTCTCCTCGACGCATTATCTCCTATCTTACCATCTTCACTACCCGCTCCAACCTACACAACATGGTATAGCCCCTCATACATGAATGAATCAGGACCAAAACTCGTCCGTCAATTGCAGAGGTGGTTTGATAAAGTCGATAGTCCTGCGGGAAATACTTCGCAGTGGATATCTTCTTCTGGTGTAGCATTGCCATTAGGTGGTACCGTTAACTCCGCCGGCGGTGGTGGTGCTGGTGCTGGTGGAGGGGGAGGTGGGATGCCGGCTACGCTGGTAATTTTACACGACGAGCTTGAAGCACCACTGGGTAAAGTCCGAGTGAAAAGGGGCGGACCTGAGGCGTCGAGTTTACGGGGTCATCGGGGGTTAATCAGTATTTGTGAGAGTTTGAGGGGGAAGGGGTTATATCCGGCTAAGCCTGGGAATGGATCAAAGGCTGGCAAGATGAATCGCGATTTGTCGATTTTAAGAGTTGGTGTTGGAATTGGGAGACCTGAGAGTCGGGGGAAAAATGCGGTTGCGGATTATGTTTTGACGGAGATGAATGAAAGGGAGATGGATGCTGTTAAAAATGCGGCTGGGTTTATTGTTGGAGTTTTGGAGGAAGAACTCCTCTTCACTGGTTCAAGTTGAGGGATGGTTATTTTTTTTGTGAATACTAGTTACTGGTTGTATTTAGTATTATATGACTCTCTTGGGTCGAGTGTACGATAGTTGATTGATACCCATATGAATGAACTCCTTAGCAGACCCGATCGTATACAAGCTGAATGAGAAAAGAGCATAACATAGCTCATGTAGTCATGTAATCTTGCGCAGAAAAAAAAGAGAAAGAAAAGGAAATTGAACAGGAAATTAAAAAAAGACAATGCCACAATGCACACACGCTTAAACCGTCCCAGCAATACTCAAATCCCGAATCTCTTGCAAAACCTCCTCAACCCGATTATCCAAATCACCCCGAGCATACTGATCTCTCGTTTCAGCATCAAGATACTGCTGTACCTGCGCCATACGCGAGTACGCCTCCGCGCAGAACCGCAACTGAATCTTAACAAGAGCTTCAAAGCTAGGATCCAGGTACGGCACACGCAAATCGATAAGCTGGGGGAGTTCATTGAAGAGTTGTTCATTGAGTTGCTCGTAAGCTTGTTTGGCTAGTTCGGCTTCACGTTCGGTACGGGGTAATTTTGAGGCATCTTTGTCTGGTTTTTCGACGAGACGCTTGACTTTTGCGCGCATTGCGTCGTAATCGAGGAGTTTGTGATTGCGCTTTTTAATGCATTCGTTTACGTCCGGGAAGTAGGCGCAGAATCGAGAGATTGGGTCCAAAACAGTTGTACTATTCCCGTAACTGTTAGTTGTCTGTCTCTTGAACTGTGTTTGAAGGATTTCTTTGGGGGAATAAGTGCTCACCGGTATGGACCATCCAAGGCTTTAATTGTTTCGGCGTCCAGGTCTTCCACGGCCTGCTTGTAGCTTCGGCTCACGCCATCCTTAGTGCCCGCATCGCCGTAAAAAGCATCAATTGTCTCTGCAATGCGCATCTGTGATGCCGTCATGGCTGTGAATAGTTAGCTTGTGCCATCGTTCCGCCTGTCGGAAAGATCTACCTCGCAGCGAATCCAGATACCCTTTCGCTTCCTTCTGCAATCGATTGGCCGCAGCCTCCATAGTCCGGTATCGTCTGCATAACCAATAAGTTTCTTCTTATTCTCCTTAACCCAGAGCTGCGCATATACATACCGCTCTTCAATCTCATAATCGCGATCATTCGTCCTCTCAACATGACCTATCAATATCGATCAGCACAATCATCTATTGCGGGGTAACATTCCAGAACCCACCAGTTTTCATCATAACCTGCGTCGTAGCGCGGTTAACATTTTTCTTAAAGCCTATAAATGCATCGTCATCAGTATGGTTCCGGAGTTGGTGACTGCGACATTGATCAAAGTCAGGCAGCAAGAGGGGGAATGAATGACTGACCAGCCCACGACATTCTGGCGGTTTTTCGATCGGTCGGGTCGATCGAGTATAATATTCAGTTGGGGCGTGAGGATAATGTGAACTGTGTCGTAGAATCGACAGTCGAGGCAAAGCAAAGCAACGCAACGCAGTGCTGGATAGGACAGAACAAGCCAGGGCAGCTGGACTGGACAGGACAGGGCAGAATGAGCCAAAGACGGACGCCATAACGCCCGCCAAGACTAAGGCTGACTGTGGCTGTGTTAAATGACTAATGATCTCCGGATGCGGCTACGTCACTCTAGGGCTGAGACTCGGAATCTGCCAGTGTCACATTGACAGCACATAATTGAGAGAAAACTCATTTCTGAGTTTGCGATCTAAGTGGAGAGACTAGCTATAGTGGATACGATGAGAGATGAAAAAGAGAAACCGAAGGAAAAAGAAGAAGAGAAAAAAAATCAAAGGTAGAGGTAAAACAGTATGTGTAACGAAATCGTAACGAATAAATACAGTAATTCCATGACACTAGGTAGCAATGGGTTACAATATGAACATTTTTCTAGACCCAAGAACCACCCTCTAGGCATCCAGCCCCAGTTCAAACTTACCCAATAATTATGTAGTAATTAGTTTGCACAGTAGGTACATCCTGTGTTCCATAACTCAATATGTTAGTGAGTTATGGTTAGTGTATGGAGAACTACAGGCTAGACCCGGGATCGGAAGACTGCAGAACCGACCCGGGCGGATCGGAACCCAGCAACCACATAGCACCGAGAAAAAAAAATAATGCAATTACATAGTAGTGCTACAGTACTGCGGTATTCGTGGTTTGATTGAATGAATTGGTGGAAATGTGGTGGTAGTATTGCAGCAGGATAAGGTAAGGAAGGTATAGGGCAGACCATGTGTCCAGTAGAATGTATGTATCTCACGCTGTACTATGTAGAGTACTGTTAAGGGTGGAATGTAGATGCCTAAAGACTGTTGATGGTATGTGCCAAGGTGTTAGTCCATGCCGATGCGGTGAGTCTAATGGTTGGCGTGTTTCTGTAAGTACGTGCTACGGAGTACAAGGATGGATTTTCGTTGGAGTTATGGGCTGAATGTTTGCTGAGCTATCTATGCTGGATTATATCGGATGGTAGAGGTGGCGAAAGTGTAGTATAGAATAGTTAGTACACAAACTACATCACCTAGGTATAGGACTATAGATATTAACAATATTGTAAGAGTTTTAATGAGCAAGGGTATTTATTCATGGTACTTGAGTAAAGTATGACTTTTCAGCTCAAGCGCTAGTACTCACCGTTTCGTAACTAAAATACTATGCATACTCAATCCAAACCGGAATATACAAACCACGACTAATAATTACTCATTCGGAAATCAAATGCTTCATCAATACTATCCTACTACAGATGTACACTAGTGTAGTATACAACAGCCTAACCACTGTAGGAGACTAATCTGAACTAAATCCTCCAACTCCATCGAAATTTTCTACAAATTTTTCAATTTATTGTATTTGGTAAGTTACCAAATCCGCAGTCTATCCTAGCTAGAATAAGTATGGATAGGATACATAGTAGACTGATATAGGTAATAGTCAAGATTGAATTAAATTGCCTCCAATTCCGAATTTTGCCTTGATTTGTCCGTATCTTCCGCCAACCATACTATTAATGTACGATATCTACATCTGAACATTGATAAATAGTAGTGGGTACTTTCTCGATATTCATTCAAACATTCAAACTCATTCACTCATGTAAAAATCTCTTGAATAAAGCTCCGTATCAAGTTGATATATCGAATCGGTCATCGGGTATACACCATCACACACCGTGCTGGCCGATTTACTCAATCCAGTACTATATCCCCATTATGTCCACCGGGCTTGAAGATATACTCAATCCAGTTACTACTAGGTAGTACCCAAGCTCCCTAATCCAGCTACAGCTACATCATCTTGCATCGATATAATTGATAGCGGATAATCCGGTTAAACTAGTTTGTCGTGGGGGCTTAATTGATGTCATAGTTTAGGGTAAACATCCACCCGCTTCATTTTTAGTCCTGATTAAGCTCCAGCTCCAGCACCAAGTAGAAACCGAGTCTGAGTTTGAGTCCGAGCTCCAGTTTGGCCTCATCCTGGTGAGGAGAAGTTCTCTCACATATAATACACTAGTCAGTTCATCCTCATTCAATCAATTTGCGTTTCGTTAGTCATTACCTATGTACATATATCCCTGTTCAAAAGAGTGAGTAATAAAAAAAATGCGAATGCAAAGAAGTAATCCAACCCTACGCCCCTCCCGCCGCGCTCATATGGTACAAAACGCCGATATCGCTTCGCGCTGCGCTGTAGATCAGTTTGTGCTTGTGCAAATGAATGGAATAGAGCAGCGAAAGGCAGAATCATGACTCTCGTTGCATTGACGTGACACATAGAACGTCCAAGCTAAACAGGCAATAACAATGGCGCCGAACAGAACTCGCGCAAAAAAAAAGGTAAAATAGCCTCGCTTGTATCCAAAGGATTGACACAAATGTAGAAGTAGAAAAGGTATGGCGAGAAAAAAAAAGAAAACACGAATGATGAGAGATGCGCCGCCCTGCCCTCTTGGGGGTCTATGGGATTTGGAAAAAGGAAATTAACAATAACAGAGAAGAGACCGCCGACGGAGAGAACTTGATTCAATACAGAATTCCCCCAACCCAATGCCGTGCTGAGTATCAGTGAATTTTGAAAGAGGCTGGGAATAGTGACATTGATATCGGCTTTTCTTAAAATCCCTCCTCGCCAGCCTTGCACAATTTGATTTGTCGTACCCATTCTGATTTGAGGACTTGTGAGGCATTGATACGGCGGGAGGGATTGGGATCTAAGATCGAGTAGATCACATTGCGACAACGCGCCTGGGTCTCATTAGTTTTCATGACTGATGCTGATACTGGCGCTAGTGCCACGCCAAGGCCCTTGCTTACCCGATGCAGTGTCTCAATAGGTGCATAACCATCTTCATGTTTGCGACCTTGCAGATATCGCTGATAAAACTCATCTTCGTCTTTCTGGGCGACGCGCCACAGATGCCGACCTGTTCGCATCGCCATGTAGATCACACCCGTGGCCCACAGGTCAACGGCACGAGGGTCGAATTCTTTCTCCGTATACTCCTCTGGTGCAATGTAAGGGGCAGACCCACACAGACCCGCAGTCATGTGAGCTTCTTTTTCCCATGCCATGCGGAAGCATTCACCGTTGCCGAAGTCGGTGATTTTAAGAGCACCGTGGGTGGTTAGGAGTAGGTTTTCGGGTTTGAGGTCGCGGTGTGCAACTCCCATTTCGTGCATGTATTCCACGCCCCGCATTAATTGTTTGAAGAAGCAGTCTGCTTCAGCGACTTCTAGTTTGCCAGCGGCTAAAACTAGTGTGTAGAGATCACCACCAGCGCAGTATTCCATGACTTCACAGTAATCGCCCTTGGCGTCCTGGAGAAGGTCCAGAGTATGGATGACATTGGGGTGGCGAAGGGAAGAGGAGATACAGAACTCTGAAGTCAGTCGTTTCTGATACTTTTTGGCGGTTTCTTGAGGTCTGCGTCGGAATTCCTTGACGGCGTACAGCTGCTCGCATTTGGAGTCTGCGGGGTCGACCTTGTGAGAGATCCTTACGATACCAAAGGCACCACGACCAACGATCTCCTGGCATTTGCCATATTTATCAACCAAGGATGCTGTGGCGTTGGGTCCACCCTTTTTGTCAAGGGCGAGCTTATCACGCTCATTCTTGAACTGATCGATCCAGGTCGACATGAGAGAGAGCTGCGTCTCATCAACCTGATCGTCGCCCTTTTTCCTACCACCACCCAGCATATCTCGTAGTAGGTCGGTCAGTTTTTCCTGCCGCCTCGCACTGCGCAGGTTATGCGAGTGGTTTCCGGCGTTCTCGGTAAGAACCTCGAAGCGCTTGTGTGGGGGAACGCCATCTTTCCCATCTTTATGGCCGTTTGTCTTCTTCTTAGTGGTTCCTTCGATGGGCTCACTCTTTAGGGAAGCCTGTCGGGAGGGAGTTCGTGATGGAGGTCGGGAGTTTGCTCGAGAGGATGGTTTCGAGGTAGATTTCTCTTTAGTGGAAGACGGCTTCTCTTTGCCGTTTGTCTGGTGAGGATGCGAGCTGTTGTTTGCTTGGACACTTTCCAAGCTACTGTCGGAGTGATCACGGTGAATATCATGTTCTTTTGTCGGGGTAGATTTCCCTGTGGTACTGGTGAACATGCGTGAAATTCGGGTGGCCATATTGGCCATTTTTGGACGTTGGGGAACTGGGGAGGCCGGAGGATGAGCCTCCCCATTCGGCGCGGACAAATTCATGCCCGCGAAAGCTCGTGTTACCGAAGGGTCTCCATCCCGATGGTCATGCGAATGTTGAGAGTTTGCGGCGGAGGAGAGTGCGGACGGGGCAGGTGAAGGAGAAAGCGGAGTCATGTGCGGTAGATTTGGAGAGGGAAGAAAGTGGGGAGGACTGGTAAGAATCACACGGTTTTAAGATTCCCCGTAGATTCTCAGATGGAGGGGTAGACGAGCAAAGCTCGCACGAAGCTAAACGCTTTCGAACGGCAAGTAAAATGTGAAACTGAGGATAATGCAAGACTCGATTGAGAGAAGAAGAAAGTCGAGTTCAGTGGCGGAAGAGGGAAAAGGAAAAAAAAGTGGTGGGCTGATGGCCTCAGGCAACGAGGTGACTTTCGCGCAGGTGACGAAAGTGACTTGCAGCGGAGGTGCAGGGGAAAGTTGATGGTAGAATAAGCAACACTTAGTGGATGAGCATGGGAGGTGAAAAGGTGATCTTGCTTTGGGGTATGGACAATTTAAATAGGGACAACAGGGTAAAAAAAGGAAGAGGAAAATGAAAAACGAGCAAGGAGGAAAAAAAAAAACAGAAGAGGCAGAGGCAGAGAGAAAAGAGAGAGAGAAGGGTAAAATTGGCGATGTCGAGGGGGGGGCCTGGAGAAAATACCTTACGCTGCAGTGACGGGGGAATCTTACGGGGGGATTATTCAGAAAAAGCAGGAACTGCCGTGCGACTGCAAAAAATGTGGTGCGTACGAAAATTACAAAGTTACAGTGGATTTCAGTATATTACGGTACGGTATTGGTGGCATTCTGTACGTATATTTAATTACAAATGAATAAATATCTGTATATATACATTATATTATACACTTATGATTATTAGAAATACTGATATTCTACATTATTCCATTATTCTCTCGATAAATCCTGATCTTGATATATTGCTGAATACATCAGGCCACAGTACATACAGTGGGCCATGAGAGATTTAATCGGAGGATCCCTGGAACCGGCGCTGGATCTTCCCTCTTCCGTCTTCAAAAGATCAAGCAATTTGCCCGAAATTACAGGACGATCAATGACGTTCTGGGATCAGTTCCATCTACTTAACAGTATCAGTATCAGTATCAGTAGTGTACATATTCATGATTATTGAGTAACTCATGTATACTGTATTCTCTGACGTCGTTGCTATTCTCATCATATCTCATGCTCTGCTAAGCAGAATACACTTGAACCCGCCACTGAGGCTGTGCTAGCTTGCTTTATGATTCGACACGCCCCGCAAAGACACCACGCTGGCTTGTGGCGCCTGAGGGGTATTTAGTGTACTTGGACATAAACAGTAACTGACTAGCTCACGTACCTCGGTGGAAGAGTGAACGGAAGATACTTTTACATGGTAACTGGATTCACATCTCCCGAGATTCTCTCCCCGTGGGACAATGCGTGTCCGCGGGCCCCGCTCAACCGTGCTTCATTACTTTGTTCAGTAATCTACGGAGGGGCATTCCATGTATCTGGAGTACGTACGGAGTAAGAGGAGGGGGAAAATGCCCCTCTTCCACTTTCACTTACTGTACACAGTAACTGAGTTAGTCAATACGGAGTAACTAAATTAGCATTTAGTACTGTTGGTGCTTGAAAGTTCCGCTGCACGGAACTGTCCGCTTATCCACTGAGATTATCTCTGCAGCTCTACGGAGGAGTTACCGGGCTACTAGTACTGCAGTAGATTGATATTAGCAGTCCTATGTACTAGTTAGTAAGGCTAACTATGGACTTACTACTGACTAGTAGTGTCCTAGATAACTGCTTTGACGAGTGCCGCTATACAAATGATGTAGCAAGTACTATGTAGAACATAATTACTTGCCTCAACTGTATGATACATGTCTTCTCTTTCTACAGTATTCATTGTATACCGAATCACATTACACTATTCTCTTCGCACCATCTCACTCCCACCACTCCCACCGACGATCGGACTGACTCAATCATGCATATCACATCCCATTGGGCGGTTGTGGACTCCGGCGTGGGGTCTTTGTGCGATGGGGTCATCCGAGCTACCTCCTGTAGGCAGTATGTACACTACTATAGGGTTGAAACGGAGTAGCTTTACAGATGACGTCCCGTTCTTTCGGATAATGCCAAGGTCCGAGTCATCGGGAGAGTCAACATCGGACAGATGGGACAGCTGTATGGAGGAAACGACATGTTCAGACCTCTCACCTTTTAACACGAGCGATTAAACAATGGCCTATCACTTTCACATGAGTAAGCTCGAGTTTCCCCCCCCCCCTCCTCTTTTGGTTTTTTGGATCATGGAGATGATTCGTAGTAGTTCACCGTCTTTTAATTTTGTGTTGGGAGGAAGAGACTAGGGGAATAATGCTAGACGGGCTAATGCACCTTCTACGGGTATACTCGGTGGGAACAAGAACCAGTGAACCAGGTGCGCGGCAATACCCAATCTAATCCATTTAGTAGTTTTTACAGTAGTGCTGTTATTTAGTCAGTAAATAGTTAGCTTATTATTACTTAGTATTACATACTACTATGTACAGTACTAGTGATTGTTCAGCAGAGTGGCTGATTCTGACCCGCTCTGCTCCGTACTGGACATACTCATACTTCCTTGGCTTCAGATGAATGTAGTATTTGATGTGACTACCCCGGATTGTGAACTGTAGCGAGAGTTTAATCATCCATCAGCTCATCGATTACTATTCCTAGTAATGATAGATAGTAAACACAGCCCCTACTTATTCCGTGTGGCTTGCCCAGTCGGTCTTTATGTATGTAGCCGAGTGAAAAAGGAATATGTACGTACATTGTACAGTACTCTGTAGTATTGTACTAGGAATGTAGAAACTGTTAGAAATAATAACTCGGAATGAGGGTTACTATTTAATAATAATGGTATAATAATATAATAATATCTTATAATGGAATTGTGTGCAGCAAGAAAGTACAAAAGCAAAATGGATCAAATTTACTACGAGGCATTTTCATCGGTCCAATGAGCGTTGTCGGTGACTTCGTATTTTTTCAGCAACTCCAATGAAAGTGGTACTACAGTAAGTATCAGAAAACGAATAAAAGTGCAGATAAATACTGTGTAATATTTACAAATATTTAGATTCTTTTAATACCATCACTACCACTACCACTACCACTGGCATAGACTTGCCTCTACTAATTCACATGATTCACCTGAACTTCAAGCTTGAAAATCTACTGCATATGCACTACCCCTCCTGCCCCACAAGCGCGGGTGACACGCGCAGGCGGCAGATCAACAAAAGCTTCCCATTGAATCAAGTTGACCGCTGTTTATGGTTGCATCGGATGGATGTGAGAGGAGTGAGGCGTGCTACGGATAGTAAGGGTGGAAGTGGACAATACATTCAGCTTGAATTGAATCACCATGCTAGATTAGTGGTTGGTTTATATTGGAGTACTAGCAGTATCAAGAGCATCGTAGGCTCGTCGATCTTCACTGTACAAGTACACTTTCTGCATATACATCACAGAATACGGAACATAGTAGGTCAATTGTATTCATGGTGGAGATGGACAATTCAGCAGATCCTACTACAGTATCTACCTTGCTCTACAGTAAATGCATATGCTCCTACCAAGCTGTTTGAGCTCGAGATAAGCTGTCGGAGCTGAGCTCCAAGCTGGACCGTGCTAATTGGCGATTATAGCTCTACTTCGAGTTTTTAAGTGGGGAGTTTGTTATGCATGTTGCCATCTCAGACACGTCAGATGTGCAGTGAAGGAATACATGGTACATAGTACAGTTGGTGGAAGTGCAGGAGCTGAAGTGGATGTTTTAGGGTTGAGGAGTAAGATTCCCTCGGTAGTATGGTTATTATACGAGTACAGTATGTATAGTACCTGATCAATGAATAAAATTTACTTTGTGTTTCATACGTGGATAGTAAAGGGTACACATATGTAGCTATGTAGACTTATTCAGAAGGCTGTGTACTTTGAGGCTGCGAGGCTGAGGTTGGCTTCAGGTTGGGGCTGAATTAGAGTGTATACAGAGTAAGTGGCTGATAAGTAAAGTATCGAACATTAACAGCGGCTGATTATTCCATTCATGAATCAAGTATGGCCTTGAATTGCATAGCTGAGATTGCCCATCCAAGGCGTATATTGAATGGCTGATATACACATCTTCCCAATTAGGCAGGTGAACGACATGCTGACGGCGACACTGGATAGTCTGATACCTTGAAGCTCTGTACTCCACTACATAGAAACCATCTCTAAAAAACCTGATAGACAGCCGATAGTGACAACACATGTACGGAGTAGGCAGACCCGGTCCGATATGCATTTCCAACCGAACCTCTTGTACATGAATGTGCAGCCGAAAAAAAAGCAAACATCTCCCCGAGCTCAGCCAAGCTGCATAAACCCATCTTATCTTCAAATTTGGGCCGATCGGCGTGATTGGCCATGCTCACTTCGATTCTGTACGTTCTGTGTATAACGTGTGATGCACACCGAACAGACAATGAAGGATTATCATTACGAGGTCAGTACGAATGACGAGGATAACACTGTTGTCTATAGTACTGTCGGAGTATAGAGATCCGGGTTCACCTCATTATTTAATCTCAACACCATAGCTCAGCGGATCGACAGACCTTGGGCTGATACTGCAGCTTGTTGGGGCCCCAAACGGGCCGTCAACATTGGTCTTGAACGATCTAATCTACATCGAGCATAGATGTTATGGATCACGTCGAACCATTAACCACTCCTTTCTACTTTAACCCTTTTGTAACTCCTTGCCAAGCCTGGTCCCTGTTCATATATTCGAGGCTATACCATGCGAATCTGCAGGCTGCCGAATCGGTCTCCCCGGCTTATCGAACGCTCCCACCACGTGGGCGGACGGCTCCAGTGAGTGGCGGTCGGCCGGAATAGCGGTATATCAAGAGTCCGGGGTCATTAGAGTCGGTAGAGCCGTGCACCAAAAGTCGTGGAGTGACGGTGTAGTATCGATTCGACCAGGTGTGGGCTCTGCTATAGTCGATCTGAGGGACATAGTGGGAATTGTAGATCCAGTCCTCGTTCGGCAATTTTTTATTATATCACGCAAGAACTCTAGTCTGCTATCACATCAGAAACAAGTCAACAACCAGGGGCGGGCCAGTACTAGAAAGATAACATACCACGAATTGTTCTAACGACTCTTCGAAAAGCTCGTTGTTGACACCTACACCGCCGGGGTGCTCGGTAGGAGATAGGGGGTTCTTCACAACTGTATACAGAGCAATATGTTAGGAAGCCGAGTCAAAAAAAATGAAAGAAAGAAAAAAGCAACGCAAGTAGTAATGCGACCATGGACATACCATATTCCACGAATAAGTTGATATAGATTTGCTGCAGAGCAATTCGCATGCTGGGACTCTTCAAGTCCGTCAACATGACGAATTTAATATTTGTTGGCGTCTCATAGTAGTGAAGCTTATACTGGCTAGTCGAGTAGGACACAAAACTAGAACGAGTCAGCCATGTTCAGTCTGCTGACAGTGCGGAGTCGTACTTGTCCTCTTCACCCCCCAATTTGCGAACCATATTCCGCAATGAGAATACTGTACCAAATACCAGCTTTGCATCATCATCCCCTGCCTTCACAGTCTGTCCGAGTCCCGTTGGACCCGCTTGAGGGTCTGTGGCGCGCGAGGATTTGCCCGCAATGGAGGTCGGGCGAGGCAGCCAGCGCCGTTTGTAAATGCATTCCGCTGGATTGGGTCAGCGGGTCTTATGGGATGTAGTGAAAATCAGTCACGGGTGAATCACTCACCATGGCGGTCAAATATGTAGAATGAGTAAACGGGCATGGTGATAGTTTAGTGGAAAGGTAAATGTAAAGGAACAGACAAGGTCGTCTGTTGTTGATTCAGGAGCAACCCAGCCAAGCCACTGAAAGGCGGACGGGGAGGCGGTGAAGATAAACGATAAGCACTATCAACTTCGAGCCTAAAAGGGAAATTCAGAATCATTCTGTCTACAGGCAAACTTGGAAACATTCAAAATATACTCAGAGGCGAGGGTTAAATCAAACCAACCGTTTAGAAGTCTAACGGAGATTTTCTCTGACAGGTGGTGTGCAGTTGGATCGGCCTTGCAGGAGAGAGCAGCTACTAGCTATTCTCGTAAGGCTGACAGCCTGCGCGGTGCGGTGATCTTCTTTCCCCCGCTCCTCTTTTCTTCCCCCCTCTACCCCACACCAATCCAACAACATTCTCAGAAGACATCCGAAGAAGGCCATTTCTTGGGATTCCTGCTCAATGGACGACGCAGTCGAGACTCCCTCGGATTTCTCCAAGCACACCTCGATCGACTCTCTTGAAAGTGCTGGCCTGTCGCGGCCTCCTCTTGCCGCGTAAGACTTTCTTCCTGTACAAATGTCCGACGAGAAGCCATTGGATATAGCTGACGCATGCGGTTACCTCTGAATTAGGTCATCGGACTCCTTCGATACTCCTCAAAGACATCGACGGAGAAATCCTCGAGCACGGCGTCCGGTGAAGGTAGCAGCATTCTCCTGCCGTTCGTCATAAATCTAGACTGACCATATGCGGGCTAGGAAACACTGGACGCCCGCTCTGAATATACTACGAGTCAGGACGATGGTACGGCCGAACATCGGATCAACCAGTATATTATTAGGCAAGAGATTGGTCGAGGGTCTTTCGGGGCTGTCCATCTCGCTGCCGACCAGTTTGGCAATGAATATGTGAGATTTCTCTTTCTTTCTCTCTCTTTTTTTTTTATTTGTATATACCTGCCGTGGTTGAAATATCAATACTGACAGAAGAACAGGCTGTGAAAGAGTTTTCCAAGTCCAGATTGCGAAAACGAGCCCAATCCCATCTTCTGCGACGACCTCGAGGACCCCGTCGACCAGGAACCGGATTCAACTCGCCGCTTCATCGTCATCCATCAGAGGACGATAACGAAAATGCGAAAAACCCGCTCTATCTCATCAAGGAGGAAATCGCTATCATGAAAAAGTTGAATCATAACAATCTGGTTTCACTGATCGAGGTACTGGACGATCCGACCGAGGACTCGCTGTATATGGTCATGGAGATGTGTAAAAAAGGCGTCGTCATGAAGGTGGGCCTGGAAGAGCGAGCTGATCCATATGATGATGAACATTGTCGGTGTTGGTTTCGTGATTTGATGTTGGGTATTGAATATCTGCATGAGCAGGGCATTGTGCATCGAGACATTAAGCCGGATAACTGCTTGGTAACTAATGACGATGTACTGAAAGTAGTCGATTTTGGTGTGTCGGAAATGTTTGCAAAGGATTCGGATATGTTTACGGCTAAATCAGCCGGTTCGCCAGCCTTTTTACCTCCAGAGCTTTGCGTGGTGAAACACGGCGACGTTTCGGGCAAGGCGGCTGACATTTGGTCTATGGGAGTTACTTTGTACTGCCTTCGATATGGCTGCCTACCATTCGAGAAACAAAGTATCTTCGAGCTGTACGAGAGTATTCGATGTGACCCGGTGGTATGCGAGGATGAACAAGATGACCAGTTCAAGGATCTGATGACTCGACTTTTGGAGAAAGATCCTGAAAAACGGATCACGATGCGAGAGCTGCGGGTAAGTGGACATCCACGCAGCGAGATGTTGGATTATATTTACTGATCAATGCAGACACACCCTTGGGTGACAGTGAATGGGACAAATCCTCTTCTCTCTGAGGAGGAAAACACGGCACAGCTGATCGAGCCTCCGACAGAAGAGGAGATGAACATGGCGATTACAGGGAACTTTGGTCGCTTGATGACAGTTGTGAGTGCTGATTACCTGCTGAATCGACTCTGCTACAAAGAACATCGCTAATTCCAGCAGATGAAAGCCGTGAAGAACTTCAAACGTCTTGTCGACCCTGTCAAAGGAGGATCAGGGTCGGGAGTGGGAGCAGCCCCGGCGATGCAAAGTATTCTAGGTGGCGATGCCCAGTTTGTCGCACCACCCATGGAGATGGACGAGAGTGAAGACTTCCCTGAAATTGGCCTTGCCCATAATCACGGTAGTCATGCATTGGGCGCAGGCGTCCGCAAGCTCTTCAATAGACGTCCCATGTCTGGACTTCGCCGAGATGACTTCAGTTTTAGACCTGAGACCGGCGATTCAGCTAGTATTTCCTCCCGTCCAGATTATAGCCCTGCTGGTAGTCGTCTTCCCAGCGGTGTCTTCGAGCCGGAACGGAAAGACTCTGCCTCTGTACGAAGTGCGCAATCAGGGAATGTCGACGAGAGACCGATATCTCGATCACAATCTCCAAAGATTCCTCTGTCCCGAGCGAGCTCGGCAACTACAAAGCGTAGCATTGAAGGAACCAGAGGACACGCTCGAGACCCCTTGGAAGAGGACTGGCCGTATCTTTCGATTGGCCCGTCAACTTATACTGGGACATCACCGCAAGACCTCAAAACCAGCGATCCAATCTCGATATTCGCCGAGCCAGAAAGTACAGAAGACATTGATCTACCAACGAGTGACGAACCTGTCATCGTTAGTGAGTCACCCGGAGCCGCAGACTTCGACATCTATGAAACAGCATATGGCAAGGAACTAGAGCGCATCAAAGCAAACACCATTTCCCCCAGCGCTGGCGCTGGCCCTGATGCTGCCACCGCTCCAAAGGTCTACCTCACACGCCGTGTAGAAGGCAAAGACGAAGTGATGAAATTCGTCAAAGACAAGACTCTGAATCTCCAAGTTGGCCGGAATTCCAGTCCCGCGCCCAGAAGCGGGCCATCAACAGCCTTCGGTGCTGCGGTGAGCATGCTTCGAAACCAGATTCAACAGCAAAAGGAGCAAACTGCGCGGGAAGAACAGCGAAATTCGAAAGAGAATCTGGACCAGGGAAATGATCAGCAGGAAAGACGTGGTTCGCATCCTTTTTCGTCTGCTTCTATACCCGAGCCTGAGCCCTCTGCTCTAGAAGCGAAGGGTGAACAGTCGGATGTTCCTGCGGGTGACTCCACGGCACAGTTGAAGAAGCTTCTTGGTAGGGTGAGGGATAAACCTGGAGAGTAGGTGGTTTAGTCTGCTTTGGATAGAGATATACCTGGGATGGGTGTTAGGCTGAAGGGGATGGGTGGACTGTCGAGAGATCATCTGTATGTGGATTGACATTCATGCATCGTTGCAGTGCAGTGCAGTGCATCGCATTGCGTCGCGTCCTACTTTCCTGTTATCTCTTTGTTATATACCTTTACCTCTATCTCATTGTTCATATCACTTCATATTCTTTCCCCTTATCCCGTTTCCGCTTGAATATTGGTATCTGGGAGAAACATTAATACCGCTGATCTGTCTGCTGATACTGTAGACTCCAGTATAAATGGCAAACAACAGCAAATTAATACAATAGACTACCGGTGACATAGTGATAGTGTTATAAATATCACAATATACTCTTCAATCGAGACAGTGCTTCAGATAGACTTCCACCGAGCCTTAACATCTCGAGTCAGATAATCCGCAACCAACTCAATAATCTCCACAAAAGGTCCACCGTCTTCGACCTGCGACACAATATTTTTCAGAAGCATACCATAGGCCCAAGCATCATTCAATCGACGAGTTTGAAAGGGTAGATCAAAAGGATCAATTTCATCCTGTATCTCAGGGGCCCGCCATTCATATGTCATTCCACCTATCCCGCTAATATCAATGAGAATCGCATTACCATCATTGTCTAATACAATATTTGAATGTTTTATATCCATGTGGGTTTTTCTTTCCTTGTGAATAGTATTTAGAGCATTCCCGACTTGAATGGGCCATTATTTCCAGTTGTATTGTTTGATTTGTTGTTTGTTGAAGATTTGTTGTAAAGTGCCACCAATGTAATACTCTAATAGAATACCATAGATAACCGTCTCTGGATTATCTGAAGGATTGGTTATGTAGGGATTGGGAAATATTGCAACGCCCGCTGGCTGGACTATGCCTGCCACATTTTTGAGTTGTTGGAGATTCCCTAATTCCTGTCGTATAACATCTGAATCCCCCGGTAGGTAGAAAGGTCGGTTGACCACTTTGAGAACATATAACTTTTTGTCGGTTTGGTGTGAAACGCGAAAACCCCCATCAGAGATATCATATTCTTGAATCAATTCTGTAAGATTGATAGCTCGAAGAAACGGAAATTGTAATATTGACGGATAGATGGCCCTTGTTGGATCTTCTCGAGTATAGAAATGTAGGTCTTTCAAATTCGCAAAGTAATTTTCATCTTCCGAATTATGAATAAGTTCAGTTACTGTATCATCCAGAAGGTTTTGCGATTGGAAATCAATCGTTGTGATGAATTTTTGGGAGTTCAATTCGTCGTTCGCGTTTTAGTCTGATTTTTTCTGGCTCTGTACGTACGATCATAAAAAGAGAATTTGCCGAGGAAAGTCACTGTGATCCACCATTGTTTGTCATCTATATGGTAGACCACAGTCTGGGAGCGAATGTTAGGCTCAGGTTTCCCTTCGGCTTTGAAATTCTTATCTTCACGGTACGACTTGGATTCTAGGGCAGGGACCGCAGATAGAGAAGTTGAAGCCGGCATGGCTGGTATTGCTTGTAGTTTAGAGTATGAAAGGTAGATAGAGAGAGCTGCTCATTCGAAACGAGCAGCTCTCTCTATCTACCTTTCATATTGGAAAATATGAAGACTAGTCTGGCTTCAAGGAATGATTAGAAAGGTCAAGGTCATGTTTAACACCTTGACACGTGATAGTCGCAGTATGAGATGAGAATGAGTGAGAATCCAGAGGCATCTGATATTGGGCAGTTATGTACCCTATAACTTCACCTATTTTCAGTCCCGAGTATCTACTAGGAAAATACTCCTATAGCGATAGTTGACCTACTTACCGGATTGCCCATACAAGATTTAGACCCTTCCTTTCCTTTTTAAAGCTCAGAGATCACTAGGTTAGATCTTGAGAATGTCTCTGAGTGCGTTGAGCAGATTAGGGATTATCACATAAATTATCAGAACTTGACTTTCCAACACTAAACGTACATTTTGCATTAACTCCACCCCCAACTCAATACATCATTCACTCATTAAATTAAAAGATCCGAACGTCTTCGAAGGAACTACTTCCATCGCTTCCAACTAACCCCGCCATTCCTTGCCCGAAAGTATCACTCTGAACGGTAAATTCAGTCGTGAGTTGCCGAGAATGATCGGCTAAGATAACTTTGATGTCATTTGAATTCACAGAAAGAGTCAGGTGATACGTTGCACCCTCCCAAATTCCTAGAAGAGGGCGCTTTGAATGTAATACATGGACACTATCACCATGCTCACGCAGACTTATCTCTCCATTGATGGAATCAATGACTGCTGAGTATCCCTTCCACTGTCCGGGCGCAGTCGAAGAGGCAGTTACTCGTGCAGCGAGTCCAGCTTTGGATTGGAAGGCAGAGAGCCTGATATCGGTCTCGACAGTATAGTCCCGCCATCCGGAAGACCCTGTCAAAGTGGTGGCATTGCCACCGTTGTCAGAAGTGAAGTGGTATTGATCGCCCATCACGGACCATTCTCCCTCCAAGTCAAGCCATCCTGCATCGCGGTTGGCTCTGAAATCTGACTTATAGGGCAATACGCCGACTGGTGCTTCGCCGGTTGCTTCCGCACAAGGACGTGCGGTATCTAAGGATGTTGGAGCCGTGTATAGAACTATTCCGTCCTTGATTGGCAACAAGTTAGGACTGTAATTTGCTGAAGAGCAATTCGCCGTAACTTCGCTGACACGCCATGGGGATGGAGACCAGAACCATTTGCCGTTGCCGTGATCCTTGTTTGTGAAGACTGCATGGCGTTCCTCTGGGGCAATCTGATCGGCAGCTTCATTGTACCAGATTTCGCGAGTAGCCATCACGAGTTGCTTTTCCGAATCGTCCCAGATGATATAGGGGCTTGCTCCCGCATAGAGACTATCGGATGTGGAAACCTGAACACCTAGGTTGGTTTCGTCCCAGCTAACACCATCTGAGGAGGTCTTCACGCGTGTTGGGCAATTGGGGAACCCGCAGAATTCATAGCTCATAATGTATTCGCCATTGTCCATTCTCGCAACAGTGGCCATACCGGGACGATCATCTTTGTTGGGACTAGCAATATCTCGAACGACATTACTCCAGGTGTCACCGCCATCTTCGGAGACGACGTGAACGACCATCTGTGAGTGATTCTCATGGTCTCGTTCGTCAGAGAAAAGTGCCACTAGTCGGCCCTGGTTGTCCAAAAACAGGAAAGGCTCCCAAATTCCTTTTCCAGCAGTGCCCTGTTGCCAGACTCCTACGGGCTCCCACGTCTGACCATGATCCTGGGATCTCCAAGCGAAGAAATTGGTCGAGGAGATATCTGCTGGGACGAGATTTCCCACTAAGAGCAAAGTGCCCTCTGGATAATTCCCAAGAGGTCGAGGAAACTCGAAGAGAGCTGGTTGCCAGAATGCACTATATGAAACTCCATTGGTTTCATTGATAGTCGCCAAAGTTGACCAAGACTGTCCTCCGTCGTCACTTTCACGAATGATAATCTCGGCCGGATAATCCGCCACTGTTGTCGATCCTGGACCCGTGGTATACCAATGTTCCCATGTTGCTAATAACTTGCCATTTTGGTCTCCAGCGTGTTCTAGCGCAATAACGCGAGCGTAAGCATTGGCCTCATTGAGCTCTTGCGGTTGCCAAATCGTCGTCCATGCCTCAGTTGTCTGAGGGACAGCCGCCAGGACAGAATTGAAGAAGAGAAAGAAGTAGGCCACAAGGCCTATCGTATGAAACATAACTAAATGATGAGAAAAATAGTGCCAGAAGGAAAATTGAACCAGATGCCATTTATTGGTATGCTAGGTTCGTCCCTTTTATTTACCCCCATCCCTTCGAATATGTAGTTTCGCATTTTTAAAACCCTAACTCCTTGAATAACATCCCACGTTGTCCGCCAATCATAACTGTACATTATTGACAGTAACGGAATGTAAAAAAGCAACGCTGCGCCATTGGAATTTCTGAGCGTCTTGCAACTGAATATGTACTGTCGCTGTTAAGTTTTTAAGCTTAATATAAACAATTCGCAGCCACCCCTGTCAAGGGTCCAACGGTTAGGTGGCCTATCCTCTCTTAGCTAGTCATCGTTAGCATACCGAATCAACTACCTTTTTATCTTCCAGATAGTCATACTGGTAACAACCCCCTGTCCTAACTAAGTCGGCCCTAGTCTTTCACACAAACAAGAACACACGCACTGAGCCCGAACAGAAATATACTCAATTCCGTGCCCTCATTAAAACGGCTGCACCCAGGGCAGAAAAGCCCAAAGCTGTATGTTAAATATGTTACCTGATATATTAACATATTCTGTACGGAGGTATCAAAACAAACGGAGATATAAACAAACGGAGATATAAACAAACGGAGATATAAACAAACGGAGATATAAACAAACGGAGATATAAACAAACGGAGATATAAACAAACGGAGATATACTATATAATGTACGGTGTCTAAACCTCCAGGTTTAAGAGCATCTGAGAACTGTGGGGCGATGGTTTCAGATTGAAAGTTCTATATTTACAAGGTTGCTTCGGTGTTGGAGCTTGTCTAGCTTGTGTTTGAAGTTTATCCCTGATGGGCAATTGATCCAATTGGATGGTTTGTTTGAGCTTGTGCGGAGTAGATCTTACCTGTGGCTGGGTGGGTTATCAACTCTTTGGGATCGTAATACTATTCTTGTGAAGGTAGAGTGGACTCAGTCAATCCGTGTGACGATACAAAATTGAGTGTGTGAATTGATACTAGTAGATGACTGAGATGTCTTCGACTTACTTATCCCTCAGTAATTGAATATATGCTGATAATCGATAAAGTTAGAAGTCGTTGAGCGCTGGAAATTATATATAATCCTAATCGTACAAATAATAGCGACAACGAAAGTAATACCGGCCACCAGGCAATCCGTCCTACCCATCGGGGAGGGAGACGGTAGGCTAGGCCAGGAAAAGGATAAACTGGGGATATCCATAATATCTTGGCCGGAGCTGATGAATAGAACAAACGAACAAAAGACCGAGTAAAGAGGACAAGAAAACGAAATGTATCAAGGAAGAAAGAAAAAGAAAGCAGTATAAAATAAATCAATCAAGTCGTGAAACGTTGCCGGACCAAAACATAGTTGGTCAGCGATGAGAAATGAAAGCGAGACATCATTAAATGTACAATCAGCCAGGGATTTTCGGCTCTGTCGTACCGTGAAGCGGTCATTGTGACGGTGATTTTTTCTTTTTGGAATAGGGAACGCTGTAATCATGAGTGCGTGTCGTGTCGTGTCACGCTGGCTGATGAAGAATGTGTAAAATGAAAGCTTTCAACGTATGAAATGTCAAAGGCCAGGAATGTAAGAAATATTGCGACAGAAGGACGCAGAATTCGAGAATGTGAGTGATTGAGCGAGGTTTTGATCGAAAGTAGAACGACGAATATGGAAATTGTGAGATAAACACAGTATTGAGGATTGTAGGAGAATAATAAATGTAGACAGATGCAGACGTGCATTCATATCTTTGTCGTAGCCATCATTGATAAATTGCAAAACAAAGCAAAATAGGCAGACGTAAAATCGATAGTCATGTCGAAACGGAGAGATATGAACAAATCGAGACAAAGCAGTCGCTTGCTAAATGAAGTCAATAAAAGCTAGACTGTATAATTTGGCGTTGGCGTTGGCGTTGACATTGGCATTGGCATTGGCGTTGGCGTTGGCATTGGCATTGGCGTTGGCGCATGAAACCAAATGGTTCCGAATAGTTCAAAAGAGAAAAAGCGCAGTCGAAAATAGACGAAGTGGTCCAGTTCATGAACCGTGTCTCCGCAATTCAACCAGTTTGATATCCCATTAACCTCCACTTTATACTTCAGTCCCATGGTACGCCCTCCCACTAGCGCCGTTCACCCATACTAGTCGAACTATTCCTCAAATCCGAATACCCTGCACTTCCACTGCCCATTGCACGGTCCCTGACATTAGCCCCCGCACTAGCTGTAGAATGGCGTCTCTCTGCGGGCGAGAATCGGTCTGATGGTCCAGTTCCAGAGGCAGATCCCGGCCCAGGTCCAGGTCCAGGACCAGGACTACTGAGTACATGTCCCGGACCACCGAACATCCTCTCGCCGGCACTATTCAATCGAGGCCGAAACGCATCTGGGAGACCAATTCCGAGTTGGAGTGCATGGGGAGATGGAAGTGGATGGTTCTGCGCCATGTCTGGTCGTGGTAATTCGCGTAATCCCATTGCTCGAGTTGGAATCTCGTGCGGATTTGGACCGGGGATTGGACTTGAGTGTGTACCGGTACCTGCGCCAATACCGACACCTACGCCGCCTGGTAATGTCCGAGATATTTGTACATCATATGGAACGGATGCAGGCATTAGACCTGCTGGCGGGGCGGAAGATGGTACATGGCTGTATCCGCTTGCCGAAGCACTCGCAGATATAGACGCGGATGCGGATGCAGAGGTTGAGTCCGGACTTGTTGGGGATGGTGGGATACTTAGACCGAGGAGACTGCCGCTACCACTGCCAGGTCGAGTGCGATTTGAGCCTGAGCGCCGCGGGGGTGGGTACGTTTCGCCGCGGGCTTGAGCGGCGGCGCGACGACGTTCAGTTTCGGCTTTACTTGGACGGCCTCTTTTCCGAGGAGGCTCGCCACCTGGACCGATGGATGACCATCTTGGTGAGAGCGGAGCGGGACTTTCGCTGCTGTAAGAAGCGTTGCTGGCGGGGGGTTTCGGTTGGATTGCGCGTGGTGCAGGTGGGGGTTTTGGGTGGTCGAGGGGTCGTTTTCGGAGATCTTGATGGTGCGGGACTTGGTGATGCTGGCTTTGATGGTGTTGCTGAATTGGACGAGGTGTTGATGAGAGAATTGGAGGTGTTGGCGCTGGCGGAGGTGGTGGTGGTGGCACTGCTGATGCTGGTGGAGGTGGTGCCAATGGTGCTGGTGTTGGTGTTGGTGCTTGGCTGGGACCGGGCGCAGTAGGTTGGGTCATATGGATAAATGCCAATTTGCAGGAATTGAGCGAGCGACCTAAATGATATCAGTGAATTCGCTATGAAATTGGCGTTGAAGAACCATTTGATACCGTGCGGTAAGGGAATATTGTCCCAATTGGGGCTGATACGGAAGTCATTGATGATGCGAACGAGACAATTGGATGGAATGCCGGCTTTTTTGAGGATCTCGGTGAGTAGAGCGTACTAAACAGTTAGCTACATGTCTCTACCTTTATAAGATTGATTTGGTGTACCTTCTCCTCCTCGGTCCATGGGCTATCGGGTTGATTCGACATATCCAACCATGAGAACGAAAAACAAAGAGCCTCCAGTACGGTCAAGATGAATATCGAACGCGATGAAGAAAGCCAATGCGAAGATTCAAGAAGCGAACAATATAATCAGAAAGCAAGTAGCAAAAAAAAAAGAGAATAATATAAAATAAAAAAGAAAGAAAAGAAAAGAAAAGAGGGATTAAGTGAATGGTGGGAGGACTTATGCCATTTCCACACGATTGGTAAATGGTAAGCTAAAACGAACGAACGAGTGGAATGGAATGGAACGAGGGGATTGAAACGAATGAAACAAAACGAATGCACAGAACAGCTCAGCAGAGAAGAGCAAAGCAAAGCAGAGGAGAGGAGAGCGAAGCAAAAGCTAGAGGAGAAGCAGAACAGAGCCGAATTGAAGCGAACGAGGCATAAACGAGAGGTAAAGAAGGACTTTCCAGCGACGCAAAGCAGATGCAAATGGGCACTGTGGACCGGCAGCACGCAGTAAGCAGGCAGGCCAACTAGGAAAAACCGCAGATCGAAAATAAAAAAAGAGTGGATAGGAAGTTTAGAGAACGGGAAAAGGGGGCGTTTCATGTTTTCCAGAATGCAAATGCTCCAGAGGGGCAAACAGACTAATGCACAACTCTGCAGGAGTAGGATGGGCTGGCAGAGGAGTGGAGATCAACGGCAAGGAATGATAGGTGTAGATATCTTGAAAATGGGCCGTTTGTGTTTGAAGATCCACCAGTTTGCCCCGCCGTGGTGAAACGAATAGGTACTGTTTGTACTTGAGGGAGTATACAAGTGTACAGTACTAGTGGTATACCAAATAGTGTGCATTAGAGTAAACACGATGGAGTCATTCGAGCTAGTTTTGGAGGATCGAATCGCGTAAATCTCTGTAATTGCAGTACAGAACCTTCCGAACTTGCCCTAATGGTCCCAACAACTTGTTGGGACCAGTACAAAGGATTGTACTTGGTATTTTGTATTTGCATCCTCTGCAGCTGCACATCATACTGAGGCGGAAATGATTGGAGTACAGGCACTCCCGGGAATGGTTCAAGTCAGCGCCGATTCGTCGTATTTGCATTTATACTTGCACATTGGTGATTGGATGATATTCCCCGTCGTTAGGCCGAGGTAGGATTGGACGAGCATATACTAGTGCTGTAAATGAGGGTACATAGTACAAGCACATTGTACTGATAGACAGACAGACTTGACTTATATACTTTATGTTGCATCCATACTCTTGATTGTAATAAAGATACACCTCATCACCATCCCCCAATCAATGTGAATATATTTGAGTCCAATTAGGGTTCCGATTGACTGTTATACTTTCACGTGACCTCGATTTCGGGTCGCAACAAAACAACTAAAAAAACAACTGACGACTACATCCAACGTCGACATCTCCTCTTACAATACAGAATGCGGCGACTGAAATATATATTTATTTTGAAACTGCTTTCCTAGCATATCATTCCCTGATTCATCGATTCTTTTCCTTTGTCCTCTATTGTATTATCTCGAGTATCTGCTCTTTACCTCCGCCTCTTGCCTTCTCGCAGGGCGGTGAGCGCGAGATTCTCATGGAGGATCTCGTTTCAACCACTGCGCGTTCCTGTCGTCATGTCTGCCCATGGCTACGAGGACTTCCATGATCAGGCATCGACTATGGACTCACCAAATGGTTTGCCAAATGGCAAGTCCATCTCTCCCGACGCGATGGCAATCTCAACCCCCTCCGCGGAGCCAAACGTCAATTCATTCTCAGATGAGAAGAAGCATGTCAAATCCGACCCTGATACCTTGAAACCTACCTCCGCCTCTGCTTCTGCGACAGCTTCTGCTTCAGTCTCCGCATCTCCTGCTCAATCAGCCGATGTAGATCCAGCTATGAAGAAGTCCCCTTCTGATCAGGAAACGGTCGGCGGCGATATTCTCGTCAAGGAGGAACCCGGTCAGCCGCCGAAGCTCTCGCGTAGCTCCTCGCAAAAGGTCGTGTCTCGTCCGCCGCAACTTTTCGACCATCTGCCTGATAGTACTCAAGATGCCCTTGCGACGTTTGAACAAATCGAGGCCTGCTGGTATGCGAACAAATATATGGGTTATACCGAACACGCGATGGAGTGTGATTGCGCTGAGGAGTGGGGTAAGTTTGATCCCTGCAAAATGAGAGAAAATCAGTCGGAAGTTTCTTGTTGCTATTGAGTCAAATTCCATATTGACTTTCCACGTTGACTGGTGCGTTGTTGATTGTCATGCTCACTTTCTCTCAGATGCGGACCACGGCGAAAACCAAGCCTGCGGCGAAGATTCCGACTGCATCAATCGAGCCACCAAAATCGAGTGCGTGGGCGACTGTGGTTGTGGTCCTGACTGCCGCAATCAACGATTTCAGAAAAAACAATATGCGCAGGTCTCGGTCATCAAGACGGACAAGAAAGGATTTGGATTACGCGCCGAGGCTAATCTTGAGCCACATCAGTTGATCTTCGAGTATGTGGGCGAAGTTGTGGGTGAGGCTCAATTTCGGCGTCGCATGAGGCAGTACGATGAAGAGGGTATAAAGCATTTCTACTTCATGTCCCTTAATAAGGGTGAATTTGTGGACGCGACCAAACGCGGTAACCTTGGACGGTTCTGCAACCATTCTTGTAACCCGAACTGCTATGTCGACAAATGGGTGGTAGGCGAGAAACTGCGTATGGGAATTTTCGCCGAACGAGCTGTGCAGGCGGGTGAGGAACTTGTCTTCAACTATAACGTGGATCGATATGGCGCCGATCCCCAGCCTTGCTATTGTGGCGAGCCAAACTGTACCGGCTTCATTGGAGGCCGCACTCAGACCGAGCGGGCGACCAAGTTGTCACATGCGACAATCGAAGCACTCGGTATCGACGAAGAGGATGGTTGGGATACGGTGGTGGCACGCAGACCCAAGAAGAAGAAGACGGAGGAGAATGACGAGGAATATGTGGACAGTGTGCAGCCCAAGTCACTTCATGAGGACGGTGTGACCAAGGTCATGGCGGCTCTCATGCAATGCCAGGAGAAATGGATTGCTGTCAAATTACTTGGTCGAATTCAACGCTGTGAGGACGAGCGAGTAAGAAACAGAGTGGTTAAGATGCACGGCTACCAAATTCTGAATTCCCAACTTGCACAATGGAAAGATGACCACAATGTGATGCTGCAAATTCTGGACATTCTCGACAAATTCCCACGACTAACCCGAAACAAAATTAGCGATTCCAAAATCGAAACGAACATTCAACCTCTAACGACCTGTGGCGATGAACGTGTCGAACAGAAGGCTTCCGCTATATTAGCCAGCTGGGCGAACTTGGAAGTGGGATACCGTATTCCGCGAATGAAGCGTGATGAGCAAGCCAAGAAGGCCGTCAACCAATTTGAACGTCGTGAATCCGGTCGTGAGCAACGTCAACGTTCTGCTACACGCTCTCCTTCTCCCTCATATGATGCTCGACAACGCCCGACTCAACCGCGTCGAGAAAGGACTCAGCATCACCAGCGCCCTCGGCCTAATCGTCGTCGCCAGCTCCCAGACCGCCAACTTCCAGAGGGCTGGTTTCAGGCGGAGGACGAAACTGGTCGCTTCTACTACTATACAGTCGATGGGAAAACAACGTGGAAGAAACCCACAACACCTGCGAATACCGGAGCACAAGCGGCACAGAAGAAAAATCTGGCTCTGCAAAGCATCATCGATGGAATTGTCAATTCGCAGGAAAAGACCCCTACTTCAGAACACAAGACCGACACTCCGGGCACCCCGCAGCCAACTTCTGATCCTCAAGAAAAGAAACGAGAGGATGAAGCGTGGAGGAAGCTTCCTTTGGAAAAGCAGAAAAAGGTGTACGAGAATACCGTAAGTCTAACCTTCTATCTTTTTCCGCGAGCCAATACTGAATCATCCAGATCTTCCCTTATATCAAGCACTACGTCGACAAGTATAAAAATAAGATCCCCAAGGAGGATCTCAAACGTTTCGCCAAAGAGGTATGTTTTTTTTTCGGTATCATGAGTTAGTACCAGCAATCACTGACAATCGTAGACGGCCACAAAACTTGTCAATGGTGACTATAAAAATAATCGCGTATCAGACCCGACAAAAATCAGTTCAAAACATCAACAAAAAGTCAAGAATTATTGCAAAGACTATTTTGACCGAGCTTACGCCAAGCACAAAGAGCGTCAGAAACGACACTCTCAATCTGGCAAGGCTGCTCCAACCTCCAAGCCAGAAACAGAAACTACTCCCGCGGACGCAGACGAGGACGTCAAGATATCAGATGACGAAGCTGATGCCGAAGCGCGTTCACCTATGGACGACGATGCCTCGGCGTCAGCGTCAGCGGATGCTTCATTGAAGCGAAAACGACCCGAGGAAATCGACTCTAATACCCTTCTCAACGGTGGAGATAATTCCCCTTCAAAACGACAGAAATCCACGCCGCCGCCCCCACCCCCTCCACCTCCAGATGCTGAACCTGGTGATGAGACGCCTAAAATTGATGATCCCGAAGTTGAAGCTAATGGTGACGAGGAATTTCCTCCGCCTCCGCCTCCACCTCCGAAGGATTCTAATTCTAATTCTCCGGATGAGTATCCGGTTGAGATGGAGGGTGTTCAGAAAAACAGTATAGGGGTTGAAGGCGTTTGACATTTGATTGAAAATTTTTTTTATTCTTGGTGTGACCTTTTTGCTGTCATCCATGGGGGATGAAGGAGATGTTGGTCACGGCAAAGGTCCATTGAGCGGAGCGGAGTGGAATGGAAGGAGTGAATATTTAGCATAGAATCCTTTTCATTTGGTCTGAAAACAAGGTGTGACATTCTGGGAGTGGAGGTTGTTGGATGCTTTTTTTTTCTTTATTGCATCCTTGTCAGTTTTTTCAAATTCCTTTCAGGATGTATTTGGCAATACCCCGATCATAGTCTATATGGAGTTATATTTGATATTGTCTATTATTCCATGGTTCTCTCTACTAGTATTTCTACTCTACTATAAATCAAATACTCAACATTACGTAAATAAATTCAATGAACTGGTAACAATTTGATGCTATACCATTCCCAACGCTGCGGTTGTCCCCCGTTTATGGCAGCAACCGGATTTCTTCACCTCCAATAACCTCGTGTGCCTTGGAGGGCCATATTGCCGCACAGAAATCAAGCATGATTCACATCATGCTTAATCTGATGGAATAGTATATTCGGATGTATGTTTCCAAGGAAATAAAAGCAAATTCTGAGCATTCAGAAGATTAACATACTGCGCCAAAACACTCACCATAGCGAGTAAATCTTCCCGTGCCTCTTCCTGATTCGTATTAGATTCAACTTTCAAAGTGATGAGCTTGTCAATCTTCCTATGACTATCACGTAGGAATTCAGTGCCGACGTATCCTAGAAATTCAGCCGGGGCAGAGACAAGTTCTTTGTAAAGAACAATCAAATGTTGAATATTGAACTCCGAGTGTGTCGCGGCTATCTTGAGAATATTGTCTAAGACGTAGTAACCGATTGTTCGAACTTCACTGTTTGAAAAGAGCATGGCTGCGAAGTAGGAATTTTTGGATCCTGGGTGGTCTGGTGCTTGGCCACAATGAATTGTGTTGATATTGTCTGATATTCCAGACCACGACTTATCCATCTAAGTCTGGAGTCAGAATAGGTGCACTTTTTTAGTATATTGAAGTCTCTTTGAAGCTTACCTCATTATGGATCTCTCGGACAAGACTTTGGACCTCCTTTGTGACGCCGGTGCGCTGGAGGCGAAGAGAAAGATCTTCGGGTTTAGGATCCGGGCGTGAGGCATCCCAAACTATCACTTCAATAGGCTCTTTCGTCTCAAGTTGGCTTTTCCAAACTTCTTTTCCGAGCCAGCGCAGTTTTTCCAGGTCTTCTGGGATGACGTTTCCGCAAGGGGCTGCTGGGTGATGTTCAGTCACCTGGCCGTATTTGATAGCTAGATGCTGGAATTTTGAAAGGAAGACGGTGCCATCAGGTTCATTTGCCCTATCAGGACATTTGAATTGAGGATTGGTGTACTGTTTAAATTCAGTTTCAAGGTGTTCGTGGTAGAAGGGAAGGAGAGCGAAATGCTGACTTACAATTAAGGGTTCTGATGGAACAAGGTGGTATAAGTGGTCACCTGTAACCAAAGCATGTGTCTGGAGAGCACGATATGGTAGAGTATTCCACAGGTGATCAACTAATTCAGGGTTCAACTCATTCATCTTTACTGTAATTGATACATTGGGCTTGGGCCACTTGATCTTTAGCTCGCGAAGTGACTGGTTATCGTTGCTAGGGCTCATTGTGAATATAGTTGATGTAGAGTTCTCACGAATAGTGGTTATCTGTGTTATTGATGATCCTTTCTCCTGGTTTGTGTCGTTTGTTTATATAGAAACGACATACCTCAATAATGTTTAAAAACATGACGTGTTAAATCATTCTGAAGAATGACGTCCAAAGGCAATCTACGTCTGTGCTCATTTAGATTTTACGAGATCCTGTTTAGAGAAGATCAATTTCCTAACATATTTTAAGTATATAGATAATGGTGGGAAGGAAGCAGGATTCATTTGCTCTACACTTTGTTGATAATGTCATTTGAGTAGTTTCACCGGTCATGATAGGCTTTTTTCGCTTTTAGTTACTATATTGAGTATCCCAATGACGCAGAAGCAGCATAACTATAATTTTATTATCAGGATCATCAAAGTCTACGGAACTCCTTCCTGTATGTCCCGCGTCTTAAATGATCGGTGCGCAAGCTAGCCTTCTATTAGATAACCCTCTTGATATTCTATATCATAAATAAGAGAACATAGAAGCACACTGCTCATATATTATACAGAAACTTGATAGAATATCAACTTGCTATCAATACTTTTATGATCATGTTGATATTCAGTTTCAATCTAGAAAAAGTTCTATGTATGCGAAAACAAGGATTGGTGTCCTTGCACAGACCCCTGGTTGACTGCATTTGGGAACAGATCCTGCATGAACTCCCTTTTAGTAAGTGGTCTGAAGAGTCTAAACAAAGAAGCGTCCTTATTGGACACTGTTGACGTAAATTTGTGCGCTCGTCCTTCTTGTACTACGTGGGCTTATGGCAGTCAGAAAGAGAGAATGGGCTTACCCCCATCTTGTAGATATAAATTTCAAGATCTTGACCATGGCTATAATTATTCTTTGGATCGCTTTATTCTTTGAAGCTTCCAACTACTCACTATTCTATTGTCAAATATAAGAAAAGATGGCTAGTAACAATGATCCATTCCGCAAAACCTGCCTCGTGCCCTATCCGAATGTCGACGACCTTCCACCCACACTTCGTGACAGACTGAATATCCTACCTTTCCGTCGTAACATTCTCCTTACTATCGCAAATTCCCATGGTCTTGCACCACACCTACTCGGCCTCATTGGTGCTTGCTTCGATGGCACTCAGCGCGGACTGCCAACACTCGACTGGCAGTTGATCGTCTTACGAACGGCTTCAGTTCTCAAAGCGAAGTACGAGTGGGACGTGAATATTCCGGTGGCTGAAGTCCATGAAATGCCGCAAGAGAAAATCGATTCTATTGCCTGTCCCGGAGAAGAAATTTATGGCACCGATCACGGTCCATGGACCGATCGAGATAGAATCTTGATTAGGCTGGTGGATGAGCAATTGGCTACGTATTCTAATGAAGAGAAAACAATAAAGGAAGCGGTGGAGATGCTTGGTTCTGATATGGTTGTGGAGGTATTGATTGTTATTGGGATTTATGCGCTATTAGCAAGGTTGATCAAAGGGTTGAGAATAGATGATGACCCTGAGATTCCTGATTTGAAGGAAAAGATTAAGAAGGCTATTACTGCGACGAAATAAACTTGAATGAAAGGTGCATAATATGCATGTCCTTGATCTTTTCGAATGATGTTTTCTTTTGGCTTAACAAAATATTTAGACAAATTCGTATGAGCGAGAGAGTAGATGCGCTTAAACTCAACTTCCCGTTGAAGCAGGGTTAGCCTAGATAGGCTGTTCCAGCGGCGATCTGCCACGCTGTACGGTGTTTTGATGGAAATGGTTAATTTGAATTGAGGATGGTATCATATATATTAACCCAGAAAATATTTTAAGGAGCTTTTCAAAGTCAACAGCCGATGATCATCAGAGAGAAGAACAACTGAGATAGGGCTAGAAGGAGTTCAAGCATCAAAGTCATATATTTAAAAGCTTTGTATAATTTCGGTATGGTTGACTCCATATTTTTCGATTAATTATTTGATTTATCAATAAAAATATAGCGAACAGATTGAAAAATATTCCGTAGATTCCAGAAAACAAATAATGACATTCGATGGGCAACTTTCCGATGACCGATTGGAGCAAACGAACCGCATTTGTCGAAACTCAAGTCATGAATTTCCAATCAGGTAGACATGAATCCCCAGCTTCAAAAGCGAGGCGTATTCGGTAAGAGGTGGATACCTCGCTGTTTCTGCAGGGTATATTTTCAAGCCTTTTCTTTTGCTGAGAACAACCAGAAGGACAACCAGACAGGTACGATGGTAAACTCATTAAATTCCGTGTCAAATTGGAGATGAGTAGAAGATCCAAGGAACCAGATATGAAAGGATTCACAAACAGAGTACATTTGTATAGTTCTGTGGCAAGACCTACACCCAGCCCTATTAGACATTGGCTCCTTGATCCAAATCAGTATATACAGCTGTACGCTATATTGCCACAGTCGTTCTTCTCCCTTTTGGTCGCCATTCCAGATTCAAGATTGAAAATCGAGTGGCATCTCTGACTAGGAAATCGATGGCAATAAAACCCCAAGTCACAGCCATCTATGGGGGACAAATTAAAAGGGAAGAAAGGGATGGCGATGAGTATAAGATGGAGGAGTTGAGGGAGGGAAGAGTAGGGAGAGGGAGAAAGGTCGGGTCTTTATGGCAGGGAATGAGGCAAACGGCTACGAGACTTCGTTTGAAGCCTCAATCAATAATAGTAGAAGTGAACGCATTTATGAATTCTCGGGCCTGTCGTTTGCAAGGCCAATTCCATGAAAAAAAAACCCCCTGAGTACGAGGAGCTCGCAAAGATTGAAGCTCAGAAGTCTAATATCGATCTATACGCTCTCTTGCAAAACGTGGGTTTATTTATAGTCTATATAGAGTACCTTTTGATATTTTCCGACCTATTTTCAGTCATTGCTAGTTTGGTCAAGTAGCGGTATCTCTGTATTTTATTTCCTATCTGACCCCTTTTGCAATAATTTGTCTAGTATCATGGCCGGTGCTCAAGTTGACAGTTGCACCTTTTCATCAATGTTATCGAGTTTATGGTAGACTGACCATCACAAATTTTGAAGATAGAAGAACCTTCGAAACTCTTCCGTTGCCTATTAATGTACTAGAATCTGGCTTTTACACTTACTGATCTAATTCAATCTTGTTTAGGACGTTGGGAGAAATGCCAAGATACATACAATAGTATCATTGATTGAAGCTAATCGCATAAGTACAAATCTAAGAATGATGACATCATATATGGAATAAAAGTGTTATACATCCGATGCGGGAGAAGTTGTTATTATACAACCAATAATATTGAACGCTTCGACACGAAAGAGTGAAGATTGAGCCCCATTGTATAGGAAAACAAGCGGCGCTTGTCTGCCCAGGAAAATCCTATACTGCTGATACAGATAGATCTGAGCCCTACAATCAAATGGTTATAAGTAGTCCCCTATACTTTTAATTTAGTAGATTCGTAGACAGCATCATTCTCCTGTCTTCAAGTGTGTCTCTATTTGTCTTCGAATAAATCCCATCAGAATGACCTCTTGCAATCCCAACGACTATTTACAAGATCAATTCTTTGAACAATTAGAGTACGAAGAGCTTGTAAAGAACTATCCCCTCGGTATCGATCTAGATACCGCACTAGAACCTCTTTTCCAGCTTGTTCAGCCCCTATCAATCAATCAAGCATTCGAATTTATCGAAGACAACCCTGAGAACGACTTTGTAAGACTCCTTCGTCTGAAGAGAATATACCTATTATAAGTCCTAGTATTGACTTAACATGCAATATCAATATCATCCCAAATAAACCAACAAATCAACAAATCCCATCCGCCTCAAAGTCGATCTGCTAGAGCCAGGTACGTTTGCTATCTTTATTGAAAATGAGATGCTCCCCGTGGTAACAATGATCGAGTATAGTGAAAAGACCAACTTATATCTATGCGATTGGCCAAATTGTAAACGACGTGTACCCTTCGCTCATAAAGGAACTCACAAAGGATCTCTGACACGGCATAAAAAGACTCAACATCTCGCTCCACGTTCTTTGAAATGCCCTCAAGGATGTAACAAGTTCTTCAGCCGACAGGATAACTTGGATCAACATTTGCGCTCGGCCATTCACTGGAAGACGTGAGGGCTGCTTACAGGTACTTTGTTGTTGAATCTTTGACATGTTCAATGTACTCCGGGCTATAATCGAGCTCGGGATAATATACGGTATACGGAGTTGGTAACTGGGACGGATGGGGAACTGGAGAATTGCGTACCAAGTGAAATTACACCACGGTCGTTTGATATGAATTGTGTTTTTTTTTTATGTTCGGCTTGCAAAGGAGTATCAGTATAAATGCGTCCAGGTAGTAACTGAAGAATGAAAGATTTCTATTGAGAGATTATGCTAGTTCCATAGATGATGGACTGGCCTGAATTGTACTGTACTACAGTAGCCCTAATTCACTGGCAGATAGCAGTATTTCAAAAAGGAATCAATACACCGAGTCTAGTTGAACACGAAGCAAGAATCTCATTCATAGCCAATGGGAACCTATTGGGGAGAGAATAGTTTGTACAACTCACTCAGTCCTTCAGGCATGCTCATCAAATAGGAAATTAGATCAGATAAAGTAGGGTTGACAAGCTTCCACGCCTTGAATAGGCTAGATACTCTAGGATACTACCAATTCAACACTAAAAGTAAAAATTCGAATGCAATAAAAACACAATACACTCTACAAAACCAGCACGAATTTCAGTTCCAATCAGATCACGGTCATAAATCATAATTGCGGACTAGAACAACCACAACACGACAAGCTCACCGAAAACAACCCTCCTCTAACATGCACAAAAAAGAAACCCAAATTTTACCACTCCCTCAACACAACCCAACTCTCCTGAGAGAAAGTCTAGTAGAAACTCTCAACAATACTCTCCTTCTGGGGTCCACCAGCACCAGCACCACCAGCCATCTCACCAAGACGGAAAACAGACTCAATAACACTCAGTTCTGTAGCGGTAGTATCAAGACCGGTAACAGCAAGCCAGTCGTTAACGACCATACCCGCACCAACGACGGGGGATCCCCGGTTCACGGAACCAGCGACTAAAGGCACTTGTAACAGACTTGAGAGTTCATCTTGGTCTCGGATGGAGGTTTTAGGATGCACGATACCGCCTTGGTTGGAAAGGGCCATGTATGAGCCTGTCAGGACGTTGTCGGCGACTGTTTGGCGGAATACTTCTACGCCGAGGACATCGGCGATGCTATTTCATTTTGTTAGCTGCTGCCACTATCCTACCAACACTGGTCATTCTGCTTCGGGGTTTTTTGGGGGAAGAGTTGGGGTCATACATTTCCTCAGTCTCACGCTCTAGATCCGGATGAACGATAGCAACATGATCATTACAACAGATAACATTACCAAGAGCCGAAAGACGCTCTTCTATGCGTTGAATTTTCACGCTATCCGGTAAGGTATTTCGAAGATGTTGCAGTTCTTGATCCGTTGTTGTTGTAGGAACAAGAAGACCGTTTTTGTTACCGACTGTTAGACGACCAACAATTCGAGTTCCTGCGATTGTAGCGTGACAGATTGGGATTACGTCTTGGAGTTCGGCTTCGAAGACACTGTAGAAATTCTCGGATGCACCGACTGCGACGATTGCGTAGGAATTTGTCAGGCGGGCGAAGACGCCGACTCTGATTAATCACATTAGTATAAATACTTGTATTGAATGGTAGGAGGAGGGCAGGAGGAGGAGGATATAGGAGGGATATGAGGGAGCTTACTCGTTTGAGTTCTCGAATTGCGCGCGCACAGCCATGAGGGGTGGTGAAGGATCTGCGGGGGTTGGAGGGGGAGAGAGAATGGTGATAATGTAAAGGTGAAGAAAAGATAGAACTGGAAAAAAATCAAGCCGACTTTGAATTTTTTTTCCCCACTGAAGATGTGAGAATGAAAAGAAGTTCCAAAGTCGAGACAGTCCGTTATGAACGAATCGAAGAAGAAAAAGTGCAAAGCTGCTTCGATTGGATTTCTTGGCGGTGGGGACTGTCTCTGTGGCGGGTTTGGTACTGGTACTTTCTATCTCGCGTAATTTTGTGTTTGGTTTTATGTACTGGTACCTCTTCCGTCTCTGAGTCATCCTGTCTCATCTTGACGGTGATTCACGATTGCGCGAATGCATGAATTTGCATTTTTAATAATTATTATATTTGATGGATGAATAACAGGGAGTGATGAATGACACATACGAGGCTGAATGACTACAGTCTGAGACGAGGCTGTGCAATTATGATTGATAGAAATAAGTCCAAGAAGTAAATACTGCTGCGTCTGTCGAACAGACCAGATCTCAAAATAAAGAGAAATAAAAAAGAAAAACAATTAGAAATCCTCGGGGAATCGGAGGAAAAACGCCACGCTCAAAGACATGAATAAAGTACACGGATTCGTTGGTAATACATCCGCTACGCACGACAGCGTAGACGAGACTGGCTGGTAATACATATTGTAATGTTGGCTATCCTCAGTAGCGACGAGAAGGTGGAGGCGGAGGTCCTCCATGTGGAGAATGGTGAGGCGAATGGAAATACATTTGCCCTGGTGCTGATCCTGGTACCTGGGCTGCTGGAGCTGCTGGAGGTGCGGCTCCTGCCGGTCCACCTGGAGGGAAGTAGTTCGGCAGTGGAGGCAAACGTTGGAAGTTTGAACCTGGTGGAGGTGGGAGCTGTGGTGGGCCGCTCATGGCGAATGGATCGGGAAGACCCAGTTGACCACGCGCGGGGAGGAGTCGGCGCGGTTGTTGCGTCGGGGTTGGACGCGGTAGGATGAACGAGCGTGGATCTGTCGGCCCGTGGCCGTGGCTGTGGCCGAGATTCGGGGGTGGTTGTGGTGGCCCAACGGTTGACGTCGGAATATGTCGACTAGCCGGTGACATGGCCGGGTCCATTCGTGGGAGATGTGATTGCGGCGGCATTTGCTCGGATAGTGCAGTGTCTGCTAGCATAGACAGAGCCTTTGGCGTTGTAAAGTCCGCCATGCCATCGAATGTACGTTCATCATCGGACACTTGCGCAGCTTGTAACAAGCTTGACAATGCTCGTGCAACATGATCCTGTACTTCTGGATCCAGAGTCGAGTCAAGTGCTTGCATTTGAGGGTTCAAATCTTCCCCAAGTCGAACCTTTTTCACGAAGTCATCCCATGTTCCTCGCCCACGGTCATACGCTGCTGCGCCGTCTGGCTCGCGGACAGCTTCGGCGAAGAAGCCGCGCTCGACTTCACGCATGCCAGCTTTTCCAATTCGGAAGAGATAGATTGGTTCCTCGGCATCCGGGTCAGAACCATCGGTCTGGGAAACTATTAGACTGGTGCAAGTTGTGATCTAGTCATGCCTGTCTTACCTCAGTATGTTCATCATCTTCTGCAGCTCGGCGACCCGAAACCAACTCCATATATTTGCCTCGTGCTGCATGAAACATTTCATCCTGGATGTTTCCGAGGGATTCCTGCGGTTAAAAAGTTAGAACAGTCCAATTGATAGTTTGCACATCCTGCTGGCTGCAAGCTGCAAGCTGCGCGCTGGGACAACCTACATTCGCTCTGGTCTCAATCAGATGGACCTCTCCAGCATACACCTTATTCTCTGCTTCCACTTTCAAATCATAGTCATCCCGGAATCGCGTCAAGGCCTTGCGCTCGTATTCAGCCAATTCTCGCTGCACCTGGGCAAACTCCGGGCACTCCTTATGGGCATTTTTGTCGCGGGCAAGCTTGCCCATCGAATAATCCGCCAAAACACTCAAAGCAATCTGCTGCGCCTGACCCACTTTCTTAAAAAGGAGCGCCAATTCTTCCTGACGATCTTTGATTGGTTTTGTCGCGGGAATCGGGGACGGCGAACGTCGCCTGCTATCGCTGTCCCAAATCTCATCTTCAATTCGCTTGCCGCCGCGTCCCTTCGCGGCTGCGGCTGCGCGGGCCCGTCCTCGTCCTCGTCCACGCGCTCGTACCACAGTCGATCGAATCGGTCCAATAGCTCCACCACGACCTCCTCGTCCTCGACCTCGGCCCCGACCGCGACCCCGGTAGCCACCACGGCCACCGCGGCCTCGACGGTTGGGCGCATCTGAAGCAGCGAGAGCCTCAGGATCGACATTTTCATCCGGCGAAGTGACGGGCTGGGAGTCAAGTTCCGTTCCATTTGCCATGGTATCGGCTGGCTCGTCATCTTCGAGTTTGGGTTTCTTAGTTGCGGGTTCTGAGGCAGCTCGCGACTCGACATCAGCACTTTCATCTTTCATATCGGTTGACTTGCGCTTGCGCGAGGGTCGAGGAGAAGACACCGTGCTCAGCTGGAGCTTGGGGCTGTTGAGACCCTGTGAGTAAGTGGGTGCAGAGACGGAATGGGTTGAATCACCCATTTCAATTTCTTGGGTTTGCACTTCTGTGGGATGTGGATCTTTCTCTGGGGATTGCTGGATAGATGCATCATGCAGGTTGTCTGGCGTGGAGGCAAGCTTGATGCGCGACTGTCGTTCAAAGGACTCTTCAGGTTCTTCTTTTTGCGGCGCTGTAGTATTCTGATGATACTCTTCTTCATGATCACTGCCCTCTGATTCACCCATTTTACTGGGCGTGTCATGATCAAAGGAGTCGCCGGCTTTCAGTCGCGAGGACTGTCGACCCGACTGACGAGCTGATTGTCGAGTCGTCCTTGATGATTCAGGAACAGCCATAGAACGCTTGGAGCGTCGTCGGTTGGGAGTTTCCGGATTCTGAGATCCGGTAGTAGGAGTACTTGAGAGGGCTGTAGATGCCTCAATATCATCATGACCGCCAAGTAAGGCATTGCGCAGAATATGAGGGGGGAATTTTAAAGTGATGATACGCGAGGGAGGCTCTTCTACTTCGCTTTCCTCATCTTCATCTTCATCGTGCTCCCCGTAATTTACAGGCGAGGATACGCGCGTAGAACGCGACGTTGAAGCACCCCGATTAGCCCAGTGATTTGCCCAACGGCCTCCTCTAGCGCGGCCGCCGCGGCTGCGACCTCCTATAGATTTGGTAAGTAAATGACGAAGAGACTATATTAAAGGATAATTTTGGAAATAGTAAAAATATAATACGTACCACGAGCACGAGGAGAAGGCGTGGGAGCGACCATGCGCGCCGTCACACGATTTTTTCTTCTTCCCACCATCTTCCTGGGGTGGAGTCAGTAAGGGCGGGAGAGAATGGAATGACGAAGTGGAGCAGGGGAGAGAGAAAGTAGCGGAGTAGAGACTTTTGAAGTCAAAAAAACACCACATACGTAAAGGAGAAAACAACAGAGCAGTAGGGATTGGTGGAAGCAGATTAGGATACGATGATACGAGAATCAAGGTGAGAGTGGAGGTTTTAAATGAAAAATGGAGAGACAAGGAAGAAATGGTGTGTTGAGGTGGTGCAGTGAGATGGGGGGGGGGAAAGGGAAATGGCGATGAGGATGATGAGAATGAGGAAGAGAATGATAAGATGAGGATGCAAATAATCAAGATTCAACAGAAAGAGAAGATGGAATGGAATGGGAAGAAGGATGATGATGAGTGTAGAATGGGTGTAGAGTGAGGCAAAGTACCAGCAGATCAGATGAGATGAGATGTGATCTGAGTAGCCACTGGGGGTAGTGGAAGGAAATATAGAATAGGGGATATAAATAGAAGAGTGAAGAAAGATGAAAGAATAGAGGATATCAAGAACAGATCGACAAGAAAATGAAATTGAAGAGAAGAGAAAAGCGAAGAAGAAAAGAGCGAGAAAGACAATAGTAGACGAAAAAAGGACGCGACTTACCAAGGGCGGTCTACTCGGGGGAAGAGTAGAGCATCAATGAATTGTGAATTGTGTGTATAGTAGTACACAGAAAGTATAAGAATGAAGAATATATCAAAAAGAAAGAAAGATATCAACAAGGATGGGGAAGTGGATGAGATTGCGAAGAGAAGAGGAGAAAAAGATGGTTTGGACGAGTCAAAGAAGGGATTGCCGTTTTTTCCGCGCGGCTCCAGCCACCACTGTATACCATACAGTATAGTAGTATCAGTATAATGAAAACTATATTATAATTATACTTATGATGATATTTTTTATAATTATTAGAATACTATCTCAATTAATATCGCATTCTCATTCTTTCAGTCTTTTCGCCGCACGCGGACAGGCCAGCTGGCGCGCGGCTGATTCTGCCGGTGGGGCGCTTACGCACAGTCGCAGTATAGAATATTAGAGTCAGTATAGCAGATTAGTGTAGTATACTACTACATAGAGGGAGAAGATAGAGTAGAGTACTAGTACTACTAGTACAGTATAGATTAAGTAGAGATGTGTGATTGCTAGTAGTATTTTGGAGAGTAGAGTGCCAGTAGTAAAGAATGTAGCTAGTATATTTAAGTAGAGAACGTTCATTGTATAGTAAGTATACAAAATGCACACGTTCATTAGCAATAGTATAGGAAAGCATAGCATATGGAGTATAGAATAAAACTATAAAAGAAAAATATCATAGTAGAGTAGGCTATCATCAATCATTACCATCACCAATCCAAATTAAGCTGAATCATTAATCCCTCCCACTCATAAACGCTACCACACGCTCCTCCTCCGGAGACATCATTCGCGGCGAAGGTACAGGCGAAGGAACCGGCGAAGCAACCCTTTCCCCTCGAAGAGACCTCTCCGATCGCATTCTCGTCAACGCCTGCTGGGTAATGGTCTGTCCCGCACAAGGCGATGCCCTAACCGAAGTACCCCGACTCGGCGTCGGAGATCCAGAGGGACTATTTGTGCGGAAAAGTGGGTGGATATCATGTTCGGGTGTAGTAGTAGATGGTGAATCTGGGTGGAGGTGTTGGGATGTTGGTCCCGGACGTACGAGACTATCTAGGGAGGCCGGGATATTGTCTCGTCGGAGGCTGGGCATGCTTCTTATACTGTTTCGGAGGAGGGGATGGGTGTCTCGGTGTAGATTTGGAGGGAAGGTTGATTCTGTTGGTGTTTGGGGGGTTATTGTTGAGTGGGAGGATGTTGTTTCGAAGGAATTAGGTCGTGTTTTTCTATTTCCTTCTGTTGGTGTGTTGCTTGTTGCTGTTGCTGTGGTGGTATTGCTGGTCGTAGGTTGAAGGCATAAAGTTCCTCCTGAAAATCGGTGTGATCGTCGAGGGTATTTCCGCAGGGAGGAGCGTCGAGTATCGAATTTGAATTCTTCGGATGAACAGACTCGATTGGATGGTGTGAGGGTGCTGGGACTATCTGGGAGAGACTCCAACTTGATATCTTGTGCATATGGATGAGGCCATGTGCCGGTGGTAGTTGATCGTTTTTCAACGAGGGCTATAATCAAATACCCGAAGTAAAGACCCTGCATGAACACTGCGAGAGCCCAAAATATAGATCGAGCGATGAATAGTGATTGCTTTGTGGAGGCTGAGGATTGGAGCTCGTCTTTGGCAATTGTGCCAGTTGTAGAAGCAGCGGCGATCAAAAGGTATGCTCCGGTGAAGTAGAAGATGCCTTGTTTCCATCTTGGCAATTGCTGTCCATTTCGGATATCTTTGTGCAGGGTCACGTTGAGACTTATCAAAGCTGCGCAGGTGAGGAATCCTAGGGCAACAGGGGCTAGTCCTGCACCACGGGCGTGGGGTGCAGACTGCAAAGCGGCATAGACAAGGCCATTGAGGATGGTGACTACCAGGGAAGCGAGGAGGCATACTCCTGCAAGCGTATAAGGGAGAGTCACAGACATCTTGGCTATTATATAAGAGAATGTGGTGAAGAATATCTAGGTATACTCCGGATGAGAGGGTAAATGAAAGAACGACCAGATCAACTATTAAAGAATGACGGTGATCTGATCAGATGAGATCCAGTGCCAGGAAGAATTCCAGGATGCAGACCGTCCCACGTAGAGGAATACCAAATATTTAAAATACCCTGAGTTCGTGCGGACGGGACGGGGCGTGGCTCGTAAAGCATATCGGATGATGCAGGTCAGTCAACATGTCGAATTGACTTGAGATATTGAAATGATCCATCAACCCAGGATCCTGGTTAGAGTGCGGAGGAACCGCAGGAAGAAAAACCCGAAGAACAGGGCAATTGCTGCAGGTCAATTGAGCAGTCGGATTGGTGGATCTAGCAATAAAATTGATCTGTCTATGGGGATGAAATGGTGACATGAACTACTTCGCCCGGGGAAGACGAGCCCAGGCCAGCGCCGACCCCCATAGTGCTGTCAATCAGACCGCTAGTCAGGGAACTATCTATATGACAGATCATGGCGCGGGATGAAGCGAGCCGCTGATTGAGAGTTCCAGGTTGTCGGAATCGCGTGGCGATCGATCCGGTGTGGATGTGATATGTCAATTGGCAGTGGGGAAGCAGGGCAAATATAGTGCATATGCTGAAAAATCCTCAGGAACAGATTGATTCAGTAGTCTGAGTATTAATTCAGCTGAGATTTTCTCCTTCTAGCTTGTCCGTTTCGTTTTGACCTGTGCCAGGTGATCAGTGAGATCGTGTCTTCCCGATGGAATATGGGATGGCCACGATGATATAGTAGTAAATGCCCAAATTGCCCCTTTGCCGGAAGCAAATGAATGTGGAGAATTGGCCCACCGAGTCACTAGAGACAGCACTTGCAGACGAGCCTCTGAACGGCCACTGATATTTGTCAACCGGATCATGATTGTGGTATTCTTTCATTTCGTCTTCCGGTCCGAGATTCATGCAGTAGTCGTACCTGCGTGCACAGTCGTGGGCCGTCATCGGGGGTTTATTTCGGCCAGCAATGGCCTTTTAGACTTTCCTATTCGAGTATCAAGTAATCTTTGGATTTCGATGCTAAGTGTCTATGGCCTGTGGATATACACTGGTGTACACTGTAGTATACATTCCTGAAGCAGGACTTTGGGAGACTATAGACCGAGTTGGTATTGGTTTTCAGACAGACATAATGAACAAACAACATAGACACACTATACTTCTAGACTGTGTATATAGCATCAATAGCATCATAGCATCACCACATCCAATAATTGAAGTTCAAGTGAAGTATACTCCTTTAACCATTGCTATAAACTGTGGTGTAAGGCGGTGAGCCTTCCGCCTGAGGCATCTCGGTTCTTCTCCATCGTCGTCACTCTTCAGCGCCCCTCTTGAACTTTGGACTTTTTAGCACCTATTTTCTCTACTTCTCTCTCCCTCCTCCTATCTACCTTCTCTATCATCTCCTTCAGCTCCCTACAAGATGAAGCTCACCTTTAAGGTTCGTTCTCGCTGGATTCCTTTCTTTGTCTCATCTATCCCCGCCACTCAAGGCTGACGTTGCCCCTCCATACAGGACCTGAAGCAGGAGAAGTTCGTAATCGAGGTCGAGCCCTCCGAGACTGTACGTCCATCATCTATCTTCGCCAGAATCTCGCAGCTGCGATGGCCGTTCGCTCTTCAGCTGTTATTCTCATGGCTCGTGCTAGCTCTAGCGCTGACTGACCATGTTCTAGGTTCGCGAAGTCAAGCAGAAGATTGCTCAAGAAAAAGGCGAATATGAGGCGGAACGAATGAAAGTTATCTACTCGGGTATGTTCTGGGTGATATTTGGAGACATGGCTGAGCGATACCTCGCTATTCGGTCGATACGAAGCTGTTTGAAAGCAAAGCTCTTTGATGATCGAAGCTAACATTTCTTAACCTTGTAGGCAAGATCCTTCAGGATGACAAGACTGTCGAATCATACAACATCCAGGAGAAGGATTTCCTAGTCTGTCTGCCTTCAAAGGTAGGATCTTTCCCTCGCAAAGCTCAACCCTTACTTGTTCGGCTCTAATTCGCTTTTTGTCTTCATGTGTAGGGCCCGAAGCCCGCTGCCTCGTCGTCTGCCTCCCAGGCACCCGCCACTCCGGCCCCTAGAGCTCCTGTTGCTACTCCTGCTGCTCCAGCCCCCGCTGCGCCTGCACCTGCTAGTTCTACGCCTGCTGCCCCTGCGACTCCCTCGCCTGCTGGCGCCCAGACCGGTCCCTCTTTCGGTGACCCCTCCGCATTGACCATGGGTTCTGCGGCTGAGGGTGCCGTCACTCAGATGGAAGCAATGGGATTTGCCAGAAGCGATATTGACCGGGCCATGCGGGCTGCATTCTTCAATCCTGACCGCGCTGTCGATTACCTCTTGAACGTGAGTTCAACAGTGTTGGAGTCCTTGAAAGGACCTTGAGCCTTGCACAGCCAACTAACACAAGTGTCTCTAGGGTATCCCCGCCGATGTTCAACAGGAACAACAGCAGCGGCAACAAGAGCAACAAGCGGACCGTGCTGCAGATCAAGCTCCCGTGCCCAGCGCTGAGGATGCTGCTGCTGCCGCCGCTCTGGGTGGCGATGAGGGTTTCAACATGTTCGAGGCTGCCGCTCAGGCTGGTGATGGTGGTCGTGGTGGTGGTGGTGGTGGTGGTGCTCGGTCTGGAGGTAGCGAGGCCCTTGCGAACCTGGACTTTCTCCGCAGCAACCCCCATTTCCAGCAACTGAGACAGTTGGTCCAGCAGCAGCCGCACATGCTCGAACCTATCCTGCAACAGGTTGCTGCCGGAAACCCACAGATTGCCCAGATCATTGGCCAGAACTCTGAACAGTTTCTCCAACTTCTAAGTGAGGAGGGTGATGAGGAAGATGCGGCCCTGCCTCCTGGTACACAAGCTATCTCCGTTACAGAGGAGGAGCGGGACGCCATTGAGCGGGTAAGTTTGAGACCGCACAAACACCTACATGCGAATCTACCCCCAATATAATGCTCATACTAACTTGTCCCAGTTGTGCCGTCTGGGTTTCCCCCGGGATTCCGTCATCCAGGCCTACTTCGCCTGCGACAAGAACGAAGAACTCGCAGCAAACTTCCTCTTCGACCAGCCAGACGATGATGAGGAGTAAATCCGATCCACGATGTTGTGGTTCACTTCTTTACTCCATGTCTTATCCCCTTCCCCTTTTGCTTCTTTACGTTCTGATGAATACCAAGCATGCCTGTTGATTCCATATTTGGCAGAGCTCCGCTCCATCCTTTTCCTTTACAACCTTGTCTTCGCCTTCTCCTCGTCCTATGGTACTTGTACCTCTTCTATCCTCATGAACCTATTCCGTCCTACATTGCTAGCTGGATTCCGGCTACAGATTCAGAAACGACTTCCATGTATTTAATCAATGGGCAAAATGGGACTTTATTTGCAGATGCAGTGGTATTTGTAGTCATTTGTGTACTCGTGCATTGTATTATAGTATTCCAGGAGTGGATATCAGTAGCTGTCATTTGAGTGATCTGCGTTTAGTGGTTGAATAGTTCCAACTATCCATTCCAAATTTCAGAAGGTTCTTAAGTGGATATAGTCACGGTCACGGTCACGCACCCCGTGATTCGCACTGATGCATGACTGGATCATCATGCGAGATATTTGGTATTATCAGTATACTAGATAATGTGACTAGTGTGTACAGTAATCAACCGATGATCCGAATTTGAATTCAAGATTCGGGTGATGGTTCAAAAGACAAGTTCTAGCTCGATTGTGCTACTGATATTTATATATCACTGATACTACGTATCAGTATAGTATATTTCAATCTATACGAGCTCTCGAGTATGGAGTAAATACTGGGTTATTTTTTATGTCTATAGTAGTACTAGACAAAGAATAAACCAAACTGCCTGTTGGGAGTCAAAATGTCCAAATTATCTAAAATATATCCAAAATTAAAAACTATAAAGAAAAACGAAATTTATCCAGATTGGTCCCGAATCAATCCTATTTGCAAGATCGTCTAACAGACCAAACACCCAACCCTCTCCTTCCAACAACCCTTTTCAACGTATTCACAACCCCATCCTCCGCGAAATCCAAATCATCCAGATTAAGATGTTTCCGATAAGACCACAGACGATAAAGCTGGAGGTTTGCGGTGCGAGATTCCCGATTCGAGTTCGAGTTCGAGTCCGCGGTATACGTATCTAGGAATGTAGCGGATGTAGGCGCAACCAGGTAAATCGGCGATGTAATTGGACATGCTGGGACGGTTGAGTCGAGGTGTTGAATCATTTCTAGACCTGGTATACCCATTAAATCGAGGGTGGAGATTGTACTGTTGGATGTTTCGGGGCTTTCGCCTAAGAGCCAGTGTGGTGGGGAGTAAGTTTTCCACCAGAAGACCTTTGCGTCGGGAGTAGATTTTATGCCTTGGGCTGCGGTGTTTGTGGATATTATTGAGCGCATTGCTAGTTGGGCTGGGACGATGCCGCCTTGGTGATAGACGCCCATTAAGAAGCCCATGACTGCATTAAAGATGATCCATGTTGCGAGGAAGATGCGGGATTTGTGCATGCGGACGCAGCTTAGGAGGAGAGGGACGCAGGGGAGAAGAAAGCGTGGTTCTTGGTGGGGGAAGATTGAGAGGAGGACTGTTGCGCTGACGGCTGAGAGGGCGCGGACGTTGCGCATCCAGCGGGGCACGATTGGCCAGCTGAAGAGGGAGAGAATCATTACGATGTATGCTGGGCCGAGGAGCTGTATTAAATTTGCGACGAAGTGTTGATGGTGTGGGTGTAGGCCATGTAGTGCGAGGTTAGAGGTATCGGTGTTGTAGAGGATGTTGTTTAATGGGGTGATGATTGGGTCGCGGAAAATAGAACGGAAAGAGGCCGATGGTCGGTAGAAGGTCGTGTCTGTGTAGATTGCGGTTAAGGTGAAGAGAAATCCGAAGCCGACAATAGCTGCTAAAGATGCAGGTCTAGATGGGTTAGTTGTCAGAGCGAGTTGGTGTAATGTTGATGAAACACTCACTTGCGCTGGAAGTATGGCAGCAATTGCAGACCCGGGAATAGAAGAAAAGCAGGGAATGTGATGCGGTTGAAAACACCTACGACCGCAATGAAGGAGAAGACGGCGTAGGAGAAATATGAGGAGCGTTGCTGCAATCCGTCAGCGTAGCACGATACAACGGACAACAAAGTAGCGTATCATCAACAGAAGAAGACAAGCAGACGGCAAAGCAGGGGCCCAGGTGGTACGAACCTTATTCTCAACAATGCGCCGAATCAAAACTAATCCCCATGCCACCAGCAGAGTCTCGAGTGAGTTGGAGAAGGTGTGCGTCTGATATGTCCAGGTGACATATGAAGAGGCGACCAGAACGACCGTCGCGCGCCTGTGACGCGGCGAAGGTACCAACTCATAGATAGCCCAGTCCTCCAGAACAAAGCTCAATAGGAACATTCCCGCGCGCAGCGCATAGTAAACTAGTTGTGGCGGTGGATTTCCCGATCCGATCTCTGTGTAGAACCATTTCAACAAGCTCATGGGGACCTCGTAGATTGGCCATAACGGGAAGACGCTGCGGATCGGATGGGAAGATGTGAATTCCCAAGGAAGTTGTGAAGGATATTCAAGGATGCGGCCTGATGAAAGGTTAGTTTTTTTTTCCCTTGCAGCTGCAGCTTGGTGTGGTGTGAGGTGGTGTGATGCGCTGCGATGCGATGCGATGCGACAGATAAGTCCTGCACACCTCACTTTTGCGCAAATGCGCGAAATGCGCGTTTCGACGCGTCGCAAGATCGCTGGATCATATAGTTCCAGGATCTTCTTCGCATTTATTATGGTGTTCTTTGTGGAATTGTAAGAGTTGCATACCGGCAAAGACTTCGGGGCCCTGGAAGTTCTCATCGGGATGGAGGTAGCTGGGTGAGAGGGCGAAGTAAACACGAATGAGCAGTAAGATCAGGTATGTACGTCTCCACATGGTTTGAGGGGCACAGGGACATGCTGAAAGAGAAAGAAAGATAGAAGGAAAGACAGAAAGAAAAGGAAGAAAGGAAGTGGGATGGAAGTGGACAAGGGGGAGAAGCAGAAAGACGCGATAGATCAGACTGTACCAGGTGTAATTATAGTGTAATTGAGAGGTACTTGGAGTGTATTTATCGTAATTATAGGATATCCTCTGATTCACTTGGTATTAATTGTATAAATTGAGCTCTAATAATAATATCACATCAAAATAATCTCATGATAATACTAACAATAGGATAGAATATACTAGAATTGATAAATTCATGTAAATATCCTCTCGACAGGCTGCTAATCGACACTTCTGCCTACTCCGCCTTTGGTGGGGGCCAACTTCAAAGCCGCGGAGCCTCTTCATCAAACAAAGCCCCTCCGTTTTCATTTCATACTTCTTCACCACTTTCCTACCCATCTCCGAATTGAATCTCTCATCACAGAGTCCACGAATACTACTCCTACAGCCACTGTCTCTTCTTCTGCTGCTCTGAACAATCTGACTTTTCGAGGACGTCACTATCCTGTCCATCTCCACTTCCACAATGGCCTCTCCCCAAATTACTCTCACCAGCTCTGATGGTGTCGATGTCACTCTAGGTATGCATTTCACTACCTCTACTTCCAGAATCAAACACTAATAAGATCAGAGCGCACCGTCGCTGAGCGGTCCGTCCTCATCAAGAACATGCTCGAGGATCTCGGAGACTCTGGTGAAGCCATCCCCATTCCCAACGTAAGTGTATTCCCAAGCTCAGTAGAGAAACCGTCCTCTCTCGAAGCGTTATGCTTGTCATCAGCTTTGTTGTGGAATTTGCTAATATCCTACAGGTCAACGAGGCTGTTCTCCGTAAAGTGATCGAATGGTGCGAGCACCACAAGAACGACCCCCCTACCGCCGGTGATGACGATGACAACCGTCGCAAGACAACCGATATTGAGGAGTGGGACCAGAAATTCATGCAGGTTGACCAAGAGATGTTGTTTGAGATTATTCTGGTGGGTTTCTTCAAGCTTGGTAGCGGTCAAGACGCACATACTAATGAGTTCGCTTCTGATAGGCCGCCAACTACCTTGATATCAAGGCTCTTTTGGATGTTGGGTGCAAGACTGTCGCAAACATGATCAAGGGCAAGTCCCCCGAGGAGATCCGTAAGACATTCAACATCCAAAACGACTTTACTCCCGAAGAGGAGGACCAGATTCGTCGTGAGAATGAGTGGGCAGAGGAGTGAGTTTTCTATATCTTTTGCTGTTCACCGGACCTCTGCTAATTTCTTTTCAGTCGTTAAACTCTGATTATTTACATTATGACTTCGTGTTGCTGAATGCTGAATCTTTTGGATCGAATCCGCTTCTTCCAGATTGGGCGCTGGGTTAGACCTGGTGCGCCCTCTTTGTCTTATGGAGTTCGGTCAGCGGTCTCACTGTTTTTTTTTTGCTTTTTCTCGCTTGATGACTGGTCTGGGTTACTACATCTTGTTTCTATGCTCAGCGCAGCTTATTCTACGTCGCTAGATGATCTCCCTATGAAAAGCTTATTCTTATTTCAACTAGGGAAGCTAGCTCTGTTAGAGTGAAGTAGATTGTCTTCTTGCAGGCTTTTGAAAGACTGGTAGTTCAAATAATTGCGCTATATCCGTTATTAATTTTCAAGCAATAGACTAATATGCTGATATAAAAGTAGCATATTATTTATACTTTACTCTGGTCATTGAACATAAGAAGCCTTGTACACTGTGGAGCGGTTGGATCATGACGATGGCCTGGATCATAGCCCATTCTTGTGTTCGAAGGATACATAGGACGTAGCGGAAAGAACATCTCCCTTGACAAGTTTAAGAGCGTGGTCAAGCGACTTACAAGTCCATCTTTCTATAGCAATATGTTGCGGTGAAAGGTGGGGTTCCTAGAGATTGATATCCAATCTTAACCCGCAAATCTTGAGAACCAGTCCCAGGCCGAGCCTATCAATGGACTGAATCTACTGTTGATAGAGACTAGACGACACCACTACTGCCAAGCTACGAAACATATTCCGGCAGCTTCACTTGGAATCCCGCCTACGAACTGAAGTGGAAACCAGTCCATTACATCAGAACCCATCAAGAAAGGGAGACATCAATTGATTCCATCATTTTTTGATCAAAGATAACCCGCCAAAAAAAACACAATAACCGCCGACAAACCAGGTACCCAGAAAGAAAAATCTTCCCTCCAAACTGCGACTTTGCAATCATCATTGCAATCGGACAAAGGCGAGAAATGTCATGAGGTTTTTTATTGAGCCGATGTGAGTTAGAACTTGAATGTAGTTTCGATACTAATGCGGTTCAAGTATTGGAGTAGTGGAAATGGGGCCGGTAGATCGGGTTTTCCGAAAGAAAAAATCGATGTAATTATCGGAAGGACATTGCGGTGTTGTGTGATTTGGTCGAGTATGCTCACACCATTTCCAAGTCGTACCTGAGATTAGATCTTCAGGCAGGACTTGCGCCAGTGCCGCCGCTTAGCGTTGTATCTGGGGATTGTCAGCTTTGTTCTGTATTCTGTGTTTTGTTCTGAAACCGATGCTTGTCTTGCTCGCTTCATTGCAATCTGTTGAATATGTTTCTCGGTTGCGGCGCTGGGTATTGTCCGGTTGTATGATTCATTTCATGGTTCATTCACTCATTTCCCGTTCCATCTCTGATCTTTTTTCACACCATGCACTCCCGAGAAACCAAGACGAAATTGCAACGAAATTGTCGAATAAAGCGGAGCTGAGACGTAGCAAGTTATCGCGCGTACCTGATGGTGTTGCCAGTGCGCAGACGAATCCACTGGGGGATGGGACGGTTCTGGCGCTGAGCCTTAGCAAGCTTTTGCTTGGTGCGGAAGGTCTTGTGGCTCTGTGGTATTGAAAAAGGGTTAGTTATTGCGGTGATGAACGGAGTGGATTAAAGTCGAGATGAAAAATTCGAGGGTAGAGGTGTCGTTGGAGGGGATAGAACTGACCGGCATCTTGAAGACTTGGACGCGACAGCGAGCTGGATGGATGGGGAAGAGTCGTCCTTGAAGTGCGGATGGTTTGTGTGCGGCAGGGCTTGGCTTCGCTTGTGCGTCAGGTGATTTGTTTAGTAAGGCAGGAAAAGTAGTCACGTGGATTGGATCAGAGCAATGATGTCACATGATCTGATTGAGCATATCACATGATTGGAATCGATTGGTATCACATGACTTGAATATCGGGGTTTTAGAACCCCGAAGTCCGTTCGTCTAATATCAGCCTAGAGGACCATGGTAGTATCCACAGTATGTACCGAGATGATAATTATGGAGTTCAACTCAGTAGAGAGTGGATCAACATAAGCCTCTGAAGAGATAACGAAATGCGAAACACGACATTGAAAACATAACAGCACATCATCCAACATCATCCACTGTACAGGATTTAGGCCACCTACATGAAGGAATACGCACTCCACCATCACCCAGGATCCTTTGTCGTATCCATAGTTAGTACATACGTACATAGTATATGTACACGAATACGGGCCGATAACCGATGACTGACCTTTGAGTCATTCACACGAGATCGACCAATCACATGGGAAGCACCGTGCACTCTTTACGAGGGTGTAATATACTATGTAGTATAGCATAAATTTGTATTAAGCGTATCAGTAATCAAGGATATTGTTCTATGTAGACAGACCAGAATATAGGGGTAGCTAGGCTCCAAGAAATAAATACGCGAACTCGCCGAATCGGGTCAATTGCGGCTTATTCCACGGGGGCGCGGGGGCGCGGACGCGAAACCCCCATTACGACCATATGGATGTACATAGAAGAGAGTGTACCACGATAGAAAATAGAATATATAGTTAATAGTATATTGGAAGATATCATGTTTCACATCATAATATAATAATATAATTAATTCCAAGGACCAAATTGGCCGAATATAATACCACTATCTTGCAAAGTGTAGTTATGCACGGAATGTGCCATCTCCGGCCGACCCACTTAAACATCCTGCTTTTGCCTGTTTTGCTCAAAATCGAGACTCTTCCACTTCTTCTTTTTTGTATTATTCTCTTCCAGCCAATCATCTTCTGCAAAACTTGCATCTCGGTCTTTTCTGCTTGTTCCATCCGTTATACTAGCTTATTGCTCACTACGGTATTACTGTACGGAGGAGAGTATATATTCTCGATCTCCCCGATTTGTCCAGATATCTCCGATCTTTTTTTTCTTTTTCTTTTTCTTTCTTTGCCTCCACTTACTTGCGTCTCTTTGCGCTCTTAATCTACCTAATCACATCTCACATCTCTACTACACTGTGAATACACACCACAGTACACCTCACTCAATCTCACTCCTTGCGGAACCCGCAACCTCGTGGTATCTGCATCTGCATTCGGATGGATTGATTCCGCAGACAAAGAAAAGTGGACTGCAAGTCTTCTCTGATTCACAATGCAACAACCAGAAGAAGGCGTCGCGAACGTCGAAAAAGTACCCGAGGAAGTCATCCTGGCTCCAGAATTATCGGAGAAAAAATCCCACGATAGTTCAAATATCTCCGCCGAAAAGAACCTCAAGGATGAAAGTACCACGCCGAACTCAAAAAACGCCTCTCCAGCTGCAGCTGCACTACCAGCCGATGACGACTTCGATGCTCTCTTTGCACATCTTCCACAACATGAAGCCGAAATCTTAAAATTACAACTCCATGCACCCTCCGTTCAAATATCCTGGTTCGGATTATATCGCTATGCTTCACGGATGGATATATTGATTCTCTTCATCAGTGCGATATGTGCTATCGTCGCTGGTGCGGCCTTGCCTCTTTTCACTATTCTATTCGGTTCATTAGCGACGGCTTTTCAGAATATTCAAATGGCGAATGCGGGTCTGATGGATAATTACACATATGGTGATTTCTATCACGAATTGACCAAAAATGTTCTTTACTTCGTTTATCTCGGTATCGCGGAATTCGTCACCGTTTACATCAGTACCATCGGTTTCATTTATACTGGTGAACATGTTACTCAGAAAATTCGAGAACATTATCTTCAGGCGATTTTGCGTCAGAATATCGCTTATTTTGATAAACTTGGTGCCGGTGAAGTTACGACTCGAATTACGGCTGATACCAATTTAATTCAAGATGGTGTTTCTGAAAAGGTTGGGTTGACTTTGACTGCTGTTGCGACTTTTGTCACTGCTTTCATTGTTGCTTATATCAAGTATGCTCGTCTGGCGGGTATTTGTACCTCGACTATTGTTGCTTTGGTCCTTGTTATGGGTGGTGGTTCTCAGTTTATTATCAAGTATAGTAAACTTTCGCTGGAGAGTTATGGTGCTGGTGGTACTGTTGCGGAAGAAGTTATCAGTTCAATTCGCAATGCGACGGCCTTTGGCACGCAGGATAAACTGGCCAAGCAATATGAGGTGCATTTGAAAATTGCTGAGCGTTGGGGTATGCGTTTGCAAATGGCTCTTGGTGTCATGGTTGGTGCCATGTTCGGCGTTATGTTCCTCAACTATGGTCTGGGCTTCTGGATGGGCTCGAGGTATTTGGTTGCTGGTGAAGTGAATGTTGGTCAGGTCTTGACTATTCTCATGGCTATCTTGATTGGATCTTTCAGTCTCGGCAATGTCGCTCCAAATGGTCAGGCTTTCACTAATGCCGTTGCGGCTGCGGCCAAGATCTTCGGTACAATTGACCGTACTTCACCTGTCGATCCTACCACCGATGATGGAAAAACTCTGGACCATCTGGATGGTGATATTGAATTCCGCAACGTCAAGCACATTTATCCTTCCCGCCCTGAAGTGACTGTCATGCAGGATGTTTCTTTGAAAATCCCTGCTGGCAAGACAACCGCTCTAGTCGGACCCTCGGGCTCAGGTAAGAGTACCGTTGTTGGTCTTGTCGAACGTTTCTACCTCCCTGTCGGCGGTAATGTCTATCTCGACGGTCATGATATTCAAGATCTGAATTTGCGTTGGCTACGTCAGCAAATTTCGCTGGTTAGTCAGGAGCCAATCCTTTTCGGCACAACCATCTACGAGAACATTCGACATGGTCTCATTGGTACCCGGTTCGAAAACGAACCCGAGGAAAAGATTCGGAATTTGATCGAAGATGCGGCCAAGATGGCCAACGCCCACGAATTCATCACGGCTCTTCCCGAATCCTATGAAACTAACGTCGGTCAACGCGGTTTCTTACTCTCTGGTGGACAGAAGCAACGTATTGCTATTGCTCGTGCTGTTGTTTCGGACCCTAAGATCTTGCTACTGGATGAGGCTACTTCGGCTCTAGATACCAAGTCTGAAGGCGTTGTTCAAGCAGCTCTTGACCGTGCTGCTGAAGGTCGGACTACGATCGTCATTGCTCATCGTCTATCTACTATCAAGACGGCGCATAATATTGTCGTCTTTGTCAATGGCTCGATTGTCGAACAAGGAACTCATGACAATCTTTTGGAATTGGGAGGTCCTTACTCCAAGCTCGTTGAGGCCCAGCGCATCAACGAGGAGAAGGAGGCGGATGCCCTTGCAGATATCGACGACGACTCAGATGAGGCGTATCAAAAGGAAGAAATTGCTCGCATCAAGTCCTACGCTAGTGCATCATCCGGTGGTAAAACGAAATACGAAGAAACCCAACCCGGTCTCGCTGAAGAAGACGTCATTCAACGAGCCGAAACTCGCAAATCTGTCTCTAGCATGGTCCTCGCCAAGAGAACTGGCAGCGAGGGTACCGGAAAATACTCTCTTTGGACACTAATCAAATTCATCGCCTCGTTCAACAAAGCTGAATGGAAATGGCTCGTCGTCGGCCTCCTCTTCTCCATCCTTGGTGGCGGAGGTCAACCAACCCAAGCATTCCTCTACGCCAAAGCCATCACAGCCTTATCCAGAGATCCCAGCCAATACGACTTACTCCGTTCCGACGCAAACTTCTGGTCTTTAATGTTCCTAGTTGTTGGAATTGCCCAATTCATTACCCTATCAACTCACGGCATAGCATTCGCCTACTGCTCCGAACGACTAATCTGCAAAGCCCGCTCAAAGGCCTTCCGCATCATGCTCCGCCAAGACATCAATTTCTTCGATAAAGAAGAAAATAGTACCGGTGCCCTGACTTCTTTCCTCTCAACAGAGACAAAACATCTTTCCGGTATCAGCGGTCAAACTCTCGGAACAATCCTCATGACCTCCACAACTCTAATCGCCGCAATCGTCATTTCACTCTCCTTCGGCTGGAAATTGGCTCTTGTTTGTATTTCAGTCGTACCTGTCCTCTTAGCTTGTGGTTTCTACCGATTCTACATGCTGGCTGCTTTCCAGCAACGCTCGAAAACAGCTTATGAGGGTTCAGCTAGTTATGCCTGTGAAGCTACGTCTGCTATTCGAACTGTTGCGTCTTTGACGCGGGAGTCGGATGTTTGGGACGTTTATCATGGTCAATTAGATGCTCAGGGCCGAGCAAGTCTTATTTCCATCACCAAGTCTTCACTCCTCTACGCAATGTCGCAAGCTTTAGTATTCTTCTGCGTTGCTCTTGGATTTTGGTATGGTGGTACACTTCTGGGTAAAGGGCAGTATGATACTTTTCAGTTCTTCGTCTGCTTTAGTGAGATTTTATTCGGGGCTCAATCTGCTGGTACGGTTTTTAGTTTCTCGCCTGATATGGGTAAGGCTAAGAACGCGGCTTATGAATTTCGAAAATTATTTGATCGTCGTCCTACGATTGATACTTGGTCTGATGAGGGTGGTAAACTTGAGACTTGTGATGGTACGATTGAGTTTCGGGATGTTCATTTTCGATATCCGACTAGACCGGAACAACCTGTGTTACGTGGGTTGAATTTGAGTGTTTCACCTGGTCAGTATATTGCTCTTGTTGGACCGAGTGGGTGTGGAAAGAGTACGACTATTGCTCTTTTGGAACGATTTTATGATGCGCTTTCTGGGGGTGTTTTTGTTGATGGGCAGAATATTGCGGATTTGAACGTCAATTCTTATCGCAGTCATTTGGCTCTTGTGAGTCAGGAACCGACCTTGTATCAGGGTACTATTAAGGATAATATCCTTCTTGGTATTGATGCGGATGATATTGAAGAGGAGTTATTGGTGAAAGCTTGCAAGGATGCTAATATTTATGACTTTATCATGTCTCTCCCGTGAGTTCACGCAGTCCCTTTTTGTTTTGTTTTGCGAGTGATTATTTTGCTAACTTCTTTCAGTGAGGGTTTCAGCACCGTTGTTGGAAGTAAGGGTGGTATGTTATCAGGTGGTCAGAAACAACGAGTCGCAATTGCGCGTGCCCTTCTGAGAAATCCGAAAGTCCTACTTCTCGACGAAGCTACCTCGGCTCTTGACTCTGAGTCCGAGAAGGTTGTGCAAGCTGCGCTGGACGCGGCGGCGAAGGGTAGAACTACCATTGCTGTTGCGCATCGCCTGAGTACGATTCAGAAAGCGGATATCATTTATGTGTTTGATCAGGGCAAGATTGTGGAGAGTGGAACGCATACTGAATTGCTGAGGAATAAGGGGAGGTATTATGAGTTGGTCAATCTTCAGAGTCTGGGCAAGACTCATTAAGATTATCTTCGTACTGTCGGTTCTTCGAAGATTTGCCGCTCTATAAATGACTCCCTGCTTGTTCCTGTTGTTCGCTGCGTAGTTGGGCTACTTTACCCTTTCATTTCTCCTTCGAGTCTTTCTGCGTATTTCTTTCATCTCATGTATTTAATCTCATCTCTACCGGCTATTCTGACGGATAGCTACTACTCCTCTCATAGATGTGCGCGGAGTTGGTGGTGTCTAAAATAATGGTAATTCATCTAATTGGATATTTAATGTGTCTGGTAATCATAGTCGTAGTTGAAGTCATATCGTCTTAAGTATAAACATAACATATCCCTTGGTAGTTAAGATAGGCCAGCATCGAAGAAGAAATAATCAACCCGTAAACCACTTAAGCATCGGCATTGCTTGATATCATTTAATCCCCCTCTGCAATCCCAAACCCCTTCTGCACATCCACCAACCTCTCTCCCCGACTCTCAGCGAGTAATGTCATCAGACCTAGCGCGACATCCTTGATATCATTGTATGTGTGTAGAAGATGGATGTGTCGTTTCACTGTGACTGTTGGGTCATCTCTGAGCGTGTTTGTCAGTTTGGACAGTGGAGAATCACCGGTAAAAAAATGACTCATTTGGTGTCTTTCTACTCAATCAAAGAAGAGTAACGTACTGGAGTTTTGGTAGTATGTTGTCCAACTCCGATTGCGTGGTTTCGAGTTGTGATTGTAGGGTTGTGAGTGATTTCTCGAGGGTAAGCTGTGCCATGCATGTACTTAGTTGGATGATCCTTCTCGTGCTCGTCATAGCTTACTCTTTTAGATACTCCATTCTGAATACTTCCTGATACAGGATTATCTCTCTCCATCTGTATTTCTTGCATGTTCGTGTCCATCAGGAGTGAGTGAAGTGTTAATGTTGGACTTGATATTGTTTCGGCCAATCAAATGTATTGCTGAATCAGCTTATTCAGCGGTACCTGGAGTGTTTTTCAATCCAACGCAGAAACAGTCAAATAAATGGGGAATTTTGTATTGATTCGGTCTTGATGATTATTTAAATAAATTACTTGAATATTTCCTGGTTTCTTCAATATTAATTTCACCCATTTTTATACGCTGCACTGTACTAAACTCGTCGCATTGTCTGATTGCGCGTAATCGGCTCCTCCGGATTGGGGAATCGCCCTCTCCTTCCGCTTTTTCCCCTCGACCTTCAATCAACTTCCCTTCTTCATCCATCATGGCGTTTTCGCGAGTAACATCATTTATCTGTCTGTTATTCGCCACGACAGCCCTGGCCCACGGCGGCCATGAGGCTGTCCCCGAAGGCGAGGCCATCTCACTCGAGCCCATTGTATGCCATACAACCGCCCCTCCGTGTGGTGTTGTGTTCTGCAACTTAACGTCTGGCGATAATACTAACTATTTTCGAAACCTAGGACTCCACTCTATGGGTTCATATGATTCTTATGGGCTTTTCTTTTGGAATTATCTTTCCTTTGGGTATGGTTCTGGGTGTATGTTTATTTCTCCAAGAAAATCCCCTTTGATTGTTACCTTGAGAGTCATGCTGATCTGTGTCTCCCTTGGTTGTATAGATTATTCGCTCACGATGGCACGTCCCTGTTCAAATTGTTGGAACTGTCATTGCTGTTCTGGCTTATTTCCTCGGTCATGCGCATAAGGGTCGTCAATTCGGAAAAAATGCCCACGCCTCTTTCGCCAACTGGCTTATGCTCATCCTCGTTGCGCAGGTTGTTCTGGGCCTTTATCTGAAATTACACCTCGTCAAGGCTGGTCAAGCTCGCATTCGCTGGATTTTCGTCTTGGCTCACGGTATCTTGGGAAAGCTCATGCCTGTGCTTGCGTGGGCGCAAATGCTGTTCGGCGGTATTGCTGCATTGGGCTTCTGCCAGGCTGATCATATGGGACAATGTTTGGCTCATTTCATTATGGGCAGTGCTTTCATTGGATATGGTATCTGTCTGACTATCCTCCTGCTGGTCGGTCAGTTCTGGCTCCGCCGTACCGGGCGTTCTCAGGAGTTCTTTGACTCCTTGATTATCGCTGCCTGGGGTTGCGTCAATACTTTTACTGAGCACCGATGGGGCCAGGAGTGGGCTCATAATGATCTTCAGCATACTACTATGGGTATTGTCTGGTGGTGTGCAGGTCTCTTGGGTATGTGGCTCAGTCGCAACCGATATGGTCGGCCCAAGCGGAATCTCATTCCAGCTATTGTCATCCTCATGACTGGCTATGCCATGTCGGCTCATCCCCAGAGTCTCATGATCAGTACTATGATTCACTCTATCTTCGGCTATACCCTCATGGCTGCGGGTCTTACCCGTATCATTGAGATCTCTTTTGTGTTGCGGGATCGAAGCACCATGAGCATGAGTGGTGCTGATCCGAACAGTTTCCAATATCTAACTCCCTACGTATGTACTTCCTCTGGCAATGTGATAGGTCATGACTAACAATCACAGTTGCTGTATGCCTCCGGTTTCCTCTTCCTTGGCGCTACAGAAGAGCAAATGAAACTCCTCAGCGACGCAGGCATCACCCATGTCTCATACATCCTGATTTTGTACAGCATTGCCTTCGTGCTCTTCCTTTGTAAGTTATAACTCACACCTTCTCAACCTACTCAACCAATACTGACGTATCACTACCAGTCGTCAACATTCTTCTACACATCTACGCCGTCCACGCCTGGCCCACCGAAGAAGATGCAGTTGATCCCGAAGAAGCAGAGGCCCAGAATCGTGGCAAGTACACCAATGCTAACGGTGGATACATGAACGGCCGCACACGATCCAGATCCGAAGCTCAGCGTATCCAAGATGCTGAGACCTTCGAGTTACAGGGTCTCATTAGTGACGAGGAAGACGAGGCGGGCTCTTCTTCCGCAGCGAAAAAGAGAAATGACCAGGAAGATAAGGAGGAACGTTGAAGTCTTTCTTTAACCCCTGCTTATCCTCTACTGTTCTCAAGTATATCTACGTGGGGTTGTTGTCGTTTAATGGTACGATAGTAGTCTGCTGCATTTTCTCTTGGGCGTCTGGGACTGTCAAATAATTTGTGAACATATACATCATTTTAAGATTGAGATTACCATAATTAAACATTGTACAAAACATCTGCCGAGAATAGAAGGGAAATGACAGAAGCGAACAACGAGCATAACTGTCCCATCACTATTACCATCTTCCATCCACTAACTATACGATCACTACTACTTTGTATGAACGTAAATATCGCCAGAAGGCACGGCTCCAACCCGCTGTTAGCTTTTGCAATATCCCTCCCTCTCTCGCCGATGCATTCTTTGACAAGATTTTCTCTTTCAATTTTGTCTATATCTATAATTGTCTGAGATATAGTATATCTCGGCGGTAATGTACCTAGGTTCGAGGTGAGGTTTCACCATTAAAGTCTTTGATATTTTCTTTTCATTACGTATAGATATATTTGAAATCAGGTTCCGTGAAAAAGAAAAAATTATCACGGGATTTTTAACAATGAAAATTCTACTCTTTGAACACTATAGGTAGACTGGTACATACGGACTCGGCGGCGTTTCAACTCTTAGACCTCGTCTCGTTTGCAATTATTTAAGACCGAGTGATATTCTCGAGTTCGAGTGAAATTAAATCATTCATCTACTTCTCTGAGTATTATACATTCTTTTCCAGCCCCGTTATATAGATTATGTGATCTACATTCCGATATAAGCATTTGACACCAGGCGCTCCTGTAGTAAAGTAAAATCTGCGGAAGAGCGTTCGGTGTTGTATACTTATATCGGAGGGTTGATCACATAATCTATACATCAGAGCTGGGAAAGGATTCATCTAATGTAGAGATGTAAATTTTTGGGAAGAATTTATATGGTTAGGTCATATTGAAAGATACATACCACTCCAGTGGTATCTATAGGGCTATGGTCCATGTTATTCAGTCGACCTGTATTTTTTTCGACGAGGGAATCCACTGGACTGGACTCAATTCAATCCAGTTCAGTCATTTATTAATAAGAGTAAATACCGAACCCTGGAGGATCTTCGAGGATCAGTAAAGGAACTTCATTGAAGATTCTTCACGGATCGGTATTTGGTATTACTAGTGATTGGATCAATTCATCTTTTTTCTTAATTATTCTCTTATCTACCTAGATAGTAAAGTGCTAGCTTATATCCTAATTTCATTATAACTCTGGTTCTAGTCTCATTATTCATTTACATGGTACATTGCATCCGTCGATCGTCGATACTGATTAAGTAGTAATAGTTGAAGGTTCAATTGATTGACATTGGGGTATATCAAATACTCAGAAACGCCTTGCTTTGCGAATTTCTCAGCAAAACGCCAAAAAAAAATTCAACTTCCAACTCAAATTCCCCAATCATAATTTCATTCATGCATTTCATCATAAAGCTTACCTCGGTGATAGTAAACCGAACCGAGTATCCCAGCAAGTTAAAAATGTGGTTAAGAAATACTGGTATCAGCGGAACCCGCCGCTAGGAAAGAATCGAGGACCTGCATATCCATGCGCAATGATACTTTCTATATCGAGATTGTCGGCATTGTGTGAACGCCATAGTTTGATTAGAATGAAGCGACCGGAACTGGTATCATATGTTAGTATGTGTTTGTTTCGTGGCAAGAAAAAGCGGGGGGAGGGGCCTTACGGTGGAGGATCAAACTTGATGCTGACCATACTTCTATTCCGATCAATGAAGAATCGTGCATGAGGCTTCAATATCTCGGACCCGCTAGCCCCGCTGGGCCCGCCTGTTGGCGGGGGCGGAATTGGGTCTATCAGACTGGGCTGGTCTTGGCGTTGTAGTTCGCGACGGCGGCGATTCACAATATTCAAGCCGCGTTCGTCTTCGTTATCCTCCTCTCCTTCATTATCATCATCTTCATCTTCATCATCTTCTTCTTCTTCTTCTTCCTCCTCTTCTTCGTCATTGTCGTCGTCGCTGATGCCATCTTCACTGCCGGAATCAAAAAGGTCTTCTTGAATCCGTTCTAGCTCCGCGATAGAAGGGCCTTCGTCATCTTCATGTCCTAGAAAGACGCTGTCTTCGGAGTTCTCGTTGTAGTCAGTCGTTACTCTGAACTCGGGTTGTCTGTTGTTAGCGTTTCTTTCTGTATTTTCAACGTCCGTGGTAGATTGAGAGATCGGGCCAGTCGGGACGTTTCGTCCGAGAGATTGCAGGGGCGGTCGATATGAATTAAGATATTCTTGTGAGGGTAAAACGCGCGTTCGTCGGCGGTTCTGGCGACTATAAACGCGTAAGTTTTGCATTTGATATTGGGCTGTGCGGGCGAGGAGCTCGTCGGATGCCATGGATACGAAGACCATGCCTTCTTGGATGCTAAACGGTGTTAGCCATCATTTGGCCCTCGGATGGAATTTTTCTCTGTGCAAGTACATACAGAGAGTTGCATCCACTCCGCCGTGGAGCTTTAATAACGAGCTTTTTCAAGCAAAAAGGCGCCTCGCCTTGATGTCGCAGAACTAAGTTGCAGCGGTCAACTTTGGTACGGTATACTGCTCTGTCGTTCCGGAGGATATTCTGAATATTCGGCGGGATTGAGAGGCCGTCTGTGTTGTGGGCGCCCTCATCACAGCTAGCAATCTCCATCTTCAAAGCCCCCGGCACAACCTGGCCATACTGTCCATAATTAAAGCCTCGACTTCCCTCGCGGTTGTCGTCAGTGTCCAGCTTCCGTCGCTTCATCATGCCCCGTTCTCTCCGCTCATCACGATTTGTGTGCGTGGGTTGCGGCATGAGGGATGGTGTGGGAATTGTATCGCTGATCTCACGAAAGTTGGGCCTGAACGAGCGTCGTCTGATCAACCTATTTGTCGGGCTAGGTCCCTGGGCTGAAGATGCGGGCTGAAAATTCGACGGCATTCGACCGGGGTTGGTTGGGTCAAGAATTCTTCTATGGAATCCTACCGGGCGAAGTTGTCCAGGGGCCCGTTCAGGACGGCCAGAGCCACGGGCTTGATCGTGTTGATTATGTTCTTCAATTTCTTGATTCAATGCTTCTAATGCACGAGTAGTAGCGTCCTCTGTCGAACGATTACTTTCGGAGTGGATCAAATTTCGAAGATAGGATAGGCGATCTCGCGGGGGGCTAGCAAGCTCGCGCGGGGTCTCAAAAGTCTCGTTCATAGTTGACTCGATAAGGCCCGGGGCGAGTTCTTCCATAATTTGATATATGTCGTCTCCTACACCACTAACTACGCTGTTCGGGTCAGATTCTTCCTCGTCAAGAGCATTAAGAATCCATTGTCCACGTTCACGTAGTGATCCGGATAATAGTGGTTCGGAGTCGTCTGAAGAACGAGAAGGTCGAGAAGGACGGCGAGAAGAAGCAGGCGGATAGTCGTAATTCCCTGACTATAAAAACAGTAAGCCACTGATCACTCGGGGAATAATCAATCGTTGGGCCGAATATCGGTGGGAAACATACCATAGTGGGAGGGTAATCGTTGGACGAGGACCGCGTGGACGGCAAAGCCTGGGAAAAGATCTCAGGCAGAGTGCGTGTCGTTTCTCTACCTTGCGGGTTGCATCGAAGTAGCAAAAGCAATGTAGTCCATACGGACCAACAGGAGAAGTCAAGGAAGAGTTGAAAGTTGGGAAGATGCGCGGTCTCGCCTGCTTGTTGGTTGGTTGCACGTGATGGCATTAGATCATCGTGGGGAGAGCTTGAGCTTCCTCATTTCTTCTTTCTCTCTTCACTTGTCACTTTACACTCACCTCTTCACCCACAATGGCCGAAATAGAGAATGGGCAGCATATTAGTGCTGGTAGGAGAAGCCGGTACTACGTTTAACGACGACTCGCTGACTCGAATAGAGGAGATCGCACTTTATGACCGACAGATTCGACTATGGGGTGTCCAGGCACAGGAAAAGTACATTTCTCTCCCTTGAATGGTAAACACTACGGATAGGTATTGATTTCAGGGAATAAAATCAGGATTCGATCGGCCAATATTCTCCTTATCACCGTGAAAGCTCTCGCCAATGAAGTCGCTAAGAACCTTGTCCTTGCGGGTATCGGTTCTTTGACCATCCTCGACCATGAACCCGTTACGGAAGCAGATCTGGATGCGCAATTCTTTCTAGAGGACGTACATAAAGATCCAAGTATTATTGCAGAGGGTAAAAAGGTACGGCAGCTATTCACATACCGGCTTCGTATCTTCTACGGAATACTAATCGCATATCGCATATCAGCGAGCCGAGGTTGCCGGCCCTCAAATCCACCGTATGAACCCTCGCGTGAAACTGCAAATCGATACAGACGACGTACGGACAAAACAGCCCGATTTCTTTGCTCAATTTGATGTCACAATTGCGACGGAGCTGGACTTTGCAACAAACAACACTATCAACGCTGCTTGCCGTTTGGCCAACAGACCATTCTATGCTGCAGGTCTACATGGCTTCTACGGATATGTATTTGCAGATCTGATTTCGCATGACTTCGTCATCGAACGTACTTCTTCTCAGAGGACGTCGCAACAACAAGAAACACCCACGCGGAGTATCGTGAATGTCACCACAAAAAGAGAGGGCGATAAGACCATTGAGCTAGTCACCAAACGCGAGACCTACTCACCACTTCTTCTGGCCAATACCTCCCCCTTGCCCGATGAATTCACCAGCATACCCCGCCGCCGCAAACAAATCACCCCCCTGCTCAGCTGTCTCCGCGCGTTATGGGAATTCGAGAAGCGCTCCGGCGGCCGTCGCCCAACTTTCCAGCACGCAGACCTAGAACTGTTCACAATGCTGGCTCGTGAAAGCCACCAAGAGCTTAAATTGGATCTGAATACGTTGGACTCGACTTTCCTCCGCGCATTCCTTCAGAATCTAGGCTGTGAATTGAGTCCTGTGGCCGCGTTCCTGGGTGGTTCGCTTGCACAGGATGTAATCAATGTTCTTTCAGCTCGGGAGCAACCCCTTCAAAATATCCTTCTATTCGATGGTGAGAAATCTCAGGGGCCAATCTACCCCCTTCATCCATTCTTCCCGGCTGAGTTGGGTATGGAGTCACTTGCTGCTGTACCACCGGTCAGCAACGCGATTCCTGTGGATACTACACCAGCAACGACCAAGTCATAAATCAGGCATTTCGATGGATATCGGATCCGTGCTTAAAATGACTTAGACGAATCTCATTTGTTTCGATGTTTTTTGAAGAGAAGATCTCATGTTTGTACGATAACAAGAATGCATTTCGGCATTGCGATTTCAGATTCGCGCTTGATTTCTAGAATCCGGAAATTAGATGATAATTGTCTCGTATATTCTCCTTTGCAAATTTACCCATTCTGAAACACCTAAAGTGAACTTATATTAAGTTTCCTCGAGGAATTCCCAGTACATATCTCAGGTTTCTGCCTGCCTTTGTAAATACCGGTTTAGTATCAAGTGTTGATTACTACTGGCCGAATCCTAATGGGCCTGCGTCCACATTGGAATTGAAACCCGTTTGCGAACGAACTTTGCCTGAGCTTTTCTCATATAAGCATATGTAGTATATTCATTGACTTCCAAGTCAATGTGTAACGAGGAGGCTTGTCCTTTCATTTAGGAAATTATCACTTTTCGTCTACGCAAGAATTACTCAAGTCTCAGCCATGGATTGTGCTGTAAACTTTATATAGATATTTCCGGGTGCAAAAATGATGGGTCTGGTTGAAAACATGTGCTCGAGACCAAAACAGAGGATATAATAAAACCAAAAAAAGAAAAGAGCTTGAAAACATAATCAAAGATAAAGGGAAGATAATGTAGCAAAAAAGAAATGCTCACGTCCAGATTTGAACTGAAGACCTCGGCATTACTAGTGCCGCGCTCTACCAACTGAGCTACGCGAGCTGATTGGTGAAAAACGGTGCATTTCTTGACATCATATTTCAAAGACTAGTTCTTGCAAATGGTGCAAACCCAAAAGGACGGTATTGTCTATAAGAGTTAGTTAACTATATAACGCAAACATACACTCTTAGAGAGACAATATCAGAGACTCTGCGGTCGATGAGTCTGAAGCTATGACAAATTAGATATTCTTACCGTATGAAGCTCGATAACTATCAAATCTGAAGAATGATAACCAATCCTGTTTCTAGCCGACTTCGCACGAAAATATATATTACGTAGTATAGGTATTGGTGTGATCTAAACACCAAGTACGTTCACAACTCCGTTATCCCGATGCAGGCGCTCTGACAAGGTTTCCATATTTTCGACTTAGGCAACAATAGAATCTGCGAGACCAGTGCTACCAGGCATCAAGCGTAGATCACCATGTGCGGAACCCCCGACAAGCAAGTTCGAGTATAGATGAGTATAGATGGGACTTCGACCCCAAATAACTCTAAGGCACAAAGAATACATTTTGAAACGTCTTACCTTGATTTTGACGTTCATAGTACAGTTATGATCGGGGATATACTCCCTGAGAGCTTGTCTCGGTTGGTCTTCGCTTATACTTGTATAGTACACGACCCTTTGGAGTGACCTTGGTTCGGAAGATGCCCTGGGTTGCAGCTTTAGTATTCGGAGAACTCGGAATTGGTGCCATAAAATCAACCAACCCGTGTATCAACGATCATTCGAGCCGGAACTGCTTAGTGACATTCTCTAAAGCAAGGAGGCTCGACCAATGTGTTCACGTTATAGATCCGGTAAATATGTAATGGACGGGAACCAACACTGGATTGCTTTTTAGACCGCCATCGAACGTGGCACGGAATGCCGAGAACCGAGAAATCAACAACCGTAATTCCAATGCCAAAAACCTATATGTTCTACATGTATTGAAAAAAAAAAAAACCTCTAGAAAACAACGAGTTCAGTTTGCTAATGGCCATTTTGCGAAATGTCAAAAAGAAATTGCTCACGTCCAGATTTGAACTGAAGACCTCGGCATTACTAGTGCCGCGCTCTACCAACTGAGCTACGCGAGCTAGTAGATATTAACTGGCCCCACATAGTGATACAATAAAGTAAACACTATTCCAGAAAGAAAAATAGGAAACAAAAAAGAATGCCCCCATCCAGGATCGAACTGGAGACCTCAGGATTGCAATTCTGTTACCAGAATCGTCATATGACTTGATATGAGACCTGCGTCATAGCCAACTAGACCATAGAGGCAATTCATGAAAGATGTGCCAGACATTATGCCATATAAATCTGAAGGCATCTTCAACCATAGTTAACTGGAGACATCCACTGTATGTGATGGACGTATACCGAGTACATTCAGCTCTACTTCGACATGAACAAATTCCAGACAAAAAATCCTATCATATTTTTACCAAGCTGTTTAATTTCAGGCTCCAAGGCTCTTATGGTCATAAACTAGCAATCTGCAGCCCGAGGAGACTGAGTTTATACTATCAACTCACCTTCCGAACACATGAGTAATTCCCCGGAGAAATACTAATCCTTCGACTCATGATATAAGGTGTCGAGCATAGATACTGACAAGTAAATTATTCAATACGGGAGAGTTATTCATAATCTCGTGAGAGAGAAATAGATCCATGCATGAACGCTCAAGGTGAGCTTAAATTTAATTACATAGCCAGTGCCTCCTTCTTAGGAGGGCACGCAAGAACGGTGGAGACTCTGGTAGAAGTAACGTAAACCACATCAACCGGGGGTTGGGACGAACTAGCGGTTGCAACTCCAGTAACAACGGGACCTGGAACGTTTCCATTGCTGTCTTGACCAGGAGCAGGCTTTCCATTGGGGGCTCCAGTCTGAACAGGACCTGTAGCGGTAGGAGTCACTTCATATACAGTGGTGCCAGCAACGAGTGTCTCGGTAGTCACAGAGGTAGTCTTGTCACGAGCAGGGCAGTTCTTGACAGTGGATGGGCAGGCAGTCACAGTTACAGTGCGTGTTGAAAGGATAGTCTCTGTGGTATAGTGGTGGCCGCTTGCATCACCTGGAGCAGCAGGGGATCCGGTGATAATGGGCCCGGCGTTGGTAGTGGTAGCTTCAACAGGACAGATGGTGGTCGAGACGACGATAGTCTCGGTAGTCACGTAGGTGCTTCGGGCAGGGCAGTCAGTTACGGTGGAGGCACATGCGGTGATGGTAGAAGTGCGAGTGGTGAAGACCGTGGAGGTTGTCAGCGAAGGAGCTGTAGGCGATGCTGTAGTTCCACCGGCTGAAGGGGAGCCTTGATTACCAGAGCCGTTGCCAGAGCCGTTGCCAGAGCCGTTGCCAGAGCCGTTGCCAGAGCCGTTGCCAGAACCCTCATTTCCGGAGCCTTCACTACCGGAACCATTACCACCACCGTTACCAGGGCCACTGCTAGGAGCAGGAGTCGGCTCAGCAGAGGGACCGGTGGCTGGACCGGTTACAGAAGGAAGCGTGGACGTGACCGAGGGTGGCGCCTCGGTTGAAGCAGGGACAGAAGAAACGACAGGAGCAGAGCCCGATTCGATCGGACGGACGGTAGGACGAGATGAAGGATGCGGTCGAGAAGAAAAGGTCACCCGAGTAAGAGAAGACGAAGAGGTGACTTCCGAGGGGGAGCTTGTGGAGGAAGATGTGATTTGGCTCGATGAAACAGGGGGAATGATTGAACCTGGGATGGACGAGCTTGATGGACCAGACGAGACGACAGATGTGGCTGCCGGGCTCGAGGATGGTTTAGTTGTGCTCAGGTGAGGTGGAATGATCGTGCTGCTTGGTAGCGGATTGACAGACGAGGGGACCGAGATAGAGGCTACGGGTGTAGCAGTTGAGGAGGTGCTCGAGCTGATACAAGAAGTTGTTGTCTCCCCGCTGAGGATCTTGATATCATCCAGGGCAGCTCTTGCTTGGTGATGTCTCACCCTGGGGCAGTGCAAGTAAACGAAAAAGGTTCCGCTGGAGCCATCTGCAGTAAACTGGGCTGAGACAGTAGACCATGCAGTATTCTCTGGAGTTGCCCGAAGGGTTTCGTATCCGCCAACGTAAGAAGTTGAAGTTTCACCGACCATATAAAATGCAAGATCGCAAGAAACTCTTCGGCCGGGAACCGGCTTCTGGATTCGCCATTGAGCTGAAACTGTGTAGGTGGATCCTTCAACAAGTCCGGTGATAGGTTGGTAGACTCCAGAGATATCGCCGTTGGAGTGTAAAGCTCGTTTGCTGTGATATGATAAGTATATGCTCAAAATTGGAGAGAACATGTCTTACAGATAATAATGACCATCAGCAGCATGCGGATCGCTGACTACAACCATATTGTTCTCGACAAGGCTCCATCCAGCAAGAGATCCAGATTCAAAAGAAGGGTTCTGTAGAAGGTTGACCTCATGAGTTGTGCAAGTCGGAGCTCTCTCGGCTGTCGTTGAACTGGCGAGCAGCAGAGGCAGGATGGCCTGCCATATCCGGAGTTTGACTGAGAAATGGTTAGCATAAAGAACCATCCAAGCGAAGCTGCCAAGCTTACTATTCATTATAGTAGATAGATTATAAAGTTGATTAAGAACAAAATTAATGAATGAATGGTCGATAGAGAGTGTGTAGTTGTTATAGTTAGTATAGTTGCTGGTAAAAAGAATGGACCCAGTAACGACTGGAATAAAGAACGACTTCAGCACACACAACCAAAATTTCATCTTCGAGCGTAGTAAGCCTTCGCTTCAATTTATAACATCCCAATGCTATTTTGACATAACCTGTTGTTGGCGAACTGAGGCTGAGACTTTAAAATTAGGGCTCCACCTGTCGGCCAAAATTCCCCCAGCAAATCGTCAGCGGCGGCGTCGGTCTTGGCTACAAAGCGAACTCCGTCCACTCATTTGTATGGACTGATCTTTAGTGATTGACTACGGTTAAAATATCTTAAGAACATAGGATTTCGGCTCCCGGGCCTTAAGCCGCAAGTCAATAGTTCACCAAAGGCGCAACGCTAGCACGGGCGTTCCTGAACGGCTGCGGGGCTTTAGCGAGGAAGGGCCTTGTCGTAGACGAATCGCACTCGTTTACGGAGATCCCCGGAGAAAATCCTGATTGTACTAGAGGACCCTTGTTACTGATTGGATCGGCTTGGATTAGTTGGGGAGGGAGGGGAAGTAGATGTGGTGGCAGTATTTCAAGACGATGCTAGGCCATTATGTACATAGTACCACCGATGATATTTCCAGCCCGGAGCTGCAGTCGAAATGTGGTAGCTTTATTAATGTCCCACTAGATAGGTATATCCTAACAGCAAGATATTTAAAAATGTAAAGACTATGAAGTTGCAAAAGCCATTTTCCCCCTCAAAGCCCTAAGATATTTCAATATCTTTCCACGACCATTGTCTATCTACTATTATATCACATTATAATCATTTCCAGATGAAGGGATAAATATTGCCCTCGCATTTATAGATTTCTGGTCTGATTCTTGTGGTTTTATTGATGAAAAAAGTCTAAGTCGTGCAAATCCTTCTCAAACAATATCCAAAATCTTGCTAGATACTGATGACTATATAGGACTCAACCCCAAGGAATTTTGACAGCCTCGCTGCACAAAAACCCCATTAGCCCCCCGATTCCATGGAGAAACATAAGCCAAACATATACTAAGCCAAACTGAGTGATGACGACGTCCATGATTAGAAGTATATTTCTCTGCTGCCACGTGACGTTGTCTTCTTACAGCATCACGATGATCCGCTCTAGAAAGATCATCATTAAATTTCGTGCGTTCTGCCTATTATTCACAATCTTCCAAGATTGTGAATAATTCTTGTTAGTATTTGATAAAGGAAGGTTCCTTTATCAAATACTAACAAGAATTCGAATCTCCCAACGTACGGCAATCAAGCAGTCACCCGTGACATCAGGTTACTTTTCGAGAACAAGTATCTATATCTCTACCTATTTGATTTATATGAAACCAGTCCACAAAATGAATTCCGAGCCTCAGAAGATGACTCAAAATGCTAGCCCCATACTTCCATTTGAGTTGTGGGCGATGATATCCCCATACCTGCCCACGAAAGATGCAAAGTCCATGTGCCTTGTGTCCAGGCTGTTGAGAAATGGAGCATATTTTCGCATAGAGCGGGTGTTTTTGTCCGCCAATCTACTGATTATTGAAGTTTTCCGTGCTATAGCGAATCATAATGTATTCCGTCATGGTGTTACCGAGATAATATGGGATGATGCACGCTTTTCAAAAGGGCCTGAGAATAATTATCCTCGACCCGCCATCCCGCTTAGGCGAAAGTGTTTATGGCCGCGAAATATTGCTTGGAAAGGAAATTGACCAATTTCTCTAAGGGTAGGGGGAGAACCCATTCGAAGAGCCGTCTCTAGTTCGCCTTGAATATGGCTTTGAAATCTTGAGGTTTCGCTTGAGAGCTGGATTTGGAACTATAACAAGTGAATTTGAGTCAGATAATTGGCGACCATATGTTCATAATTCGGATTTGGAGAGTTACGACTGTCAATATTGTCAAGATGCAATGATTGGACCCTCATTTGAATGGAATAGCTACTCGTACTGAGGAATGATGACTCGGAAAATATGAAATATATAAAAAGCCAAGAACGAAAATATCCAGGTTGCTCGCATTTGAATATGCGCCCCCAAAAATGCTCTCCACCTCGATGTTTAGCTGAAAGAGAAACTAAGAGAGAATTGTGCGTCGAGCTCAAGAAGTTCTAGTTGGATAGTAATTAGCTGCTTGAAATGCTCAATTAATTCAATGTCCTTGTGCAATATTTTAGGTGGGAATGCAAACGTCTACTCCACAGCAACTTAAAAATAGCAAAATTCGAAGCTCCGAGACCTTTCAATCCCGATTTTATCTCTCTACCAATTGTGATATAGTGAAATATAATCGAGTAATAAACAACCCTAACGGCGCTCTATAGCCGCAATCGGTTCAATAGACGAACTCCAATTTTTGTTAGAAGGATCACTGTTTTCACTGGAAGAACCACTACATTCAATGTTTGGATTATTAGTATAAACTTTCTGAATTTATTCTAGTTTGGGTTTCAATCATTTCGATAGTATCACATTATATTTACGATTCTCTGGTATATACTTGGCTAGCTATTATGCATTCTGACTGACATTATCTAAAATTATATAACAGAGCCCTTTGTTACAATTTGATCAGTTGTATATCCATTTAGATTCGAAAAAGTGATAGACCAAGGGCTGGAGAGTGATTTTTCTAACAATATCTGTTGGATTACGGCTATAGAGCACCGTATCCTTCCCCCTTCTTCCCATCAGCTCCTCTTGTATCCATCTGGTCGCAATTCCGACATCAGATTCAAGACTAGCCACCCAGCTGGCTTGACATCATTTTCTTCATCAAGTCCACCACCAATGAGAGAAATATTCGGTAATAACTTGCGACTAGTACATTCTAGGAGAGTGTGAAGAGTGTCAGCATCAAAACTAACCATCCTAGGATTGAGGTCTAACCCGCCTGAAATCCTTCTGCAACCCCCACCTGCAATAAACCCACCCAAGAGATATGAAAAGAACAAGATGAACAAAATTTCGCAGTAGAGCCCGGTTCCGGAATCAAGCTACACTGGTGTAACACTGCCGATCGCTCACCTTGCTGAATCCTTCCGGTGACATTTCCTCATGGCGTAAACCCATTCATCGACATGGCCAATAGATTTGGGGCCATTATCCAGTTTCTCGCCCCAGCCCCCAACTTCAGAGAAAAGACAGCCTTGGCAGTGTTGCCCCATATCATGATTTTTCCTGCAGAGCTTGGGGGCTGCAGGATTGACTTCTTACAGTGCGATGGACGTAGAGGTTTAGTATGATATCGGCGGCCCCGAAGACTAGGGGCTGATGACCCGTGTCAAATACGCAATCCTCCAGTCTATGCTTTATATTATTGACCCTCGCTGGTAAAACTCTCTTGGTGGAATCAAGTACATGATCAATGTCTATACTCATCTGCCATGGGTAACCTGGCTGTTGAAGATGTTCTAGGTCCGCCGCCGGCCGGCATGGACCTATCTGAAAATCGAGCACCTAGAGATAACGCAGTTGTCATTTCGCTTTGCGTGATAGCTCTGATAACTGTTATTATGAGATTTATTGTCAGATTGACAGGGCCGAAGCCTCGACCTGAGCTAGATGACTGGTTAATTGCGGCTGCGATTGTCAGTAATTGCTTCTACGCGTGGACTTCAAGCATGCTGACATGTGATAGATTCCCTTGATTGCACTTCTTGCAGCAGCAGTAGTTGTAGGGAAATGGGGAATGGGAAAGCATATCTGGGCGACAAGCCTGGACAAAATTGTGGAAGGGAAAAAAGTAAGCTTGTATGCAATGGAGTAACCTCGTACCTAAGCTTACATTCTGGAAGGTCTTATTTGCCTGGCTATTCGTTTACATTTTCGAACTATTCATCATCAAAGCTTCTATATTGATGTTTTATCGTCGTATATTTGGAATGAATTGGATGATTTGGACGTGTCTCGTGCTGTCTGTGGCATGGCTTTTAGGAAGTATGATTGCACTTCTTGTCTGCCCAGCGCCGATCCCATACTTTTGGAACGAGATGATGGATCCCACTGGGGGAAGATATAGATACAAGTTTCTCAATTATTATATTGGGAATGCGGCGGGAAATGTTGCCAGCGATGTCTTAATTTTGCTGGTTCCATTCCCAATTGTGTGGAAACTTAAGATGAGAACCACGCAGAAGATTATGGTGTCTTCCGTCCTTCTCTTAGGTGTCTTGTGAGTGTCAATGATGAAATGAATGGAGGAAATTGCTAATGCCAACAGTGTTTGTGCTGCGAGTATTGTTCGCTTGCATTATATCACCTATCTAAATTCATCGGATCTCACCTGGGTCATGAGTGATGTCTATGTCTGGTCTGATATAGAGCCTTCTCTTGGTATGATATGCGCCAGCCTTCCGGCTATGCAGCCGCTAGTTCAATCTGTGATGAAGATGGAACATTTATTTTGCTTCCGCCGACTGGCACAGAATGATAAGCTCCCGTCTGATTGTCATAATAGTATAATCAGTGGACGAGGACATCAGAAACAAGGTAGCAACAGCAGCAGCACGGGCAGTGAATTGATGCCTGTAGATAACCTCGATGGGAAAGGGGATTCAGGGTTCCAGCAATACCATGACGATGTGAGGTTAACAACTGTTGTCACTCATATTGAATCCGAACAATCGCGGAGACAGAAGTCGAAGCTGGAAGAACTATTGGGACCGGGCTTCATTAGAGTACAACATGATGTTGAAATTAGCATTAATTAACTTAGTACCAATGGATTTCTGTTAGCTGGCTCAATGTAATCTAACGTTTCATCTATTATATACCTATGTAATAGGTATAGGTACTTCTGCACCCGGCTAATGCGTCAAAATGAAGAGATAAAACAACATCCCACTGTTAATTGTGAGATTGAATGCTGAAAGTCGGAGGTGGCCCCAAATAGCTCTCTTGAACCCCACCAAGATCCAACACTATCTTCTCCAGTAGTAGATTTGGATGATTCAGCTTCAAACGAATAATGTGTTCACCATCTCCCGGGATTTTAACGTCATGGGTTCTCCGCCAGACGCAATCCATGACAGAATCAAGCCAGCCCTCAGCTGGAAGCTTATCAGGTACTTTGGCATCCGAAAGAAGATGATGCAATGTAAGTTCTTGCCCATTAAGTCCAATATTATAGGACATTCGCTGATCTGGATCGAGGTCCAGAGTCATGTTGAAATATAGAGTAACAGTGGCCTGTTTCCTGTGAGAGAAAGTGTAAATGGGATACTCAAGGAACGGTATGCTATCTTTTTGTGGAGATTGACCCCGGATAGTGATAGATCCTTCGTTTGCTCGCCCAAGATCTGGGTGATGTTGGTATCCTTCTTTGATCCCTAACCCTAATGCAGGAATAGAAATGCATCCATCTCTCTCGACAAAGCCGTGGAAAGATTTGGGAACTTGCCGACCTTTGACAGGAAGATGAACATGTTCAAAGTCACCTTCTTGGGATGCTATGCTGATCAGGACCTCCTCATCGAATTCTGTCGGTACTTGCTTCCAATCAATTGTAATTAATATTCTTGAATCATCACCGTCGGGGTCAAGCACACCGCTTGTTTCTGAAAGACAGATCCATGGATATGGAGCCGAACACTTCCAGTGAATAGTTTGAGTTCCGCGGGTAAAGATATCAAACCATCTAGTACCAGGTCCATACCGGCTCATCAATCCAAGGGTCAGACCTGGAACAAGATCGCGTCGACTAGGGTGCGTACGTTCACTTTCCTCGTTAATTCTTCCTGGTCGAACGCCTTCATGTCCCTCCACAGCTACTCCCATCTGCCCAACGATGAGGTTACTATTTTGGCCACGCTGCACGTAAGCCAATCCAAAGATAGCATCACGAGAAGGAGCATGCCAAGTATCACCATAGCCCAAATGCGCTTGGCACATCATATGATTCCACTTTCCGCCCAGTAGAGAGTGGAACTCCTGAGACAGTTTGAAATCGGCATCAAAAAGGTCTAAGGCTTGCCGCATGAGTTTGTTTGCGGTATTGCGTCGTTGACGGCCGTAAAGTTGGTTGCGGGCTTGAACAACGCGAAGGCAAGTGAATATCGAACTGGACTTAACAGGATGCACAACAAGCTCCCAGAATGATGCTTTTTGATCTTCCGGGACAGTGGAATAGACTGCATCTGCCTTTGATTCAAGTGCCAGCCATCTTGCGACAATATTGTCGGCTTCGTTGTAATGAAGTAAAGAAAAAGTCTGCGGGTCGATGTGTTCGTGCTTGCGCAGGCGAACAAGACGGTCATATTCGTGCCAAATGGAGACGGTGTCATCACTTAGGCTTTTGTCGAAGAAATCTGCTGCAAGTGTACTCAGGAAATTTGGAATACTATCGTGATGAATGGAATTAATATCCCAGGCCATTGACATTGCGAATTCCAAGGGAATTTCTATCGGCTTGATATCACCAATGTTGAATACCCAGATCTTCCTAGCATTGCGTTGGTAGGCCTCGTTGAGCTGATGATATGTTTTCCCCTGTAACACACGTTAGAATATCTTCTATAAGGATCAAGTTTTGGGGGATTCCGTAAGACGTGCAAGTGAGTTTGAGTTGATCCACTTATAGCTTCGAGGAGCCCCAACGTACTCAAAATGATAGTAGATCTGACCTGCATGTTAGTAGATTGTAAAGGATTGAGCTGATTCCACTTACTCCTGCGCCTCCGACTCTTGATCTCTGCGATTCGGATGGGAGACAACGTAGCGTCCCAAAGTTGTCATCAGCGAATAAAAGAGTAACATCATCCGGCACTGTGAATTCATTGGCCTGATAAAGATCTTGAACCTCTTTATATAGAGCGAGAACTTGCGGCACAGCATCTTCTCGCCCATGTACTTGTTTAAACAACCTTCGCTGTTGCCCGAGAACATCCCGGACAACAGCACCAGGATCGTTTGTGACCATACCCTTGTCGTACTCCCCTCTAATACCAATTGTAAAGTAAGATTCTAGACCTTTCGCGCGTGTAACGCCTTTTCGAAAGAAATCAATAATCTCTTCTCTGTGAGTCGTCCAGTTCCACGTTCCATCCGAGTGTCCCTCTTCGAACCATTCTGTTGTGGCTCGCTGCATCGGTTCGTGATGTGAAGTCGAGATACAGATTCCATATTCATCTGCCAGACGTTGATTATCTGAATCGTCGAGAAAGAAAACTGCCCCAGGGTTTGGGTACCCCGGCCACATAGCGGGCCACATAAAGTTTGCTTTCAGTCGAAGGAGTAACTCGTAAACTGTTCTGTAGAATTCCGAGTTGTAGCCTCCATATTTCTCCAATACCCAGCCAGTAAGAGCTGGTGCCTCGTCATTAATAAATATACCGCGGTATTGGATACTTGGTTCGCCGTGGACAGTTTGTACGAGGAGGGCAAATATCTCGGGGTGAAATTTATGTGGAACATCTGCCCACCAATACCATCTTCTTCCAGCATTAGCAAATATCAATCAAACTTGGGAATAAAAGCCAGGTGTTGAGGGTTGATACTCACGGGGACACACCTATCTGGTTGGAAAGTGTGTATGCCCCAAAGATTGCGCCTCTCTTGTCACTTCCTGCAATCACCAAGGCCTTTTCACAGCCAGGAAGAGGGTTCTCAACGACTGCGGTACTAAAGGATTCCCATTTCCCACGAATGGAACTGACATCAATTTGCCCTGCATTTTCGAGTTTCTTGACAAGCCAAGATGAATCGATAGAGCCGACAATTATAGCATTCAGACCACGAATTTTCAAGCAATGAGCTTGACTTTCATCGATGATTTGAAGTGGATTGGGATCGCCCTTGGTCACTCGGCCAAAGTCCCCCGCAAGTGCTCGGGATGCATGGTGGACTCCTTTGTAATCATCTGAGTCCACAAGAATCGTGGCACCGACCAGGTTGACAAGACCTGGAGAACTGTCAAAGGTGACAAGTGATTCCTCGAACATAGCGTCGTCTAGTGACCAGCACCGAGTGTTGATAATGACAGACCTGGTTCTCCCACCATCTATCCGCATCCCTCTCCGAAGACATCACTCAAAACAGCTCGCTAATCCTTCCATCTGCAGCTAAGAAGACGCGGAAGTGGGATGATACTTCTCTCGGTCCTTACTCCCCCGAACATGCCCCATAGTGGATCCCGAACTAGAGAATCATACCGCCATCTCTGTTGCCGGCCCATCAATCAGCGATCATAAAGCCTTGCCGATCCGAATCAACAGCCGAGTCCAGTCCAGTTTCAAGCTCGCTAAACAGGTCTCGCGATGTCAAAAGACCGACGGAAGAATCTCGGCGCATCCCCGTGCGTGGGGGTGAATCCCCATGGGGATGAAGACGTCCCGAGCCATGCGAATTGCTGCTCCACATCCCCGCATCCCCAGACACTCGAAGTACATTTCTTCTCGGGATGATATAGGGGTCTATTGGCTCCTCTTTTGAAGACCCCCAAGAACGATCATTGCCTTGCTAAAATGGTCGATAAGTCAGATAATCAGGAAATCGAAAATGCCGTCGGGGTTGGCATTCACGGTGAAACTCCCGAAAAGAACCATACCAATTATAATTTGGTCGATAATGAAGTTGCCAAGTACGCCACCGATGGCGCTATCGAGATCGATACAGCCACGAATAAACGCCTGAAGAAGATGATCGATAAGCGTATTCTGGTGGTGATGATGATTACATACTTGATCCAGACAATCGATAAGGGAGCGTTGTCGTTTGCGTCGATTATGGGGATTATGGAGGATGCCCACTTGGCAGATAATCAGGTAGGACTTATCCCTGCATGGCTGCAGAGGCGCTAGATATAAACCAGTTGCTGACTGTCAGTAGTATCAATGGCTGACTACCGTTGTTTACCTCGTGATCCTATGTGTTGAATATCCGGTATTTATTTCCCTGAGGATTCGGCAAGTTTATTGCTAACTTGATCCAGGAAAATTGGATCATTCAACGAGTACCGATTGCCAAATGGCTTTCACTAAATATATTCCTGTGGGGAGTATGTATTGCCTTGATATCAGCAATGAGAAACTTCACCGGCTTGGTGATCCTGCGTGCTTTTATGGGTGCCTTTGAAGCAGCATGCCAGCCAACATTCGTGATCCTGAGTTCCACATGGTATAAGCGTGAAGAGCAAGGAAGTATTATAAATTTATGGTATGCTTCATTACCAAAGAAAAGTGATATATATTCTTCAATACTAAGTTAGATAGGTATATGATGAACGGAATCCAAAATATAGTCGGTGGTCTGCTCGCATTCGGCTTCTCTTTCATTCCTTCAAGCTCTCCGGTGAAGTCCTGGGAAGGTCTTTTCATGACATATGGTATTCTTACTGTTATATGGGCAGTGTTTGTTTACTTCTGGATGCCTGATTCACCAATGCGCGCTAAGTGTTGGACGGAAGAGGATAAGCAATTGATGGTCGAACGAGTGCGACAGAACCAGACTGGTCTACAGAATCGAATTTTCAGAAGGGAACAAGTCTGGGATGCTATTACAGATCCTCAACGTATGCAATCAACACTGTCTTCTTCAAAAAGAATATAGCTAATGATGACCAGTATATGCCTTCGCTTTGATCCAGATTTTGACATCTATTCCCAGCGGTGGAATTGGTGCTTACGCAAATATTATCGTCAACTCCTTCGGCTATAGCACCTGGGAAAGTCAACTTTTGACTATGGTAGTTGGTGCTGTGACAGCTCTAACAATGATAATATCAGCTTGTCTTGATCGATTTTACGGCCACACAATTATTATCATGATTTCATCTGTGGTTCCATCTATCATAGGCACATCAATTCTTATTGGTATCCCTTTCTCACCTGATAAAAGAGTCGGCATGCTCATCGCCTACTGGATATTTTATTCTTTCTTCGCCGTTTCCTCTCTATCACTGGCTCTTCTATCTCGGAATGTGGCAGGCCAGACCAAAAAATCGATTGTAATTGCCTCTAATTTCGTCTTCTGGGCTGCAGGAAACTCCATCGGCCCGCAGGTGTTCCGTGACAAGGACGCGCCACGGTACTACATGGCATTTTCGATTCTTCTGGGATGCTTTGGTCTGGTCGTGATCATCCTATGTGCTCTTCGAGTCTGGTACTCGATTCAGAACCGCAAACGAGACGCGAGGATTGCCTCTGGTGAGGTTGCGCCTGATGTCGATTTCACGCATGGATTTGAGGATATCACCGATCGGGAAAATCCTCATTTCAGATATTCTTACTAGATAATCTAAGGTTAAAGATTTTGAAAAGAAGCGGTTAAATGAATCGCCAGAATGAATATTATTACGTCTATTTTCTTCTTGCTCATCGATCTTATTATTGGAAGGCTATCTACCATTTTCTAATACAGAAAAGGAGTTCTAGCTACGTTTTTTGTTCGATTGTAGCTCGAGCTATCTTTCAATACTTAGAATCTGTCCGATATGTTACTAGAAAGCTCAAAAGCACGAAGCAGGTTGCGGGAAAGACACAAGAAATAATCCATGTATCACTTGACTCGGCAACATTGCACTTGATCTGATGATAGTTACGGCAGGTGGCTTTCAATTGTAAAATGAGAAAACAGAAATCTACCGAGAGATCAACTAGTTGCTTCATTCTATGAATGGTCAAGCACAACCTTCGATCGAGGAGAGTGGCAGAAAGGGATATTAATTAATCCTCTTGAATGACCGCATGGAATTGCCGAACGGAGATTTGTAGAGTCAAGTATTCGAAAGTAAAGATCACAACTATGGCTCAAAATTTTTGAGTTCAAATAATTGGTGGATTTCATGTCTAGTGTCTTCGAATGATGGCTTTTTTCGATTCACAAGGATTCGGGCAGATGTCAGAGACATGATGAAGACCTTGGTGTACGATAATACCCTTATTACTGTAATACTTGCCCCTTGGGGGAGTCTTCGAAATGGACCGGAATTGACTAGGAACATTAAAATATAAAAAGGCTGGACATTCGGAGCATCAAAATTAAAATAGTATAGAAAGAAGCCGAGCCAGATACATGTTCCCGCATTTACACCGATGAATACACTATTCTAGTGTACGACTATCAGGAGCAAGTGGCTCCAAAGTATCCGTTGCTTGACATGGTGCAAGCATGTTGATTTTCTTTGCACTGTACTCGCTCAGCCGGGGATATAACTTCCCTTGAAACTGGATTTTAAACTCACGATGTATGGCTGTAGACATCTCTGAACATCCCATTGACCATCTGTAAAGGAATAACAAGCCTGTGTTCGCGTAAGGCAATGCTGAAAAGATCATGTTAGCAGATTCTTTCATGCAGAAACGCAAGGATGAGAAATGATGGACAGTGGGTCTGCGTACCCCATAATAGGTCATTGAACTAGAAGGGCTTTCCTCATTTCGCGGACTATTATCAATTGGAGACGAGTGCAATAGCCCGGCAAGAGAGAAAAATACAACCATAGTAGTTGGGATCATTTTGGGAAGCGTTATATACTCGATGTTCTGTCTTGATGCCACTAGTAGCTCGAAATAAACCTTCAGCAATCACAAGGGGCATTTATACTTGAATCTTTAATTTGGAATCGACCGTCAATCTAAGTTTTAAGCAAACCAGTGAGCACTAGTATAACCATACATCAGCGGCCGTGACCATAATTCGGATATTTTTAACTCGGGCAGTAGTGTTACCTCGTCCTACAATACTAATGATGATGTTGTGCGCAACAAAGATCTAGATTTGCCCGACTATAGAATATGGAATGTCTGGAGTAATATTGAGAGTATTTTGCCCGAGAGAGTGATAGGCTCGCTAGAAGTCCGCCCATCTCTCCTAGCTTTGAGCCTAGTATTAAGGCAATGATCTATTGGGGGGTGACCTCAAGAGCCGACATGACGGGTCTTTACGTGTCGATCAACGAAGAAATAATCGCCAAGCAAAACATAAGAGATATCAAGCAAAGATGATGAAGGGTAAAATTCAACTGAGCTAGGATAATCCGCGCATAAAACAGACTATTGGCAATTGAAATGGCCATATAGACCTTTCAAGAACGGTCTTGCGTTATAAAATAAAAGATAAACCAGGTACCAAAAGATCTGATCATTAAAAAGATCCACTATTTAACTCTAAACGAGTCACGAATGAAGATGTCTCACAGGCAGTCAAATTGTAATAGGCCCAGAGCAGAGATCGCAGAACAATTAGGCCAGAGTAATGGGAAGCTCATAAGCTCCGTCCGACTTGCAGATCTTGGATGGATACTCAGCCCCGGTATCTTCGCACTTCCACTTTTCACCATTGACCTCGCCCAGGCCAAATGCCTTTGAGTTGGAAATCGAAATATTAACCTTCATATTCTCAATGTTGAAGAGCGAAGGAAAATTGACCTGGTACTTAGGACTGTAGCAGTCGAATTTGTGGGCGCCAGACATATCGCTAGATCTATTGAGAATTAGCAAAAGATCAAGCGTGAAAGACCAGAAAAAGACTTTTAGTAGGATCTTACGCGGCAGCAGAGCAGTTAGCCTCAGCGTTGTTGTTCGGGTCCTTGAGACTGAAATTGATGATCCGATATTCTGGCAGAGCTTGGTCATAGAGACTGGCAGTCAACCCGCTCAGCTTAAAGGGCTCGAGGTCGCGCTTGATGTTTGATGGAGCAGCAAAAGAAGTGCTAGTCATGGCCAGGAAGACAGTAGTGACGCTCGAGGTCTTCATCTTGATATTTCGGTTGGTGATTTGTTTAAGAATCCAGATTGTTTGGATGGATTTGATTGTTGTGATTGAATTTATAGATACAGATATGACAGAACAATTGGGATGCTTTTATATCGGAACAAATGCTCTATTCTAGAATCGGTCTCCTATAAATTGCTTTTGGCAATGGCTGAGCCGGAAGATCTTCAACCAAAAAGATCGCCGTGACTCTCGGAGCCATTTAGAGCTGGAAAGGACAGTCCAATCGAAGCCCAGGATAGGATATTGACCGAGACAGAACCCGATATGAGCTTGGCAGTCTGATAGGAGGCCTTATACAATTATCAAACACTCCAAGGCTCCTGGCTCCACTGGAAGCTTAAACAGGCTTCCACAGCGTCGATCTCTCTCGTTCCTGAGGCGTTAAAATGCCGGATCCGTAATTTTTATTGGGTGTTGAATCTCCATTAAAGCCAGGTATCCAGCCCTACACTGCCCGGTATTTTTTAGGCAACCCTGGGGCAGCTGTCAAATGGGCAGCCTGACTAAAATGTTTCTCGCCTCTTTCTATTCATATTTTGGATTAAGTGGATACATATTAGAGAGGATCGTCGATTGAAGTCTCAAATTTCGGCCAATATTTTTCCGCAGAGTCTTAGTGAATGGATCATTTCTCTGTAAAGTCGACGCTCACCGACTATCCAAAATCTAGATATTATGAGACGAGCGGAGGTTAGGAACAAAAGATTAGGAACAAAAGATATTCTATTAGGACCTAGACCGACGGTGAGAATGAAAAGAATCGTAGCATTTTTGAAAAAGCACATGTCGAAAATAGTTCTTTACGATCACAAGTCTCGATAGGCTAATACATTTCACCTGTAGTTTAGAATAGTAGCTGTAGTTGAAGAAACATCTAATCAACTTCCAAACAGGGCTTAAGGTCTTTCCTTTTGAATTCACAAGGGACTCCGTTCTTGGAGCGAGTGGAACTGCGGACAGACGAATGTCGCTCGTCTTCTGCTCATATACCCAACCAAACCATCGTCGACGCTAACTGCTCGGTGAGTACTTGATATTGATGAACTGTGCAAGCTCCGACTGAACTGAACCGTATAGGATACCATTGTTTGGCTATTTTCATACTCTTCAGACGTGATATACTGTCAGAAATGTTAAAGTCGAAGTGGTGATGTATTAATGGTGTATATAAGCTCTAATATTACGACATGATAACAATGGAGTATGTACCAGCATATTGAAATTATTTGACAAGGAACTCCCACTCAATCTCACTAGGCTCTTTCCAATAATTCGTATCACTTCGCACAAACCCGATCTTCTGCAAAAGCCCAGCGCTGCGCTTATTCTCTCGCTCTGTCTCCGCAATAAACCGTCTGACACCTCGTTTTTGAACCGACCACTGCATGACTGCCTCAGCAGCTTCTCTCGCAAGTCCACGACCCCAGAAGTCCGGCGAAACTCCATATCGAATTTCCACCATCTCCTGCCACGGTGGGAGGACAGGATCTTCTGGCTCTCTAGGGGGGAGAGATGTAGTAGACGCATCACGAACACCGGCATAGCCAACCCACTCGATGCCGGAAAGATTTTCTAAATTCGAACCTGTGATTCTCCCAAACTCTTGTCCTTCAAGTATAGACATTTGCGGAAGATTATCTTTGGATGTATCTGGTGTCCGAAGACCCACTGCAAAGTCGCCGATGGCGTATTTCTTCCAAGATCGATTAATGTCGCGCGTTTTGATCACTTCGCGAGTTTCTTCATCATCCCAGTTTCTTGGAGGGAAGTGTGGACCGAAACCCATTTCACAGAAGCTGGCATCTGCATGGAGAGCGGCGTAAAGGGACCTGTACGACTTTTGCGAGACGGCGATCGGCGTTGGTACGACGATCAGTCGAGGAGTTGTAATGATGAAGGGTTCTATGCCTTCGTAGAGGGATGTGCAAGCCATTGGAAAGACACTTGGTGAATTATCTTCCTGCTTTTAATTTTATCGCGATGACAAGGGGTTGCAGAATGACAAGATATCATTTTCAATTTCCTCGTCGGTTTTCTCCAATTTTCTTTCCCGTCGGGCTCCATAAGAGGATTAGTGTAAACCAGGGATTTTAACTGGTAAATCAAAAGAATCTTCATCGGATGGCATCGAGTTTCAATTAAATCAAATTTTCATATTGATAATTAATCACATTCAGAAATATAATACATGATTAAAAGAATGGCAGGGATCCCGATGTTGAAGCCCTAGTAAGCATCGGCAATAATGACCTCCGCAGCTTTCTCGCTGATCATGTAGATAGGCAAAGCAATATAATACCCCGGAATTTTAGGAAAGACTGAAGCATCAACAACACGCAGACCATCGACTCCTCGAACTCGGAAATCGGCATCAAGCACAGCTTGAGGGTCACTATCCTTTCCAATAGCAGCCGTGCAGCAGGCATGATGTCCCCAAGCTTCTCTCTTGATGAAATTTTTCATGTCGGCCTCGGAAGTGACGTTGGGTCCTGGCCAGACTTCATCAAATCCTCCATCAAGAGGGATCAAGTCCTCGAAGATGGTGCGGGAGAATTGCATTGCCTCGTAAACAGCCTGGAGATCCTTTTCATCACCTTCATCTGTAGTCACGCCACTATCGAAGGAGTTGAAGTTGATGATTGGCGTATCCCGTGGATCGGTTGATTTTAATTGAACCGTACCGGCATTATTACGACTTTGTGCCTTGAGCGTGATCCATGTCCAATGTTGCGCATCTTTGAGCCCTTCGTAGGAATAGTTCGGATAATAGCCAGGGAAGTTTACCGGAGCTCCCGAGACTAGAAGATCGGGCTCATCTTCAGCGACAGATGATTTTCGGATAATGGCAATGGCAATTCCGTTGGTACTGTAAGTGCCTTTGAAGAGAGGATCATTTTCCCATTGTTCAAGGCAGGGGTCGGGAAGAGAATACATGAATGTACATTTCGATGTGAGAACAAAGTCGGTTGGTGATTTGCCAACCACGCCCATCTCGTATCTGTCCTGCAGATTTTTGCCCACACCCGGAAGATTCACGAGAGTCGAGATTCCAAACTTGGACAACTCATCTTCTGGGCCAATGCCACTTAGCTTGAGCAACTGGGGAGTGTTGAACGATCCGGCAGAAATGATGACTTCTCGTTTAGCATTGACGCTACCAGGCTTGCCATTGGCCTCTGTCAAGGAGGCACGAGGATCTGCGCGATACAGACTTTGTCCGCGAAGATAATTCACACCTGTTGCCCGGGGCTTGGCTCCATTGGTGTCAAAGCGAACCTTAGTCACAAGTGTATTCAACTGAATATCCAAATGATACTTGCGAGAACCATCGGGGTTGACAGCATTGACAGTTGTCATTAGGAACTCTCGCGGTCCTGTACGCTTGTATTCGGGGACATCGACGGCAAGAGGAACCTGATAAGGTCCTTCATCATAGTCTCGGGAAGGAAGAGGGTTGTTCAGGTCGCGCAGTAAGACGCCAGCGAGACCTGTAACCGTGTTGATCAGTTTGCCTATTAAGGATTGACCTGCAGCAGTGGCTCCAGCGAGGATAAGTGACAGTAGCTTCTGATCTTCGATGACAAGTCGCAAGTCAGTGAGACTTGTTGTGAGCCATCCGTCAAATCCATGTCCCACTATGCTGCTTGGAAGGTATCGGTTGCGCTCGAGTCGTTGGAAGTATTGACGCATGTTGGCCGCAGACCAAGAGTCGTTTCCGGTGAGACTTGCCAATTTCTCCCAGTCATTCTCGTACGGATAGATAGTACTATCAAATTTGCAATCAGCGACTGAGATTACCTCGAGAGAAGAAGGAAAAGGAGATGGGTATATAGACTTACATCATGGCATTATGAGCAGAGCAGCCGCCCAGAGTCCCAGCTCGAGGGTACAGAATACCCAGAGGGTCGGAGCCTGCCGGTGGATTGCTTCCAACATGAAGCTCACCACTGGGAGTCCTATATGTCATTTTTGAATCTTCCTCCTGGCGCGTCAAGTTGGAGTAGTGGTTGACGAAATAATCCCACTTCATGGGTTCATATTCGGTAGACTGAAGTTGTAAAGCAGGAACCATTTGCCGGGTAGCATTGCCTTGATCATCTCCAGCGTCAAGAAGAAGAACCTTGTACCCAGCAATGGCTAGTCGTGCTGCAAGAGGTCCGCCACCAGGGCCAGAACCAACGACAACGTAGTCATAATCAGTAGGGGTCTCTTCAGTTGCGGTTTCATTTGAAGACCGTCGCTGGGTGTCATGATATCGATGACCCGGTCTGTGAGTACTGATTTATAGATGAGCCCAAATTCAATCCACAGAGAACAGAAGCGCGGGTTGATGAATTCACTCACGAAGCCTGGACGACGGCTGATAGGACGGACAATAGTCCTAACGTCGAGGAAAGACGCATGACAGGCCACGGAAAGCAAACAAACGAAGGACAGGACGAAGTTAAATGAGCGAGATAAATTAATAAGAGCTTGAAAGAATGAAGGAATTGTATAAATATGTCTTTGGCTATATGTGTCTATATAAAGCCACCCTGAAGTCCCTGAAAACCTCCTTTGAAGCTCTCAACGGCTATAGAAATGCCGTTGAGCAATTACGGAATTGATCGTCAAGGCTTATGCTCGTGCAGTCCACCCTAGTATTAAAACTCCACGAGAGCGAATATCTCCGTAACTACTCCGTACTCCAAGGTCGTAATATCGTACTAAGTCAAGAATTAGGCATAGGCCAATAGTAACGTATCTTTGACTTGTTTTGAAATGCATATCCTACTTGTTCTAAGTAGAACATTGCGTACAGGCAATGTTTTTTGAGCCATAGTCCCGGTAGCCAATGACAATATTCTAGTATGAAACGATTCTCGGCGTTTCATTATGAATTAGACTATTTCTAGGCATTTTGACAGCCGTTTGACGCCGATCAGACGGCATCTGGCGCCACTAAATTAGCAGTGGGCCTAACGTCCTCTTGACATCCGTATATCCCGCGTCGTTGATCAGACGCCTATTAAGGGTATTGCTCAAAATCAAAATTTCTCTTCTAGGCCTGGCTTTATTTACTAGTGCCACGGGGACCCTGAATCATTTTCCGAAAGTTGCGGGTTGAAACATGTGGACACGGATTGTGGACCATTGCACCCACGTTCGTATTCGACGGGGAGGTCTTTTTCCGGTGGGATTGTGGATATCCAAGACCCGAGCCAAGATTTTTTTCAGTGCTTAAGCGTGAAGTTCATTTTTGTTAGACAAAGGAAAGGAATCAAATTCGAACTCAGGGGATAGGCCTGCAATTGAGTTTTGGCGCCTACTTTGAATTCTCGGTATTTGATTTAGTACTTTGTACTCTTGTGATGCTTCTACTAAGGGCAAGAATTTACTGTCTTTACCGTATGGTCAAATTAAAGTGATGATTACTATGTTCATAAGTCTAGTAGCTTGTTTTATGCGTAAACAACGAAGCTCTACAGATTCCATCTAAGTAGAATTTGTTCATGAGCTTGGAGAATGTCATTTCTAAGGAATGATAGTTCATGGAATTGTTTGAAGAAAATAAATAACAAAAGGAAACTAAGAAGCCATAAGGTAGAAGTTCAACGACAGACGCTTTTTGAAATCCGAGTGAGCACAGCTGACCATGGACATGATCACTCGTGGCGATTTAGGCGTGCTTCGCTGGAATTGTCAACATCCTCAAGTGGGTAGAAATGCCGAGTATCATCTTTACTCTGGACATGAAAACTATTCTGTACATGAATAGAATTCTCGAATCGAGATCCAGTACCACGAGAATGCGAGTTCAGCCCGTAGGACTTGTTCTGCTCAGTGTCTCCAAATAGCTTCGGAGATACGCGTCGCAGCAAGGATCGAATGGCGGGCAGACAGGCACAGATAACTCCAACGTCGCACTCGATAGTACTCCAGTAGCCGATTTCAACATAATCCCCTGCTATGGGTCAGAATTTAATCCTCTCGCGGCCAGAATGAGTTTGTACTTACAAGTCAAATTACTCGTAGAAGCAAAATGGATAAGGGAATTGAGACGAAGAATGCTGACTAGGGTAACACTGAGGTTGAAAATTAGCATTGTACGTATTGGCAGGGGATGTTAAAAATCACATACAATATACCGAGACTAAACATGCACATGACATAGGCTTTCTTTCTCAGGGAAAGATTCAAGTTCCAAAGCTGTCGCAGCGGAAGAGCCATGACAATTATATCAAAAAGCATGTTTATTGCTGCAGCTGCCCATCCCTGTGCATTGATGTGATTGCATTTGTAATTTCCTTCACCATCCCAGTGAAGCCATGCTCCAGGTAAAGGACTACACTGGAAGACCGAAATCAAAACGAATGCAATCAGGTAGCAGACATTCAGTCCAATAACAAAGTATGTCACGTTGCGAAATCGACGTTCGGGGAAAATTCGGAGGTAGAAGCAGCAGATCGATATTTTGGTGAGTGGGAGGATACTGAGATAGAGCAATTCATCCCAGAAGTATAACTGCACCCGGAAATTAGGGATTAACCAAAAGTGTAACGAGAAATGTTTGGTACTAACGTATAAAATGTGCGTGATGTTCTGAAAAGGGAGTGTCCACATATCCCTTCCAAGGCCGGTATCAGCCACTATAAATTAATCAGTAAATGGTATCGGAGTAAATCAAATCGGAGGCATTCTTACAGACAGCTGAAATTGCCGAAAGTGGGATAAGGAGTATCTATTCGTCGTTAGAAAAGATAAATCATGTATTTTTCATGTATCTCGGTGGTAGACACAATGGTCTCACCATTGTTAAAGCCATAGTCCAGTCATCCATGCCAAAGGTACCGCCACAGCACCTCAGGCGCGCTACCATCCGCAAGATAAAAGCGACAAGAGCGATTATTCCACCAGCTACACCGGCGTAGGAAACGATCTTTGTCCTATCCCTGATGGGAGCCTCGCATGCTATTGAGGTGACATTTTTCGTGGCTTGTTTTTCTTGTTTAGTTTGAGCGTATCAACAACATCGGTAATGTCCAACTTACTCAAAGACTGTCGGATTGTGCAACTAGAAACCACACATTCTTCTAGAGCAGCGGTGTATTTCGCGTCCGTACACAAGCATGCCTGATCAGTTGGGGCACATGAAGCCTCTGGTAGGGCTTTTTTCATGCATATAAGCTTCTGATTGTCAGCAAGCGATGAAACAATTGGAAGATATTACCCCAGATATTTGGCTCATCTTACGGCACATGGTGGCAGGCTCGCTGTTAGTTGAGCCGCATTGGCTATGACAGTAGCAGGCAAAAGCACGGCTGCCAGGAGGATCCCACGCATGAAACGCATTATGAGGCTGAACAAGAAATATTCATTGGCGATGAAAGAAAGTAATTCGGCGAGTGCGGCCTGGAAAAGAGAGAACACTGAAGAAATGGGAATTGAGATTATGCAGGCTCTACATTCTTCCCCTAGTCTAGTCAAATGGGTCTAATCAAAGAAGACCTTCACTTTAGTAAGGAGTACATCATGGAAGTCGTTGCAAACTAGCTTGCAGTAAACTTCGATTGGAGATGAGATCTTTCAATTTAGGGCCCAGACACGTTCGAGCCAGCCGCGTGGGATCATTTAGTGGTTTATCTTTGCCGATCAGTAGGAGGTACTTTTGGACAATCCTTCAGACAAGGGTATTATGGGGTGTGCTGTTTTAGATTCCTGCACGGAGTAGTTCGGACATGCACTAGAAAACACCCCCTAATCACAAGATAACTCGCTAAATCCAGATTCTGCTCGACAAAGAGGTTCCTATATCAATTAAGATCTGCACCTATACGAACACTGTTCGAACTTCATAGCCGGCCAGTCTCTATATAGTCTGGAGCGTACAAACGCCGGTCTCATACTGCAAAAGAAGGAAAGAATAAGCCCAAAAGACGGCTCCACAAATAAGCCAAAAGTCAAATGAGCCGTGATCTGCATTCGGGATTTTTGACATTTCTCTCCACTTTGGAGAATTAGGTGTTTGCCGCTAATCAAGCCCCTTTAGATATCCACTTCTGAAGCGCCACGAGGATGAGACAGGTCCAATGAACAATATGGCTATTGGAGCTCGAACCTCCATACCTCGCTTAACATCTCCACAGATCTAACTGATAGATATTCTCCTTCCTGTCAGAGGCATGATCGCTTTTTTTATTGCTTGCTCCATTATTGTTTCTCCTTGAGGAGAACGGCCAAGAGCGTAGCGCAGAGTTTGATCTGCGCTGTCATACCGTTGGGATAACCGTCAATGCCTAATTTGCCAGTCCTGGGCTTAGAAAGGGGTTGATTTTTTCGCGGTGTCTGGAAATATCCTCATATCTCAATATTAAAAGTATAAGAATTGACTCTTGCGAGAGGGTAGTCTTGAATCAGCAATTAGCGTGAACTCGAAAGATAGATTCACGATAGTCACTTTTTGTAGGAATGTTATACTTCATCACGCAGTCTAAAGGAACAATGAGCTGTTTGCATCTATGTACTACCCAGTCAAGAGTGGGTAATTTGAAATTACATGGTGTCCGACATCTGTGCATTGTTTTTTACCGAATGGCGTTCCAGGGGATTTATGCATATTTTTAATCCTTATCCAAGCCGGAAACGACTAGAAATCTCCGGAGACCAATTGACCTTGCCGGAATGAGGCCCGAGCTACTCTTGTTTACCGGTTGGCTCGGCAGTTAACATGTGCAAAATGAAATGAACATGTTCTTGAGTCCATTCAGGGGGAAATAATTAATCAGCGAGCCTTGTATTCAGGGAAAGAAGGGGTTTCATTCCTATCTATAGGCCTTGCCCCGGTCTCTAGAGTCGTACTCCGGATCATTTGCTTTTGATCTAGCCTTACTTTCAATCATATTCGGGAGTGGGAGTTGGTTTCTTAGAAAATGCGCATTTTTAGCCCGGGACAACTGCTCTGGCAGTCCTCTCTTGTTGCTGTTGTTTCTGGCTTTGCAAACTTCCATGCTGGTGACCATCCTAACCACCAAGGTCTGCATAAGAAATGCCCCTTTGCCGATATTCCAGATAATGTGGCAGCAGACCATGAAAAGAGGTTCTTATTTGACACTATGAGATCCCCAATTGATAGTAAGCAGCAGCCAAATTGAATCTTGTGCCTTTATACTGATAACTCTGCGAATCCAGTCACCGGTGAACATGAATTCCAGCCGCCGAACTTTGAAGGTGGTGATCAACGCGGTCCTTGTCCAGGTCTTAATGCTTTGGCAAACCACGGTTATATTCCTCGAAGCGGCGTTGTTTCGGTAAGATGAATTTCAATCTAATAAGTCTACGTGGTGTGCTAAGACTATTGAAGTTCGGCAATGTGATTGCGGCCATCAACAAAGGTATTTGATCAATATTCACAGCCCGGAACTCAAACTAATCTAGAATCGGCTTGACAGTGTACGGCATGGGTGTAGATCTGGCTACAATCCTAGCTATAATGGGCACTGTCTGGACTGGAGATCCATTATCTCTTGATCCTAGTTTCTCGATTGGTGGTCGCGATACTGGTGTCAACAACCTTCTGAACAACCTTGGTGGGCTCCTTGGTATGTTTTTCAGTAACCCAACAATTGACGTACAACTTCAACTGACCAATTCAGGCGAGCCTCAGGGTCTGATCGGTTCTCATAATTTCATTGAAGCGGACTCCTCCAACACTCGCGATGATCTATATGTCACCGGCAACAACTATGCCCTCAACATGGACAAGTTCATGGCTTGGTACAACATGTCTACCGACGGTACCTTTGATATGGATCTCATGGCGGAACGTGCAAAGAATCGTTTCCATGAAACAATCGAGACAAATCCAAACTTCTATTATGGCCCAGTCACCGGACTCATTGCGCGCAATGCTGGGTATATTTTCCCAGGAAGGTTATTCAGAAATCATTCTCGTGAGAATCCGGAGGGATTATTGAGTAAGTTTCTTTCTTTCTCTTTTTTTTTCGAGGGTTCATTTGCCCTTTCAAGTGCTACCATGCTGACTTTGCTTTACTAGCCAAGGCCCATGTACGAAATTTCTTCGCAATTTATGGCGAGGAGGGCAATTTCACATACCGCGAAGGATGGGAACGGATCCCTGAGAATTGGTTCAAGACACCAGTGGATTATGGTCTTATTCAATTGAATTTGGATACTCTTGCTTGGTTGGCTAAGTATCCCGAGCTTGGAAGGTGAGAAAATACTCCAGATACCTTAAACAAGAGCAGCCCTAATCCATTCCTTTAGTATTGGTGGAAATTTGGGCAAGGTGAATAGCTTCGCTGGTGTTGATCCAGCAGACTTGACTGGGGGTGTACTCAACTTGACCAATCTTTTGGAAGATAACAACTTGCTCTGCTTTGTTTTCGAAGTATTGAAGTTTGCCAGTCCGAATGCGCTATCTGGCATTTACAAGACTCTTTCTGAGCCATTGGAGTTCATCACCAATGCTCTTGCTGAGCCTTTGCTGAATGTTACCTGCCCGGCATTCCAGGACCTTCAGATGGGGGGAAAGCCGATCTGGAAAGCACTTCAAGATGATTTCCCCGGAGCATTGAAGAGTGGCCGTGCCTTCTAGAGGATATTTATCAATGTACCCTGGGGAGTGTCCGTAAAAGCAGTACGCTATAATAAAGACTCTTCATGTTGTACTTAGATGTATATTATCAATATTATTTCGAGTCCCTATCCTTTCATACTAGTGCTACAGGTAAGAATGGAGCCCCAAAGAAGATATAACAGTCATTGCTGGGCTACTGCCTCCCCTCAGAGTAAGCGAAATGGCTACACCGAGACGTAAACCCATGAGACGAAGAAGAGCTGCCGACAAAGATTAATATTCAAATTGAGAACGAAGACTTATACATCTGAACCCCTTCACCAAAGGCAAAATCACCCCCTTGTTCGAACATAAGCCCAAGTATAATAACCCAAGGTACCCACCACTCCAATAAGTGACATTAGTGTGAGCGACACCCCAGTCAATATTCCCTGTTCAAAGAAGCCAATTTTGAAACCAGCTCTTTGTTTCGTGGATGGAAGTGGGGAGATTGCCTCGCGCCAAAGAGCGTCTGATTTCAGCGTATTCTCACTTTTTAAAATCGTTTGTGTAGCGTATGCCTTCGCGGGGGCATTTATGAGTTGTGGGCGAGGGATCTGGAAGGCTTCCCTGGAGTAGCGTGTCTCATGGCTGTAAAGAGTATTTCGCGGAAGAGCAGGTCCGACTTGATCCTGTTGTCAGCGGAGTCTGGGGTTGGTGAGGAATGAAAGGATGTATAAATTTACCTAGCATGTGGCTTGGGACGTGGTTGACCCATGAGATGTCAGCGTCGATAAATTGTGTGAGATACTTTGCCGAGGCTGGTTCTGCAAAAGCATATGTTGCTGCGAATGTTTCATTGCTGTTTTAATATTGTTAATAGGATTCCTTTGGTTGGAGATGAAACTTACAAGTTCATGTCAATGGCATCGTCTAGGCTGGTGACGGGATGTACCACGAGGAGCTTCTCTTCGATCTTCTTCTTGAGTAGTGATGATTTTCTAAATTGTCAGTGACTTTGCTCAATTTCTAGGCATTTTTGTGCAAAACCTACCGATTCTGAACCTCAACGACTCCCCAGTTACTCCCAGAGACGAGAACACGCGCGTTTCGTTCTTTGTGGATAGAGTCTAACAGCGCGGATCTTCGAGATGATATCTGCTGTTGTCGGGCCTCTCCATTCTCACCAGCAAGGTAGCGAGAAGAATGCTGAATCACAGCTTCGATGAATGGTTTCATAGCGAACTCATTAACTAGAACGAGATCCGGAGCGTAGACAGAGCGACCACCGAGTGCGAATCGTGCTGCCACCAATGCCTGAGCGGCTTCATTGATCTTGGCAGTGCGATCGACAATTGCCACGGTTCTAGAGACTGCAGGCGAAAGCAATCCTTTTGGAGACTCTGATTGGATCTGCGAAACGAGCAAGCAATCTTTCATGAATGAAGAATCTGGCCTCTGTGACACGATCGTGAATGTATCATGGTCCAGCGCATCAGGTAGGATCTTTCGTAGGATGACCGGGAGAGACATTGTTGTTTGTGGGAGCTTTTGGATTGATTTACAGTGTAAGTAAGCTATTCATATTTCGACAATATTAGTTTAAATGAAGCAACTTACCTCCAAAACGATGCAGTTTCCCGCAGCCAGTGCAGCGGTTAGAGCAGAAATGATGGAAAAGAATAAGGTATGAGTCGTCGGTACGATATAGACAGTACCAATACCATGCGATGCATCGAGACTATCTTTCCCATTCTTGATGCGATATTCAATCTCCAGATCCTTGGTCACATCGAGCGAAACGCAATGTGTCCTCAACTCTTGCAAAGCTAGTACTACCTCCGCGCGGACTTCTGAGCGTGTATGACCCGAATCAGTGCGAATAGCATCTTGAATTTCTGCAATATTTTCAACAAGAATAGATTGGAGGCGCTGGAACTGTGTTTGGCGATAACGTGTGTTTTGCGTGCGGCCGTCGATTTTGGCCGCGACAATGCGCGAGAGCTCCATATTGACTGAAATAATGTTTTGATATCAGGATTGAAAGAATCTTGAATCATGTTGAGATGCTAATGATTAAAGAAGGATATTGCATGCCTCCGATTACCCCGAAACTTGGCGTCGCCCGCAATTATCTCGGAGTCATACAAACCCCCATCGGGATGTGGGGGAGAAAAGGGCGCGTGGGGGATTTAGTCGGTGTATGGGCTTTGTGATCATGAATAAGTGGAAACAATACTATCCAGTGTTCTGAATGTCCTGGCATTCAAGAAAATCCGAGAAACTTCCACTTCTTCGAAGAATTTACACCGTGATAGCGAGAAGGTTCTTCATTATGTCTTCTACAATCACCGCCACCACCACGACAGACACACTCTCTGTTTTGGCCGACTACGAGGTGCATCACAGCAACTCTCAACATGATACCCACAATCAAGCACCTTCAATCAGCTCCCAGCCATCTGACTGGCCAACTGATCATCGTCGCATACCAGCGTATCGTCCTGTGCAGTCGAATCTTAGCTACACCGAGCGTCCAGCTGGAAATGGGCATCCTGCTGAGTATGCTTTTATTCAGGTCATGCTCCACGGTGTTTGGTTAAATGCGGTAAGATATACTTGTCAGTTGATTCAATCATAGGGTCTTTATTCTGACTGAATTAGTCTATCGCCCGTCTATGGCGCTTCACGGGAGGAAGAATAAACGACAAGATATTCCATTACGAGGTCGGAGGAGAATGGTAGATACAACAGCCTGTCAATTTCACTCGATGTTCTTTGAACAATTCAATAGTATCATATTTTATTTCTGTATACTCTAAAATCCTTAATCGTTGAATTACATAGTATCAAGAAATTTGCTGCAAACTATATTGTCTTCAAGTACTGGCCCTAACCCCAATTCCATCGACAACCTCCCCAAGTTTCGTACCACCAATACTCATCGGATTGGAAGGCGAAAGAACATACAACATCCTCGCCCATTGTGGAATTTTCTCCCCACCAGAAATAACATCGGGCGTAACATTTCTCCACGCATGGTTCGTCCCTCTCTGCACAGCAACATCTCCCCGTTTAAGCAATCTCGTCTCCCCCGAATCCAACACAAGCTCAACCTCACCCTCCAACACAACGCCGTAGTCAAGTGAAACAGTCCGGTGCATTGGACTAAGGGCGCCGGGTCTCATGTCCACAATTCGACAGACGGTTCCGGTGGAAATTGTAATACCCGGTGGACTGGTTAGGTAGTCTTTGTACTCGGATATGTCGGTGTCGTTGTTCAGTTCGGCGGGGAAATGAGAGGATGTATAAGCCAGGCTAAAGTCTGCACCATCGCCAATGGGCTGAACGGGCATTTCTTCTGGGAGGGTGTCTGAGAAGATTGCTTTGCCTGACTCATCGTGGGTTGTTATGAAGCGGTTTAGAGGACGCATTGTTTTAGGTGTTTGGGTGGCCATTTCGAGGGAGTGGATTAGAAATTCTCTGCGATTCTCGATATTCGTATGTGCTTTAGCTATATCTGTAGGTTCTTAGGTGGATATTTAAGTTATGTTAGTAGAAATAGTACTCCCTCGCTCTCCTGTTCGTCTGTATCTTCGTTCCCCTCATATCGGGACCGCTTTACGACCACATCGGCTGTGGAGTCGCGCATCTCGGAGTTAGGAAGCTCGGAAATAACCCCAGTGTTCTTTCAAGGTGGACGAGCTATGTAGTGTGACTTTATGAGTAATTGGATCATATGCACTAGTAGCGCAGAGACTTGCCGAGATCGAGAAGATGGTGAATGCTGGTGAAGGAAGCATTTTCGTGAAATCCAGTGGACGACATCCGTCGATTGCTGAGCGTCAAAAATTAGCAAATATGATAATGCGCTTTTTGGCTTAATTTAATTGTGGTAATTTTGATACATTTGGAATTTCAGATAAAAAAAACCTGGATATTGAAGGCATCTAGTCTTGATTTCTCTACCCGAACTAAGCACCTCCCACATATCTACGGAATAATAGGAAGGGTAACATAGTTATCACCCAATCCAAAATGAATATGATTCTGACCCTGAAACTTCTCCACGGACCTATAATATTGTTAGCTCAATTGAAAAGTATCACCTAAAACATCACTACACGGGAAAGGAAGAACATACCGATCAACAGGCGAGTTATGCAAGAAAATCCCAGAACCTTGAGTATCACCACTAGCAACTTCAAGAACAAGTTTACCCCCTTCCTCAACAACGACATTTGTAGGCCAAACCTCGACATCGACGGCGTATATTTCGCCTGGAATTACGGGCTGCACGTCCGTGGAGTAATAATCACGGTGTGGTAACCAGGGTCTGTTTCGAGGGTGTTCCTTATTCATCTTGCGCATGCTAAGACGTAACCAACCCTTGCAGAGAGGAATAGGGTCCCCGGCTGTACCGGTGTAGAAGACTTCATTTCCGGCGGGTGAAATGTGACGCAAAGTGACGAAGAGATCTAAGTCTTGGGGTGTTGGTGAGCCTGGGTTTGGACTCATTGATACGTTGAGGTGCGCGACAATGTGGCCAGTAACTTCAGTTTCTTTTTCGAAGACGGGTGTTGTAAATTGAACTGCTTGTGGGTTTTCGAGAGTACCGAGTGCTTGGTAAGAAATCTTGGAGGGTTTCTCGATGGGTGCGTGAGTGATGAGTTCTTTTGTCGAGGTAAGGTAGAACTTTGTATATTGGGTTCGAGCAATAGGCCACTCGTGCTCGATACGACGGGTGAATTTCTTCTCTGCCTCGGCATTATCGAAGCCTACGTCTCCCTTTCGAAGAAGAAGGTCGACTTTGGGTGCTTTTCCTGTAGACCAACCTTGACGGTCGTCGTCTTTCAGAAATGCATCTAGGAAACTGCGTTGAAGCTCGACTTCCTCCGAGTAATAGAATGGTAGGTCGTGACGACCAGCGATGAATCGTAGATACTTCAATTCAGAACCTGCTTGTGTCCATCCTTCAATATTTCCTCGAAGATGGAGTAGAATACCGCCCCAGTTTGCCACAGATAACAAGGGCACCTGAATGTCAGACATGCTATATTCCTTCGAAGCGTAGTAAAGATCATCCCGGAACTTATTCTCGACATTATCGATTGTCTGATCTTGTCGGTTCTGCACCAATGCTTCTTCGGAGAGATCACCTTCGATCGTATCAGGCCCCCAGTTCCGTGATGCTCGACCAGGTCGACCGTACTGGTTACTCACAACCTGACGATCCCACCAGAACTTGATGAAAGAATTGGACAAAATCCCTCCATGTCGGCACCGATCACGATAGTAATCCGACATTCCTTCCCATGGGATTATACAAGCCAGTCCCTTTGGCTGCCGCGCTGCAACACGCCATTGACTACCAGCATAGTAACTGATGCCCAGCAATCCGACTTTCCCAGAAGACCAGGGCTGCTCAGCGGCCCACTCGACAACGTCGAAGAAGGCCTCGCTTGTTCCCCGTGACATAGTGTCAAGTTTTCCAATCGACTGCCCGGTACCTCGCTCATCGGCCCGTACAACCGCATAGCCTTGACTAGTCCAATATTTCGGATCGGGCGTTTCCCATGCCGAATGTTCAGATCGTTGCTCGGGGTTGACTTCACTGAAACTCTTGGGATGGAAGTCCTTGTAAGCGATATCCTTGCCGTAAGGACCATATGTAACTAGAACAGGGACTTTATCCGAAGTCTTGGGGCGATAAACATTGGCACGGACAAGGCCTGATTGATCTTTCAATGAGATTGAAACATTCTGTTCGAAGACGTATGAGAAGGACGTATCGTCGCGGGTGGTGATGTCTTTGATTTCGTTCGGCATGTTTTCCCTTCCTGAAACAGAAAACCAATTCAATAAATTCAACCTTTTGCGAAGAATTGTAAATCTCGATATCATCCCATATTAAAATGAATTGTAAACCTCCCCCGCTCGGAGTCCTTTGCCGTATCGCATGTGGAGCCGAAATTGCTTCCGAACATCACCGGACCTCGACGTGACCGCAAAGCCGATGGACCGAGAGGGGTACACATTAGATGGAATGAATTTTGCATAAATAAATTATTGATAGCCTTCGATAAGGGGTATACTAGATGAAACCCATCTCAAATCGAGATGGCAGAGCAAAAGAAAGATTCCGGACTGCGTGTCTTGATTGTTGGAGCTGGCATCGGCGGATTAACAGCTGCCATTGCTTTGCGCCAACAAGGACATCATGTTGAGGTTTGTCATTTTAGTTCTGAAAAGACTCACATTTCTATTGGGCTGGCTTGATATACTAATTGTATACTCCTAGCTATTCGAGCGTTCACGCTTCGCCAACGAAATTGGTGCTGCAATTCACCTTTCGCCCAACGCCAATGGAGTTCTTCTGCAATTGGGCATTGATGCCACAAAATTCGGTGCTGTAGAAACGGAGCTGGTAAGTCTTATGCTTTTCTTTGCTGCAAAGCAATAACTAACCGTATAGTTGCGCGAATATAAACCCTCGGGCGAGCCGGTTCACATCACCAACATCAAGGAGCAATCGGGCATGTGGAGACATGTATGTACTTCTCCATCTATTTTCAGTATGACTGGGCTGACTTGGTGACAGAGCTGGCTACTTGTTCACCGTGCACACTTCCACGAGGGACTCAAAGCAGCTGCACAGACCACTGGCCACGGTCACCCAGCTATCCTTCACACTGCAAGTAAAGTTGTTGACGTCGACCCACACAAAGCCACAGTCACGCTCGAGAACGGCGAGGTCCACGCCGGCGATGTCTTGATCGGTGCAGATGGCGTTCATTCACTGACACGCTCTAAGCTCCCCGGTGCGAAGGATATCAAACCGGTTAGCTCGGGCAAGAATGCGTTTCGCTTTTTGATGACTCGCCAACAAGCACTCGATGATCCCGAGACAAACAGCATCGCCCGAGACTTTGGTGCCGTTGATATGTGGGATGGAGAAGATCGACGAGCTGTCATATACCCATGTGCCAATAATGATCTCCTCAATTTCGTCTGTATTCATCCAGATTCGATTACCACGATCGATGCCGGTAATGATCAGTATGATCAGCAAATTGGGAAAGATACACTCCTGGAAGTGTACAAAGACTTCAATCCTCAGGTTCGTCGACTTTTGGAAAAGGCAGATCCGGCGACCTTGAAGTTATGGCCATTGTTGGATATGCCTACATTGCCTGAGTGGGTTGAGGGTCGATTGGCTGTCATTGGAGATGCAGTACATCCTTTCTTGCCATACCGTGCATCGGGCGGTGCAATGGCCATTGAAGATGCAGTATCAATTGGCGTGATCCTGCCTCGTGGTGTAAAAGCCCATGAAGTACCTGAGAGGCTGAAGATTTATGAAAAAGCTCGGCACGAACGTGCGACTACGATCCAAGAGATGACGCGAGAGTCTGTCAATCTGTTACCACCTCATAGAAGTATGTTTTCTTTTCTTACGCCTCCACTGTCTTTCTAACATATGAATGCTAACTGGATAGCCATCGCGATGATTGGCTACATCTATGGCCATGACGAATTCGACCATTCGACTCAAGTCTTACGCAAATATCTGTGGTCGAAGAATCCGCACATGTATTGGCGTCAGCCAATCGTCTTTGGACCTATGCCTGGGCCCCGGCAGGACTGGTATGGCAATGATCGTGCAGCGAAGTCTCTACAGTCAACATTCCTTTCGGCATCGATCAAGTTCAAGACCAGTCGTACGTTGCTCCAGAACCTCTTCCCAAACGATCGATACAGCTTCATTTCACCAAGCACGGTTGCACGGGCCAGTTTTTCGCAGACCACATTAAGTGGAATGGACTGGCTTGGTGGCGGTGGATACCGACATATCGGGCTATACATACACGGTGTGCAGTATAAAAAACAGAATGGCGAGGTGATTAAGGGCACCTATATGCCAATTCTCTTTGAGAGTTTGGCGGACCCAATCGTCTCCGGTCGTGAAGAACTCGGCATGCCGAAACTATACACAGCAATTGATGTCCATGAGCGGAAAAGCTCGTATCGTCTGCAGACCAGTTGGCAGGGTGCAGTGTGGGGCAATTTCGAACTGGAGGATCTAGAAGACCAGGATCCGGGGATGGACAAAGGTACGATTGGTGGGGAAGACGATGAGGGTATCTTAGTTTATCGCTACATGCCCAAAGTTGGACGGGATAGTAAAGGGGAGGCTGCAGAGGAATACCCTGTCTTCGTCCCCCATGCACAAGAGGGCAAGATCGTGCCATCCAGTGTTACGCGGGTGCGCCGAACCAAAAGCGCCAAGGTGAATATCGACGGACTGAGCTGGGAAGCGTTGCCAACCCTCCATCACGTTGTGTCTCGACTGGCGGAGATTCCAATCGACGAGGTGATCGACGCGAAGATTACAGAAGGGCTTGGAGTGCCAGATGTCTCGAGTGCACAACGGATTGAATAATTTATCCTCGACGTAGACAGTGCATTATGTTCTTTGCACAATAAGATAGTACCATATCATGCCATTAGTATTCAATCAACGTCTTAGCGGCAGCATAGACTGTCCCAAATTGCTTAGTTGCCGACAGTTCAAAAGCCATGACCTCGAGTCTGAGCCGTTTTTAGCGACCTCTTTTTAGTCAAATGGCTTAATGTATTCAGGAAATGAGGATGTGGCCGTATTGGGTGAAATGCAGCACATTCATGTTGGCATTCCAGCAGGTCGACGTTTTGAGGACTGCACCAGCAAGACAGTCAACGTAGCGGGGTGCTTGGGCTCAAGCCTAGGCATTTGCAGCAGCAAGTACATCAGTATACGAGGCAGATTTGATGCAAAAGTTTGCCGCATGTGAATTGCATTGTCTGAAATGGACCAGTGGTCTCCATACCACAGCTTCCTCCCCGAAGGTAGGGGCGAATTTGCGCAAAAATACCCGCAGTTCCACCCGACGCTGTCGGCGTTGAGCCGATTATAGAGGGGCATCTCAGCCACACCGCCACGCAGTCGTCCGCCACGGAGGGGGACCGTTGTGAGGCTGTCGACGCATCCCGCCGATCCGTGCGGGAATGGCCGTGGACAAGCCGATCCACATAGTCAGCATGAGGGATGATGCGAGCCAGTCAAGAGAAGAGAGTATAAAATACAGGGCTGGTGCGGGGTGCTATTAGTAGCTATCAGTGATCAACCCCTCTTCGTTGATCCTCTTAAGCTGTGGAGATCCCGCAAGTCGATGGAGAACAGAGGAGGTTCAAGATACCAACTGATCCATCAACTCTTTGGAGATTAAACCAGCTCAGGATTGAACGGAATTGCGGCATCTTAAGGTAGTCTCTCGAGCCATAGATTCTTGGAATTAGGCCCAGGGAATGGCCGATATTATCAACCTATAAGACAGTAGGAGACGTTGGCGGGCGAGAAGGTACTGCGTTAGTGCGATAAGCCGGCGAACCTTGGTGAAACCAAAGGATCCACGGCTGCCTTGAGGTGGGCTGCAGCTGAGTCTAGAACTGGCAAGCTCGTCGCAATGGCGTTTCAAAAGTAATTGTATCAAAGTGGAAGCAGTGGAGAGGATGAGAAAGTTGAGAGGCTGAAGTGTTGCAAAGAAAGAAAAAAGAAAGAAAAGCGAAAAGAAAAGAGTAGATGAGATCACGTTTGGTCAAAAAAGGGAAGGTGCGGAGTGGGGGGAGAGAGAGGAAAGCAAGGAGGGAAGGAGCGGCCCCGAATCTCTCTGGGTTGTTCCTTCCCCAAAATAAACTTGCAACTCTGTTGCGTCTCGCACCTTCCATCTTTTTCACTTCTTGACTCAGCATCTTCTCTCCTTCTCTACTCTTCTTCTCTCTTCAACTTCTTCTTCTCTTTTCATCTCTCGCTCATCCTTGCTTCTTCTCTTCCTCTCAACTCCCTGCTTGTCAGGGTTCATTGCTTCCCCTCCATTCCTCCCCGCACCGAACATATACATACCATTCACAATGTACGTTAGACCTCAACTAACCCATAATCCAGCCTAGTTTCCATCAAACTAAGACTTTTAGGCGGATCACTGTAAGCGTTATCCGCCCCGAACAGGCCGATTCCGATATCATCACGCTCGAAGTCGGCGGTGATATGACCATCGAGCTTCTCAAAGCCATCGTCGAAAGCGAAACCGCAGTTCCTCCCGAAGCCCAACAACTCGTCTACAACAACCAGCTCCTTCAGAATCCTTCACAGACTCTCGATCAGATCGGTATTGGAGAGGGCGACATGCTGGGTGTCCACGTCACTCTCCGCGGCGCAGGTCCCGGTGCGGGCCCTGCTCAAGCATCAACGGCTCCGTCAGCAGGCTCCAGCTCCATGGCCCCACGCCAAATGCCACCGCGGCCAGGTATGCCCGATCCCGAGACAATTCGTCTTCATATCCTCGGTGACCCTCGTGTACGGGAGGCGGTGCGAAGGCAGAACCCGGAGCTCGCGGCGGCCGCAGATGACGCGGGGCGTTTCCGGGATGTTTTGCTGTCACAGCAGCAGAATGAAGCCCGACAGGAAGCGGCAAAAGAAGCTCGAATTGCGATGTTGAATTCGGATCCATTCAACCCAGAGAACCAGCGCGAGATTGAAGAAATTATTCGCCAGAATGCCGTGACTGAGAACTTGCACAATGCCATGGAACACCACCCAGAATGTATGTGACGAACTGACCGCCCCGGTCCGCCTCCTTCTCTCAATTAACATGTCTTATCTATCTCTTTTCTATGGTCTACGGAAGATTCCGGGATTGGTAGAGAAGATTATGCCATGCGAGAAACTGACAAACATGGATAGCTTTCGGTCGTGTGACAATGCTGTACATACCCGTCGAAGTCAATGGTCACCGTCTCAACGCATTCGTCGATTCCGGCGCCCAGGTCACAATCATGTCGCCAGAATGTGCAGTCGCCTGTAATATCATGCGTCTGGTTGACCGACGCTATGGCGGTATCGCCAAGGGTGTTGGAACCGCTCCGATTTTGGGCCGAGTTCACTCGGCTCAGATAAAGATCGGCGAGATGTTCCTTCCCTGCTCGTTCACCGTTATGGAGGGCAAGCAAATCGACTTGCTACTAGGTTTAGATATGCTTCGCCGCCACCAAGCCTGCATCGATCTCCAACGCGGCGCGCTCGTTATCCAGGACCAGGCGGTTCCGTTCCTAGGAGAAGCAGATATCCCCAAGCATCTAACGGAGGAATTCGAGGATGAGCCGACCGTCAAGGGTTCTGATGGCGCAGAAGTCGGCGCCCGCACAGGTGCCGTGACGCATCAAGCGGGTGGTGAGGGCGGACCAAATGCGTCTGCATCGGCCACAAGTTCTGCTTCTGCTTCTGCGCCTGGATCTGCGTCCGCACCTGCGCCTGCACCTGCAGCTGAGTCTTCAGCTGCTCCTGCGCCACGGATCAACATTCGGCCTGCGGCGTCCCGCTGGCCGGCGGACTCGATTGCGAAGATTACCGAATTAGGATTCACGCGGGATGAAGCAATGCGTGCACTGGATGCCGCAAATGGGGACCTGGATGGTGCCATTGGATTCCTCATTTAGTCTGCACGGTATATCCAGCTCCCTATCTCTGCTGATTGGGGACTCTTATTTCTGATTTACATTGGCTGGGCATTGCTTTTCGGCGTTGGTGGGATTGGGATTTAGCGGGATTTCATTGACCATTGCACGCAAACGTGTACGATATATGTCTCCAAGATTACTGACTGCAACCGGGTGCAGCGATTGACGTTGAAATTGTAGTGTAGTGTAGTGTAATATAGAAGAGATGATTACTCGCGCTTTCGCTTCGGCATGAGTTGCGATTTCAATCGAAGAATCATATCGATGGCCATGTATGCGCCTATTAATGAGATTATTAGCAATGATCTTGACCTTCTGACTCCTGACAATTGGTGTTCAACTTAGACATACCCAGCGCCACATATGGGCCATACAACGAAGTGATATTCCATTTCTCGGATGAACTTCTATCCTCCCAGGCCCAGACCTCCACTAAACAAGTGAGAGATGTGATGAATGCTTGAATTCCAAAGATAAGGATGTGGACTGGGACGAGGGGGTGTTCTGATATGCGTTAGTTGAATTGAGTAGAGTAGCGGTGCAAAGCAGAGCAGAGCAAAGCAGAGCGGTGTGTCTTACCCTTCCACAATCCCCAAATAGCCCAAATACTAGCTGGAACGTGATAGATCAATTCCATCAAGATAAAGGCGTTGAACCAAGCTGGTGTGGGTGGTTCGAAGAATTTATCGCGGTAGGTTGAGACGTAGAATGTGCGGAGTTGGGAGGAGAGGGATGTTTGGATCCATTGTGGTTGGAGGGGGACTGTATCTACTAGGTAGATTATTGGGATGTGGGAGGCGAAGAAGATTAGGTATGCTATGTCGCGTTTCAGCATTGTGTTGGTGTGATGTCTGGTGTCTGGTGTCTCTCGTAGGTGTGCTCTGTAGAGAGTATCTGATGGTGTTGAAGTGTTGGGGGAATTTTGCAGTGGAGCGGTCAGGTGAGCGGGGCAACCCGGCGATCTGGGAATGTTTGCTTTTTCCAATCGATAGCTTATTTAGTGAGTGGATTACTGTAATTTTCTAGAGTATATCTAGAATTACTATAGATAGTGGTTAGTTTAGGAAGTACTCGTATACTTTCCTCTTTCTCTACTCAACGGAAATACTCTGCTGCCTCAACTTCTCGGGATACCAAATTTGGTCAACCAGCGGAGACGGGCCGGACCTTGCACGTACCAAGGTTGCTGGTGGAGATATACACAACGGCAATGGATTCACCTACGGAGTACTCCAGGGGAAATGAATTGCCCAATTCTGTAAGAATGAGTACCTTGTATGAATTACTCTGGATATAATCTCTCTCCAATTACATCATCGTATGATGTACACGCTCGGCATCATCTGCAACCGAGCATGCGACGTGTCGAGCATCGAGGATCAGGGCAGACCGCATCTTTGACGTCGGCCCAATGGACTCCTTGATTAACTCCTTGGGCCGTGAAAGAGGAAGAATCGTCCCGGGTTTATCCCGGCTTGATTGACTCCATTGGATCCACATGAGCACATTCAGGACCCGTTTGAACCTGTCGAATACTCCCTTCAAACCCGCCATCGAGGTACTACAGGACTATACAGAGTATAGTTAGTTCTAATCTATCTAACTCCTCGGTCCGATTCGCCCTAACAAATCCCGGCAGATAATGCAATTCGATTGGACTTCTGTCTGCATGATTCTTCGTCGGAAATACTACGGAATGGTTCCCTTCCTTCTCGTCTGATCTTTCCCCCCTCTACGTATGTACATACAGTGTTTCTTGATGAGCGGTGTGTGAGGGTGTGTTTGATGGTGAATATCTGATGTTGTTGGCTTTTAGGGCTACGTCGTCACGGGACACTATCACCGCCCATCCTCCCTTTTTTTTTTTTCAGCTTCACCCCTGAATTGTGGCTCCCCTCCGAAATCATTACATAGTAAACCTCCAATTGTAATCCACCCCCCTGATGATTGATGATGCAGCTTCACTCCACCCTGGTGACGGAACACGCCGGGATGTCAGTGGTGTTAAACCGAAATTTTAGAGCCCGTTTTTTTGGGTCTGTCACTAGTTGCTCCCTTTCCACCCCCCGTAGTCTTTTAGGTAGTAGTCCACTACGGAGTATCCTATCGCCAATATCCAACGAATCCACTCATTCGCCCCCCCCTCCACCTTGACCGCTCCTCCGAACCAAACTTTCCTCTGTATGTGTCAGTCCTCGCCTTTCCATCGGTGACCCGGAAATGAAAGGGTACGGACTAGCGCTGCGTTTATGCAGCTAGAACCTTGGAGCTTCGATATCGGCCTTGCTTGTTACGCTAAACAGTCTGACGCGATCTGCATTGGTACCGTCCAGCGGGTCCTACTCAAGGTTCGTCTTTATATAAGACGAACTGTTCGGATCAGATAACTCTCGTCTCCATCTTTTTTTTTGCTTTTTTCCCTTACTCCACTACTAAGCATACCTTAGCCCTACTCTACATACACCCAAGGCTGTGTATAGTAGCACATTAGTAGGAGTTTTCCCACCCATCTACTTTCTTTTTTGAAAAACTCAAAATGCCTTCCTCTGCCCCCCTCATCCGTTCAAAGCCAAAATCAAATGCCCATAAACCTGATATCCCTATCAGTTACGATATAAACATTCCATACGTGGACGTCGACAAACAATCCAAAATCAAAACTCCTTACCCTCAATACCTACCAACTTGGGATCCAATCTGGTTCGACCCCTTACCACCCTTCGAATACAATGACCCTGCTCTCCGCGCTGCACCACATAAACCAAATCTCTTTGCATCAGGCGATGTGAAAGTAAACCACATCCAGCCAAATATCGGCTCAGTCGTCGAAGGAATTCAACTGAATTCCCTATCCGACGCCGCAAAAGATGAACTCGCCCTCTTAATCTCTGAGCGAAAAGTCCTTGCTTTCCCAGACCAGGATCTTATAGATGATGGTCCGGACGCGCAGGAATCTTTCATGAGATATTTCGGTAAACCGAATTATCAGCCTGTTTCAGGAACAATTCGAAATCACCCTGCCTTCCACGTTATTCATCGTGATGGAAATCGTGATGAAATTGCGCGGTTTTTGGAGGCTCGTACGACTACTACACTTTGGCATCAGGATGTTAGTTATGAGATCCAACCTCCTGGTTATGTCATGTTGGGATTACTTCAGGGTCCTGAGGTTGGAGGGGATACTGTTTTCTCTGCGACTGATATGGCGTATAAACGACTTAGTCCTACATTAAGGGGATTTTTGGATACGCTTAAGGCGGTTCATTCTTCGGCGAAAATGATTGCTCATACGAGATTGACTGGTGGTCTTGTACGGAAAGATCCGGTTGATAGTGTTCATCCTCTTGTTAGAGTGCATCCTGTTACCGGAGAGAAGTGTCTGTTTTTGAATCAGGAGTTTATCACTAAGATTCCTGGATTGAAGGAGCCGGAGACGAAGTGGATGTTGGATTTCTTGATGAATCATATTATTACTGGTCATGATTTCCAGGCTCGAGTCCGTTGGCAACCTAGGACTATTGTTTTGTTTGATAATCGCTCAACTACCCGTGGGTCTTCCCCCTTCTCCACTTGTATTGATGTGTGCTAATTACTGAGTCTAGACTCTGCTATTGTGGATTACTTGGATGATGAGTATGGTGCCAAGGCACGTCATATCTTCCGTTTGATTGCGTTGGGAGAAAAGCCTATTCCCGTTTATGACGAGTTTGAGGACTCGGAGTAGGGATTTTGAGTTCTTATGATAGACAGTTTTACTTGGGTGTTCGGTTTAGAATGCGTGTTATAGTTTCGGTATAATTAATTTCTGTTCTCTTGGTCTTTTCTACTAGGATCATTTGCAGTGTAGGCATTATCTCCCCCTTCAAGTTGTAGCATATAGACGGTAACGTGGAGTCCCAGACATGCGGAATCTTTTCCCACAGACATGCCTAGCACCTGCTACAGGTACTGATCACGAAACTGAGTGTCATTGGACCACCTTCACTTAAGTACGTAAAAAGTGGGGGAAACTTTGCAGCTTGTCCACTTCCTTTCATGCTGGTAGGTCGTTCGAGCTGTACACTTGATCCCGAGGTCACATATAGTGTATCCACCGACGCATCTGCCAAGCTTGATACTTAACTTAGGTAAGTGTAAGCTTGAACTTAGCTAAAGTGTGCAATTCGATATAGTCTCGCCTGAGTAGTCTTAGGAGTATAACTTATACTCATACAGTGTACTTGTAAACCCGACCTCGCAATATACCAGTCAAATGGAATCGATATATTATCGTAATTTTTCAAGAAAATGCCCATTACCAGCCAAACGCCCGGCCCAGGGCACTAGAGTACAAACAATGGCGAAACCGTCCTCCAGCAGCCAAAAGCCACCCCTCAAGGGAGTTAAAAAAAACAACAAAGAGACTTCGTCAAATCCATTCCATTCCATTCCATCGAACTTATCGGTAACTCCCCGATGCATTACCCTGATAACAGACTGAATTCTGTTTCGCAGGAAATACAGAATACAGTAAGCGATCTCCTGCATAATTAGCGTGGGGGCTAAGAACTCGAACAAAGAAAAAAAATCAAGCCAGAAGATCCGAGATCGCCACGCGCAGCTTTTCACTCATTTCTCGCACCGAGTCTGTATTGTGCGGTTCCTGCTGCATCAGTAAAAGTGTCTCTGATACACGTTCTGCTGCAGCTTCCGATCCAAATACAATTCCTCCTAATTGAGCACTATCCTGGAACCAGCCGTGGAGTAGATAAACTAGGTCACTGGCGATGTAACGTCGGTTACTACCCTGGAATGGAGCTTCATCGGTATAATACATTGCTTCGAGGACGGCGTAAAGAGATTCAAATGCAACGCCCAATTCGAGGAATAGGTCGATGACCCAGTGGGCGCTACCTTCTTGACGCTGGTGTTCGAGCGAGTATCTTTCTAGAATGGGGAGGAGTTCACGGACCGGGAAGACGGTGTCGGACATTCGGAGGCGAGAGCCGAGACTGCGGATTTTTTCAATCACGGCTTCGTAGGGTTTCGGTGAGCCGTGTTGCAGAGTGGTGGCGTGAAGATCTTGAATGAGGTGTTGCCAGGTGGCCTTGATATCGGCTGCATTGCGGTAGTCTGCCAAGTAGAAGATCTGCAGACAAATGTCATAATAGCTGGCCGAGTCGGCGTATTGATTGAAGAGCTGGGGCTTCTATTAGTTTCCGAATTATGCACGACCCGGATGATCTGGACTCCTTCCGGTGGGTCAGGGGTAAAAAGTGAACGAGAAACTTACCGTGCTAATGTCCATTACCGGCCCATCCACGTCCCGAAGAACGTCATTTTTACGCTCCGGCGCAATCCGAGTGTCATCCTTCAGTCTTTGGAGGAGGTCGTCTTGGATATTGGCTACGTCAATGATGTTTCCGATCTCTTGCAGTAGTCTTTGTCGGGACTGTCGGCCGACATCGGGGGTAAAGGTTGATGCGTTGGCTCGAGCGCGGCCCAGATATTCAATTCGCTTGCTTAATGGCAGCGTGAACGCGCTCTGCGCCAGTTGGAATTGAACTTTGGCGGCTTCAAAGAACCGTTGTGACTGGGCGTAATAGCGCCACAGTAGATCAGCATGGGCAATGTCATCGGCAGATTTCCGTTCGAGATAAGTCACCACAAATGGAGACTGAGTCTGCAGCAAGCGGTCGCTCCAGCCCTGTTCCAAATACCAGTCGTACAGGCTGGTCAAGAAGACTTCATCTTGAGAGCCAGAAATCACGCCATATGCCTCGTTCTTGCGCTTAGCGATCTGCGTCAGTTGTCCATCAATGAAGCCAGGGTCGTTAGCGGTGAGCGTGTCGACGGCAACCATCACCTTCGACACGAGATCATAGCATTGCTTGCGGAAGTAGAAGTGCTCCTTGCGAGGGTCCTGGTAGAATGTGAGCTGGTGTATGCCGGGACTTCTTGGGGGCATAGGCACCTGTGCGGGACGGCCATCCATAATCCAGGAGAGGGCAAGATTGGCTTTATCGGAGACGCCAGCGACATTCAGACATAATTGGATCGCTCCTGTATTGCGTTAGTGTTGGCCAACTTGTGATTTGTTTGGGGGAGGCGGGAATTCGATATATATCCTACCAGCAAAGAATTCCGTGTTGATATAGATATCCACGGCCGAAACCAAATAATCCATGGGAAGATTTTCAGCCACCTCGAGGAAAAGCTTCAGACTCTCATTCAAGAGATTCCGTCCCAAGTCCGAGTTTGCGCCAGCCTCTGACGCACGTTTAAGCAACTCTTGCGCCTTGAAAATGACCACATCCTCGGTGCTGCAGAAACTGCCGCATCGTCGTCGCAGTGCATCTGCAATAGTTTCGACGTTCGAGCCCTTCGCAATGTTGCGATTCACAATACCTTTGACGAGCTCCTTGGCGATTTCATGACCCTTGCCAGAGCTAAACAGCTCCTCAAATGTTAATTTCAAGAACCGTTCCTGCGACTCGGCCGGAAGTGTAGCGACGATTTCGTCAACGCGCTCATCAAAGAGAACCTGCACAAAGGACAGACCTTCAATGGTGTGTGAGACTAGCTGCACAAGTGAGTGAACTGCGCGATGCTCTGCCTGCAACTCAATCACTGCGGCCTTGGACTCTGCTCGAGCAAGTGCATCAGGCCCGCTCAGGCCTTCGATGAAGCTGCGATTCACCTTGAAAAATTCTTGAAGCGATGAAAGGCTTTGTTGGATGGTCTGCAATTTGGCATTGTTCACAGAGGCGGAAACTGTCATAGCGCCGTTAGGTGCCTTGCCAACCGTGGCAATTTCCTTCTTCCAAATTGATCGCAAGAGACGAGAGATGTACAAGGCAATACCCTGGTGTCGGGGCGATGGCGTCACATCATCGATTGTAAGAGCGGTATTATCACTGATATCTTGGTGCGGCGTTGGCTTGCCTCCGAATCCGACGAAAATCTTGCGAGCAAATTCAAGTACATCCGGATCGCTGATTGTCGTTAGACGTTGGTCGGATGAAATCTCCATTCCCTGGCCACATGCCACCGCTAAAGCAGTCGCAAGAGTCTCGGCACGACCGAATCCAAGACTGAATTGTTTCAGCACCTCATCCAGACCGTCATGGTTGGCACTACCAGTTCGTGCTAGCGAGGCAAAGATATCCACGGGACGGCGGCGGCGAATAACATAAATACCGGTATTGGTTAGGATTGCCACTTCAGCAGCAGGGTGATCAAACTGGACAGCCATCTCGTTGCCGAATCCACCGGCTGTGGCAGGCATAGGTGCCGAGCAAAGTCCAATATCCTCTGCCCTGCCACCAAGAGTCAGCCAGATAGCCGATTCTGGCGCTTGAGCGGCAGTCGAGCTCTCGTGGGGACGGGCAAGTCGGCCGGAATCGGGGGTAGATATAAAGAGAGTATCCTCTTTTTGAGTGGCGTCCTTGCAGGTGAAGCAGAAGAAATAACCAGGAGGGAATCGTGTTGCCATCCGAGTTGGCGAAAGAGACTGAATTGGTCCACGAGTAGCGGGTGTCTGAATGCGGTTGCCATTGGCATCTCTAGAAATTGTAGTAATGTCCACTGGCGGAGTCTTGATATGCTGTGCTTGCATACTAGTTGGGGCATTGGTTCCTGTCGGCTCCATCCAACTGTACGCTCCGGTAGCACTCAGGAAAATCCTATAGCCTGTAGCCGTAGTTGCGACTAAATGATAACGAGAGGCCTCCGCCGCGGGAACCGGACTGATGGCGACGATTTTCACACCTTGGTTTAGAGTTGCATGAGATGCGATTGTATGTCCGATGTTTGCATAGATATCTGCCGCCTTCTTGGTGATAGCCAACTTCAAAGTTCCATCTGGCTTCATATGTAGCACGCGAATAGTCGATTCAGAAGATAGTGTGTAAAGCAATTTCCGACTATCGTCAACAACCATTTGTTCCATGTGTTCGTTGGATACAATGTTGGCCAAATTGGTCAAACTAGCAGAGGGCGCGAAAGCTGAAAGTCGGGATAACGTGCGGTTTACCTTTGCGCAACGGCTCTGGAACCAACGTTCCTCTTGTTGATAGGTGAGTTCGTAGACGTGGTTGTCGGACGTTCCTCCAAAGAAAATACGACCATCCGAGTCTGAGGAAGTGATCACATTGATATCCATGCCGCGAATAGACACTGCCATCTTGGTCTCAAAAAGAGACACGGTAGATGCTCCACTCGGTGTCTTCTCACAGCTCATACCCAGCAAAATCATTTCTGCGGTTGTAGACACCACCAACAAGTGAGTAACACTCGGCAAAAACACTCCCGCACGCGGCTTCACCAGCTTAACCGCATTAATACTATTCGGCTGTTCCTCAAAACCGACCAAGGAAGGGTTCGGGTGTGTGAAATCCCAGAGGTAAAGCGCGTGATCGATAGCCACCCACGCGTGATTGATCTCGGCGAACAAGCCCATGCTTGTCGAAACTTGGGCGCGATTGTATTGATCAAAGATCATATCGGGAATATTGTATGTTTTCACTTTCTGGAAGGGGGCCCATGCTTGAGTCATAGGGATATCATAATCGGATGAGAATCCCTCTGTTCCAAGTTAGCTATCTCAGCCTCACCACACTGATATATCTCATCAAAACCAACAGAGAGCTTCGAATCTGCTAATATAAACACTACTTACGCGACAAATAGCTGTCCAGATCAGGATACCGAGCTTCTTGAGCCAATGTATTGTTGATTGTGTGCGCCCCGCGTTCTTCAACGCTCAAGGCCTGGTTGGACGTTTGAGCAACGGCCGGTGCCATTCTAGGCATTGGCGTCTGAGGAGGAACCTGTTGTTGGGGCGACGTAGGAGCTATATTTCGAGATGGAGCTGGTGTTTGCAAGAAAGCTCCAGGAAGGGGTCGTTGAGGTGTTCCTGGAGGAATATTCGTTGGCAAAGTCGGATACGACATGATGGGCAGCTCGGGTAGCTGAGCAGGGAGGAGGGAGTGACTCCCCGCTAATTCAATCCAGAAAAAGAAGAAAGACGGCTCTCTCTAAGAGAAAGAATCAGAGCTCCCTCGAGCCAAACTGAAGCTGAGGAGTTGTTGGTGGTGGTGTTGTGGGGGGAGAGGAAGAATTGCGGCGAAGGAGGAGGCAGTCTTTTTGCGAAAAGCGCGAGTCAACAATTGGAGATGCACGGGCCACCCCGAGGATCTTCCGCCTTTTTTGCTTCAAACCACCTTCTTTTCCTTTCTCTGTTTTGCTGTTGCTGTCTTCTTCTAACGAGGAGTTTTATTTTACTGTGGAATCTAGTCGAGTATTCACAATGTCTTTACAATTCGCTCGTCTTTCGGCTCGGCCATTGCGCTCAATGCGCTTTGTGCGCTGGAACTCTACTGCCAGTCCAGCCACGCCGCCATTGATGGCTACATTGCGAACGGATTTGAAGACTGCCATGCGAGCCAAGGATACTTCCAGGTGAGTATTTATTTGGTGTCGAGAATTGACCGATAATTCTAGTTTACTAATATAATACACTTCACTCTAAAGGCTCAATGTCCTTCGCGCCGTCATCTCCGAATTCAACAATAGCCAAAAGACCGCCTCCCCCATTCAAACAGATATCCAGCTACTATCACTTCTTCAAAAACGAGCCACGGCTTCAAAAGAAGCTGCCAAGGAATTTGCGGCTGCTGAAAGACCTGATTTGAAGGAGAAAGAGGATGCTCAGATTGCAGTTCTGGAGGAATATGCCAGTAAGGTTGAGACGCTGTCTGTGGAAGAAGTCGGAGCGATTGTCAACAAGGAGATTACCGCTATCAAAGAGGCCGGTTCCAAGCTGAACCGAGGGCTCGTTTTGAAGGCTCTCTTTTCACCAGGAGGTCCTTTGGATGGCAAGCCTGTCGCTCGCAGTGACGTGGCGAAGCTGGTTAATGAGGCCGTTCCCGCTTGAATTCGAGAATCGACATACTAGTCTATATATCAGTGGCAGATTGATGCTGGCCGGACTGCGAAATGTACAATATTGTTACAATATGTTATCATATATCCCCTCTCGATCACATTACATCAATGCGGTGAAAACATAATATAAATTAACGGGTTGATATGGAGTATAGTAAAAGGAGAGGTCATTGAACTAGGAAAAGAAAAAGGCTGCACCACCGACAGAAGTGGCCAGAACACCAAACCACCACCATCGGTCCGGCTTGATCAATTCTTCTTTAATGACGAGATGAAGATCAGGCCCGGATAGATCTCGTTTCTTTTTCGAGTCTGTTGGAACAGGATTGAGAGTGTTGGTGGGCAGCATCTTGGGAGGACGATAGGCCAGGAACATGGGATGCATGATAGTCCCGGTTGACTGAGTTAAGTCGAGGCGAAGGATATCGTTATAGGGATCGACGTAGACAGAAAAGGACTATTTTTTTCAGCATTGTAATTAGATCAATCACTTGGGATACCAGTGATACTCACCTTGAATGACTCGGTGTTGTTGTATCGCGTGTAGCTCGCGGTACTTTGCTTACAGGGTTCAGATAGTAATTGACGGCCATCGCTGGCAATTGGATGAAGAACCATTGAACCATCAGCAGAAACAGAATAGGATCCATGCTGGAATTGTAGAATACCGGATGGACACGATGGATCGGTGGCTATATTCCAGCAATAGTCAGTATCAGATCTCGAATCCCTGAAGTATACAAACTTCAACTATACTTACGGTTAGCAATAGCCCGATAGAATGCCTCTTCATAGTGTCCTTTGCCGTCAAAAGAATAGGAGATTCCCGTGAGATTTGGCTCGAAGAACTTGTCGTTAATCGGATCATAAAATCCCTTTTCGCATTTATTAGCTCAATGTCGCCTTGTTTCGTGAATTGATTGATTGTTCCATACTGGGCCCGTAATGACTTGCTTCGATTTGGTCGTCCATGTCCCCACCAAATCCTCCACGTTTGTCGCCGCGGCTATACCTAACAATGCCCACAAGAAAATCATTTTGTGTATGACGATGATAATCCAAATCAAATTGAACAGAAAAAGAGAAGAAACAAAAGTCACAGAAATCTCCCTTGTTAGGGTGGAGTACTACAAGTAATACATACATAACAAAGGGCCGGCATGCCTGGTCCCACTGTTATCGTTTTATCGGAATGTGCTTCAAAGGAGTACCAACTCCTCCCCTCCGTCATTCTCCTTTCCCGCGGGGTTAAAAATAACACACGCACCATCATGGCTCTCCAAACAGCGAAACGAGATCTGCGGAAGCGAATGCGGGGGGTCTTTGAGAACCTTTCGTCTGCTTCTATCATTCAACAATGTATGTTAATTCTCTCGGGTGTCATTCGTGGTGGATGCTATGCCCGCTGATCTTGACTTTTCCCGATTGACTCATTCCCACTATAGCTGTATCTGCTACATCCCGCTTTCTAGCATTGTCGGAGTATCAAAATGCAGAGAGTATTGCTGTCTATTTATCCATGCCAGCGGGAGAGCTATCAACTCGCAATATCGTCCAAGATGCATTGCAGAATGGGAAAAAAGTATATATCCCGTACATCCATAAAGTTGATCAGCTCTCCATCATGGATATGTTAGCTCTAAACTCAATGGCGGAGTTTGAATCTCTTCAACCTGATAAATGGGGAATTCCCTCTTTACAGGCTACACAAATACCTGGACGTCGCAATTGCTTTGATGCGACGGGACTAGATCTTATTGTTATGCCGGGTATGGCATTTGATCAAGGATTTCGTCGACTCGGTCATGGGAAAGGGTATTATGATCATTTTCTAACACGGTATTCTAAATGGAGCAATAAGATGCCATTCCTCGGTAAGAGATCCTCAACAACCCAAGACCTTGAAAAAAAAAAAGTCCCAAAAAAAATATTCCCCGATTTTGATGCCGGCCTCTCGCGAAAAAAAGATAAGAAGCTGAAATAAATTAACTCCGATTGCTAGTTGCCCTGTCTCTTCAGGAGCAGTTACTCCCAGAGGATATCCCTGTCATGGATCATGACTGGTTGATCGATGCGGTGGTGGTGGGTGATGGGCGGTACCTGGACCGCAGGTCGTAATCAAGAAAGCAAAGTGGTGGTGATGGTGGTAGGTAAGGGAAGTGTGGTAGAGCTGGGACAATTGGGACAATCAAACAGCCTGGATCAGAGAGACATTGTCACCCTTGAGCAGGATTTGACCTGTAAATAATGAGTTAGTTTATGGGTTTTTTCATCGAGATAGTTCTCGACCATTGCACTTCAGATGCGAACTGCAAAGAGTACGGGATGCATACCCAGCGGCCTCCGCTTCTCCTCCTCGGTCTTTGTAGCCTGACGCACCTCGACCGCGTCATCAATCACAAGGTTCATGAACTCATCGAAGCCCTAAAAGATTGCGCGTCAGTTATGATGATTTCAACTCAGCTAGCTCTTAGCTCTCAGGCTCTTCAACATACCCGAATCTTGCCCTCAATGCGGAAAGCCAGCTGCTCATACAGCCAGATGGAAACTGTACTGCGCTTCTGCAGCAAGCTGAAAATGAAGTGAATTGGAGCTAACAATGTCTTGCGACCAGCCATTGTTAAGGAAATGTGGGGGGTTTGAGGGGAAGAGTGTATCTATTGCAGTTCGCAGTTCGCAGGCCTTCGAGAGGAACTCCAGCTGGAAAACTCGGACACGTGATATGAGTAGAAGACAGCCTTGTGATTGGTTGAAATATCCACCGCCTAGACTATCTGCTCTTTCCTGCCTTGCTTCTAAGGCACTAAGGCACCAAGGCACCAGGTTACACATCACGGGCACCAACATCCCACCTTCTCTTCTCTTTGCTATCTCCGTCACTTTATTCCCTCCAACTTGCCCACCCTTTCGTTTCTTTCTTTCTTTCTTTTTTACATTCTCTCCCTTGGCGTGGGTTTCAAATTGATCGATTGATTGTGCCCCTGAATCTAAGCGCCACCCTTTCCTCTCCCTCCCAGTATGGCCAGCAAGGAAAGTGGGCAGGCATTTGCCCCGGTCCTAGCGGCCGTCGCGACTATGCAAGGGAATGTGCCTAGGTCGGAGAAGACCCAAGCCCACGAATTCCTTGAGAAGTTCCAGAAATCGGTATGTCCAGTCAAATGGGAATTTGTTATGTTCTCGTATGTCCCATGACACATTTTCACTCATTTCGCGTCGCAGATCGAGGCCTGGCAAACGACCCACGCTCTATTACAGTCCCCCGATGTCCCAGTCGAAGCTAAATTGTTCGCCGCAACCACATTGAAAGGAAAGGTAAGGATTACAAACAAAGCTCGAAAATTGAAGAGCAGAAATCAACAGAAACGAAATTTCGACCCGTCAATACGACGCTAGCTATGCGCGGGGCTGACCACAAACTAGATTGTTTTTGACCTTGATCAACTTCCCCCCGATGCCGTCGTCGCTCTTCGAGACTCCGTCCTGAACCTTTTGGTGGCTTTTGCGTCTGGCCCACGACCCATTCAGACTCAGCTATGCGTATGTTTGGCAAGTTTGGCGATTCAGATGCTCGCCTGGAAGGACGTGCTGGCAACTGTGGGTTCGGCATTGGGCAGCACTGCGGGAGATTGCGTGTTGGAATTCTTGAAGATTCTGCCGGAAGAAGTGACGGAGGGCCGCAAGATCAATCTTAGCGAGGATGAGTTGATTCAACGTACAAAAGAGTTACTGGAAGACAATGCCGAACAGGTCATGCAGTTGATGATCGGTTATGCCCAATCGTCCCCGACCGCCGCGACAAACCCGCGTCTACTCGACTGTATCACTTCATGGCTTCGTGAAATCCCCGCATCTCAAGTTGTGGAATCGCCTTTGATGGATGTTATCTTGAAAGCATTGGACAATGACGTGTCATTCGATGCCGGCGTCGAGTGCATGTGCACTCTCTACCGAGACACCCGCGATGTTAATGAATCACTCCCTATAATTCAGGCCCTTTACCCCCGTCTTATGGCCCTGCGACCTAAGATCGCTGAGAATGCCGAGGCAGAAGATATCGAAGCGTTCAAAGGTATTACGAGAATGTTTTCGGAGGCTGGTGAGGCATGGGCTGTTCTCATTGCGCGCCTTCCTGGCGAGTTCCGCGGCTTGGTAGAGGCTGTCTTGGAGTGCTGTGCACGCGATTGGGAACGAGATGCTGTTTCTTTGACCTTCATTTTCTGGTATGAGTTGAAGCAGTATATTACCCTTGATCGCTACCCTGAAGCGAGAGTCAGCCTGCAGGATATCTTCTCCCAGCTTGTGGATATCATGGTGAAGCATCTCGAGTTCCCTAAGCCAGAGGATGATGATAATGATCATGATCTATTCGGTGGAGACCGCGAGCAAGAAGAAAAGTTCCGTCAGTTCCGTCATCAGATGGGTGATGTTCTGAAGGACTGCTGTGCCGTCGTTGGCGTACCCGATTGCCTGGGCAAGATTTACCAGCTGATCCAGCAATGGGTGGCCAATTATGCTTCTCAAGCTAGTGACGACCACGTCCCTCACTGGCAAGAGTTGGAAGCACCACTTTTCGGCCTTCGGGCCATGGGCCGCATGGTGGATCCTGAAGAGAACACCGTTCTGGGACAACTAGTCCCCTTGATCGTGCAGATTCCTAACCAGGAGAAAATTCGATTCCAGGCTATCATGGCCCTCGCTCGCTACACCGAATGGACTGCGTTGCATCCTGAGACCCTCGAGGCGCAGCTTAACTATGTTATCTCCGGGTTTAACCACGGCTCGCAAGAGGTCATTCAGGCCGCCGCGCTTGCTTTTAAATTCCTGGGTACCGATTGCCAAAAGCTGCTCGGTGGGCATATCAACCAACTCCACTCATTCTTCGAGTCTGTGCTGGACAAGCTCAAGCCTACGAGTCAAGAGGAAGTCACAGAGGGTGTCGCAGCCGTGGTCTCTGTTCAGCCTCGCGAGAAGATCTATGAATCATTCAAGATGTTCTGTGATCCAATCATGGCTCGCATCATGAATCTTGCCAACAATGCTCAAGATGAGGAGGGCCAGCGTGCAGTCGCCGACCACTTGCAGCTAATCACTATCTTTGTACAGGTGGTGACCCCAATTGTTGCCCCGGATGAGGAGAACCCTGCCGTGAAGTACTGCGGCGAGATTCTTCCCATCATGACTACGATAGTTATGAACTTTACCTCCTCAACGCCTATTCTGGAACGAGTTTGCCGATGCTGGCGCTATATGGTTATCTCTTACCGCACCGCTATGACACCGCTCCTGCCAGCTCTCGCCCAAAGCATTTCGAGCGGCTTTGAGGCATCTCGCGAAGGTTGTTTCCTGTGGGCTACGGATGCCGTGGTGCGGGAGTTCTCTGACGGTGCCGAGTTCGTGGACCAGGGTACTAGCGACGCCGTTTACCGATTCTATGAGCAGCAAGCAATCGCATTCCTCCGAATCATGAATGACCTACCGCCGGAGAATCTTCCAGATGGTGAGTTTATCATGCCTCCTGTTTATTGCTATAACAAAGTTACCCAAACTCACATTTACTATAGTCATTGAGGATTTCTTCCGACTGTCCTCCGATGCCGTGCGCTACTACCCTAAAATGTATATTGGCTCGAGCCTCGCCGTTCCTACTTTCTCTGCAGCTTTAAGTGCCCTCACTCTTCAGCAGACGGACCCTCTTATCGCCACGCTTCACTATTACCGGGATCTTTTCGGTTTCGCTTTCGAGAAGCCCATGGTTTCCGGATTCACCAGTCCCGAAGGCGAGCCCTATTCAACTCCCCCGGAGGTTCGTGAGGCTGTCAAAAACCTTCTTCTTTCCCACGGCGAGTTGCTGTCTCAGCGAGTATTGACGGGAATGATGTTCACATTCCCCGGTGACTGCTTCCCCGATGCGTCAGGAATCATGATGACTATGTTCCAATTGCTTCCTCAAGAGACAGGCGCCTGGTTACAGAGTACCTTGCAGATGTTGCCCGCCGGGTCCATGAAGGCTGGCGAAGCCGAGCGACTTCTCAAGAGCATTGCCGATAAGGTGCAGTCTGGCGAGACCCGCAAAATCCGCGTCCTTTTGCAGGGTGAGTTTTCTTCCCACTTCCTGATATTTCCCACCATCTTGTTTTCAACCCATCTAATCTATTTCAGACTTCACCAACTCATATCGCCGCCGGAATGTCGCACCCCGCGATGGACTGGGTCGTCTAGAGGCGACTCGGTTCCGATTCAGCGGATGAAAGAAGAAAAAAGAAAAAAGAAAAACAAAAAACCACATTGTATATTTTTTCTTTCCCCGCCTTCTCCTTCGGTGTTTTTAGGGTTTCTATCTCGCCCGGAAACGAAAACAAAAAACAGGATTCCCCCTCCCCTTCCGACCGAGCATTTGCACATCAGGTGTTATTCCCCATTTTCTCTTCTCTAACGCGCCATGTATGTATGATGGCAACGAATGTCCGGTGGTCTCGTGATGATTTATGATCGCCCTGTGGTGGGCGCCAGATACGGGTTTTGGTAAGAATGCCCGGTGTGGGATTTGGATTGCATTCGGATTGATTTCATTAAACTCAGGTAGTATTTAGTACGTACCGTGATGATATTAGAGAATATTATGACAGTCATCACTTTGGCAGATTAATGCAGTACTCGTAGTTTTGTATTGAGTAAACCCTGAGTTAAGAGACATCACATGACTATAACTGCAAGGCAGCTATCAATGTACAAGCTGAAGTGATTTCAGATTCAATTATGACCGAGGTAAATTCTTTCAAACAATTTACCTCGGTCATAAGTTACTAAGAAGCTATTTAAGGGATATACATTGGATCATCCAAGACCATCAATTATAACTTTTAACAGCGGCGTGTATATACATATACTCACGGCCCGGAAGCCCTAATTGAGTATAACTTGGTACTGCAACCAAGGTTGATTGCAGTACCAAGATATACTTTGGAAGAGTACCGAATGTGTAGAATACAAATCAAAAAATAGGCATACAGGCCCGATTCTCATAATCAACATTCCCCTCAACACTCTCAATTCTCTCCCCACAAGTTCCAAAAACCCGATCCCAAATTCTAGTCTGTTTCCCATAATTCATACTCTTCCTCCACCCCTTCCGATGATGTAAATCATGATCCTCAATAACCAAATCCATCTCAAACCACCTCATAATCTCCGCAAGAGGATTCGGCACGGTGGCATGTAATCTCAATCCCGAATGACCCGCAACTTCTGCGAAAAGTACATATAATTGACAAATATGCCAATCATAGAATCCCATTGGAAACCCGAGAGCAAATTTCATTGTGGCATAGGCCATTAGTGGGATTCCTGCTATGTCGAAAAATTCTTGTTCTGAGTCTGCGTAGATTGTTAAGAGTGGATTTGGATGTTTTGTTAGATGGTGTGTTCGGTGGAATTTCCAGAATGGTGATATATCATGCATGATACGATGATACCAGTAAAACCAGAAGTCAACGGCTATACTGTAGAGAGAGATTTCAAAGAAGAGAGTGATTATCGACGGAATTGAAGATATTATTGAAATTGGCGTGGTCGTTTTGTCGTATGTTAAATATGCTGTGAAAAGTGGTCTTAAGAATCCCGCTAAGAATACTGATAACAGTGTTTTTCCGACACCTGAGTCTGGAACTCCGTCTCGAGGATGTTTGTCTCCGTCTAGGAATCCGTGTTTATGGCCTAATTCGCGCATGGCGCGGAGTTGACGGAAGGCGAAGAGGCGGGAGGCTTGGTAGTAGAATATGAAGGCGAGGATTGGGTGGAAGGGGATATTTGTGAAGTATAGCCATGTTTGGTGAAGGGCGAGAGGGAGGAAGGCGTGGATTAGGATCCAGCGGTGGGATTGCCAGTCTGGGAGGTGTGGGAGCTTGTCTGATTTTGGGTGGATGGGGATTTCTCGGGTTGGGTCGTTGTGGAAGACGTTTGCTGAGTTGAGGATTTTATGTGGAATTCCCCATTGAGATGGATCGTTTCGCCAGGTGGATTTCATTGAGGTGTGGTTACTCATTGTGAGTGAGTTGAGGTTGAGGTTGTTGGGTATAGTGTATAGTTAGTGTATAGAGTTGAGTTAGGGCAAGGGTATTTTTATATTCATCAAGAGATTTGCACAGGTGCGCATTGAATATGAGGTGATCAGCCTCGGTCCATGTGCAAGCTTAAAATTGAGGTTCTTCAGAGATCCGCATGTTTAAATCATGATTATACAGTACCAGTGTAGGTAATGGAGACTGATGGTGGTTCTTATTGGCCCTTCGCAGTGGTTACTCTTTATGAACTAGTTCGTGATGATCTTTGGCATCCGAGATTACGCAAATCAGGTAGTGTAGCATACTCTATGCTCTAGTATAGATATACCGGGTATATATTTGTATTCTCCTATATGCCATAATTTTATAAATCAATCTATTATACTATACTAACAATGCTGACTATATTTGTGTACATCAAGTGACTTTATACAACATCATCGCCGACTACAGTGGATCACAGTCCATCGTCAGTTCACTCTCAGTTAGGGTCAGCAGTAGACCGGGGTTCGAATCTCGTTGGTGTCATTGATTTAATTCACGCACTGTATTCAACTATTTGACAATCATCATTAATACCCAGTCACCTCCATATACTAATAGTAATAGTAGTAGTAGTAGAATCATGTAGTGCTGCTATACTGAAGTAGTTAGTATCTTCGTCTAGTCCCGATACAGTACCGTATATATCATCAACATACTCAACCTACCCTACCATATCTGGATATCTATTCATATTCTGTTATTCTACTACTACTGCTTATACCTTTCTACACTCTGCAATGCAATATTATAATATTATGCTATAAAATTCTATACTGACTGCTGACTGCTGACTGCTTGTTGCTGATGAATGTTCTCCGCCTACCCCACCGCATCTCCGCACTCCCCGGAGATTCAAACTTTGTTCCTTCGACTCTTCTTCTCGACTTCGCTTTACTACTCCTTCAGTTCTTATATACTATTAACCCCTTGATTCAGAGGGTGCTTTTTGACTCTCCCCAATAACCTCCATGCTGAACTGACAACCACGTGGTGATCGACGCGCTGCAGTGATTAGCCCTGCTATGGCACCCAATGGCGTTGCCCACTCTTAACCCTGACATGCCTGACGATGATCAACCCTCCAAGCGACGTCGTCGCAGTCGTCGCGCTCCTTCAGATCGCAAATTTGAATGCACTCATGAAGGCTGCGGCAAGAGTTACTCGCGCGCCGAGCATCTCTACCGTCATCAACTCAACCGTATGCTCCAAGTCTGAACCGCGCTTGCTATATCCTCTTGATATAAATGATACATAGTACTGGCACTCTGACACTCGCACTACTTAGATACCCCCAAACAAATCTTTCGCTGCGATTTTCCAAATTGTTACCGCTCTTTCGTCCGACAAGACCTGTGCATTCGCCATCGCGAACGTCACACCACCCGCGGCTCCCAACTCCAGAAACGCGACTCATTCGCCGATTCCCACGATGAACCCTCTAAAGCCCTCATTCCAACCTCCTCCTCCCCCTCCTCCCCATCAATCACCCCCGCAGAATACCCATTCATGACCGAACCCCCCTCTACAACATCCAAGTCCCCACCAACATCCACCTACCCCCTCTCCACTTCCATCGACACGGCCGACATCCCAGTCTCGGGATATACAGACTTCGCAGGCGTTGTCAGCCAGCCAGACGCTATGCTCGACTTTGATTCCATGTCAAATGCATATCCGATATTCGGCGGCGAAACTTATAACCGCTCCCCATTTGCAATGGCTGATGACTTTGCGGCGTGGTTGTTCAGTGAGCCGCTTGCACCGCTGGGTTACGGGATGATGCCATTTGTTCAGAACCAATTCTACGTCAACGAACCTAGTTATAATAATTTCTGTACCGTTATTCCACAGCATCCAATGAGTGTAACGAGTATTCTTGACTCGGGCTCTCTACCAGCTCTCATCTCGGAAGAGAAAAGGCAGGAATTGCTGCATCTTATGGCAACTCGATTTAATGAGGCTGCTTATTCGGCAGATACAAAACGAAAAGATGCTCTCATGGACGGAGATCTCGAGAATGACCGACACGTTCTTAGTCTTCGCATGATGCAGACCTACATAGGTTCATATTGGTACCATTTCCACGCCCAGATGCCAATCCTCCACCAACCAACCTTCGCCGCGGACCGTACCCCTAATCTACTATTGCTGGCCATCATGGCGATTGGGGCTGCGACTCTCGATAAAAATTACGGCCAAGCGACTACCGAGACAGCAGCTGATTTGGCGAGTTTTATTGCGTGGCATTTACGCTGGGAGATTTTTATGGATGCGGATTTTCGTCCACCGGCTCGTCTTTGGGTCTTTCAGGCTTTGCTTTTGTTGGAGGTTTATGAGAAAACTTTCTCTACGCGTGCTTTACATGAACGTGCTCATATTCATCATGATACGACATTGACTCTTATGCGTCGGGGTAGTTCGTTGATTGGTCGAGCTTCGTTTGATTCACCTGACACCAAAGAAGAAGATGAGTCTTGGTCGCATTGGATTAAAGCTGAGGCAACTCGTCGCGTGGCATTTGCTGCATTTGTCCTTGATTCCACGCATGCTACCATGTTTGGTCATTCGGCGAAGATGGTTGCTCATGAACTTCGTCTTCCTTTACCCTGTGACGAGGCATTATGGGCGGCAACTAGTGCTGCAGAGGTCGCTCGTGTCCAATCCAGTCTACAATCTCATGGCGTACGACCGGTGATGTTCCTCGATGGACTGAAACGCACGTTAAATGGACAACCAGTACGAACGAACTCGTTTGGCCGGATCATTCTTATTGCTGGCTTGTTGAGTGTGAGTTGGCATTTGAATCAACGAGATTTACAAATTAGTTCTCTTGGCGTTGGACAAACACTCGGTGGTCGAGATAAATGGCGAACATCTCTCCTCCGCGCCTTTGATAATTGGCGACGAGATTTCGACGAAGCGCTTGGACCTACGACAACCACTGAATCACAGACTCGTGATGTTCTACATGGAATAGCGCATATGGCATCTCATGTTGATATCACCGATATTCAAATCTTCGCGGGAAAAAGTCGACTTATGGGACGATCAATTACAGCTCGTGATTATAGTACTGCGCGAGAAAAGACGGAACGATGGGCTACTAAAGCTTCGGCTCGAGATGCGACTTTCTACGCGTTGAAATTTCTTCATGCCTGTTTTGCTGATCCGGGGTTACTTTCGACGGAATATGTTGCTCGTGAAGATTATCTACTTAATAGGCCTTGGGTGATGTATTTTGCTGCATTGGTTGTGTGGACGTATGGATTTGCGTTGGATGGACCTCTTCGTCCACCACCGGTGCTGGTCACGGCTGCGGATTGTCGGCAGGATATGCAGGCTTTCTTATCGAGGGTTGGAACTGTGCGTGAACCGAATGATTTGGAAGGGATGGAGGGACGAAATGGATGTTTGGGATTAATGGTTATTCTGCGTGATTCGTTTGCACGGTCGAGATGGGAGTTATTGGGGGAGGCTGCGGCGCTGCTGGACAGTTGCATTGTGAAGTTGAGATCTTAACCTTCCTACTGGGTATACTAGTATACTTTCAGTTCAATGTAATATAGTACTCAATCTATTTAGTAACTCTAAACTATAACTACTGTATATATATGATCCTACTAACTATATTACACTAACTACATCATACATACAATTGCACTAGCGTTGCCCGCGCAACGGCCGATCTCCCCAAAGATGACCCTCCTCGATCTCTTCATTCCATTCCAATAATCTCCCCTTAACCAATCCCTTCATCAAACATTAACCCCCTTCTTCATCCCTCGAAATCTTCATCATGGTGAGTGTTGATGTATTTCCCTTTCCGTCCGCCCCAACCGCTTCTCTCCCTTCCCCCTCAACCTTCTCCCTCCACAACACTCTTCACCACATCACACAACACAACTGCACACCCCATCAACAACACATCAACAAACCCGAGCAAAAGTGAATCAAGTGAAGGAAAGAATCATGGCTAACAGAAACGAGGCCTCAACCAACTACAAAGAAGCCTTCTCCCTCTTTGACCGTCGTGGCTCCGGTCTCGTCTCTCAGGATCTCCTGGGTGACCTTCTCCGCGCTTGTGGACAAAACCCCACCAAGGCTGAAATCGCCGACCTTGAGGCTTCCATCGGAGGTGACTGTAAGTCTATCACAGCTGCTAATGCTAGTGTTACTGCTGGTGCTATTGTTTGCTGCTCATGCTAAACTGCAATAGTCGATTTCGATTCCTTCCTGAAAGTCCTCAACCGCCCGGGCGGTTTCCGTGATCCCGGTGAACCAGAGGAATATTGTGAGGGATTCAAAGTTTTTGATAAAGAGTTGACGGGTGAGATTGGTCAGGGTCAATTGAAGTACAGTATGTTATCCCTTTCCACTGGGAGAGGTGGTGGTGGCAATGGTTGAGGGCTGTGCTAATGCTGATACTGTTCTAGTCCTGACGAACCTCGGCGAACCCCTGACTGAAGCGGAATTCGAGGAACTTGCCAAAGCAACTAATATGGGCGAGAAAGTTCAATATGAGGATCTGGTTAAGACTATTCTGGCCAACTAGATTCCCCACGAGATGGTGATACGGTGCAGTGATGCGTGGAAGGGAAGGGATGATGATACCCTGGTTTTGAAGTGTGATTATTTCTTCACGTTCATATTGTTTTTACGAGTTACGCATGGATATGGATTGGCGCTCGGACATGTTCCGCTGTTTTGTTAGTGAATGGATTATAACTTTATCGTTTATTGTGTTTATTGCGTTGTGTTTCATCGTAGATAATCTTTTGGAAATAGTGAAAGATATCAATCCTTGATCATAGCCAAGTCCTCCATTCCATCTCTCCCACTCCCCCATTCTTATCTCCCATTTCATCTGTTTCAACGACGGCCCCAGGAAGAATATATACAGCTGGCGGTCTCTCGGCTTCAGTCTCATTCTCATTCTCTGCATCCTCGGCATTGGCGTCTGTATTCGCATTCGTTGAACTCATTCCCTTATTCGCCCAATGAACCTCATCAAGATAATACCCCATAACAACACGACACCGTCCACACCGAAGAAGAATGCGTTTCTCAATCCCGTCTTCGCGACGAATTAATGTTGCGCGTCGATCTGGTAGGGTCGTTGAGAGGAGAAGTGTTGTGTGTGTTGTTTTTGATTCTGGTTTATCGGTGGATGTGGATGAGGGGGCTGTTATTTGGGATTTTGCTTCTAGGGGCAGGATTATGGCGTTGTCTTTTGTTTCGCCGGTTCTTCGGGGGAGACTGGTTAGGGTTCGTGTTGTTGCTAGGAGGAGGTGGTTGCAGAAACGGCAGTGTTGTGTGCGGATTTTTAGATGGGTGGGTGAGGGTGATGAGGTTGACATTTTGGTGAATTGGAGATTAGAATAATCAGAGTAGGTCAGATCAAGTCAGAGAGAGGTTGAGTTGAGTTGAAGTTTTAAGCTGCAGTGATGGTGGTGGTGTAGGGCAGCTTTGGTTGAGTGGAAGTGCGAACGGGATTCGAAGTAGATTCTTCCACGTTGGATCAATTTGTCAGGTGGAATGCGCCGAGTATCAGGCAATGAGTTACTGCACTGGAGTAGCAAGCTGGTTGTTTATAAAGAGAAGGTGAATTGGGGAAGGTCAACTTAAGAAGTGGAGGTTGAGAATTGCCAGAGCGGTGGGTGAATTGCACTGATAAAATATACAGTGTGAGTATACATTAATCATTGGAATTGGAATTGGAATTGTATGAGGTTTATACTGTTAGATTTGGATCATTAGCAAATGGACTTGCGATAATTTATGCCTCTTATTCAAAATTGCCATACGATGTGTATACTACGCAGATATCAGTGGTTGTATGAAGTAGACTAGTTCTATATCATAACGACGAAACGACGCAGTAGCAGACTAGATATCTACCAGCCGATATATCCACTGGCAGAATCGAAAAAAGAAAGGGATATGTTAATGAGAATGGAGAATATGTCCTTTGTTGTTAATAAAATAAGTGCTCAAAATGTTAGTTCTTGGAGTAAAATGACCCTTTCTACAGACTTGTCATCCGATGTATGTTGAATCGTATACTATGCCGGTAAATTTTTGTGAGAGGGTGTTTCCGATTAATTATATGATTAAGATAGATTGTGTTGTCTGAGTTGTGTCCTAGAGCTGTAATGCTTGTAATATAATGCGGCATATCATATTCCTCCGTGTTTCTGACAAGCCCATACTGCTAATTAATATCCTACACTACTGATTCAACCTCAATGAACTCCACGATCTAAATCTCTTAGCCCCTGAACGATTCTGCTATCTTCTCCAAATACATCTAATTTAGATAACAGTATGAAAGAAAAGAAGCAATTTTGATTGAACGATATGAATTTGAATCTGGAATTTATACTGGCGATCAAATAACAAGCCTATATACTGATGATTATGTCCGAATATTGATACTGGTAGAATACTTTCACTCTGCCAATTGATGGAGACCCGGGAATTTGCACAGGAATGAGATCTCCAAAAAGTTATAAAGTGTAGATGAAGTCATGATTTTCAATATCTGTCAGATCGCGGAATCTGTAGACTGTTAGCATTGCAAGTCGAAGAACGAGGAACGCCACAAACAAAAACTCACTCTTGATTCTCAAGTCTCACATAATCGGGCGCCGATCTGATGCTTTCTTTGCGTCGATTCTCTTTTTGATACCAGAACCAGATAAAAAAAAGAATGAACAAGCATACTCCCCAGCATACAATGATGACAATCTCCGCAGAGACGTAGCGGGGGGCATCCTCGGGACGAAATGTAAGTGGACCTATAATTCATACGAAAGACTTAGCAGCTGCGATAATCTTGAAGTCAGAAATTACACCTGCAATGGTTGAACGTACCAACTATATTACCAACGCAATATCCGATGAGATATAATGCTGCGACTGTGGTTTTCTTGGTGTATCCGGCGACATTGGATGAGATCAATGATAGTAGAGCCACAAAGGAAGTTGGAAAAGCTTGTGTGAGATAATAACCGACTAATCGACCAACATTATTTTCAAGTGGGAGGGCCACAATAAGGATGACACCCAGTGTTGCTGTGGCTAGACCTCCTAGACTTGTCAGAATTCGTTGGCCAGTTTTGTCGCCGATGTATCCATTGAGAAGCAATGCTACTATCTCCACTGCTCCTGCGGGTGTTCCATAGAGCAAGCTCTGTTCAGGTGTATAGCCAAAGCTAGTGATCTATAGCAAATCAGCAAACATTAGTCAATTTGTAAAAATATAGCGAAGCAAATCATAAGAATAATAAACGTACCAATTGACTGAAAAAGTTGGTAATACCCCCATTCGGAATATCAGCAATAAGAGCGAAAAAGAAGAATGCCCAAGTCATCGGGTCCAACAAAGCTTCTTTCACCTGATACCATTTAAATTTCTTATTACCAATACCTTGTTGATTAATTCGAACTCGAGCAATAGCCAGAATCCGATCTTCCTTCTTCAACCATCGTGCATTGAGTTGATTGTCCGGGATAACCCAAAGAAACAGAAATCCCAAAGTAACCGTGAACAACCCAGTAAACAGGAAGACGATTTTCCAAGGCTCAATACTTGATCCATTCTTCTCAGTTCCGACTGCAATCCCGTAGGCGACAAGTCCTCCGAAAATCTGACCCCAGCCATTAAAGCTGTACCAGAAATTTACCCGTCTACCCTGTTCATTGCGGGTATACCACTGGATTTCCGTTAGTATTAGTCGGATTTTTCACTGGGTTCCCAGTAAGCAGAGAATTGAGTGTTTACCTGAGATGTTAATAGTGCAAAACCTGGCGTAACTGCTGCCTCGAAGACACCCAAGAAAAATCGTATAGCAATTGCACCGGGATAATTCTTTGCAGCAGCGAAACATGCGAGAATACCACCCCATATCACGATACAAGCTCCAGAATATTTTCCAAGTGGTAATAATTGTAACAATCGACTGGTTGGATATTCCCAAGCAATATAGCCTTCGTCTCTTAGCTTATGCAAGCTCTGCACGAATTAATTGGAGAAATACTCACCAAAGTAAAATATACTTCCAAGCCACGAATATTGATCTCCAACTAAGTCTAGATCCTCTTTTAAACCCATGATACTTGAGTAAGATAACGTGGTCTCTGATTATCTCGTTAGCTCGAAATAGCTTGAGTAGATATTGTGTTAGTACTCACTATCAAGGAAATTCATGCCATAGACACAACACATTACAGGCATAATGTGCCAATCGATAGTTCTTAATATGCGGCGGTTAGTTGCGTCATCTAACTCGATTGCTTCGCCTTCCATGTTCTCGAAGGCTTTCATGGCTTCATCTGTATCATTGCCATGTTTGAGTAGTTTAGGATCGACATTTTTCATGGATAGCTCGAGATCTGTGGCGTCGAGTTCGCCTCGGGCTTCTTCTTTATCCATGATTCGATAGCAATTCAATTGTACACGATGGAGTGATTATTCACAGGTATTGTTTGGCACTTGTAAGATTCGGATTGTGCTGGTAGGGTAGTATCATGAAGAAATCCCAAAACGTCGAAATATTATACCTCTATCGTGAAGGATGAACGTGATATGCAACAATTGATAAGAATGAATAGAAATACAACTTCGAGAATCATGAATGACATGTCGGGATAATTAAACCAGTTGAATACCACATATGAACAGGTCTAGCGGGGATAGTGGGATGTATGATTGCCGAAAGATAGTCATAGGATCTCTAGTGGATCTTTGAATCATTGGATGAACCGTGGTCCACGATAATCTGCCAGCAGGATCGGCGGGAGGAGATATCGTTTTCAGTATAATCTTGATGCGAGATCCAATTAAAAACGGAATTTCCCGGTAAGTCAATTATGAGAAGGTTTTGTTGCTAAGTGTAAGTGGCCAATTCGAGGGGTTGGAGTCTTTAAGCTCGGTCGCATGGTTGTTATCAAATTGTCATGGATGGGGGAACTCTCCGCCACTTCCAGCTCATCCGAGATGTTCTTTGAAGGGGATGGATCATATGTTGGATTTCGTCACTCTGAATTATGATACAAGTATGATTGTTCTTCAAGTTTAGAGTAGATTGTAGATTACAGTATCGTTTTCTCTGGAGTTCAGCTTAGTTAGGGTTAGCGGAAACCTGCCGAGGTATGATACTCTGTATTCTGTACACATACAATGTATCATGATTGGCACAAATTGCCGATAGATCATCACGACGGCTTATATTTAATAATGCGAGAGCTGACTCGTGGAAAAGAGATACTGATCCAATTAGAATCATCTTGATGGAGGAGTTAATTGGTAAGAATGCGGGGGAATAGTCTCTCGTTTGCTCTGCCAAGCTACTAACAAGCTTCCCCACAGCTTGGCTCGGCTTATTCTCTGTCTGCCCTACAACTTTATAGAGTGTAGAGTATATAAATTATTCAGTAGGCTTACAAGGATTCGAATTGACTTCCCTCGTAACTTTGAATTTACCGCGGAAAAGTCTGCGGCGAGATCCGAAATAGCACAGGGACATGGCATGGCCTTGTGAAGTCAATGCGCTTCCACTGCCGTCTAAAAGCCAGAATGGATTTTGACCTTTATATTGTATTGCTATTTCACTGTAAGTGATTGACTCGAGCTCTTAGGACGATTCCTTATGAATAAGCGGGGATTTGATTGAAGTAAAATGAAAGCCTATACGTGTGACTCCGTGCTATGTACGGAGAAAACGAAGCCAGCGGATTGAACGCCCTATTTTGACCAGCGAGAATATCGCCATGGACTCTAAAGTGCAGCAGAGATGAGAAGGGGCCGTTTTTGGCCGATGAGGGGAAGTTGGACAGAAATTAGGGCTAGGATTGTCCTGTAACCTGGAAGTCCCAGTGCTACCTAAGTAGTATTACTAGATATAAACAAATTCACTTAGGTCTTCGAGTCAGTCACATTGTGAGTATCGCCATAGACATTTTCATTTACTAGAATGCATAGATGATAGGAAGAATATCAACCATATAGAAAATCAGTAGCTCGTCTGTCCAAGAATGTACTCTAGATATCCAAGGTTTTTGAATTCAAGGGTTACTCAACCTACAAAGACGGGTTGAAGGTGAAGCACTCATCCCTAGATCATCATCCCTATATTAATATGACAAAATGCTGTACATCTCTCTCTGCAGATAAATCCTTGAACCGATACCTAGTCAATATGAATGAAGTCATCAACTATCAAAGTGGACCCTGAAGTCTCTCTTTAATGTGGAGCACCGATCGCGCTGTTCACAATTATAGAATAAGACTTGCGATTCATACACGCTAATAAAATAGATATTGCAAATAGTGAATTATAATATTAATAAGTATTCCTTCGTATAAGTATCTTGAGTCATATTGATAAATGTTGTGCACTGCACTATAGGGCGGCGTTGCACGAGGAAGACCCACGTCACATCGATTTCGTAGTACCATAAGATATTGTGGATGCGAAGGTCAGCGAGATAGATTGCTACATTATAATGTGAGAGTATTTGCATAAGATGATAAGAAGTTAGAACCGGATTTCAGCATCAGTATCTCTAGAAGAAATAGTAGCATGAAGATAAGGATAGACGAATAGGGTTGTCAGCAATAGATTACTTCTATAATTGAGATGCATGCAAGACTTGTATTTCTATACTATCTAGTCTCAAGAAAATAGGTTATCCAAGATAAACCTGGAACTGAACTAAACTAAACTAAGCAAGACCAAGTTCCTTATAGAAAGCAGTAGTTTCAGGTTCACGGCCCAAGAATTCAGTTAAAGTCTTCATTTCATCCTGAGATCCACCCTTTTCAAGGACTTGGTATCTGTAGCGACGACCAGCAGCCTTGTTCATGGGGTCATCCTTGAAGACGGTGTAAAACATGTCTGTTGAATAGACTTGGGAGCTACATAGTACAGATACAGTTAGTATATGTTCAAAGATTGCTTAAAGGGAAGGGGAGTACCTTAGATATCCGTAGTATCCGGCATCATATCCACCGATCAAATGACCAAAGGTAGCCTCGCCGTGACCCCATTCGTCGCCGGCACCGAGAGCTTCGGGACCATCCATTTGAGTGATTTCTTTGCGGAGACGGTTATATGTTGCTGAGAGGGGGAGGGCCTCGATTTCTGCATGGCTGGAAGGTTCGTGGACGGTCATATCGAAGATACCGAAGTGGAGTTGACGAAGGTTGAAAAGAGCGTCGTTAACATGCTTTGTACGAATGAGGTTATCAATAATCTCGTCCGGGATTTGCGCGGCGGGTGCACCAGTGACTTCCTTTCCGGCGCGCTTCTGCGCTTCTTGCCAGCCGCTTAGATACTCTGGTGAGAGAGTTGCGTAGTGTGTGCTCAAGGCACGGAGCTGGGATGGTGTCCAGCACCAGTTTTCGAGCATTTGTGAGGGTGCTTCGACGAAGTCTCGGACGGTGTTTGTGCCGTGGAATCGGGAGTGGATTGTCTTTGAGACGAGATCGTGAATTCCGTGACCCAGTTCGTGGAAGAGAGTTACGACTTCGTCGTGTTTTAGGAGAGATGGCTTCTTTGGTGTAGGCTTGGTGAAGTTGCAAACCAGTGCGGTGGCTGGGTAACGACGGTTGCCAGAGGCATCGATGAAGCCCTATTGATTTTTAGCAGAGTTCAAAATGAATAGGTGGAATATTCTCTCTAAGAATACTCAAACTTACTGGCTGCAGGTTGAAGTTGGCGGCGTGGCCATACTTGCCCTCACGAGGGAATAGATCCAAGTAAAGATATCCAACGAAACCACTGCCCTCGCCCTCATCATTCCAAACACTGAAGACCTGCACATCCTCGTGCCAGACAATATCGTTACCCTGGCCGGTAGGAGCGATAGCCGCGCGGTCTTCGCCAATGACTTCAACGAATTCAAGGCCGAATAGCTCCTCGAAGATCTTCAGCATACCCTGAATGGTAGTCTGGAGGGGGAAGTACTCCGCAATGAGCTGCTGATCTAGAGAAAAGTCCCGCTCAAGCATCAATCGATCGTAGAAGCGGTGGTCCCACAGATAATACTTTCCATCTGACTTAGGATCCAGACTCTTCTTCAATTCCATCAGTGTAGCAATTTCAGACTTTCCACCAGCAGTCAGACGTGTGCGCAGATCACCAAGGAATTTATCCACGGTCTCGGGGGTCTTGGCCATCTTGTCTTCGATGCGGAAAGCTGCGTGGTTAGGGTATCCCAGTAAACGAGCAGCCTCATCACGGAGAATGATAGCCTCGCGGAAGAGAGGAACGTTCTGGTTACACTTGTTCTCGTTGGCGACCATGACCTGACGACGTGTCTCGGCATTGGTGGCATACTTCATTGTCGGGAACAAATCCGGATATTTAAAGGTGAGCCAGATCTTACCGGCATTCTCACCTTCACCCTTCTTAAGACCGGACAAGACGTCTTCAGGGACACCATCCAATTGCTCCGGAGTAAACCAGATACCACCATTCTCCTCGTTCAGGTTCTTCTGGAACTCAATGCTCAATTGACTGAGACGTTTCTTAATCTCCTTAAAGCGGGCACGCTGGGGGCCATCAGGTAGACCCAATCCATTTCGAATGAAGTCCTTATGTTCCTTCTCGAGTAGACGACGAGACTCAGGCTCCAATGACTCATTCTTCTTAAGGGCAGCATCGACAAGCTTGAAGATATCCTCCCGCATAGCGGATTCGATGAAGAACTCATCCATCAGCTCCTCGGCCTTGGATGAAGCATCTCGAAGCTTCTGGTCAATTGAAACTGCCTGGTAGAAGCCTAGGATGTGGGCCTCCAGAGCCATGACGTTCTCATCTTGAGCCAAGGGTCCAAGGACATTGGCGAAAGTAGCATTCTCAGCTTGAACGGAGCCAACGACCTGGTCCTGTACGCTGCGAGAGGTCTTGATGATACGCTCTGCATCCGCTACAACGGATTGAGGGGTAGCTGTGAAGATAGGCGGGGCTTGCGGCGGACGCCGAAGGTGAGCGGGGGCCATGGTGGAGGTTGTCAGGTATCTGGGATAGCTAGAGCTGTTTATTCGAATATGACCCAGCACAGAAGAGAGGCGGGCGGGGAGTCGGAGGAAAGGCGCCACGATGACGAGAAGGAGGAAGAGAAGATGGTGGCGAGCGGTGAGGGTAATGATGGCGGGGATAGATGGCGAAGTGTGAGTGGCTGTGAGATCTGCAAGTTGGATAGAGGTCCAACCATCCGAGGTGAAGTCGAAGGTGATACAGGTCAGGTGATTCATACACTCGGTGGAGTACACAAATACAGTGGATAGACTGGATTAGGCTATGGAGTATAATGAGACTACAATGTCCAAGACTACAAATGAACAAAACGTAGGCTTGAACAAATAATGAATAGGTCGTTTCTAGTTCGTGCAAATTATCTATGTGATAGCGCTTTTCGAAGACAAGATAATAAAAGAAAGATAACTCCGTGAAACACCGCCCAGCCACTCGGATGCAAAACAAAAAGAATCATAGACAAAACCGAAATCAAGCAGCATCCGCAGTGGGGACAGGCTCAGGAATCTTGGTCACTTGAGCACCGGCACGGATGATACGCTGGCCACTCTCATCACGAACGTACTCGGAATTCTCCTTGTGGGAACGCTTCCAGATCTCAACTTCGCAGCCACCGCGAATCACACCCACACGCATGGTAGAGAGCAGGTTGTGAGCGGCGTTGGAGTGGTAGTAGATACCACCGTTGAACATGGCGGTGGCATCCTTGCCAATACCGGAGTTGATCATGGCCTTACCGCCGGGGTGGTCCTTGATGAAATCAGTCACATCGTGGACAACACCAGCGATAGCAACCAGACCGCGGCCGTTCTTGGCCTGCTCGACATAGTCGTCCCACTCCATGACGGGGAGCTGCTCCAGGGGGGTACCCCAGTCCAGCTTGGAGCGCTTCTGGTCAATCTTCTTCTGCAGTTGCTGGACGCGGCCCTTCTCGATTTCGTTGGCACGGAACTGCTTCAGGTCATAGGCGAGACCCAGCTGCTTCCAGGACCAGATGGTCCACTTGGTAGGGTCATACTGGTGCCACTCGATGGCATTGCGGTAGTCGGAGGGGAACTCGTGGTGGAAGTTGTGGTATCCCTCACCGAGAGTGACAAGGGCAGTGATAACGTGGTCACGGGGAGAGTTGCGGTCGTCGAAGGGTTGGTCACCGAGCCAGTGAGCCAGAGAGTTGACGCAGAAAGTGGCCTGCTGGACGAAGAAGATACGGAGGATACCGGCGTAGACGAATCCACCGAGCCAGTCACCCCAGCCAAGACCAGCAACGAGCATGGGGACGATCAGACCCATACCGAAGACAACCTTGAGGTAGTGGCGGTGTTGCCAGATGACGACTGGGTCCTCGTTCAGATCAGAGATGTCGGTTCGGCCAATTCGCTTGGGGTTCTGCTTCATGACCATCCAGCCGAGGTGAGAGTACCAGAAACCCTTGCGAACGGAGTAAGGGTCCTTTTCGGTATCGGTGTAACGGTGGTGAGCACGGTGGCCACGAGCCCACCAGCGGATAGAACCCTCAACGGCACCGCCGCCAACCAGGGCGAGCCAGATGCGGAGCGGCAGGGTAGCAGAGTAGGAGCAGTGAGCCCAGAGACGGTGATAACCTGCCAAATGTGAGTATTCGTGTTCAATATTGACGTGATATTCTCCTTGGACGGATTTCCATCCAAGTGATGACTACTTACCTGCTGTGATACCCAGACCAGTGAAGAAGTAGTACACAACAGCCCAGATGGCAGTCTTCAGCTGCAGGGGAGTCCAGAATGCCTGGACACAACCCATGGCGGGAATACCAAGAATGAGGTAGACATTGAGCCAGTTGACATGTTTATACCAGTTCTTGCTTGTCAAGGGAGTATCGGCGATGTGCACCTTCTTGGTGTCTGGAGCCCGAGGGCGAGAAGACTCAGCCTTGGTAGACATGATGTCTGTTCTCTTTCTGCTGATTCTCTTCTTGTCTTCCTCAGTCAAGTTGACAGGAATACAGAAGAACAATTGAGGTGAGAAGTATAAGAGGGAGTGGCGTGGACTAGTGGGCGAGGGAGCTTTTTTTTATATGAGGGGCCCACTTGGGACCAACGTTGGGGGAAAGGAAGGGTTTGATCGCCAACGGATATGGGGAAGCTCAGCAATAGAACGAATCAAGCAGAAGCACGACAACAAAAAAAGGAATCACAAGATCCCTCGGCACGAAAGAAAAAGAAAGAGGATGAAGATGGGATGATCATTCGAGAAAAGAAAAAGGGAGAAATGGGCCAATTCCACCAAAAAGAGACCGTCCGCCGCGTGCCTGAGTGGCGTTCCTTCCTTTCTCGTTGAGAACAGCCCCAACACTTTTTGCTTAGTCATTTCCCTTCCACCAATCGGATACAACATAGTCTATGTACAGTACATACGTACTGTACAGTATAACAGTGGAAGACACTCATATTCACAATACTATATATGTATGTAGATATAATGGTAGGCTGTATTAACAATATACTATACATCTCGTTACTTTATTTCACAATTGACACAATATATAGTGATTATAGTGGTTATAGTGGAAAATCATGTACTACTGTATATCTACACGTGACCTACGGATGCGGCTCCGGAGTTTCCAGCCGGAGATACTCCACACGCATACGATTGTATAGTATGTAGTATCTTAACAGTACATAGATAGAAGAATATAGAAAACTAGTACACAGTGTTCTACTACTATACTCTACGGAGTACAGTGCACCAATTGATCATCCACTGAGGCAAATACACCCACCCACTCAACTCTGCAAATATGAACTGCATTGCCCCTGCGTCACTCACAGCCCTACGGTGGCAAACAAGACGAGAATGCAAACTCAACTCCCCTACCTCTCCCGACTGATCCTGTTGGGGGGAACGTGTCTGCGCTTTGTCCCTATGTATGACCATATCGCTAGACTGTTGTATACAGCATTGCCTGATTTAATGAAGTCATTCAGAATCATCCGTGTTGATCCCCAATTTCCACTGCCAACTTCCCCTCTCCTCCTGCTTCTCTGCTTTTCATGTGGGTCTTCTTCACGAAAGGAATTTGTTGGGTTCGGCCGAGGCTAGACCTTATCACGTGAGAATCAGTTCATCGGGTCAGGTGATCTCATACCCATTCAAGGTCACGTGTGGGTGGGAACGGGAATGCTGACATAACAATCTGACATAAGCATTCGCCCTTAATTGATTGGTTGATTGCATATTGCTGTACATATGTATGTATACCCAGAGGAAACAGCTGACTTTCTCTGAATTGCCTTCAAAGTGCTGCCTTCTGACGGGCGGTCGACTTTGCCGATGACGTAGCTGGATGTACCGATCAATATTATTTCCGAGAACTAGCTAACAGTTTGGATACCCGACTACTATGTTCGATGTTGTCTCTGGGTAGAGAGGACTCGATCGAAAGTTTACACCCATTGGAATACTTTGGACGATGATTCGCGTTCTGATGATAACAAAAGAATTGAGGCAGAGTTGTTTGAAGGAGACAATCATCGATGCATCGTAACCGGCGCCTGGGATAGCGATCAATTGTCTTATCTCAGAAGATGAAGGATTTCTGTATTGGTTAGCTCATGGGTTCAGCGCAGACCTGTCTCGTGGAGAAAAGAAATTAGTATTTTAAAAGGAAAGCATGGCATATTGTTGATCAGTATCAGGGCTTTCTCTTGGTATAACAATACATTGTGAAGCTAGCAGTTGGGAATTATTCAATACAGATTTGTTTCTTTTCAGCCTGAGTCACTGATTCATCCCAGGTTTCTCTCCTACAAACGATAAAGTCATACATTGCCGGGAAATCACTTTGAAACTACGATCCCTTCTGCTGTTCCTTCAACCGTCATTTCTATCACATCGAAACCTTTGGCATGATAGTGTGGTAAGTCAAAGAAGCCAACAGGGCATTTCGAATTTATCCTACATAACCATAGCGATGTCTCGGATGGCTTTTAGTACTGAACGTTTCATATATTCCATTCTCTTTGGGCTTTCAATAATTTGTATCACTTACTTTATCTCAAGATGTCATTGCTCAATTCCGGTTTCATTTCTTTATTGGAATACCCCAAGAATAGACCTTGAGTACTATAAAAGCCGCATACATCTCATATGTTTACCCATCTACTCATCATCCAATTTGGATTTCCCAGCATAAGCACTCCAAAGTGAGAGCTATATCATGGAAGCTGATAACTGCACTATCTATTGCTACGATCACCTTGGTACGCACTATCACGTCACGACAGCAAATTCCGGTCCAACCTGTTCCGAAATGTCGACAAGCTCTAGCGAATCGTCATCCTCTGATGAGTATGGTGATACTCCTCCGCCTCTAGAACACAATCTGAGCGAGGAAGTTCTCAATCTTTATGTTGAGAGAATCCGTATTAGCTTGCAAGCAGAGAATTACGGCATTGATGAAAATGCCCACAAATCAGCGCATGCGGTAATCTACCTCCTCACCTCTGACGGTAACTCCGTTGAGCTGAACATGGGCTCTCCATCCGCAAGAACTTTCATTGGGAAGATGATGATTCGTCAGCGTCATTTCCGAAGACACAAAAATTCGTTCAAGCGATGGACGCTATATGTCGATCATCACGTGTTGGTAGGGGAGATAATCTCAATTCTCGAATATCATTCTATGCATGTTTATAGATATGAATCTTCTGGTATGGGATGTCGGTACTGGGTGTAAGTTGAATTCTCTAATATGCTAGTATTGAGTCACGTATGCTAACTTTTGGAATAGCTACAATGTTATCAAAGAACTTGCAAGTTATAACTGCTTTGATTATTATTCACGAGATGGTGCTTTGAGGAAATTTGAAGAAGAATTTCAATATTCTTACCCATCGGGATGCGATCGTGTGTTTTCCCCAATGGTCAAAGGTAAGTTTCTGTACTATAGGCCGATTTTTGAAATGAGTATGTAGGTGCAGGTTGTGCGAGTCTGCGAGCCAAGAACATCTCACTGGTGGTAGTGGATGAGAGAGGGGGAACCTAGAGGAGGGTATGGAAGAAGAGAAACGGTTTGAATCGCTTCTTATATGAACATGGTGGATTTTATACGTGACTCATTTACCACGCCGCTATCCGATAGGCTACATTTCCCCCACATACTGCGTATATCAGTCTAGAGTATAGATGAGTTGAGTATGGAACTGACGAATGCATATGTTATCCTAGCATGGTTGCTAACCTCGTGTTTGGAATTTCTGCTCAGATTGTTGCATCGTGCGAAGAAATATAGAATTAAACCGGCACTGTCGAATATTACTACTACAGATTGATTGAGTAAAAAACTTCTGATTCCATATTCGATCATTAAACATGATCTCTTTCTTTGCCAATGCATCGGATCTGACTGTAATATGAGCTAGCTAAAAACCACACAACACACTAGTAGACTGTCCATTAATAAAACAGCAGAATCTTTCGGAAGTGGACAAACCAAAGCAATATGCTTATATATAGACATCGACAAAACCCAAAATAGGTTGTAGACCTTGACCCGAAACCCAGATAATCAGGATGGCTTTGTCCGAAGAAGATCACGATCTCCCAAGTCTCCTACTATTCATAGATCTACCTTATTTTGAAGGCAAGAGATATCGACGACGAGAGCATTGACGACGAGAGTATTGGCGACGAGAGTATTGATGACGAGGGTATTGACAAAGATGACATGACCAGGGTATTCAATAGGCCCGCCGGGTATTAGGCCTTTGCTTGTTGATAGTCCCCTCCGCCCTGCTTGCGCAACACAACTGTAGTGGACTGTTGGAAGTGACGCAGTTTGGGAATTGCTGGCGAGGCTAAGGCAAAGCGTGGGAGATGAATGATGATGCATGAATCTACCTACTGGCTAACTAAGCCACCCGGTTGAGCAGAAATCATCATCACCATGGCTCTGATTGCATTGAGACAAGTCTCTCTTTAACGAGATAATCTGATGGCGTTCCACTGGCGTCATGCTGGAGAATTTTCGACCGCTGCCAAACCCTTCCGCATACTGTGCCTGTTCGTCTTCACTGGGCTCTCGAGCTTATCCATGGGCTCCTCTGCCGTGAGTTCACGTAAATGAACCCTCAGCTTATGCGTGAGACGATTATCATAAGGATGCGCCCCTATATATACCAGATAGAAGGGTATTCTATCTTCATAGACTACCATGGCTGGTCCACGGTTAGGTCGTTCAATCTTGATCTCCCCGTTTGCCATGAAATGAGTGTTCCAATGGCAAAAGCCTTCCTTGATGGATATCTAGATCCCAAGTGTACTATCAGCACATAATATGACACTGATAAAGTGGTAGAATCGCAAGTCTCGCTCGACTGGGATAGAATGATGCCGCGGTTGCCGAATCATGGCTGCGTCCTGTTAGGCCTTTCGATCGACTACCACCAAGCCGGCCCATAGGATATATCCATACATCTCGACTGGTATATTTGATGATTCATGGACATGTATATGCGTATACTGCTTGAACGGCAAACAGTAATTAAATCCACGCAGGATTGTGTCCATGCGGATGCCAGGTCGAATCTCGTTTGGTAATAGATACTATAGCTCGATCTGAGATAATGGCACAGTGTATGATGATGGTACAATAGATAATTATAACCCGGCTCGTGGTGATGGCTGAGTGCACAAGGCTGGTTCAGTCTATCGAGCTGATTGGGGAAAAAAAAATTGACTTTGACGGAGGGACTGGGTCAGACTGAGAAAATAGTACAGGGTGAGAGAATAAATCTAGCAATCAAAGGGGTATCGAAGGAATTGGTGTTTGCATGTAGACAACCGATATGTTGAAGAGGCGAGTTGAAATTGAACTGATTCATTACCAAAGCTCGCCGGGAGACAGAGTAGCCATGCAGATACTGTAGATAGAAAGGAGCAGGACAGCGAGAGCGGTGATGATCATTTCGAGACGTTCGTAAATCACGTAACCCATGATACCGGGTTCATGGCATTGATGCGTTTATTGGACCCTGGGAGCAGGGCTGTAAACTGAGCCTCAACGAAGTTTTCGGTGTTGCATTTCTCAATCATCAGCTTGAACTGGTGATCAGATAATAATTCGCTTTCTGTCGCTGGCGCTTGGAACAATATGCCTTCATAGATTGTATTAGGTATCTCCCGAGACTCTGTCGGGGTTGCTGCTCGTGGTGGTTTGTTTCCATGCTGGACACCACATTGGCGTTTCATTCAAGTCTTGAATATTCTCTCAAGCATATCATTCTCGCAATTCGTGTGCGTGGGAAGGTCGATATATCCAACAAGCCCTTGATCATCTCGGTCCCTCTGAGATATCAATCCCAACGGTGACATACTAGTATATCTTTGCAATACAGTATCGTCTTGTACTGCGGCCCATCGGTTCTGGATATCCCAGAGGACGCCTCTCTCATATATGCAGAGCCAAAATAACCCTGGGCCTCGGGCGTTGGAAGGGGGAATACTTGCATGAAGGTCGACCCGGGTCAGCTCCAATCAATGTTTTCGTAAAGAGCGATATAGTTTTCATGAGCGCTGTCAATTTCTTCAGATAGATGTAGCACTCTTTGATGCGCTGTCGTAGGAGTTCTTCCAAAGGTTTTCCGGGGAGCTGATTTAGATGATGCAATCAAGTGCCCGTTTCAAATTCGTCCATGAGTCAATTCAGATACCTGGAAGAATGTCAGTACAGGCACCACGACCTACAAAGAATTGAACAGACTCACTCAAATGCATGCGAAGCTTCTTTGCGTACTCAAAAAAGCGCTTTCCAGCTCTCCCGCCTTGTGTCAATATTCGCAGGCTCACTTGCGTCGTGTATTCAATTGCACCTTTTCCGTCGATCAGTTGATAATCGACGGTTCTCGATCCCGCCCATTATTGGTATTTAAAACAGAGAATAGGAGCCAGAGCCACAAGGAGCCAGCAATTGCATTCACTTCTTTGAGAATTGCAATCGGTAGTCCTTAAAGAAGGGTAGGCACCTGATATTCCTGTAAATTCATCTAGGGACAAGAGTGAAGCTTCCTCGTGTTCCTCTTGGCGATAAATCCCTTTCAAATTGCGGCCCTTGGATCGTATTGGTATCACATGGGCTTCCCCAGCGAGGAAACCCATGGCCCTTTTGTAACAAGATCCGGAGACGCAAGAGATAACGTGTCGCCCCGAGCTCCAGGCAGATGAACGACGAGCGGCGTGGAAAAACTTCTAACGTGACAGAATGCATGGGATCTTCAAAGTTGTAGGAGGACCTATTCAATCCGCGAATCAGCATTGAATCCAACCTTAGGAATGTGTTCACGGTACGTGGAGCATTTCTTCGCCGAGGGAATTGTGTATGCGGTGATATTTCTTACCTAGAGTCTCTCTGACTAGAAACAAGACTGGAAGCAGCTCACTCTCTAAGTAGAGAAAGATAATGGGAGCGAGGAAATCTTCAGTCAAATTGCCTTGAGTCTCATCTGTGAGGAAGAATGATGGTTATTGGTGCTCATCGCTCGGCGTGGCTTTTACGACCATGTCGGCGATATCAATGTCAAGATGCCGGAAGGCGGACTTTTGCTTGTTGCATCTGTCACGAGTTCTATTTGTCGTTGTAATAGATGCCGTACAGGCAGGATCCTCTCGCACTACTAGTATAAGTCACTGATCCACGCAAGCTTTCGTCAAGCCTATCTTAGGCGATAAAGATGAGGAGACTCCACTCTATATACCTGCTGACTTTGTTAGTTCAATCTCTTATGCCTAAAGCTTTAGCTTTCAAGTCAGAAATAAAAAGTTACATACCGGGGCCAGAGCCAGTAACTCCTTGAGGACCACTCGCGCCACTTCAATTCAGGCCCTATCAGTGAACCAAAAGTGCACTGTAGAACCAGAGGCCATGATCATCTGGAGGTTGCCATACTACCTTCAATTTCGGCCGGTAAATTCTGGTCAGGTAGTCTCTCCACTTCTTGGGGGACTGGAGAGCATCTCCTTTAAAATTGAACGGTTCTGAAGATAATGAAGTTTATATAGTAAAAGTACTGATGAGGGATGATATTCGTGGCGGGTGAAGATGAAAGAGGAGATGCTCTAAGTGAATGTGGAAGCAATCACATGATTCTTTGAACAACTTGTATGTCATTTGTTTTATCGCAGTGAAAAGCTGTACAGATACCATGTTCATTGATGGATATTTATGTATTCTATTCCTGAATAATGGGACTTGTTAATATATACCCAGGTGCGAAGAGCACAGAAGATCAAAGAACTTATTATATTACCCGACTAGTAAAAGAAGTATTCATTTGTACCACTCAGCGCCTAAGGTTCTTTGATGGGCTAAAAATACTAAATAAATGGCTTAAGCCCAAAGTTTAGAAAGTGGTGCTGGAGAATACTTTGCGGGTTTGATTTGGGAAACTAAGTCAACCTGAGCATTGATATTGATATAGAGCTCATTCTCCCCATTTACTAAATCAGACAGAGGTATACATTATTGTGCAAGATGAAAACCTCGGTTCAGTCCGAAATTAAGTTCAAGTATGAATGAGCAAGATACTTATTTCAATATTTGACGTTGGAACAGGTGCGGCGACCAAAATATCATTGTTCAGAGATACAACTTATCTTACTGGTCCAAGCACAGCTTATACGCGAATGATCTATAGCGTGAATATGGCAAAGATTGTAATAGCAGAACTTTCATAGTTCATCATCGAGCGTCGATGCCTGCACCATGTAGTATGCCATTAACTAAAACAGATGCGAATCCCGTTCTGAGAATACGATAACTATATTCAATTATTGTAGTTCTCAAGTTTTTATCTCCGTCGAGATTATTACGGGTATACCCAGACCTATTAAGTAGATTTAGAAGTATTACCGCATGCTGGTCATACTTGGCCAAGATCCGTTAGAGGATTCGGCCAGTCTACGGATTTAGTAAGGCCTATACTTCCCACACTCCATAAATTATCTTGGAAACAGATTACCACCTTGGGGAATCTTGAAGTCCGACCACGAGGAATGACATCTGTGATGCATTAAATAAGCGAGATCAATAATCCTCAGATAGGCATCTCGCTGATGGTCAAGTAAACCTTTCACATACTCTCGACACGATATACTTACCAGAAGACATCCTTACCGAGTAGGTGGTTGATAAGGCATCGGCGCCTTCCACTACCTCACGGGGGCCTCCGTCTCTTTAAGTGTAATCTCCAAAGATCAAAAGATAGCCCCCAGATATGCACGATAGCTGATGTCGAATAGTTTGACTGGATCGCCATTGAGGTAATTGCGGGAGCCACGGTGGAAACCGGGATTGTCTGGGGATCGGGGTATCAAAATACGAAAATGTCCTCGGCTTTAACGTTTTGGGAATCTTGTAAAGTAGAATGCTTGAATTTGTTTGGTCAATGGGTACTCTGCTGTTCAGTATTTACGATAATTCGTTGCTCATGCCATGTAAATACAAAGGTACCCGCGGTAGAACAATCCTTATCTCGTCCACTCGGAATCGTAATTGACACTAAACTCTTTAAGATGTATTAATCGCATCCAATTGGCCCTCAACTGCGCTGGCTGCCCCACGCAGATAAGCTGACAAGTCCCAATACGCTCTTACAAGGGCTGAGTGACCGGGGGATAACCCTAAACCAGGGGGGATAACAGGTATTCGAGACTCAAACACTTACAAGAACAAACGCATCAAACAGCCACATTTATGCGATGCTCTTGCTAATAAAATTGGCCCCGAAGCTGCCGATCTTATCACGCCGAGAGAATCCTTTCTCCACACTGCATGCTTTAGACTTTGCGGGCGTCTGAATCAAAAGTCTCATTTATTTATTTTTTTTTTTTAATTTCTGACATCGCTTAATTTCTTACTCGGCGAGAAATTGGAATTCATATTTAGTGAGGGTTACCCCGATAATTCTGGTTGGGATCCAGATTCAGATCGTGATACTCCCTTGATTCATTCATCATGGATGGACCTGATCAGATCGGCCCTGATCGCTCGCCGAAACGGACTGTCGCCGACAAGGCTAGACGTATCGTGAAGACTTTTACCACAAGGTACCTATCCCATCTTTTCTGATCTGGATATAGATTTGTTATTGCATGAGTCCAACTAATTATATACCTTGCACAGAGAAGGTCTCCTCGGCGATTATGACTACGCATACCTTTTTACCCCGCGAATCCCCTTCACGAAACAAGTGCGGAAATCTGCGCCATTTTTTGGACTCGATGATCGCGTGCCGGTGGTATTAGCGCTTATTTTAGGATTGCAACATGCGCTTGCGATGTTGGCTGGTGGTGAGTCGTCGTGGGAAAAGCATATGTCGGACAGACATTGATTATCGCTAGTGATTTCGCCTCCGATTATGCTGGGTGGTTCAGATGGTGTCAATTTTGGGGATGATTTATATCAATATTTGGTATCAACTTCATTGATTGTTTCGGGTATTCTGTCTGCTGTGCAAATGACCCGGTTTCATGTTTATGGAACAAAGTATTATATCGGGACTGGATTGCTCTCAGTTGTGGGTATGTTATGATACTTTCCTGGATTTGGATATAGATTTATCAAATATTAGATCGGCAAAACTGACAAATTCTACTAGGTACATCTTTCTCAACGATCACCGTCGCCCAAGGCGCGTTCAAGCAAATGTATGCTTCGGGATATTGTCCCACTGACGCGAATGGAAATAAACTCCCTTGTCCTCAAGGATATGGAGCTCTACTCGGCACATCATGTCTATGCTCGCTGCTCGAAATCGGTCTTTCATTCATGAGCAGCAAGATCCTTGCCCGGGTCTTCCCTCCTCTCGTCACCGGTCCAACAGTCCTGCTTATTGGTGCCTCACTTATCAAATCTGCCATGCAGGACTGGGGAGGTGGTTCTTCCTGTGGACCCTCGCCGCGAGCCATGTGTCCCAGTGCAGATGCACCCCATGCGTTGCTATGGGGAAGTCCAGAGTTCATCGGACTCGGTTTCTTGGTCTTTGCGACCATCATCTTGTGTGAACGCTTTGGTCCGCCAATTCTGAAGAGTTGTTCTGTTGTCGTTGGTCTGCTGGTTGGATCTATCGTCGCGGCTGCTTGCAATTACTTTGAGAATTCCGGTATAGCTGCGGCGCCAGTTGCATCTTTTGCTTGGGTGCATACTTTCCCTCTCAGTATATATCCACCACTCATCTTGCCGCTTCTTGCGTTGTATATTGTTATCATGATGGAGTCTATTGGTGATATTACAGCCACCTGCGATGTTTCGCGTCTTCAGGTAGAAGGTGCAACTTTTGACTCGCGTGTCCAGGGTGGCGTCCTTGGTAATGGACTGACTTGTCTTTTGGCTGGACTGATGACTATCAGCCCGATGTCCGTGTTTGCTCAAAACAACGGTGTTATTGCTTTAACGAAATGTGCCAACCGTACAGCCGGATTCTGCTGCTGCTTCTTTCTGGTCGTTATGGGCATCTTTTCCAAGTTTGCTGCTGCGCTTGTCGCCATCCCGAGTGCCGTTCTTGGTGGAATGACCACATTCCTGTTCAGTTCGGTTGCTATTTCAGGTATCCGAATCATCTCGACAATCGACTTCACTCGTCGAAATAGATTCATTATTACAGCTAGTTTCTCCCTGGGAATGGGTATCACACTGGTTCCAGATTGGTGGTCTTATTTCTTTTCATACAGCGGCGACAATCATGCCCTAGAGGGCTTATTGAATGCTGTCAATCTTGTTATGGAGAATGGATTCGCGGTTGCAGCAATCCTCGGTGTTATCCTAAATTTGATTCTCCCGGAGGAGCTTGATGACGAACCCACTGAGGTTTATAATGCAAATGGCTCCGAGGATGGAAATGTTGAGCCTGGGCCTTCACATGGTGCCACCAAGATGGAGCCTAGTCTATGAACCAGATCTGATAATATTTAGTTGCGACAGAATAATTTGATATAATTTCACACAAGTCCAAAGGACTCATTCATCAATTTGGCTTCATTTGTAAATCTGTCCTATCCTATTCAATCTCCCAATCGATAGTAGACGACAAACAAGATTATCTAGTTATGACCCTCAACAGCCTCGGTCAGACTAGAGACAGCATCACGCTTATCGCTTGAGCCACATCGGGCATGAGAGTTGTCACAGAGGATGCAGCAACGCTTACTTGGCCACAGGAAAGGGGAATCATCGCGCTTTATTGTTCCGAATAGAGCTTCGTGCTCAGTCTCAACAGCATCGCGTTTGTCGTTGGAGCCACAGCGAGCGAGCGTAGGGTTGTCGCAAAGAATACAGCAGCGCTTGCTGAGTCCTTGGGTATCTTCCTGGTCTGCTTTGCCGAAGAGAACCTCGTGCTCTGTTTCAACAGCCTCGCGCTTGTCATTCGAGCCGCATCGGTTGACATCGCAGTTGACGCAGCATTACTTAGTGAAAGGAGAGGTCTGGAAATGAATTGGAGGTTAGAATCGTTTCTCTGAGCGGTCATAAGGGCCATAAGAACGAACGATTTGCTTCTCAACATCGGTTGTCAGAGATGAAGTATCGACAGGGCTAGCAACGCTAGACACTGCAAAGATAGAGCAGCGCATGGCAATGGCAGAGAAACGCATTTTCAATAGGATTGATAGATTCTGAGATATGAAAATTGTGGCCCAGGATATACCAGCACTCGACCGATTTATACCCGCAACTAAACATCCAAAGCTGGTTCGAAGCAGATTGATCTGCCTGTTTCAGAGAAAATGTCTCCATGTTGCCAAGCTCATTTTTAATTAGCCTATTTCCTGCAACGGTAACAAGCCCCGTTGCCGCGCGCAGATCGTAGCGGTTCCCAAGCTGGTGTTGACCGATTGTTATAGCTAAAACCCAGAAGAAGGGAGACTAGATTAAGGCTAGGATATTATCCCTTTGGGTTTCAAAATCGCACTGAATCACCGCTATCTAAACCTTCTAATGGCCAAAGCTGGTCTGTCCATTATCAATCAGATAATCGAAAGCCCTAAGAGAGATCGTCGTGTGTCCCCACTTGCTAAACTCCATCAAGACTTTTAGCCCTTCACTTCTGAGACACATATGTCATGAATTTCCTGCAATAAATTGGCGGTAAATGCGCTGCGTTGATCTTTGAGCACTCCACTGTGCACTTAAGCTAATGAGAACTGAACCCGGACGCCGTTCACGCCCTACGGTATCATGCCGCCAACATGCTGCTAGTATGGTAGACCATACGCATCGGCAGAAATTGTTCAGATTGATCATGTCAGATTCGGAGATGGCCTAGCTCATGGTATTGTACATTGAGTTGAGACTTTTCATAATTCGTCACGGCGGCGTGGCATTGCTGTCATTAAAGCTGTAGAAACGGATCGTCCAGTAATTCCCGGGCAGTTGCTCGTTCCTCTGGATCCCAGGTGAGCATTCGTTCAAGGAATGCTAAAAGCTCGTTTCTACTCTTTTCATCCAGCAATGGCAACGAATCTTTTATCTTCCGATCCGGAATAAGATGTTCGTGTAGGAACTTGCCTGTGAATAGAAATTAGTGAAAACCATCCATTCAACAATCTAGTCCGGTATAAATACCATCTTCACTGAAGAATGGCCCTTCGTAAAGTTCGAGTGCATTTTTGGCCGGTTTTCCTCCAGGAAAATGTATCTCGCATGGCCATTCATAGACAAGTGCTTGATGAGATCTCTCGATGAATTCTGGAGAGGGCATTCCTAGCAAAGAGATAATTTCCGCGAGATGGGATCTGGCATTATATTTCAGATTTGCATCCTGAGCCTGCTGAAACAATTCCGTTCCATGGCTCATATCCCACATCTGGGAAAAAACCGATTAGCGAGGCTGGGCATGTAGGATAGCTAAATTCGGTTGTTGATAATTTACCAAGACTCCAAGATTCCATATATCTGCACTTCTATTCCACGGAAATCCAAGTGTAACTTCAGGTGCTCGGTACTGACTAGCTTGAATCGGGAAGATTCCACGCCCTGTCTCTCCGTGAAGTCGCAGGGAGGATCCGAAATCTACAATGTAGGGTACCATGCCTTTCCATGAATCTCTCAAAACGCCAAAGTCGTTGTTGCGGCGAAATACATGCCGGCCCATGCTGTCGATCTTGTATTCTGCTGCTTTCTCAAGCTCCTCATTGAGGAAATCTGACATTACCTCTCCTTCTTCGAATGAAATTAAAATGTTTTCCAGTTTCAAATCTGTGGGAAGTTAGCGAAGAGCTTTAATTAGGTGTAGATCGTGTATCTGGATTAGAATACCTGTATGAACGACGCTGCAGTCTTTATGAAGACAGTCAAGTGCTTCTAAAAGAATCATCAAGTAGACCTTGACCAGCGGATACGGAATGACTTCATCCACGAAGCGCCGTCGAAAGGACACCATAGACTCTCGTAGAGCGGGATAGACCGAGCAAATGTGCTTGCCATGCGGGCCGTCCACTTCGAATCGCTCCTCGCAGGTTCTGAGGAGCGAATGAGCGCGGTGTGATAATCCGTTCTGAGCAATGTGTTCCTCTATTTTGACCTCATTTTCAGCCACGCCATTGCAGTTAGCGATCTTCAATGCCCCCACTAGTTCTGACTCTCGCTCTCTGCTTTCAATTAGCCTGAAGTCTTGGAATTAATGTTCATGTACTCATTTCAAGTTGAACATACCCGTCTTGGAGGTTACGAGCCATCCATGTAGTTGATGAGCCACCATAGCCTAGCTTAACTAAGAGTTGAAAGCGGTCACCGATAACATCTCCTGGTTTTGCAGGGTAGTATTCACTACTTTTGTAGTGTGGAAGACTTTCTTCGTCTATCAAATCTGGGGTTGTGATAAGCTTTGCCTGAGGAAGGGTGAGTGGTGGTCTAGCTGGAGTTGAGAAGGCCCGCCTAGATATTTGGCGAAAACATCGCATTTTGTGCCTCTACCAAGGACAAGCGCCTTAGCAGAGGTTTGCAACTTAATTCGACCCTTTTAAGTGATTTATTGATTGTGAGACTTAAGATAGTATGGTAAGGCAGATTGTTGCTGTAAGAAAATACATGGAGAATTTGGCCCCTGTCTTTATAGATCACCTGATCGTGCGGCTGAGCAAACACTTCGTGCTTTCTGAAATACTTCAATGTCACACATATTGCCAAGCTTAAGATGGCAACCGCTTCATTTGGGAATTGTAATCAGGGCCTTCAAATTGGGGCTAATTCTGGGACAGTCAATTTCCACTCATCCCCACCGGTGGATAAGCCCGTCGACATTTGTCGGCATCGGTTGTTGCTGACAGATCCAGAAGTGGATCGAGACGCCGTTAAGAATGTTAAAGGCGAAAGAGTCACTGGGACGTGTGAAAGGATCCGCGAGAATGAAACCTACATCTCTTGGTTGAAAGGTGACTTGTCATGCATTTGGATCTCGGGCGGCCGGGCCGGGGCAAGACTATGCTCTCACTCTTCTTGATAGAGGAGCTCGAGAGAAAGGCTCAAGGGTCTGATAAAATGGTTCTTTTGTATATCTGCAATCACCAGGATGAGAAGCGGAATAATGCTGTGGCTATTATGAGAAGTTTCATATACCAGATTCTCACAAAATGTCCGAAGCTCTTCGATCATGTACGATCGTCCTTTGATAATGAAAAGGAGACAAAACTGGTGCTGGCATCTTCACAAACTCTATGGAGAACTTTTACAGCTCTCCGCAGGGCTTGTGAAAATACTATTCACTGTGTCTTGGATGGCCTAGACGAATGCGATGATGAATCTGTAGGACTTTTTGCGCGCAACCTGGCCGATTACTTCTCATCCGAGACCACTGAGATCCCAAATTTCAAACTGATTATTCTTAGCCGAGCTCTGACTGGACTCAAGGCCTTTCATGAAGTCAAAGTAGAGCCTGATAACAATGTGAACACGAACAGCGACATTAAAAGATTTGTATCTGAGAAGATTCAGAGGCTTGAGATCCCGATACCAGGTTTCCGTGAGATCAAGGTAAAACTGGGCGAGACCTTACTATGGCGTGCTGAAGGAATGTTTCTATGGATTGGCTTCGTTACAGATAAACTCTTAAAAAAGACAACCTGCACGCAAATATTGGATGCATTGAACGAGATACCCAAGGGTCTGCCAGCGATGTATAGTCGAATTCTATCAAAGACCGAGAAGAATCGACGACCTATTCTCGCTAAATTGCTACGGTGGGTGACAATGGCCGTACGGCCTCTTATTGTCGAAGAATTGGCTGCAGCATTGAAAATCGATCACACGGAGCACCTTTCCCGTGAACAGATCGTACTCGATTATATTTCCATGTGTGGAAACATACTCCAGTTGAACAACGGAAATTTCGGGTGTATACACCAATCAGCCATCGATTACTTATTGGAAGGAAGCTTGAGGCATGACAAGATACTCGAAAACTTCCATATCACTGAGGATAGTGCACATTCAGAGATAACGGGCGCTTGCATCGATGCCATTGAAGTCAGTATACTGAGTCACAAGACACTGATCATGCCTAAAGCAAAAGCAAATTTGGCGGTACATTCGCTGCTTGGGTACGCCTCGAGAAATTGGTTCAAGCATGCAAGAGGTGCATCTGCCAAACTGAATTCAGACTTGATTCTCAATCGACCCTTTTTCAGGAAGCAATCTACCACTCGAGATTATTAGCTGTTAGTATCTCTTAGGAACCCCTTTTTCTTCGATGAAAATGATTCCATTTGTTCGGATTCTCCTTTGCATCTAGCATCATGTCTTGGAATTGAGACTTGGGTTGAAAAGGAACTCAGAAATGAGATGAAGGTAGTGATGCGGTGATAGCTTTCACGTGAAGGCTCTTCTTGACTTTGAGCCCCAGTCCTATAACACGAAATCCGTACATGGGGATCCAGAAAAGAAAACCAACAAATTTCTCTTCTCAGATCTGAAAGCATGTACAATTCCTGGAAAAGCAATGCAAACTTAAAGTCTAGTAGTCATTAGTATGAACTCTCACTTGAAGCTTTATCTATATTCCATTTTGTTTTCAAATGATGTCGGTGATTTGGGAGTATTTTATACTAGATTGTGGGGGCTGAGTATTGCCGGAGAGTATGCTAACCCATAATTACGTGCAATGAAACAATAGTAGTTGGAGAGGAGAATGGACTACTAGTCCATTCTATATCCAATATCGGATATTATTTAAAATAGGATCAAGACGGCAAAAAATCCATTATATCATAGAAGTGTCAAGCTTAGAGCACAGTCCGAACTACGTCGTCAATCCCCATTGCAACATGTTGAACATTGCCCTCGTTTACTGCTCATACACATATTAGTACCTCTAGTCAGGGCCACATGAAAATCAAGTTCAGGGTAAAGGACACTCACGACCAGAAATAGAGATCCGTCCCGACTTCAGCATGTAAATATGATGCCGTTCTCTAATGGCACTGACTTGGCTCTCCGATAAACCAACATAGGTGAACATTCCGATCTGATGCCCGAGTCAGCCAGAGCTCCTGCAGCGTACAAACCAGACAATCAAAACAAACCTGTTTTAAGATATGTGTCCAATCCCCCGGCGTCCCCGACCTAACCAACTCTTCATACAAGGCCCTCCTCATCCCCAAAATCCTATTACTCATCATCTGCAAATCTTCCACCCACCTCTTTCTCAGACCATCATTACCCAGAACCGTTCGAACAATCTCGGCTCCACCTCTAGGAGCCATGGAATATTCTCCTCGAACAAGGTGACATAGTGTGGCAAGGACGTCCTCAGCGGTACCACTACCTCCAGCATGTCCGATGCTCACACCCGAGATTTCAGACGAAGCTCTAGTAACAACATGTAAAGCACCAACCCGCTGCCCATACAACCCAAAATTCTTCGAAAAAGACTGCGCAACGCAGAATTCCAGATCCATCTCAAAGAAATGGCGAATGGCCCAGCCATCCTTGTCTACATCGCCAGATGCGAAGCCTTGGTATGCCAAATCAAAGAATGGAATTAGATTCTTTTCTTTGCAGAGTTGTGCGATGTTTTCCCATTGTTCGATTGATGGGTCTGCTCCCGTTGGATTGTGAGCGCAGGCGTGTAGGATTATGATGTCGTTTTTCTTTGCTTCGGACACTAGTTTTGCCATCGTTTCTGTATAATTGAATCCGCCTGTCTTTGGGTCGTAGTATGGGTATGTTTTTATATTGATTCTCGGGTTTGACGCGGAAGAGGAGCTTGTTCCGGCAAGTTGCCATATTGTATGGTGATTTGCCCATGTTGGATCTGGGATCCAGACATTTTGCGGTTTGGGATTGATGTATCGAGAGAGAAATTCCGCTCCGAGTCTATTTGCTCCTGTTCCTGAGACGGTTTGGATAGAAGCTATTCTCTGGTTTGTTGTTTTTGGGTCAAGTTTGAATACTAGATTTGCTGCTAGATGTAGAAAGACTTGATCACCTTGGATACTGAGGTATTCGTGTCTGCTGTGGTCTTTTGTTTCGTATATGGTTTTTTCGGCTTCTTCGACTACTCGTAGTGGCCATGGGTGACCTTCACTTGTTCGGTATACGCCGATTCCTAGATTCACTTTTTTGGGATGAGGATCTTTGTGATAGGCTGCGTTCACGGAGAATGGTTCGTCGGGGGGAATAGCTGGGAGGTTGGAGAAGAGTGAAGATTGAGGTACTTCGATCGAGCCCATGGTGAGTGGTGGTATATAAGATTAACTCTGGGTTTGAAGTTCAATCAGGTCGTCAAATGATTTCTTAATCTGGGACCTTTTTTGTGAAGATTCCAAGAAGTTGTCGAGGGCAATTTTATAGATCGCGGATACTTCAAAATACCCGGTCGCAGCCGTTCAAGGCCGTCGATGCCCGAAGATTTGCTTGAACGAAATTCAAGGAAATTCCAAAGAATCAAGAAATCAAGAATCGCCGATAAATCAAATAAAAAAAAGGGAGTTGGGGAATAATTCTAAAATACATTTACAACCTAATAGAAACAAATTCACACACCCTCAACCTTCTCCCCCGGCGCCAACATCTTAATATACCGATGTTCACCCGTCTCCAAAACACCAACCTCATCACCAACCCTCAAAACAAACTCCGGTAAAGCAGGTACAAGTTGCATACCAAGACAAGCATTCGTTCGATCCCCCTCATCAATTTTCCTATACGACTTCAGGGTACGATCCGGTTCAACCGCGTGCCGAATTCCAGTTAGTGGATCCACATTCGGTAATCGACACCGCACAGTCCGACAAGCGGCGTGGATCTCCACACCCGCGATATCCAGTCTTTTCCAGTGGTCTTCGGCGAATGCCTCGGGTCCCTGGATGATAATGTTTGCGCGGAATCGTCGTACACTTAGTTGTGGGATTGCGTAGGTACAACGTGATGCGACGTCCCGGTGACTTGCTAGATTGAGTAAATGGATTGGATAGGCGTCTGCGAAGGCGGTATTTGGTTGGAAACCAATTTCTTCTTTTCGAGGGGCGTTGCGGAAGATTTGGCGGGTGTTGGTGTCACTGGAGCGGAAGAGTGTTAGTGGGCTTGTTGATGGGTTGAAGCCTAGGTATCGGTGTAGTGTTGGTGGTAGATGAATGCCGTAGTCGTGGGCGAGAGGTTTGTCCTTCCAGATTTTTACTGGAATGAGAGGGTAGTTGCTCAGATTTTCCTTTGGTGGGTTGAGAGGGATGCTAAATGTATGTCGAGCAGATAGCATTCCCGTAGAAATGGCGATTCTCATGAATAATCCGGCTGGTCCTGTTGGTGTGATGCGTGGATATGAAATAAGCATCACACCTTGCGATTTGATCTCTGGTAAATTGGGATCATAGTCTGACGCTGAAGGACAAGGGATCCAGATCTCAGGGTGAATTAGAGCCATTCGTTGGAATCCGGCATTACGCAAAGTGCGAGTATTCCATCCTTCAGGGCCATTTTCCGCAAAGACAAAGTGACGGTCGAATTTGAGGCCGGTTGGCACGACATCAGATTGTGAGAGTTCAATCCCTGCGCATGATTTGAGAGGATAGGTGAAGAGGGCCTTCACGCGCCACGAGGGCTGACCTCCTTCTCTTTGGATCCTCGGGACTCCATGACTATATTTTGGATCGAATTCATCATGAAGATTACTTTCACCATTTGCGAGGCCCAGTCGTTGACATCCACGGGGATATATGTGTCTAGTAGAGCCCACTAATAGAACGAATAGCAGTGGAAGGGAGCAAATTAGAAGTAGAAATAATGAGAGAAGGGTAGGAGAAGGCAGAGAATCTGCCAGTCTCAATAAAACCCCCAACATCAGCCCAAGACAAAGTGGTTCTGCAATTTTCGTCGTGAATATAAAAAAAAAGACGAGTCAAAGACGGGGCGATCTTTGCAGGCCAAGGCGGACCCACACTTTTCCTCCGCCCAAATTGAACTCAGCAGAACATCAGAAGAAACAAAAAGGATCAGTTGGGAGCAGTTGGGAGAAAGTGGAAGCAAAATAAAGAGAGAAAGAGTTAATGTGAAAGATAATTGGGATTGAAGATGAGTCTCAGCAAGGACCTCCTTGGTCTGGACCAAGATACGCGTGCGTAAATGACTCCCACCCCCCCCCCCCCCCCCCCCCCCCCCCTCACTATATTTAAATAAAACACAACTACATTCCTTATTTTCTCATCCTTCTCATTCTTCT